>Ga0180429_10000649_pt1 | contig 30699 bp, 26 predicted proteins | sample SS_ome_FD_132428 | JGI IMG/M metagenome (GOLD analysis project Ga0180429, IMG submission 132428) | Hypersaline lake sediment archaeal communities from the Salton Sea, California, USA - SS_1_S_1 metaG | ecosystem: Environmental > Aquatic > Non-marine Saline and Alkaline > Hypersaline > Sediment ...
CCGCGCAGCACGGTCACGCCGTAGCCCGTGGCCCCCGGCTGCAGGCCGTTCAGCAACGGTCGATCGGGTGCCGTGATGCCGGCCGGCGGCGCGGCCGGCCCGGAGGACTCGCCCGGGGCCGCGGGCGCCGGTATGGCGGCGGCCCACAGCACGGCCGTCACCGCCAGGAGGAGGGCCCTGGGCCAGGCGGATGCCGTGCCCTGTAAATGGGTGTGCCGCAAGTGAATAGACCTCATACGTGGCAAGCATCGGAATCTACTTGGGCAACCCGTGGAAGTCAAGGAGAGCGGCGGCGGCGACAGCCGGTTGTCCGTTTCTCACCCCTTTTGCCGGATCCTTGACACCCCCTCTCCTAAGTCGGTATCCTCTGATGTCTTAACAGGGTATCTACAGCGGGGACTGCGAGCGCATGTACGAAGCCTACTGGGGTCTGGGGGAGAAGCCCTTCGAGAATACGCCGGATCCGCGGTATCTCTACCGGTCGGAACCGGTGGATGACGTCTTCACCCGCCTGGTCTACGCCCTGCAGAGCAATCGCGGCGCCGCCCTGCTGACCGGGGAGACGGGGTGCGGCAAGACCCTGGTGGCGCGGGCCCTCCTGCAGGAGCTCGACCCCGAGCACACCGAGATCGCCCTGCTGAACACCCCCAACAACGCGCCGGCGGAATTCCTCCACGAACTGCTCTACCAGCTCGGTGAGGAGACCGAGATGGCGGAGCGCCCCCGCATGGTGCACCGCATCAACGAGCTGCTCTTCGACTACCACGCCGCCGGCAAGCAGACGGTCGTCATCATCGAGGAGGGACAGCTAATCGACGACGACGCCGTGCTCGAAGAGATCCGCCAGTTGCTCAACTTCCAGCTCAACGACGCCTTCCTGGTGACCTTGCTGCTGGTCGGACAGCCGGCCCTGGTGGAGCACCTGCGCCGGTACGAGCCGCTGGATCAGCGCATCGCCACCCGTGGCTTCCTGCGGCCCCTGAGCCGGGAGGACGTGCCCCGGTATGTGGCCCATCGCCTGACCACGGCCGGTCGCAACGAGCCCGTGTTCACCCCTGAAGCCCTCGACCTGGTGTACGAGTTCTCCTCCGGCGTGCCGCGCCAGATCAATAATCTGTGCGACATCGCCCTGGTCATCGGCTTCAGCCGCAAGCTCGAAATCATCGACGAGCAGGCCATGCGGCGCCTGATTCAGGCCGAGCGCGGTCAGGAGGCATAGGGGTGCCTGCGGCGGCGGCTGTCCTGCATCCCCAGCCGGGTGACTCCGGCGCCTGAAGGCGAGCGATGGCCCTCCGCATGAGTCAGATGCTGCGGTCTTCCGGGGACCTGCGTCGCGTCAAGGCGCCAGCCCCGGCCGCGGCAGCCCCGCCGGCAGCCCCCGAGCCGGCGACGGAAGAGGCCATTCCGCAGATCGATCTGGAGCCCCTCGACCATCTGGCCGCAGCCGGGGCCGAAGCCGCGCCGGCCGAGTCGGCGGCGGTGCGGGTCTACCGCAGTCTGGTGCAGGCGGCCGAGGCGGTCTTTGCGGCGGCTGAGGCGGGGCGGGCGCCCGACGGTCAAGCCGTGATGGCGGCGGTGCGGTTGGCCGCCTCTGAGCTGCGAGGGAACGACGACCTGCTGGCCGAGACCGTGCGCCAGCGGCACGATGCCCGGGCCTGGCCCAACCGCTCGGCCAACACCGCCATTCTGGCCATGCGTCTTGGACTGGAGATCGAGTACGACGACCGGCGCACCCTGGCCGTGGGGCTGTGCGGTCTGATGCACGACGTGGGCATGATCACCGTTCCCCGCGAGGTGCTCGAGAGCCAGCAGCTGAGCAACGAGCAGTGGGAGCTGCTGCGGCGCCACCCGCTGGAGTCGCGCCGTCTGATCGAGGGCTTCGGCAAGGCCTTCGAGTGGATCGCCAAGATCGCCGTGCAGGTGCACGAGCGCTTCGACGGCAGCGGCTATCCCGAGGGGCTGGCCGGAGAGAAGGTCCACGAGTTTGCCCGCATCATAGGGCTCGTGGACGCGTACGAGGCCATGGCGCAGCCGCGGGCGGATCGCGATGCCCGGGTGGTGTACAATGCCCTCAAGCGCATAATCGACCAGCGCAACAGCCTTTTTGACCGCCGCTTCATCCGCGCCCTCATCCACATTGTCTCCATCTTTCCCCTGGGCAGCCTGGTGAAGCTCAACAACGGCGAGATCGGTCGCGTCGTGGGTACCAGCCGTTCGCACCCGACGCGTCCCACGGTGGACGTGCAGATCGATGCCCGCGGGCGGCGGCTGGCCGAGCCGCGGCAGATCAGCTTGCAGACGGAGCCCATGCTCTACGTCGTGGACCCCGCCATCGAGGAGGGCGTGTTGGGAGAGGGGCACTAATGGCAGGGAGCTTCTTCGACAAGATCCGCGGCGGCCTGACGCGGACCCGCGCCGCGGTGGTGGATCGCATCGCCAGCCTGGTGGGGAGCGGGGCGCTGGACGATGACGCTATCGACGAGATCGAGGCCGTGCTCATCCAGGCGGATGTGGGCGTGGAGACGGCCGCCGATCTGGTGGACGCCCTGCGCGACAGCGGCGGCGAGGGCGATGTCTTCGACCTGCTGCGGTCCGAGCTCACGGCCATCGTCGGCGACGAGGCGCCCTTCGATCCGCGGGCCGACCTGACGGGCCGCCCCCACGTGGTCCTGGTGGTGGGCGTCAACGGCGTGGGCAAGACCACCACCATCGGCAAGCTGGCCTCCCAGTACCGGCAGGCCGGGCGCTCGGTGGTGATGGCGGCCTGCGATACCTTCCGGGCCGGGGCCGTGGCCCAGCTCGAGGTCTGGGCCGAGAGGGCCGAGGCCGGCATCGTGCGGGCCCAGCAGGGGGCCGATCCGGCGGCCGTGGCCTTCGACGCCGTGGCGGCGGCCCGCTCGCGCCAGGCCGACGTGCTGCTGGTGGACACGGCCGGCCGCCTGCACACCAAGGTCAATCTGATGGAGGAGCTCAAGAAGGTGCGCCGCACTCTGGCCAAGCAGGACGGCGACGCGCCCCACGAGACCCTCCTGGTGCTGGACGCCACTACGGGACAGAACGCGCTGGCTCAGGCGCGGCAGTTCCACGAGGCCGTCGGCGTCACGGGCCTGGCCCTCACCAAGCTCGACGGCACGGCCAAGGGAGGCATCGCCTTTGCGCTGCGGCGCGAATTGGGGGTGCCCATCCACCTGATCGGCGTGGGCGAAGGGGTCGACGACATGCAGCCCTTCGACGGGCCGGAGTTCGTGGCGGCGCTGCTGGCTAGGTAGTGAAGCGCGGCTCTGACGAGCCGAACCCATCCAGGGCCCGGTCGATTTCCCGGCGCACGTCGGCGTCTGCCTCGGCCGGCTGCGCCGCCTCCAGGGCGCGCCTCGCCTCCTCGCCGCCCAGCTGCCCCAGGGCCCAGGCGGCGTGCCCCCGCACCAGCGACTCCTCATCCTTCAGGGCCCGCGCCAGTACCGGCACGGCCTCGGGCCGGCCCGAGTTGCCCAGGGCCACGGCCGCATTGCGCAGCATGCCGCGGCGCTTGGGGCGCTTGCCCGGGTGGCGGCGGAAAAGGGCGTTGAAGCTCTCGCGATCCAGGGCGAGCAGGTCGGCCAGCCCCGGTGGATCGAGGCCCTCGCGGGGCCCCAGAGAGGGCTCGCGTCGCGCCCCCGCGCCGCGCCGCGCAGCCCGCTCATTCCAGGGGCAGACCTCCTGGCAGAGGTCGCAGCCCAGCACCCAGTTGCCCATGCCGGGGCGCAGGGCCGCGGGGATGGCGCCCTTGAGTTCTATGGTGAGGTAGGAGATGCAGCGGCGGGCGTCGAGCACGTAGGGCTCGGTCAGGGCCCCCGTGGGGCAGGCGTCCAGGCAGCGCGTGCAGGAGCCGCAGTGGTCGGCAGCCGGTTCGGACAGCTCCAGCTCGAGGGATGACACGATCTCGCCCAGGAGGAACCAGGAGCCCTCCTCCCGGTTGATCAGGCACGTGTTCTTGCCGCGCCAGCCCAGGCCGGCCAGACCGGCCAGTTCGCGTTCCAGCACCGGGGCGGTATCGACGAAGTAGCGCCCCACTGGGGGGGCGTCCGCCTCCCGCGCCATCCACTGCCACAGCTCGGCCAGCCGCTCCTTGAACAGGTCGTGGTAGTCGTCGCCGCGGGCGTACCGGGCCAGGCGGCCGTCGAGGGGGCCCGCCTCCGCCGGCGCTTCGGCGCCGTAATGCAGACCCAGGCACAGGACGGTGCGGGCGCCGGGCACCAGCCGCCGCGGGTCGCGGCGGCGATCGCGATACCGGTGGAGATAGCCCATTTCGCCGGCGTATCCCAGGGCCAGCCAGCGGGTCAGAAAGGCGTCGCCCTCCAGCGGCGCGGCCGGGGCGACACCTACCAGGTCGAAGCCCAACTCCCGGGCCCGTTGCTGCACGCGCTGAGTCAGGTGGCTGCGCTCGTCCTGCACATCGGCTGCCATCTCAGAGTGACAGGGTCTGGAGTATGGAGTGAGGGCGCCCCACCCTTGACCCCAAACCCTCCACCCTGCGGTGCGGGCTGGGGCCGGGGACGGGTCTACTGGAAGAGCTCGGCGATGCGGTGGAAGACCAGCTGGTTCAGGTCGTTGAAGGTGACCAGCACCATGATGAAGAGGATAATGGCCAGGCCGACCTGCTGGAAGAACTCGCGCTGGCGCAGCGAGAGCGGCCGCCGCATGACGCCCTCCAACAGCATGAAGGCGAGGTGCCCGCCGTCGAGCACGGGGATGGGCAGCAGGTTCAGGATGGCCAGATTGACGCTGAGCAGACCGAGGAAGTTGAGGAAGTAGTCGAGGCCGAGTCCAGCGGTTTCACCGGCCATCTCCATGATGCGGATGGGGCCGCCCAGCTGCTTGTACCGGTCGCCCTGGAAGATGCCGCCGATGAAGTCGAGGATGAGCCAGGCGGAGGTGTACACATTGGTGGCGCCCATGGACACGGCGTCGCCCAGCCCCACCGAAGCGCGCACGCGCGGCAGGTGGGGGCCGATGCCGATGCGGCCGATGTCGCGTCCGCCCTCGGTGTGCACGGCCGGCGTCACCTCGGCCGCCAGCACCTCGCCGTCGCGCTCCCACTGCAGCTCGATGGTGTGCCCCGGGTGCTGGCTGATCGCGGCGCTCATGGCCAGCCAGCTGTCCACCCGCTGGGTGTCCACGCGAGTGATGCGGTCGCCGGGGAGCAGGGCCAGGTCGGCCGCCGGCATGCCCTCCACCACGCGTCCGACGACGGTCGGGTAGTGGGTGTCGAGCCCGTACGCGGGAGCCTGGCCAGCGGGCAGCTCGAAGGAGAGGATCTCCTCGCCCCGCTCGACGGTTAAGGCGATGGCACGGCCACCGGCCTCGTCGAGGGCGCCGTAGAGCTCGTACTCGTTGCCCACCTCGCGGTCGCCGACACGCACGATCGAGTCGCCCATCTCCAGACCGGCCGCCGCGGCGGCCGAGTGCGGCGCCGGCACGACGGCGGTAGTGGCCGGTGTGTCGACGCCGAACAGGGCGAAGATGCCGGTGAAGACGGCAAAGGCGAAGGCGAAGTTCATCAGGGGACCGGCGGCGATGACGGCGGCGCGGATCCACAGGGGCTTGGAGGGAAACTCCCAGGGGGCCCCGGTGGCGGCCTCGGCGCCCACGTCGGCCATGCCGGCCACCTTCACATACCCCCCAAAGGGGATCCAGGAGATGCAATACTCGGTTTCTCCCCACTGGAAGCCGAACAACTTGGGTGGGTACCCGAGGGAGAAGCGCTCGACGCGTATACCCGAGCGCTTGGCCACGAGGAAGTGCCCCAGCTCGTGGACGAAAATGAGAATGCCCAGAGCGATGATGGTGGAGACGATCTTGAAGAGCAGGTCGACGAGGGAATCGAACACGGTCAGTGCGGGCTCCCGGTGTCAGGGGGCGAGGGCAGCGAGTGCTGCCAGGTAAAGATAGGCAAGGGGAAAGGCGAACAGATACGAGTCGAAGCGGTCGAGCACCCCGCCGTGGCCGGGGATGAGGGCGGGCGCGTCCTTGACGCCGGCGTAGCGCTTGAAGGCGGACTCGACCAGGTCGCCCACCTGGCCGCCGACACTCACCAGGGCCAGCAGCCCCACCAGGTGAGGCAGCCCCATACCGGTGAGCTCCAGACCGGGGAGCCGCCCGTGGGCCAGGGCCGGAACCAGACCGGCGACACACCCGAAGGCAAAGCCAACCACGGTCTTGCCCGGGCTGATGCGGGGTATGAGCCGCCGCCCGCCCCACCGACTGCCCCCCAGGTAGGCGGCCGCGTCGGCCAGCCAGATGGAGGCGAAGATCAGGGCCATGAGCGGGCCGGCGCCGGGCGTCAGACGCTCGATCAGCAGGGGGGCGCTGCCCAGCAGGCCCACGTAGAGCACGCCGCCCAGCGTCGTGAGGGTATCGGCCCCGTACGATTCCACCCCGTGCCGGAGGGCGGCTGCCAGAATGACGACGACCAGCCCCACCAGTACCAGCGCCAGACCCGCCTCGCCGCGCCAGGCCATCCACGCGACGGTGCCCAGGGACAGGACCACCCCGAGTCCGGCGTCGGGCCGCAACTGACGCGCCGCCGCCATGCGGTAGAATTCCCAGGCTCCCCGCCCCACGATGGCGGCCACCAGGGCCGCCAGCGGCAGTCCGCCCAGCCAGGTCAGCGCCAGGACGGCGGGCACGAAGAGACAGGCCGACAGGGTGCGCACACCCAGCTGTCGGGGCTGGCTGGCCACGGCGCCTCAGGCTCCCCCGAAACGGCGGTGGCGCCGCTGGTAGTCGCCGATGGCCTCGTACAGGTGCTGGCGCCGGAAGTCGGGCCAGTATACCTCGGTCAGCCAGATCTCGGTGTACACCATCTGCCAGGGCAGGAAGTTGCTCAGCCGGGCCTCGCCGCTGCAGCGGATGAGCAGGTCGGGGTCGGGCATGCCGGCCGTGTACAGGGCGCCGCTCACGGCCTTCTCGTCGATGTCAGCGGGGCTCAGCTCGCCGGACTCGACCCGGTCGGCCAGGCTGCGGCAGGCGTCCACCAGTTCCGCCCGGCCGCCGTAGTTGAGGGCGAGACTCAACTGCAGGCCCTCGTTGTCCGCCGTCTGCTCGACGGCCCGTCTCAGGGCCCGCTGGACCAGTTTGGGGAGCCCGTCGAGCCGCCCCAGGGCGCGCAGCCGCACCTTGCTGCGGTGCAGCTCGGGGGTCTCGTCGCGCAGCACCTCGCGCAGCCAGCGCATGAGGGCCGCCACCTCCGTCTTGGGGCGCGACCAGTTCTCGGTCGAGAAGGTGTACAGCGTCAGATAGCCGATGCCCAGCTCGCCGCAGACCCGCACCACGTCGCGCACCGACTCGCGGGCGTGGCGGTGCCCCTCGGTCTTGGGCAGGCCCCGCTCGGCGGCCCAACGGCGGTCGCCGTCCATGATGATGGCGATGTGGCGTGGCAGTTCGCCGCTCGCCTTGAGGGCGGCCTGGAGGCGGACGTCTGCGGGGTCTCGTTCAGGTGTCTTGGACGGGGGGGACACGCTTGTCCTGCCGGTAGCTGGCGGGTGGATCGGGACGGCCATCACAGTGGCTGAAAGAGGGTGTCCAACAGCGCGGAACCTGTGGTGGCGCAGAAACTTATGGAACGTACGGGCGGCTCGGTCCGCCGTCAAGAATGGCCCCGCCGGCCCGCCCTGGGGAGTGCTGGGAAGTCGCATTGACAGCCTCCTCGAGCCAGCGGTATACTGGCCCCCGTGAACACCTCTGTCCGAGCCCGCAAGAAGGCCCTGCGCCGCCAGCTGCTGCGCCGCCGCGCCGCCCTGCCCGCGGCCCGGTGCGAGGCGGCCGGCGTGGCCATCTGCGATCGTCTGCAGGCGCTGCCGGTTGTGCGGCGGGCCGACGCTGTCCACACCTATGTGGATGCCCTGCCCAACGAGGTGGCGACGCGGCCCTTCATCGCCTGGTGTCTGTCCCAGGGCAAGCGCGTCATCGTGCCGGTGGTGCGCGGTTGCCATCCTCCCATGGCCCACGCCGAGATCCGCGCCCTGGACGAGCTGCGGCACGGCCCCATGGACCTGCTCCAGCCAGAGCCGAGCAGGGCCCGGTGGTGGACGCCGGACCAGGGCGTCGATCTGATCGTCGTGCCGGCGGTGGCCTTCGATCGGCGCGGTTTCCGCATCGGGCACGGAGGCGGCTTCTACGACACCTTCCTGCCCCTGTGCGCGGGCACGCCCACCGTCGGGCTCATATACGACGCCTTGAGGCTCGTTGAGGTCCCGGTAGAGGATCATGACCGGGCCGTGGACCTGGTGGTGACGGAGACGGGCCAGTGGCCGGACGCGTCCTCGTGAATACCCTCACCATTGGCAACCTGTCGGTGTCGCCCGGCCTGCTGCTGGCTCCCATGGAGGACGTCAGCGACCTGCCCTTCCGCGTCATCTGCAGAGAGCTGGGCGCCGATCTGGTGTACACCGAGTTCGTCAACGCCGAGGGGCTGCGGCGGGAGCGCGGCGGGGCGCCCGGCCGCACACACCGCAAGCTGGACTTTCTCGAGCGCGAGCGGCCCGTGGCCATCCAGCTCTACGGCGCCTCGGAGTTGGCCATGGAGGAGGCGACGCGGATTGCTGCGGACGCGGGCCCGGACCTGATCGACATCAACTGCGGCTGCTGGGTGCGCAATGTGGCCCTGCGCGGCGCCGGCGCCGGCCTGTTGCGGGACCTGCCACGTCTCCGCCAGGTGGTCGAACGCGTCGTGGGCAGCACGGACCTGCCGGTGACGGTGAAGACGCGGCTGGGATGGGACGCGGCCAGCATACGCATTGTCGAGGTGGCGGCCATGCTGGAGGACTGCGGCGTGCGGGCCCTGGCCGTGCACGGCCGGACGCGGGCCCAGGGGCACAAGGGCCGGGCCGATCATACGTGGATCCCCCGCATCAAGGAGGCGGTGTCCATCCCCGTCATACTCAATGGAGACGTGACCGAGGCCCGCCAGGCCGGCGCGGCCTTTGACGAGACCGGGTGCGACGGCGTGATGATAGGGCGGGGGGCCATCCGGCATCCCTGGCTCTTCCGCGAGGCGCGCCACTATCTGGAGACCGGTCGGCTGCTGCCCCCGCCCACGCCCCGCGAGCGCGCCGAGCTGTGCCGGCGCCACCTCGCGCTGGCCCTCGAGCACTTCGGGGAGCCCTACGGCGTCATCGGCATGCGGCGGCACTACGCCGGCTATTTCCGCAACCTGCGCGGCGCGGCGCAGCTGCGCGCCGAGCTGTGCGCCTACTCCGACGCCGCGGCGTTGTCGGCCCGCCTGACCGAGTTGAGCCAGACTCTGCAGGACGCCGACGCCGTGCTCGGCGGTTCCAGTTCCGCGCCGGAGGGGCGCGCTTCGGAAGGGAGCAGCGCGGCATGACCGGCACCCCGCCGCGGTACGCTCCTGGGCGCGCCTTTCCCCCCTACGCCCACCGCCTGGGGCGGACCCCCCACCCGCGCAACGATCCGGACGGGCACAGCTACGGCGCGCCCGAGCCCGGACCCGCAGATCGCCTGACCACCACCGGCTGGGCCGCCAACGAGATCTATTGCTTCGGCTTTGACCTCTACAACCACGGGTACTGGTGGGAGGCCCACGAGGAGTGGGAGGGGCTGTGGCTCTTGGAAGAGGAGGACGGCCCGGCGCGCCAGTTCCTACAGGGCCTAATCCAGGTAAGCGCCGCCATGGCCAAGTGGGAGCAGGGCAACCGCCGCGGGGTTGAGGGCCTGGGGAGCCGCGGTCTGGCGCGCCTGCGCGCCGCCGCGGAAGCCGGCGGGCCCGTCTTCCTGGGCCTGGAAGTGGGGGCCCTGGTGCGCGATCTGCAGGTCTTCTTCGCCCGCCTGGGCGAGGGGGGGCCGCCGCCGCAGCCGCCCCCCATGCGGCTGGCATCTCGGGTCGCCGGCTAGGCCTGCGGCTCGGGCGGCAACAGCGCCTGCCACTGCTCTTCCACGCCGTAGCGCCGCACCACGCTCTCCATCAGCTGCCGAATGGCCGGGCCGAAATAGCGACCGCGCCGCCAGGCCATGCCGATCTGGCGGTGGAAGCGCATCCCCGTGACGGCCACCTCGTGCAGGAGGCCGGCGGCCAGGGACTCGGCCACCGTCATGCGGGGCAGGAAGGAGATGCCGACGCCGGCCTCCACCAGCTTGCGCATGGCCTCGGGGCTGCGCATCTCCATGACCACCCGCGGCACCACCCCGGCTTCGGCAAAGCGCTCGTCGACGATGTGGCGAGAGACCGAGTCGGCGTGGAAGAGGATGAGGGGCTCCTCCACCACCTTGGCGGCACTCACGCGGGTGCGGCCCGCCAGCGCGTGCCCGGCGCCCACCACGAGGGGCATGTCGTCCTCCACCAGGGGCAGGGCGTCGATCCGGGCGTCGTCGTAGGGCAGGGCGATGAGGGCGAACTCGGAGCGGTTCATCAGCAGGTCCTCGACCAGGTAGCGCGAGGGGGCTACCTGGGTGGACAGCTGCACGTCGGGGAGCGCCCGGGTGTATTCCTTGAGTACCTCGGGGAGCAGGTAGATGACGGCGGCGTCGATGGCGCCGAACTGGAAGCGCTCGCCGGGCAGCACATGGCCCCGCTGGACCCGCTCCTCCGCGGCCAGGACCAGGTCGTCTATCTGCTGGCCGTAGGCCAGCAGGGTGCGGCCCTCCAGGGTGAGCTCGACCTGTTTGCCGGTGCGGTTGAAGAGGCGCACGCCCAGGCCGCGCTCCAGTTCGGCGACGCCGTTGCTGACCGTGGGCTGGGTCACGTGCAGCTCGCGCGACGCCGGGGTGAAGCCGCCGGCGCGGGCGACGGACAGGAAGTAGCGCAGGTGGTGAAGGTTCACGTCGGTCTCCCGAAGATACATAGACAAATGGTATGGTAAATATAGCGATTATTAATTTGTCGAATGGTACGGGCAGCCGGTAGATTCTCTCTCCGACAGTGGACAACTCCAAAGGAGAGTACCGTATGAGCAAGTCACAGGAGATCGCGGCCCCCACCGGCAAGCTCGGCGTGCTGACGCCGGGCATGGGCGCGGTGTGCACCACCTTCATCGCCGGTGTCGAGGCGGTGAAGGCCGGTCTGGGCGAGCCCTTCGGGTCGCTGACCCAGATGGGCACCATCAGGCTGGGCAAGCGCACGGAGAACCGCACGCCCCTGATCAAGGACTTCGTGCCCCTGGCCGGGCTGGACGACCTGGTTTTCGGCGGCTGGGACGTGTTCCCCGACAGCGTGTACGACGCGGCCGTGCACGCCGGCGTGCTCAAGCGCGAGACGCTGGACGCGCTCAAGGAGCCGCTGGAAGCCATCCAGCCGATGAAGGCCGTCTTCGACCGCAACTACGTGCGCCGTCTCGAGGGGTCGCACGTCAAGAAGGGCGAGACCAAGTGGGACCTGGCCCAGATGGCGCGCGAGGACATCCAGCGCTTCCAGGCCGAGAACAACGTGGACCGCACGGTGATGATCTGGTGCGGCAGCACCGAGATCTTCCTGGAGCCCACGGCCGTGCACGAGACGGTGGAGTCCTTTGAGCAGGGGCTCAAGGACAACGACGAGGGCATCGCGCCGAGCATGATCTACGCGTACGCCGCCCTCATGGAGGGCGTGCCCTTCCTCAACGGCGCCCCCAACCTCACCGTCGACATGCCGTGCATGCTGGAACTGGCCAAGGACAAGGGCCTGCCCATCGGGGGCAAGGACTTCAAGACCGGGCAGACGCTGATGAAGACCATCCTGGCCCCCGGCTTCAAGGCCCGCATGCTGGGCGTCAAGGGCTGGTTTTCCACCAACATCCTGGGCAACCGAGACGGGGAGATCCTGGACGACCCCTACTCCTTCAAGACCAAGGAGGAGAGCAAGTTAGGAGTGCTGGACTACGTGCTGCAGCCGCAGCTCTACCCGGATCTGTACGGCGACATGTACCACAAGGTCCGCATCAACTACTACCCGCCCCGCGGCGACGAGAAGGAGGGCTGGGACAACATCGACATCTTCGGGTGGCTGGGATACCCGATGCAGATCAAGGTCGATTTCCTCTGCCGCGACAGCATCCTGGCCGCGCCGATCGTGCTGGACCTGGTGCTGTTCACCGATCTGGCCAAGCGGGCCGGCATGCGGGGCATCCAGGAGTGGCTCAGTTTCTACTTCAAGAGCCCGCAGCACGCGCCGGAGCTCTACCCGGAGCACGACTTGTTCATCCAGTCGATGAAGCTGAAGAATACGCTGCGGCACATGCAGGGCGAGGAGCTCATTCACCACCTGGGGAATGAGTACTACGACTGAGTCTACGCTGGCGTCGGCACTCCGCCTGCGGGGCCTTCGTTACGGCTGATCCTCCTCAACCGTGCGGCCGACCGACGCCACATCCTGTGGCGCGGTCGGTGAGGGCCGTCCTGGCCCTCACCCTTCGGGCCCTATGCACGGTCTCGTCGGGCCTTCACTACGGCCCCTCCGGCGGAGCGCCGACCCCCGGCAGCGGCAGGCGGAGTTTGTGGACTGACCGGGGTTGCGTGCTGTTGCCAGGGCAGCAGTGTCTCGTCGGGCCTTCGCTGAGGCGCCCTACAGCAGGGCACCCACCCCGACGGGCAGACCACCGTTGCTTGGGCTGACCGGGGTTGGCGGCTTCGGGGGATCCCGGGTGTGGTGGTGAAGCGGCTTTCTCTACAGGTACAGAAAGAGCCCCGGGGACCTTGCGGTTTCCGGGGCTCTCGTGTTCTACAGGGCCCTGAGGCCCTGCGGTGTGGCTCTTGTTAGGCGATCGGCGTCACGCCTTCGGCGGCGAGGCCCTTCTGACCCTGGACCACGGTGAACTCCACCTTCTGGCCGTCGGACAGGGACTTGAAGCCCTCACCCACGATGGCGCTGTGATGGACGAACACGTCAGCCTGACCCTCGCGCTCGATGAAACCGAAGCCCTTGGCGTCGTTGAACCACTTGACCGTGCCGGTTTCCCGGTCTGCCATGATACTACCCTCTACCCCCGCTGGGAGGTGTTGCGTTGGCGCTGGTCCCTTAGCCCGAACTGGGGTAGGATCCTACTCAGTGCAGCCAGGTCCGACAGCCAACTGGATGGCCCCGGCGCGAGTCGCCGGGACGGTGATGCGTTCTCTGCCTTGGGCAGAGAGTCCTAAAATAGGCAATCTGCCGCTTCGCGCACAAGCTTTTCTTTGCCAGCTTCTCGAGGAGCCCCCCTGTTCCGGGCCGCTCAGTCGGCCAATTGCTCCGCCAGCTCCTCGGCCGGATAGGTGAGTATTTCGGCCAGGGTGGGGTGATAGTGGGGGATGGCGGCCAGGTCGTGGACAGTGCCGTGGAAGTGCATGACGGCGGCCAGCTCGTGGATCAGCTCGCCGGCCTCGGGGCCGACGATGTGGGCCCCCAGAATCTCGCCGGTGCGCGGCTGGCACAGGACTTTGACGTGGCCGTGGAGCTCGCCCAGGCACAGGGACTTGCCGTGGTCGTCAAAGGGGTAGCTGGCGCACAGGTAGGGAATGCCCCGGGCGCGGCACTCGGACTCGGTGAAACCGGCCATGGCCAGCTGCGGGTCCGTGAAGGCGACCTGGAGCTTGACGCGCGTGTCGATCCGGTGGGGCGGGCGCTCGGGATGGGTGGCGTTGTACCCGGCCACCTCGCCCTGGTGGATGGCGAGGTGGACGAATTCGTGCAGGGCGTTGACGTCGCCCACGGCGTAGATGTGGGCCTGGCTGGTGCGCATCTCGTCGTTTACCACCGGGTGGCCGTCGCGCACTTCGACACCGGCCCGTTCCAGCTCGAGTGAGTCGATGTTGGGCCTGCGCCCCAACGCCTGCAGGATCTGCTCGGCGGCGACCTCGCGCCGCTCACCGTCGCAGGTGAAGTGGGCCACCTTCAGGTCGCCGCGGCGCTCGAAGCGCTGCAGCTGCGTGCCCGTGTGCACGGCCATCCCCTCCTCGCGCAGATGAGCTTCGAGCGGGCGGGCCAGGTCCTCGTCGCTCCCGGAGAAGATGTGGTGGCTGCGCTGGATCAGGGTGACCTCGGTGCCGATGCGGCTGTAGAACTGGGCCAATTCCACGGCCACCGAGCCCCCGCCCAGCACGATGAGGGAGCGCGGTTGCCGGCGCAGGTCGAGCAGGTCGTCGCTGGTCAGGTAACCCACCTCGTCGAGGCCGGGAACCGGCACGTGGCTCACGGTGGAGCCGGTGGCGATGGCGATGCGGTCGGCGGTCACGACGCGGTCGCCCACCTGCAGTTCGTGCGGGGAGCGGAACGAGGCCGGCTCCTCGTACAGGGTGAAGCGGTCGCTGCGCAGTTGCTCGATGCGGTACTCGGCAAACTCTCGCACCAGCCGCTCCTTGCGGTCCATGATGAATTCCAGATCGGCCTCGATCTCGCCCACGTGCACCCCGAACTCGGGGCCGCGCCGCGCCAGGGCCATCACCTCGGCGGAGCGCAGGATGGCCTTGGAGGGCATGCAGCCGCGCAGGATGCACAGTCCCCCCAGCGGGCCGCTGTCGATGATGGCCACGTCGGCGCCGGCGTCGGCCGCCGTGCGCGCGGCGGCGTAGCCGGCGGAGCCGCCGCCGATGACGGCCACGTCGTGGTGGAGGAGGGAGGGGGTGTCAGTCATGGGATCGGCTCACCGTCGGAGAATGGCGCAGAGGAGAGAGCCCTCGGCCCGTCCGGCCGAAGGGGGGCGGGACGGCGCGGCCGAGGTGCGGCGCCCGGGCCGCCCAGGGGACACCGGGGCCGCCCTACCTGACGGGCACATCGCCGCCGTGCCAGGGGAAGGCGTAACTCGGGACCCGGCAGTACCGGTCCATGGTCAGCTCCAGGTCGATCTCGGTGCCCGGTGGCAGGCGCAGGTGCAGCCAAGTGCCCGTCAGGGGCCGGGGTGCCGCCTTTTCCCCTCCCGCTAGGCGCACCTCGGTGAAGGCGTGCTCGCCGAAGCTGCCGGCGCCGATCACGACCTCGTGGGGCGTCCCGACGGACAGGTTCACCAGGCTCACCGCGGCCGATGCCGCACCGAGGCGCCGCACCAGGGCCGCCACGTCGCGGGGCAGGCCGGGGCGCCGCCGGTCCGCGTCGTAGTAGCGCAGTCGGCCCACGGCCAGCCCGCCCCAGTACACGGTCTGCGGGCCGCCGGTGGTGAGGTGCACGAGGGCCTCGGTGTGGACGGGGTTCACCTGCTGCCAGTGGTGCACGTCCATCCTGGTCAGGTCCTGGTCATCGGCCACAACCCGGTCGAGGCGGCGCACCACCTCCTGGTAGTTGGCCTGCAGGATACGCTCAGGATAGTCGGCCAGGTCGCCGGCCAGCCAGCGGGACCAGGCCCGGTCATCGGGCTGGCGCGGCCCGCGCGAACTGACCGTGGCCCAGCCCTGTTCGTCGCCGGCGCGGAAGCGCTCCACGCGCTCCCAGTCGCCCTCGTCCATGGATGCGGCCCACAGGTGAATGGGGTGGTGGGCGTGCACCGGCCTGTGGTTGGTCCAGCCCTGTTCCGAGGTGTGGCTGTGCGGCGGCAGGAGCTGGCCATGGGGGCCGGGCACGGCCTTGTCCAGCAACAGGTCCAGCCACATGCGGGGCAGGTCCAGGTAGGCGGCGTCGCCGGTGACCAGCTGGGCCGCTTCGGCGGCGATGGTCAGGGCGCAACCCATCATCTGGTGCCCGTACAGGGCGGTCCAGCCGTAGTGGCCGCCCCACCACTGGCCCTCCCGCCGCTCGCCGATCCGGCCCGCTGGACCCACATTGTCGGGCACGATGCCGTCGTTGGTCCTGGTGCGCTCGATCCAGGCCTCGACGTAGTCGACGATCCACTTCCGGTAGCGCTCGTCGCCGGTGTAGAGAAAGGCGGTGGCCACCAGGGGTACGGTGCCCAGGTTCACGACCACGTCGGAGTGCATGACCACGTGGTCAAAGCGCTCGTGGACCTTCTGGCGCAGATCGGCGTCTTCCCACCAGGCCTCGGGAAGCGGATCGCCGGGGCCGAGGGTTGCGTGGCCGTGCTCGAGGTTGTATCGCACGTCGGCCCAGCGGGCGTGGAAGAGGGGACCCGCGCTGCCGGTGAAGGGCGAGCGGATGGTGTGCGTCTCGGGGTCGTAGTTGGCGATGGCCCCGTTCTCACCCGTGTACAGGGCGGCGAAGCGCCGGGCCCGGGCCACATTGTCGCGCACCGTGGGGTCGACCATGCCGAGGGCGTAGAAGTAGATGTAGTTCTCGGCGTTGTGGAACCAGTCGTCGTCGTTGACGAACTCGTCGGTGACGCGCCCGTAGTCCACGGCCAGCTGACGGGTGATGGCATTCCACTCGGTCAGCGACCTGCGCCCGCAGTACTCGCTGCCGCCCAGGGCATAGTAGTGGGGCCAGTTGAAGAAGGCCTCGTACAGATCGTCGGCCCACACCCCGTCGCCCGGGTACTCCTCCTGCCAGATGAGGGCGCCGCCGGGGCGGGTGTACTTCTCCAGGAAGACGGGGGCCGCCTCGTCCATGGCGTCGATGAGCCGGCGCTCGAGCACGGCCCAGGCGGGCGGCGAGGTGCGCCGCGTGGCCTCGATGAGGGGGACGGTGCCGTTGGCGTCGTCGGTCATGGTTGCCCGGTGCGGGGGAGACGGATGGTGGCGGTTCGCGAACGGGATCGATAACGGGAGGATCCGGGGCCGCGTCAAGTGGCGGGTCCGGGACGGCGCGCCCGACGTGTCGTAGCTTAACAGGTCTATGGCTACTGTATTGCAGCTCCGAGCCGGCTCTCCCGCCGTCATCAATAGGGCCAGTCCCGGGGGCGACGGCGGGCACGACGCAGGAGTGCGCGGGTACCCCCATGCGGCGCGGTTTGGCGACGGTACTCTGTACGCCCACTTCTACGTGTCGCCGTGGCTGAATCGCCAGACCCGGCCGGTCAACTGCGTGAGCACGGACGGCGGGCAGCACTGGAGCGCACCGCGCACCATGCCGGTGGGGCCGGCCTCGGAACCGCTCGTCCTGGACGACGACACCCTGATCTACATCAACGAGCTGCGCCTGGAGAGCCCGCACCGGATCGCGGGCGCGCGCTGTGAGACCCGAGATCGCGGCGCCCACTTCAGCGAGGACGCGGCCGGCGTCGTGTTCATCCTGCCCTCCGACATCGCCGTGGACGCGCGCTCGTCCCGGTCCTACTGGGGGCAGTGCGAGCAGTTCGTCTACCAGTACGGGTTCCTCCGCGAGGGCGCAGTCGTCTGGACCCTGGTGGGCGCCCACTGTACCGGTCCGGCTGGCGAGCCGGCGCCGTGGTGCCGTCTCATGCTCTTCCGCAGCGACGACGGGGCCCGCACCTTCCGCTACATCAGCACCATCGCGGGGTCCACCGACCCCGGCCACGGCGGCTTCACCGAGCCAGCCATGGCCCGCATGGCAGACGATTCGCTGCTGGTGCTGGCGCGCACGGAGTATCCCCCCGACGACTGGCGCTACCTGGTCAGCTTCCGCTCCGGTGACGACGGCGCCAGCTGGGCGGCCGAGGGGGTGCCGGCCGGAGTTCCCCCGGTGTACCGGATCCGCACCCAGCGCCCGCTGCGCAACGAGGGCAAGACCCACGCCAACGCCGGCAATGTGTCGCCGTCCCTGGCGCGCCTGGCCAACGGCGTGGCCGTGCTGTCCTTCGGGCGGCCCGGTCTGAAGGTGGCCTTCTCGGCCGACGGGACCGGCCGGCAGTGGACGGACGCGCTGCGCGTGGTCCCGGAGGAGTCCCTCTTCGGGCGCAACGACCGGACCAGCGCCATGACCGGGCTGGTGCCGGTCGGCCCCGACCGCTTCGTCCTGGTGTACGACGTGTCCGGGTACCAGGACGAAGACGAGCTGGAGCCGTGCGACGCGATCCTCTCCCTGGAGATCGCCGCGGCGCGGGCCGCCCCGTGAACGGCCGTCGCGAGACCGCCCGCAGCGGACCCGGGCGCTCCCGGAGAGGGTCGCTGCGCCCGTCCCGGTGGGCCGTGACGGGGGCCGCGCTCGTCGCCCTGGCGGGCTCTCCCGGATTCGGTACTGCGGCGTCGGCCGAGACGCGGCCGCTCTCCATGCGGGCCTACGACCAGCGCGTGCAGGACGGCATCGACCTGATTTACCAGCTGCGCTTCGAGGCGGCGGACGAGCACTTCGCCACCTTCATCGCAGCCGATCCGGGCAACCCCCTGGGGCACTTCTTTCACGCCATGGTCGACTGGTGGCGCGTGCTCATCGACCTGGAAGACGAGAGCGGCGACGAGGCCTTCTACGCGCGCCTGGCGCGCTGCATCGAGGTGTGCGACCGCCGGCTGGCCGAGGACGCCGACGACTTTGAGGCCGTGCTGTTCAAGGGCGGGGCCATCGGCTTCCGGGGCCGGCTGCGGGGCGACCGGGACCAGTTCCTGCACGCGGCGCGCGACGGCCTGCGGTCGCTGCCCCTGCTCAAGAAGAGCCGGCAGATGGAGCCGGCCAACAAGGACATCCTCTTCGGTCAGGGCATCTACAACTACTTCCGCGTGGTGATCCCCGAACGCCACCCCGTGGTCAAGGCCTTCATCTGGATGCTGGACGACGGCGATCGGGAGCTGGGGCTGCGGCAGCTGGAGGAGGTGGCGCGCGAGGGGCGGTACGCCCGGGCCGAGGCGCGCTACTTCCTGGCCCAGATCCACCGCGTCTTCGAGGACGATCCGGGCACGGCCCTGCGCTACCTGGAGCAGTTGCACGGGCAGTATCCGGACAACGCCCTCTTCCACCGGTACCGGGCCCGCGTGCTGGTGGACCTGAGGCGCTGGGACGAGGCCGTGGCACTCTACCGGCAGGCCATTGAGCGGGCCGAGCGCGGGCAGCGGGGGTACCACGCCCGCTGCCACATTGAGTCGCTCTACTACGTGGGCAAGCGGGCCTTTCTGGAGGGTCGGTACGGCGAGGTGGTGACAGTCATGTCGGCGGCCGACAGCCTCTCCCGGTCCCTGGGCGAGAGTCCCACGGCGCAGTTCGTGCAGGGGTTCGGCCCGCTGGCCAACCTCTATCTGGGCATGGCCGGCGATGCGCTGGAGCGGCGCGACCTGGCCCGCTCCAGGTACGAGCGCGTGCTGGAGCTGCCCAATCACGGGTCGAGCCACAAACTGGCGCGGCGCTATCTGGCCGAGCCCTACGGCCCGCGCTGACGTCAGCCTCGGCCGCCGTTGCCCGGGGGCTGTCTCAGCGCCGCTACCCTACCCAACCCTTTTGTGAAACCGAAGCACGGCCAGCCACAGAATCCCGGCGCCGAAGGCCGCCAGCGCCGCCACCTGAGGCCACAGCACTCCCCAGCCCACCCCCTTCAGGAAGATGCCCCGCAGGATCACCAGGAAGTAGCGCAGCGGCAGCAGGTAGGTCACATACTGCACGGGCTGGGGCATATTTTCTATCGGGAAGGCGAAACCGGACAGCAGCATCATCGGCAGGATGACGAAGAACACGGCCGTCATCATGGCCTGCTGCTGGGTATGGGAGATGGTCGACACCAGGAGGCCGATCCCCTGGGCATTGAGCATGAAGAGCATGGACAGGGCCACCAGGAGGGCCGGGTTGCCCCGCATAGGCACCTGAAACCAGAGCAGGGCCACGGCCAGGACCAGAATGGTCTCCAGCAGCCCGATCAGCGAGTAGGGCACCAGCTTGCCCAGGATCAGCTGGGAGGGCCGGATGGGGGTCACGATGATCTGCTCGATGGTGCCCGCCTCGCGCTCCCGCACTACGGCCATGGAGGTGACCACCGTGGTGATCACCAGCAGGACCATGGCCAGAACCCCCGGCACCATGAAGTTGCGGCTCGAGAGCTCGGGGTTGTACCACACCCGCGACGCCAGTTCCAGACCGGGCAGTTCCGGGCTGGCGCCGGCACGGGCCAGCCGCTCCAAGGCGATTCCCCGGGCGTGCTCGGCCACGGCCGCGCTCAGCTGGTTCATGGTGGTGGTGGCGTTCACGCGCGTGCCGTCTACCAGTACCTGAACCGCGGCGTGGCCACCGGCGGCCAGGTCGCGGCCGTAGCTGGCCGGAATCACCAGGCCGAGGTCCGCCCGGTTGCCGTCCAGGTACAGATCCAACTCACCGGGGGCGTCCACATAGGCCCGCAGGCGGAAGTCCCCGCTGGCCGCAAAGGACTGCACCAGCTCGCGGCTGGCCTGGCAGCGCGCCAGGTCGCAGACCGCCACGGGCACGTCCTTCAGGTCGGTGGTGGCGGCGTAGCCCAGCAGGGCGAGCTGCAGCACCGGCGCCACGAACAGAATGGGCAGCAGACGCCGGTCTCGTCTCAGCTGCAACAGCTCCTTGCGTATCAGCTCGACAATCCGCCGCATCAGCCGCTCCGCAGGCGGCGGGCCAACCTCAAGCTGGCCACGGTGAGGACGACGGCGGCGAAGGCCACCAGGATGGCCAGCGACAGCGCCCAGGACTCCACCCCCGAGCCCTTTAGAATCAGGCTGCGCAGGATGCTGATGAAGTGCCGCGCCGGCACCACCCAAGTCACCTTCTGCAGGGGCGCCGGCATGCTGGCGATCGGGAAGATCAGGTCCGACAACAGCATCGACGGCAGCATGGTGGCCAGCACGGCAATCTGGAAGGCCACTTGCTGGGTCTCCGCCACGGTCGACACCAGCAGGCCAAAGCCCAGCCCGCCGAGTAGGTAGACCACGCTGGCCACCAGCAGCCAGCCCACGCTGCCGCGCAGGGGCATGTCGAACAGGAGCATGGCGGCCAGCACGATCAGCGCCTCGGTGAGCAGCATGATAGCCAGGTAGGGCGCCACCTTGCCCACGACGAACTCGCCCGGACGGGTGGCGCTCACCACGATCTGCTCCAGGGTGCCGCGCTCCTTCTCGCGCACCACGGACAGCGACGTGCTCACCGCGCCGATCACCATCAGCAGGAAGCCGATGAGCCCGGGCACCAGGAACCTGGAGCTCTCCAGGTCGGGGTTGTACCAGACGCGGGCTTCTACCTGGATCGGCAGGGACAGGTTCCCGAGGCCGCGGCGCTGGGCCAGTTCGCTCCGCAGGGTCATGTTCAGTTCCCGCGCGCGGCCCTCGATGTAGCCCAGAGTGATGCTGGCCGAGTTGGCGTTGCCCCCGTCGATGAGGGCCTGCACCGGGGCTGGCCGACCGACGGCCAGGCGCTCGCCATACCCGGGCGGTATTGCCAGGACGGCCCGGGCTCGACCGGCATCGAGCCACGCGTCCGCCTCCTCTGGGCGCTCCAGCAGGCCGGCCAGCTCGAAGTACTCGGAGTGGAACAGCCCCGCGGCGAACTGGCGGCTGGCGGCGCTGTGGTCCTGGTCCAGCACGGCCACGCGTATGTGTCGCACGTCAAAGGTCAGGGCGTAGCCGTAGAGCATCAGCATCAGGGCCGGCAGGAAGATGAGCAGGCCCAGGGTCCGTCGGTCACGGCGGATCTGACGGGCCTCCTTGACCGCTATCGCGGCGATGCGGCGCCACATGGTCAGCGGTCTCGCGCCGGGGCTTCGGCGCTGCGGTCGGTCTGCTCGACCAGGTGGATGAAGACGTCCTCCAGCGTCGCCTCGATGGGTGCGATGCCCTGCACCTGGATCCCGGCCGCTCGCAGCGCTGCACGGGCCCGCGGGGCGGCCGCCTCGGCGTCGTCGACCACGACGTGGACCGAGGCCCCGAAGAGGGCGGCGTCTCGGGCCCAAGCCGCTTCGCCCAGCACCTCAGTAGCCCGGTCCGCCTCGTCGCAGGCGATATCCAGAACCTGGCCATCCAGGGCATCGCGCTTCAGTGCCGCCGGGCGGTCCAGGGCGATGATGCGGCCCCGGTACATGAGTACCAGCCGGTCGCAGTGCTCGGCCTCGTCGAGGAAGTGAGTAGTGACTAAGACGGTGGTGCCCGCCGCTTTGAGCCGGTAGATGAGCTCCCAGAACTGGCGCCGCGAGATCGGGTCCACACCCGAGGTGGGCTCGTCCAGAAAGAGCACGGGCGGCTCGTGGAGCACGGCGCAGCCCAGAGCCAGCCGCTGCTTCCAGCCCCCGGCCAGCTCGCGTGTCAGGCGGTGCTCCTGTCCCTCCAAGCCGGCCATCTCCACGGCCCAGCGGGCCCGTTGCCGCGCCGGCGCCGGGGCCAAACCGTAGATGCCGGCGAAGAAGCGCAGATTCTCGGCAGTGGTCAGGTCCGGATAGAGTGAGAATCGCTGCGACATGTACCCGATGCGCTCCTTGACCCGGTCGGGGTCGCGCACCACATCACACCCGTCCACCCGGGCCGCTCCCGAGCTGGGGGCCAGGATGCCGCACAGCATGCGGATGGTAGTGGATTTCCCCGCGCCGTTGGGGCCCAGGAAGCCGAAGATCTCCCCCCGCGCCACGCTCAGCGACACCCGGTCCACGGCCACGAAGGACCCAAAGCGGCGCGTCAACTCCAGCGCCTCGACTGCCGCGCTCGCGGCCCCGGTACCGGCCATTGCTGGCGCCGCGTTCACCGGGGCTTCTCCCCAGTGGCGCCAATGGCCAGGGCCATCTCGGCCCGGGCGATCGAACCCTCCGCCAGGGCTCGCGCCAGGGAGAGGCGTGCGCCCTCAAGGGACACCTCGGCATCCAGCGCCTCGGTGCTCAGCGCGGCGCCGGCCTCAAAGCGCCGCCGCACCAGGCGTGCGTGCTCGGCCGACTGGGCCACCGCCTGCCGCGCCAGGGCCACGCGCCGGGCCGCCTCGATAGCGGCCAGGCGCCGCTGCAGCACCTCGTGCGCCACGCCCTCGCGGGCCTGGCGCAGGCGCGCCTCGGCCTGGCGAAGCTCGGCCTCAGCCTGCAGCCGCCGCGCCTTGTGCCCCCCGGCATCCCAGGCGTTCCACCGGACCCCCACGCCAACCAGCCAGGAGCCATGCCACTCGCGGCGAAGGGGGAAGTACCGGCTATTCGGGTGCGACAGGTCCCACGACGCCTGGGCCGACACCGAGGGCAGGCGCTCGCCCCGCACCGCGGCGGCGCGGCTGTCAGCCGCGGTCACCGCTGCGGCGAGAGCGGCCAGGTCCGGCCGGCGGGCCACGGCCTGGCGGCGCAGATCGGTCACCGGCGCCAGTTCTTCTCCCTGCACCGACGGCGTGTCTGTCAGGGCGATGCGCGTGTCCAGGGGTAGACAGGCCACGCGCGCCAGGGCGGCCTGGGCCAGGGCGGCGCCGTGCCGCGCCTCCAGCCGGCGCAGGCGCGCCTCGGACAAGCGCACCTCGGCTTCCAGGACGGCATCGGCCACGGCCAGGCCGGCGCGTTCCAGACGCTCCACGTCGCGTCTGTGAGCCTCCACCAGGCGGACGGTCTCCTCCACGGCCTCGACCCCCCGCCGGGCCTGGTACAGGCGCCAGTACGCCGTCTCGGCCGCCACTTCGAGCTGCCGCTGCAGCGCGTCCCGTTCTCCACCTGCGGCGTGGGCGGCGTGCTCCAGGGACCGCTGGGCGTTCCGCAGCCGCGAGCCGGTGTACAGGGGTATACTGACCTTCGCCTCTACGCCCGCCTGGTTCGGCACGGTCTGCCCCAGTGTCACCGCTCCGAGCGCGGGGGCGGCAACAGTGGGCGCGGGGACGTCGCTGAGTCGCGCGTACCGGCCGCTGGCGATTACCTGGGGCCACCGGTTGGCGCGGGCCTCCAGCGCGCGGGCCGCCGCCCATTCCTCGCGGGCCTCGGCCATGGCCGCGGCGGCATCCAGGGTGCGGGCCCGCGCGCGGGCCTCGGCCACGGTCAGGGACCGGGCCGGCTGGGCGATCGACTGGCACGGCGCCACCAGCCACAGCGCCGCCAGCCACTGGAATGTGCGCCGCAGTGGAACGCCCCACCGCCGAGGTTTCCGGCCAGGACGGGCAGATGGCATCACGACTCCTCCTCGTGCAGGTGGGGTTGCCGCAGCCCCGCGGGCTCCATCTGGCTGATCAGCTCGATGAAGGCGTCCTCCAGGCGGGCGGGTACGGACCGCACGGAGGCCCCGGCCATATGCGCGTCGGCCAGGCACCGCCGGACCGCCGCCCGCCCGTCGTCCCCATCGACCACCAGATGGACGCGCTCACCCACCAGATGCGCGGCCCGCCCTTGGGGCCAGTCGCGCAGGGCGTGATAGGCGGCCCAGGGATCAGCGGCCGAGACTTCCAGCAGGGAGCCGGCGATGCCGGCGGCAATGGCCCGTGGCGCGTCGCAGCGGATGACCCGCCCCTCGTGCAGCAGGGCCACGCGCGAACAGCGCTCGGCCTCGTCCAGGTAGGGGGTGGTCATCACAATGCTCACCTCCTGGCGCAGCAGCTCGGCCAGGATGCGCCAGAACTCGCGGCGCGACACCGGGTCCACCCCGGTGGTCGGTTCGTCGAGCAGGATCAACTCGGGGCGGTGGACCAGGGTGCAGGCCAGGGCCAGCTTCTGCTTCATGCCCCCGCTCAACTGCTCGGCCAGGCGGTCCCGGAAGTCGGTGAGGCGCGTGAAGTCCAGCAACTCCCGCCGGCGCTGGCCAAAGTCTCCGACGTCGTGGATGCGGGCGAAAAACTCGATGTTCTCGTCAACGGTGAGGTCGCCGTACAGGCTGAACTGCTGAGAGAGGTAGCCGATGTGACGACGCACCTCGTCTCGCTGCTTCACCAAGTCGAAGCCCAGCACCTGCGCCGCGCCCGCGGCGGGGACCAGTACCCCGGCCAGCAGCCGGATGGTCGTGGTCTTGCCCGCCCCGTCGGGCCCCACCAGCCCCAGCATCTCGCCGGGGGCCAGGTCCAGGTCGACGCCGTCCACCGCGCAGATCGAGCCGAAGCAGTGACACAGCCCCCGAGCCGCGATGATGGGGCTCACGGACTCAGCTCCTCGAAGACCGCGTCGGCCGGCAGCCCGGGCTTCAGCTGGCCGTTGGCATTGCCCAGGGTCACCTCTACGGCGAAGACCAGCTTCACCCGGTCCTGCCGGGTCTGCACGTTCTTGGGGGTGAACTCCGCCACCGGTGAGATGTAGCTCACCTGCCCCGCCAGCGCCGCCTGGGGAGTCGCGTCCAGGAATACCTCCACCGGCTGACCCAACCGGATGCGGCCGACCTCCACCTCGGTCAGGTACACCCTGAGCTGAACCGGGTCGAGCCGGGTCACCGTGACCACAGCGCTGCCGGGTGCCGCCATCTCCCCCGGCTCCATCAACCGGTGCGTGATCACGCCGGCGAAGGGAGAGCGCACGACGCAGTCGGCCAGCCGCCGCTGCGCCGCGCCCAGCTGGGCCACCGTCTGGGCCACCTGAGCCCGGGCCGCGGCAAGTTGCTCCGGCCGTGTCCCGGCCTCCAGCAGGTCCACGGCCGCCCGGGCCTGGTCTAGCGCGGCCGCCGCCGTCGCAGCGCGGGCCCGGGCCTCGTCCAGTTGCCTGCCCGTGGCCGTACCGGTGGCCGCCAGCGACTCGGCCCGCTCGCGGTCCGCTCGCGCCGCGCGCTCCTGGGCGGCCGCCTGGGCCACGGCGGCGCGGGCCGCGGCCAACTCCTCGGCCCGTGGGCCGTTCACGGCCATGTCCATATGCGCCTGGGCCAGGTCGCGGGCCGCCTCGGCCTGAGCCAGCTGCCAGCGCAGGCCCGCGTCGTCCACTCGCGCCAGCACCTGGGCCGAGTCCACCGGGTCTCCTTCGGCGGGCAGTACACCGGTTAGCACGCCGGCCACCTTGGCGGCCACCTGGGCCTCGGTCGCCTCGATCGTGCCGGATGCCACGATGCCTTCGGACGCCTTGGGTCCGCAGCCCGCCGCGGCCAGTGTGGCGGCGACGGCCAGCAGCAGGGCTGCCGTGCCGACCCGAGACACGGGCCGGTGAGCGCAAATGGGGGGATGGATCATGGCTCAGCTCCGGGGCGCCAGCACGCCGTGCAGGAAGAGGTCCACCACGTGCTGCCCGCGCTCGGCCAGGAAGCGCCGGCGCTCTTCCTCTCCAAGGTGCAGGGCAGCCTGAATGACCGGCGAGGCGACGAAGTAGAAGGCCACCAGGCTGATGGCCGAGACCACGGTCTGTCGCGGATCCACCCGGCGCAGCACGCCGGCCTCAATCCCCTCGCGCAGCAACTGCAGCAGTTGCTCGGCCCGCAGGGCATCGACTTGTCTCTGGGCCTCGACGAAGAGGCGCGGCACGCGGTCGCCGCCGGTGAGGGTCTCCAGGATGATGAGGCGCGGCAACTCGGGGTGCTGCGACAGGAAGGCCAAGTACGCCTCCAAGAAGCGGCGCAGGCGCGCCTCCACCGGGAGTGATTCGTCCGTCACCAGCTTCACCATGCCGGCCAGGAGCTGGCTCAGCGTCTCGACCAGGACGCACTCGTAGAGCTCCTCCTTGCCACCGAAGTAGTAGTGGAGCATGGCCTTGTTGACCCGGGCTCGATCGGCGATTCGCTGCATGCGCGCCCCGGCCAGACCCAGGTCCGCGAACTCCTCGCGAGCCGCTGCCAGGACGCGCTGGCGCGTCGCTTCTCCCCTGCGGGGGGTATCTCTCCCGGCTTTGTCGTTCACCCCGGCCCACTCCCTCGGCCTGTCTCAGCCAACTAAATGGTTAAACTAACCGGATGGTTAAGTTAAGCTCAAAGAAAGAGACAGTCAAGGCCCTTGGACACTGTCACTGAGGTGGCGAGAGGCTGAGCGCACCCGGACGAGTCCTGAGGCTCATCCAGGCGGGACCGGCGCGGACGGGCTCGGGCTCAATCCCCTTCCGGCGGCCTCCGGCGGGCCTCGACCTCGGGCTGCACCTCGACGAGGCGGTTGGTTCCGTCCCGGCGCTTGTGCAGGTCGAAGGCGTCGTAGAGCTCTCCCACCGCGGTGTAGGCCCGGTAGGCCAGGCTGTCGCCGTCCACGGAGATCACCTGGTACAGCTGGGTATCCTCGCCCAGCCGCCGCATGAGTCGGTGCTCCTGGCTGCGGTACATCTTGGGGCCGCTCACCGAGACCACGAACACCGTGCCCCGCGCCTCGTCGCGCACCGTACTGCCCTGCGCGATGTTGCCGGTGCGGCCGTAGGTATGGTCGTGCCCCTGCAGCACCAGGTCGATGCCGTGGCGGTCGATGACCGGCAGCCACAACTCGCGCAGTTCCTCGTTGTCGCGGTTGCGGGCGGCGGAGAAGATGGGGTGGTGGAAGGTGAGGACGGTCCAGCGGTTGGGGTTGTCACTCAAGACGCGCTCCAGCCAGGGCACCTGCTCGGCGATCATCTCGTTGGAGTTGAGCGAGACCAGGCGCACGCCCTGGTAGTCGATGAAGTAGGTGGCCTCCTCGAGGCCGGCGGGACCATGGGTGGGCAGGGCGAACTGCGGGCGCCAGTGCCGGGAGATGCGGCGGACGTCGTCCTCTTTGGCGTACTCGTGGTTGCCCGGCGTGGGGACACTGGGCAGCATGCCGTTGAGCCAGCCGGCGCCGGCGTTCCACTCGCCCCACTCGGCGTCGCTGTCGGCGTGGTTGATCAGGTCGCCGGCGTGGAGGAAGAACCGCAGGCCGCGGTTCCCGGCGTAGGACTGGCGGATGACCCGGGACCACTGCGAGCGCACGTCGTTCTGGGCGTCGCCGAAGTACGCGAAGGAGAAGGGCTTGGCCTCGCGGCTGGCCGTGCGGAAGTGGAACCACTCGCTCCAGGTGTCGCCGTGCCCGACGCGGTACGCGTACAGCGTCTCGGGCTCCAGGCCGGTGAACTCGGCCGAGTGATACAGGGCGCGGCCGAGGTCGGCCTGCAGCCGCACGGTGGCGGGCACGACGGTGCGGGCGCTGTCGGCGAAGCCCACCACGTCGCGGTACGTGGGGGTGGCGCTGGCCCGGGCGATCTGGGCCAGGGGCTCGCCGGCATCGACACTGGTGCGCCAGGTGACGGCCTGGCTGGTGGCCGGGTCACCGGTCCAGGTCAGCACGATGCGGTCGGGCATGGGCCCGGGGCCGTAGACCAGGTAGTCGAGCCGGGGATCGGAGGCGACGAGCAGGGCCGGAAGGGCGAGCAGCAGGGCGACGGATCGCAGAAAATGCGGGGAAGGCATGGGGGACACCTGGAAGGAGTCGAAGGGCCAGATCGGGGCAGAACAAAGCTAAGGACCAGGCAACCGGAGACGACCGTTGTCAGGGTGACGTTTGCGTGACGGCCAGTTCCAGGCTGCGGACGGTGACGCTGTTGGCCAGCCGGTCTTCGGCCGAGTGACGCTCGTGGGACCCATTGTAGAGAGACACCTCGTTCCACCCGTCCCGGATACCGGATACCTCGAAGGTGTAGTTGCGGGCGGTGTGCTCCGGCACGTGATGGGTGGCGTTCTGCTGGGCGAACAGCAGCTCGTCCGTGGGCTCGCCGTCGTAGACGGGCCAGGAGCCGTTGAAGCTGACCCCGATAGGTGGTAGATGGTCGCGGCGGTCGACGACGACCTGAATCACCAGCTGGAGTCCGGCATCGGCAGGTTCGGCGCACATGGGCAGGCGGAAGGCGCGCCGCCAGTCGGGCTGCAGGATGACGGGCAGCTGGTCGGGGCCGTCAAAGGGCGGGTTCCACACCGGCGCCAGCATGGTGGTCAGGGCGTACTGCTTGGGCCGGCCGCGCAGGTCATCGAGCGTGCGCAGGTGCTGGATGGCCGTGTAGTCGGCGCGCATGTTCTCCCGCGTGCAGAGGCGCACGTCCGCGTTGTCCTCGTCCACGGCGTAGTAGTTGTACAGCTCGATGCCGTCGGCTCCCAGGGCCCACTTCCCCGCCACCGCTCCCAGCAGCGCCTCGGTCACGATGTAGGGACTGCGCAGCTCGGCGCCCGGTCGCGCGGCCGCGTCGAGCTGCGGGTCCTCAGTGGGCTTCGCCTCGCCGGGGCGGCACACGGGCAGGCCGTTGAGCCCGGATTCGACATTGCCGAACAGGGCAATGTCGGACCCCAGCTGATTCCGCAGTTCGTCGAGCGGCAGGTCCCAGGCGGTCTGCATGTAGTTGCTGAAGCTGAGGAAGTCGACGAGTCCGGCCTCTACGAGGGCCCGCACATCGAGGCCGATGGCGCGCAGGGCGCCCAGCGCCGGCGGCAGGCGCAGGCCCAGGGGGTAGGGCCGGCCCGTCTGCCTCGACCGGGCTTCGGTCAGGGCGCGGACCTCCGTCACCCAGGCCGTCACGGTGTCGATGGTCTTCTGCGAGGCTCCCGGCTCGCAGATAGCGGGTGTGCGCAGAAAGTCGAGCTCGAGACCCTCTGCGCCGTACTCCTCGACGAGCTCGCGGATCATGGCCAGGAAGTAGGCGCGCACGGCCGGGCGCTCGTAGTTGAGCCCCACCCACAGCACATCGGCGTGCTTGCCGGGGCGCAGCGGCGCGCCCGAGAGACGGTTGGCCGGGTCCCTGAACAGGGGGCAGTTGATGGGGGTGTCGACCCACTTCTCCAGATCGCCGTGGGGGTCGTTGGTCCGCACGGGCACCCAGGGCGCCATGCCGCGTTGCCGGGACGCGGCGATGGCCTCGGCGAGCCAGTCGACGCCGGCCTCGACCAGGTCGAGATAGCGGTCCAGCATGGCCAGATTGGTCGCCGGCGGGTTGGCGCGAAACCACTTCCCCCAGGCGGGGTCGCCGCGGGTGTACCCGTCCAGGGCCGTGGGCACGACCTTGCTGGGGTACCAGGCGATTTGCGTGTTGGGGCTGATCGCGAAGGTATCGACGCCGCTGTCGGCCAGCAGATCTACGAAGGAGCGCACCGCGCGCGCCGAGTAGGGCCCGCCCTCGGGCTGCCAGAGGGCGGGGGACCAGAACATGGCCCCCCAGTCCCCGTTGTAGATCAGCCGGTGCCGTGACAGGTCGCCCATGCCCCTAGTCGGCGTAGGTGCGTCCGCGCTTCCAGGTGTCCAGATCCCCCCACGAGGCCGCCACCGGGTGGCTGGCCTCGTGTTCGCGCGCAAAGCCCAGCAGGGTCACCACCTGCCGGCTCTCCGGAGTCAGGGTCCGCTCGAGGAGTGTGGCCACCTGCTCCTGGGCGAGGTCTTTGAGGGCGACGATGGCGTCGACATCGCGATGGAAGTCGCCGTCGTAGTCGAAGGCCTCGGTGTTGAACTTGGCCTCTTTGGCGGCGATGCTCTTGCGCTTCTCCTTGAGCTTCTCCTCGGCGGCAGTCACATAGGCGGCAAAGGCCTCGGCCGGCAGCGCCCGCACCATCTCCGGCAAGCCGGCGATGAAGGCGTCGGCGCGGGCTTCGAGCTCGTCGGCCGGGTGGTCGCCCGACTGGATGATGAAAACCGCATAGGAGCTGTTGCGGCGCACGTCCGTGCCGGCCCAGACGAGGTACCCGAGCTGCTGGTTGGTGCGCATCTCGGTGAAGAAGGGCTGGTACAGGACGTTCTCCAGAATCAGGGCCGCGGCCCTGGTGCGGGCATCGGCCGCTCCCAGGCGGTAGTCGCGGCGGAAGCAGGAGTTGTTGACCTCGAGCTCATCGACGCGGTGCAAGGACTCGCCCTCGGGCTGGGTCAGGTAGGTCTGGGCAAAGGTCTCCTCCCTGGCCATGGGCTCGATGGCCAGCCTCTCCTGGAGCAGACGCGTCATCTCCACGGCCCGCTCGGCGTCGATATTGCCGTGCACGAGGGCCTCGACAAAGGCGCGGTCGTACAGGGTGCGGGCAAAGGCCTGGACCTCAGCCAGCGTGATGGTCTCGGCTACGGCGAGGCGGTCGGCAGGCGGGTAGTCGCGCTCGTTGAGCACGCCGTAGTAGTGGGAGCGGACGATGCGCCAGGCATCCTGGCGCGGGAAGCTCCGCAGCTGGCGCACCATGTTGTCCCGCAGAGCCAGGAAAATGTCCTCGCCGAGGCTCACGTCCCCCATCTGGCCCAGGACGCGCTCGAAG
>Ga0180429_10000652_pt1 | contig 30657 bp, 15 predicted proteins | sample SS_ome_FD_132428 | JGI IMG/M metagenome (GOLD analysis project Ga0180429, IMG submission 132428) | Hypersaline lake sediment archaeal communities from the Salton Sea, California, USA - SS_1_S_1 metaG | ecosystem: Environmental > Aquatic > Non-marine Saline and Alkaline > Hypersaline > Sediment ...
CAATGGAGAACCAGCAATTGGCCGTTCGACAACGCCTCTCGGAAGTTTACCGCGGTCAGTTCGACGCTCGCAGGGACGGTCTCCGGTCATTCTGGAACCGGGTCGGGCAAAAACTCGAGCAGGCTCGCAAGCTCAACGACGCCGGGCGGATATACAAGCTGCTGGTAGTCGGCGGGACGTGCGATGCCGTGGTTGTCTACGACGAGTCCGGACAGGTGCTCTATCCTCGTCCGCTCAGACCGATGCACGTGGATAACCGCACCGACGCCGACCTGTGGGACAAGGCGCGACAACTCGAATACGATCGCCAGGACGCCGCCGCCGCGGAAGTATACGAGAGTATCGCGGCGCGGGCCGATAACGTCCACCTTGGCGCCCGCGCGATGCGGGGACAGATTCGCTGCCTCGTCCGATCCGGGCGCACCGGCGACGCGATTGACGTGATTACCGGCGCGTTGAGCGAACCGAAGTACCGCGACGCGCTCGACGCCGACGGGCGGTCGATCGTGCCCGCAGCACAACTGCTGGCCTTGCAGGTCGCAAGAGACAACCTGACGCCGCAAGTTTCCGATCGCATGGTCCGCCAACTGGTCGAACGCCTGTGGGATGACGAAGACGCGATCATGCCTTCGGCGCAGCGGTTGTTCCTGATTGATGAACTGCGAAAAATCAAGCCCGACGCGGGGTCCATGAAATCCGACAGCGATGCGGCAATGCGGGCGTACCTTCTCTATTGGGCCCAGGTTCACGCCGCCGGTTTCCTCGATGCCGACGGCGCCATAGCCTCGAAAGAGCTTTTCCCCACCGGTATAGGCGACCTTTGGGCCGCCGCCTCTTCCGACCGGCGGATCGTGGCGCTGTTCACCGATTCGAAGATGGAAAGCATCATCCAGGATGTGTGCGACGCCCTGCCTCCGATTCGAGGCGCGGGAGTCGCTATTCGCTACAATCCATCCCCCGACGTGAATGCCGGAGCGTTCCTCTCCGAACCTGTCGGGACGCCCATGCCCGGATGGCGCATATCACTGTTCCTCAGAAAACCCGACCCGTTCCAGGCCGCCGCCGACAGGCAGCGTATTGTCTATCTCATCATCGCCGCGGTCTCTATCGGCCTGATCGCGGTCCTGGCCGGAGCGATAGCGCGATACATCGGGCGACAGATGAGACTCACACGCCTCAAAAACGATTTCGTCGCGACTGTTTCGCACGAACTGAAGACGCCGCTGGCCTCGATGCGAGTCCTGATCGACACCCTTGTCGCCGGACGACTGGACGACCAGGCCCAGGCGGGCGAATACCTGCAACTCATCGCTCGCGAGAATCTCCGCCTGTCGCGCCTCATCGACAACTTCCTGACCTTCTCGCGCATGGAACGCAACAGGTGCGCATTCGAATTCGACGAAGTTCAGGTTTCCGATATACTGGACGAAGCGATTGCTTCATGCGGCGACCGGTTCACCGGCGAATCCGCCTGCCTCGAGGTCAACGTCGATGACGATCTTCCGCCGGTCCTCGGAGACCGCGACGCCCTGGTCACCGTGATCCTGAACCTGCTGGACAACGCGTGGAAGTATTCAGGGGAAAATCGCGAAATACGCCTGAAAGCTACCGCACGCGGAAAATGGGTCCGCATCAAGGTCATCGATAACGGTATCGGCATGTCGGCGAGGACCGCCAGGAAGATATTCTCCAGGTTCTACCAGGCGGATCGAACGTTGAGGCGATCGGCGGGCGGATGCGGACTTGGCCTGAGCATCGTCAAATTCATTCTCGACGCGCACGGCGCGTCGATCGAAGTCGTCAGCCGCAGCGGCGCAGGCAGCACGTTTATCGTTGAACTTCCCGCAAAACTTACCAGAGAGGCCGACAAGTGAACGCGGAAACCGTCTTGATCGTCGAAGACGATCCCGCCCTGCTGAGGGGCCTGAGCGACAACTTTCGGTTCGAGGGATATACCGTCCGCACCGCCGATGACGGCGCCAGGGGCCTCAGCGCCGCGCTCGATTCGGGAATCGACCTGATAATCCTGGACGTAATGCTCCCGAAGGTCAACGGATACGAAATCTGCCGCCGCATCCGCGCAGAAGGCCTCGATACGCCGATTATCATGCTGACGGCAAAGGGTCAGGAGTCCGATATCCTGCTGGGCTTGAATCTCGGCGCCGACGACTACGTCACCAAACCGTTCAGCATCAGGGAGCTGCTGGCCCGGGCAAACGCCTTCCTGCGCCGCCGGCGCACCGCGGCGCCGGAGGTCTACCGTTTCGGCGATTGCGCCCTCGATATGTCAGCCGACAGGCTCACCCGCGCCGGGGCGGAAGTCCCGCTGACGCCCAAGGAGTCAGGACTGCTGAAGTTCTTCACCGTCAACGCCGGCCGAGCCCTCACGCGCGACGAGATACTCCGGAGAGTCTGGGGATACGACGTGTTCGTAACGACCAGGAGCATCGACCGCTGCGTAAACACCCTGCGCAAAAAGATCGAACCGGACCCGGCCCGCCCGGCGTTCATCAAAACCATCCGGGAAATCGGATACCGATTCGAAATACCGGAAGATTCGCAATAGCCCGCAAAACGGGGCTGACAGACATCTTGTCTGACGGTACACTCTGGGGGATGGTGAGTTGCTCTCATCCAACGAACACGAGGTTTGAACGATGGCTGACAAGACAATTCGAGTTGATGAGTTGATGGAGTCCAGTGGTGTGAAGTTCGGGACCAGCGGTGCTCGCGGGCTGGCGGTGGCGATGACTGATGAGGTCTGCTACGTTTATACGGCTGCTTTTCTGCAGCATCTGGCCGCGGAGTCCATGATCTCGCCGGGGGCGTCGGTGGCGATCGCGGGGGATTTGCGCCCCAGCACTGATCGGATCATGGCCGCGGCGGGGCGGGCGGTCAGCGATATGGGTTACAGCGTGATTAATACCGGAAAGCTGCCCTCTCCGGCGGTGGCGTATTACGGCCTGGTAAAGGGCATTGCGACGGTGATGGTCACCGGCAGCCACATCCCCGACGATCGCAACGGGATTAAGTACAACCGCAGCGACGGCGAGATAATGAAAACCGACGAGGCGGGCATCAAGGCCCAGGAGATCACGTTCGACGCCGACCTGTTCGACGCCGGTGGGTCTCTGGTGGAACCTTTCGATCTGGGCGAGGTTTCGTCCGAGGCGGGGGAGCTGTATGTCAGTCGGTACGCGGACTTCTTCCCGGAGGCGTGTCTGGCCGGCAGGTCGATCGGGCTTTACGAGCATTCGAGCGTGGGGCGGGAGTTGATCTACGAGATACTCACCGCCCTGGGCGCCGATGTTACGAAGTTGGGCTTTTCCGATACGTTCATCCCGGTGGACACCGAGGCTATCCGTCCGGAGGATGTTGAACTGGCCGGTCGGTGGGCGAGCGAAAACGACTTCCACGCGATCGTGTCGGCCGATGGTGATACCGATCGCCCGCTGATCGGCGACGAAGGGGGCGTATGGCTTCGCGGCGACGTGGCGGGGATTTTGTGCGCGTCGTATCTCGGCGCCGACGCGGTTGTCACGCCGGTGAGTTGCAACACAGGCGTCGAGAAGTGCGGTCTGTTCGGGCGGGTGATTCGCACGCGGATCGGTTCGCCGTATGTTATCGCCGGGATGGTCGAGGCTTCCGCCTCCGGGGGTGAGTGCGTGGTCGGATACGAGGCCAACGGGGGATTCCTGACGAATTCGGACATCGTTCGGGACGGGAAGACTCTGCGAGCGCTGCCCACTCGCGACGCGGTCCTGCCGGTGATCTGCATCATCCTGCTGTCGATCCGCGAGGGCAAAACGATATCTGAACTGCTGGGTAATCTGCCGCAGCGGTTCACCGCGTCCAACCGCCTCAAGGAATTCCCGACCGGCGCTTCGCGGGCCAGGATCGCCGAGTTTACTTCCGGAGGGACCGGGGCGATCGAAGCGGCCTTCGGGCATTTGTGCGGTGCGGTCGCGGGCGTCGATGATACCGACGGGCTTCGCGTGACGTTCGATAACGGCGAGGTGATCCACCTGCGACCGTCGGGCAACGCCCCTGAATTCCGCTGCTACAACGAAGCCGACTCGCCCGAACGTGCGGTAGAACTCAACGACGCCTGCCTGGCCGTAATGGAAGCCTGGCGACAATAACACTGGAGCTGTAGTCCTAACATTGGAGAGCATTATGAAACTGACGTCACTAGCCGCACGAACCGCCGCTATCGTAATACTTGGCATGTCCCTGGGATGCGCCCAGGCGCCGGACATCACCGCCCTGACTCCCGGACAGGAGGTCGAACTCTTCAACGGCCGGGACCTTACCGGATGGAAAGTCCTGACCGAGGAGTACTTTGACATGCCCGGTAAAGTCAGCGTCAAAGACGGCGCGATGATACTGGGCGCAGGAAGCGACCTGACAGGCGTGCGGTGGGGCGGTGAAGTGTTGAAGACTGATTTCACCTTGTCGCTGGAGGCCAGGAGAGTCGAGGGTTCGGACTTCTTCTGCGGGCTGACCTTTCCGGTCTGCGAAGGCTATGTAAGCCTGATCCTCGGCGGATGGGGCGGGACGGCCGTGGGCCTGTCGAACGTGGACGACATGTCCGCCATCGAAAATGCGACGAGCCAGGCGATCGAGTTTGTCAAGGGCAAGTGGTATTCCATAGAAGTCACCGTGGCTGACGGATATGTTCGCGTGTGGCTTGACGACAAGAAGATCATCGAGCAGGTCATCGCCGGAAAGAGGTTTAATGTCTGGCCTCAGAAGGAGATCGTCCGCCCGCTGGGTGTTGCGACATATTGTACGGTCGGCGCCATACGGCGCTTCGCCGTCAAGCGCCTTGCCCCGTCCCGCATGCCCTTGAAAACCGACGAGTGAATCTCTCGCAAAAAAACGCCGGCGGCAACCATGTGGTCGCCGCCGGCTGAAACATTAGTAAGCCTGAGGGATCAGCGCCTGTAGTGTGGACCGGCCTGCGGCCCGCGCCGGCATCCGCCGCGTCCGAAACCCGCCCGCGGTCCGCGCCGGAATCCGCCGCGTCCGAAGCCGGCCTGGGGTCCGCGCCGGAATCCGCCGCGTCCGAAGCCCGCCTGGGGCCCGCGCTGGAATCCGCCGCGTCCGAAGCCGGCCTGGGGTCCGCGCCGGCATCCGCCGCGTCCGAAGCCCGCTTGGGGCCCGCGCTGGAATCCGCCGCGTCCGAAGCCCGCCCGCGGCCCGCGCTGGAATCCGCCGCGTCCGAAGCCCGCCTGGGGCCCGCGCTGGAATCCGCCGCGTCCGAAGCCCGCCTGAGGTCCGCGCTGGTGACCTCGTGGGGAGCGAGCTTTATGGCTGCGGCCACGTTCGCCTCTGGAAGTACCGCGGTGATGACTCCTTCGCCCGCAGAAACCGCGGTGCGGTCCGCGCCGGGACTCACCTTGAGCCTTCGGGGGTCCGAAGCCCTTATGTTGGCTCATTCTCTTGCGCATTTCTTCGTGCATCTTCTTGATGAATTCTTCCCTGGATTTGGGTTTGGTCTTTGATGCTTCGTCGCCCCTTTTGTGCATTTCGGCGAATCGGCGTTTCATTTCTTCACTGGGTCCGCGGCCTGAGAAACCGCGGTGCGGTCCGCGCCCGAAGAAACCGCGCTGCGGCCCACGACCCTGGAAACCGCGCTGCGGTCCGTGTTCCTGGGGCGTCTTTGCTTTAGGCGCATCTTTGTCTCTGTCTCCGGATCGTTCGGGTTTCCTGTCATCGTCCCGTTCGCGGCGCCCGCGATGACGCGATTCCGCAAACGACCATGTCGCCGACAAGGCGACCGCCAACACCACAACCGCGGACATAATGCCATACTGTTTCATAGTTTGTCTCCTTTACAACAAGATAAAGCACGAAGGAAGTAGGATAACGACTCTGTAATGTATGTGAACGTCGGCCCGTATCGGTAACAGAGAAACTGAATTAATCTGCATTGGTTCAGACCATCTACGGTTCAAAGTAGACAAAGAGCGGGAACAGAATTGTAAACTCTCTGTTCCCGCCCTTTGTTTGTCAGCCTGGCGTCACCGCCGAGTGAGTGTTGTGTTTTACAGGCTCCACCCGTCTCGATACTTGATGTGGAGCAGTTCGTTGGCCTTGGGGAAATTGGTGAACTTCATTGTCTTGCTGTCGAATTCTAGTTTCTGTCCGCTGAAACGCATCGCCAGGACGCCCAGGAGCACCATTTCCGTCAGCGCCCCGCCGTATTCGAAGTTCGAGCTGGCGGGCTTTCCGTCCTTGCAGGCGCGAATCCAGTCGCCCATGTGCCCGTTCTTTACGCGACGGATGGTCTTGGGCGGGCGGTGAGGGTCGTATTCCTTCTGCTTGGTTTCGGGGAATATTCGCATTCCGCCGGCCCCGTGTGAACCGTGCTTGATCTGGCCTTTGGATCCGAAGATGAACGCGCCGCTGGCGTCGATCCTCCTGCCCTTTTCGAGATCCTTGGGACGAGGGGTTTTGTATGACCCGTCAGTCCAGACGAGTTTGACCGGTGGCATTTTGCCTCGTGCGGGGAACTGGTATGTCAGCGTCGAAGCGATCGGGAACGCCTGATCGGCCAGTTCGGGCTTGTGGTGCTTGACCTCTGAGATAATGCTGGTCGGATAGCCCAGGTCCAGCGCCCAGAACGCCGGGTCCAGTATGTGGCAGCCCATATCGCCCAGCGCTCCGGTCCCGTACGCCAACCACGCGCGCCACATGAACGGATGGTACGCCGGATGATACGGGCGTTCCTTCGCCGGTCCCTGCCAGAGGTCCCAGTCGAGGTGCTTCGGTACCGGCGGCGTGCCTTTGGGTAATTCGCGTGCGGCGAAGTTGGCGTACCAGGGTCCCTTGTCCGGGCGGTCTGTCCAGGCGTGAATTTCGGTTACGTCACCGATCGCGCCGGCTGCTATCCATTCCTTCATCAGGCGGATGGCTTCGGAGGAGTGACCCTGGTTGCCCATCTGCGTCTGGACCTTGTACTTTTTGGCGGCCTCTTTCATCATCCGGGCTTCGTAGACCGTGTGGGCCAGCGGTTTCTGGCAGAACACGTGTTTGCCCAGTTTCATAGCGGCCATCGCAATTACCGCGTGGGTGTGGTCCGGCGTTGCGATCATGACCGCTTCGATATCCTTTTGCTTTTCGAGCATGACGCGGAAATCTTTGTACGTTTTGGCTTTGGGGAATCGCTTGAACGTTCCGGCGGCTTTCTTGGAGTCCACATCGCACAGGGCGACGACATTTTCGCCCTGACACTGCCTCATGTTGCCCCCGCCCATACCGCCGACGCCGATGCCCGCGATATTCAGCTTGTCGCTGGGGGCCTTGGCGCCTTCTTTGGCGCCCAGAACGCTGTTTGGCACGATTGTCAGCACGCTCGCTCCGGCGGCCGCTGAGGCGCTGGCGGCGAGAAAGTTGCGACGTGTAAACTTCGATAATTGCTTTGAGTTCTTGTCTTTCATCGGTAGTCCTTTCGCACGCGTTAACCTCACGATATTTTCCCTTTCCCTCCGAGGCACAATACACCTTAACAGCTTAACAAGACCCCCCCCGCCCCGCAAGCAGGTAACCTGTAAAAACGCTTTCATCAGTAGCGGTCAGGAGGATACAATCATTGGGGATGCGAGAGGAATTTCCATGGACTTGCGGACGTTGACAACCGCCGGGTGCCTGCTTGCGTTGGCGTGCGTGTGCGGATCGGTCCAGGCGGCCAAGAAGACACTGATCGCCCACGGGGGCGCCTGGACCGTTCGCGATAAGGCGGTATGGACCGATGGCGGCCCCGGTCCGAAGCTGCTGGTCACCGGAACCGACTTTTCCGACGGGCAGGCGGGCGTTGAAGTCTATTTCAACGATGCCCGGGGCGGTAACGCCGGTCTGATTGTTCACGTAAGCCAGGCCGGCGTGGGGGCTGATAGGTTCATCGGATACGAGATAGCGCTGGATCCCGAGAGGCGGATGTTGCGCCTTGGGCGTCACAAACACAATTTCTCGCTGATGAAGGACATCAAGACGGTTGTCCCGCTGAAGCGGTGGATTCCGCTGGTGGTCCGGATCAAAGGCGGGCTGATCGAGGTCGACGTCGACGGTAAGCAGGTCGCATCGATGAAGGACCCGCGAGGCTTCCTGCCAGCAGGGGCGGTGGGATTGCGTCCGTGGCAAAAGAAGGCGGGATTCCGCAACCTGTGGGTGATGCAGAAGGGCAAGAAGCGAACGGTCGAGTTCCGCCAGGAGTTGATCGGTGGGCATGTGGCGGCTGCGAAATCCAAGCCAAAATCGCAGGTCTCAACTGCGGAACAGTTGGCGGCCGCCGCCGCGCTCAAGACCAGATTCGTAAAAGCCTCTCCGCGCCTGGTGTTCGTCAAGCGTCATCACTTCAAGAGGCCCTTTGGTATCGGTTCGATCATCGGTTGGAATATCTTCACGCCGGGCGGAGGGATATATACGTGCGACCTGACGAAAACCGGTCCGGGGCGGGAGAAGGAGTTGTTCAGGAACGATGACGGAACCATATACGACATGAGCCTGTCGTTCGACGCGAAAAAGATACTGTTCGCCTGGCGCGACTGCAAGAAGGGCGAGCCGTTCGGTATTTACGAGATCGGCGTCGATGGAAAAAGCTTGCGACAGATCACCAGCGGGCGGTTTCACGATATCCACCCGTTCTACCTGCCCGACGGAAAGATCGGGTTCGTCAGTTCTCGCGTTGAGGCCTTCACGCTGTGTCAGCCTGGCGCCGCCTGCGCGCTGTACATCATGGATTCCGACGGGAAGAATATGCGGAGGATCCATTTCGGCACCCTGGCGGACCACTCGCCATACGTGCTGGACGACGGGTCGATTCTCTTTACACGATGGGAGTACCAGGACAAGAACCTCACCTACGCGCAGGGGCTCTGGACGATCAATCCCGATGGTACCAGGGTGAGAATGTATTACGGAAATACGATCTGCGAACCGGCGGTGACCTGGCAGGCCAAGGGAATCCCGGGCAAATCGACGGTGCTTTGCACGCTGGCGCCGCATCACGGTAACCCGATAGGCGCTATCGGCATCATCGATCGCGGCAAGGGCCTGGAGAACCCGCTGGCGATTCGGAACCTCACGCCGGAAGTGCCATATCGCCCGGACCTTAACCGTGCCGGCGGCGGCGGTGGCGACAGGCAGTACGCCTGGTCGTATCGCGACCCGCATCCGATCTCCGCCGACCTGTACCTGGCGTCTTACGGCGGGGGAAAGGGCGGTCCGAGGCGCTTCAGTATATTCGCACTTGACGACAAGGGCGCCAGGGCGCTTCTCCACCAGGACGATAAGCTCTCGTGTTTCAATCCGCTTCCGCTTGCGCCGAGGACCCTTCCACTTCGCAAACCCATGCTCGAAGCGTCCGACGAGAAGTATGGCGCATTCATCATAACCAACGTTTACGAGGGTCTGACCGGCGTGAAGCCCGGGCAGGTCAGGGCGGTCCGCGTAATGCGAGTCTACCCCAAACCGTGCAACATGCGCGGGCGGCGGGCTTACGATATGGACCCGCTGCAATCTCGAGGAACCTACTACTCCAAACAGTGCGTCGGAACCGTGCCCATCGACGCGGATGGGACGGCGAGTTTCAAGGCGCCGGCGAAGGTGGAATTGTACTTCCAGGCGCTCGACGCTTCGGGCAAGGAGCTCCAGCGAATGGGCACCGTCACCCAAATCATGCCCGGTGAAACCCAGAGTTGCATCGGATGTCACGAAAGCGCTTTCCTGGCGCCTCCGAGCGGGGCGGCGTACGTCAAGCTGCTGAGGCGCAAGCCGGACGATCTTACTCCTCCGCCCTGGGGCGCCGCTCCGATGGACTTCGTCCGCCACATCCAGCCCGTGTTCGACAAGTATTGCGTGAAGTGTCACAGCGGCGCCGATCCCAAAAAGGGCCTGGACCTCTCGGGCGACAAGACGCGGTATTTCAACATGGCCTACGATTCCCTGCTGGACCGAGGGATGGTCTACTACAGGTGGTTGAATCGCGGACCGGTGAGGAACTGGGAGCCGCTGACCACCGGTTCGCGCGTCAGCAAGCTCATGAAGTATATCGAGGGCAAGCACGGAAAGGTCGTGGTCGACGATGAGTCCCGCCGGCGCATCTACACCTGGATCGACGCCAACGTTCCGTATTACGGGACCTACGACCACACGCGCCCGGGTACGGCTGGATCGAGAGATCTCTGGACCGGTCCCTGGGTCGGACAGTTGAGAAACGCCCTGAAGGCCGCACGAGTCAAATCCGGTTTCGGCCACACCGACGTTAACCTGACGCGCCCCGAATTCAGCCGCGTGCTGATGGCGCACCTTGCCAAATCCGCCGGTGGGCGGGCCGACGACAAGACCGCTCCATTCAAGAGCAAGTCGGATCCCGGATACACGGCGATTCTCAAAGCGATCCAGGCCGGTAAGCAGGCCCTCGACGCCAATCCCCGCGTCGACATGGCGGGCGCCAAACCAAAACCGTATCCCAAAGACTATGGAAAACTCTACTCCGGATTCTCCGGCCCGTAAGCGCGCCGGAGTTTAACTTTTACAGGGAGATCTGAAAATGACCATGAACAGGCGCAGATTCATGAAGGGTATCACCGCCGCCGCGGCGGTCGCAATCATTCCGCGAACGACGCGAGCAAAAACCGCTGGGGGCGAATGGCCTGGTAAGCCCAACGTCGTGATCGTGATCACCGACGACCAGGGATATGGCGAGCTGGCGTGCCATGGTAACAAGATCATCAAGACGCCTAACCTCGACGCCCTCCACGCCGCCGCCGTGCGATTAACCGCCTTTCACGTGAGCCCCACATGCGCCCCGACGCGGACGAGCCTGATGACCGGGCGGCACGAGTTCAGATCGGGCGTTACGCATACCATTCACGAGCGAGAGCGAATGGCGCTTACCTCGACCACCGTGGCGCAGATGCTCAAAGGCGCCGGTTACACCACCGGCGTATTCGGAAAATGGCACCTCGGCGACGAAGAGCCCTACCAACCGCAAAACCGCGGCTTCGACGAGGTCTTCGTTCACGGCGCGGGCGGGATCGGGCAGAGCTACCCGGGCACATGCGGCGATGCGCCTGGAAACAGGTACTTCGATCCGGCCATCCGCCACAACGGTTCGTTCGTCAAGACCAAGGGTTTCTGCACGGACGTCTTCTTCACCCAGGCGCTGCGGTGGATCAAGGGCGCCAAGGACGGCGACAAACCGTTCTTCGCCTACATCACCACCAACGCACCGCACGGTCCGCTGATCTGTCCGGACAAGTACAAGAAGCCTTACATCGACGCGGGACTGTCGGCCGGGCACGCCGCTTTCTACGGAATGATCACGAACATCGACGAGAACGTGGGCATCCTGCTAAAAAAACTCGACGACTGGAAGATCGCCGAAAACACGCTGGTGATCTTCATGACCGACAACGGTTCGGCCCAGGCCGGCGGCGGAAGGCGCAGGAGACGGAAGGGCAAAAAACCCCAGCCCGCCGCGCCGTCCAAGGGGCTCTTTAACGCCGGGATGAAGGGCAAGAAAGGCACGCCCCACGAAGGCGGAACGCGCGTTCCGTGCTTCGTCCGCCTCAAGGGCAAGACGCCCGCGGGCGTTGACGTTGGCGCGCTGACCGCGCACATAGACATATTCCCGACGCTCGCCGAGATCTGCGGCGGCAAGCTGCCCGACGTCAAGCTTGACGGGCGGAGCTTTGCGCCGCTGCTGAAGAATCCCAAGGCCAAGTGGGACGACCGGTTCATATTCGTCCATGTCGGGCGCTGGGGCAAGGGTAAGGCCGCCAACTCGAAATACGGCCCGTGCGCCGTTCGCACCCAGCGGTTCCGCCTGGTCGGTAACAAGGCGCTGTACGACATAGACGCCGATCCGGGCGAGACCACCAACGTTATCGACAAGCACCCCGACCAGGTCGCCAAGATGCGCAAGGCTTACGACCAGTGGTGGTCCGAAGTGCTGCCCGCCATGGTCAACGAGAACGTCCCCGTACCGAAAGAAAATCCCTACAAGGTGCTCTTCCGCAAACAGTCCGCCTCGGATAAGGGCATACCGCCCTGGCCTGTGGAACCGGCCGCCAAAGACGTCTAGCCCGGTCCATGCGTTCGAGTTATTCGATGAGGCCCTTGCCCGGTTTTGGGAAGGGGTTCTTCCCTTCGGGATTGGTGAAGTCGAAGTCCTTCGAGAACGTTCGGGCTTTCAGTTCGAGTTCCGCCTCGTCGAGATACTTCATCATTGCGTGATAGTCTTCGTTGCTGTAAGCGTTAACGGCGTGTGTGCCCGTGGGTATCTTGCCCGAATATGTACTCTTTAGGTGCTCGAAAATGCCCTCGCTCGAGTAATAGTTATCTCGCGGCGTGGAGCCTTTGAGCGACTGTTTGGTCTTGATCCTGTTCTTTGTCAGAATAGCGGTCAGCTTCTTCCATCTGCCCGGTGTTGTCTTGTCCAGGCGGAACATCAGTGTGTTACGGATCGGCGCCATGATAGAAAAGACCCTCGCATAGGCCCGCCTGTTGTGGTCCTCGATTTTGCGTGCGACCCGGATCAGTCGATATCCTTCCTGGAAAGGCCTCCCTTGCGGGGCAACTTCTATACCGATCGAGTCCACCACGAGGTTGTATCCGTCCTTGACGGTTTTGGGATTGGCGGCGCATGGTTTTGTAAATTTCCGTCTCTTGCGATCCGGTTTGCGTCCGGTGGGCTTGGGGGCTTTGATGATTCTCGCCAGGCGGGCGGCGATTCCGGCTTCCTGTGCCTTGTAGTTTGGACGGGCCCACTTGCCCCACACGCGGAGATACTCGGGGATCGTTGTCACGCCGTCGCGGTTGGAGTCCAGGGCGTCGAAGACGGCTGCGGCCAGGGCCTTATCCTTCAGCGGTGATCCGCTGACGAATTCGGACTTGGCGATCTTACCGTTCCTGTCGGCGTCGGTGCGCTGGACGATTTTTTTGGCCTCATCGGTAATGATTCGGTTCAGGACGTACTCGACCCTCGTGACCTCGCCATCGGCGTTGCTGTCGGCCGCTCCGAAAATTCCTCTCCTCGCCTGTGGCGTCATGAAGGCGCCGTCCTCGATATATTCCTTCTTCGAGTGTTTTCCGTCGCGATTGGGGTCTGATCTGTTGAAGTGGCTGGCGTAGGCTCCAAGTTGGTTATCGTCGGCGCCGTCGCCCCGTTTGGCCCCGAGCATTTTGAGGATGTCCAGGACGTCGTGTCCGGCGATTTCGATTTTCTGTCCGGTGTATCGCGATTTGGGTTTGGCGTTGTCCCTGGCGGATGCGGGTTGCGATGCGATGAGTACAATCGCGCATACGATCGCAAGTATGGAGGGTGATCTCTTCATTTGCCTGCTCCCGATTTGTGATCGCTGTTTATCTGCGTGTGATTCGTCTGTGGAGCCATCGCTTGCCGCGTTTAAGCCTGGCCCGCCATTTCGCAAGCGACGAGGTGTCGTTTTCGGGGTCGGACAGTACGATCGAGTAGAACCAGTCGGCCGCCCCTTGCGGGAACCCGCCTTGTCCGACGGGCTTGAACGGTATGGGCGTCACCTCGTCGGGGTGCCTGAGTCCCCAGTTGATGAACCGCTCGGTCTCGGCGATTATCTCTCGCTGATGCGCCCGCCAGGATTCTTCCAGGTTCCCGTCCATGCGTTATCCGTATTCTGTCATACCAGGCGCTTGTCGGGTGACAAACGGCGGTATTATCGCTGTGGCGCCGCTCGTCCACGTCGGGCGAAGTGGGCGATCAGGACCATCAGGAAGAACAAACCGACCCCGCCCAGTCCGACCCATCCGCCGCCCCACATTCCGGGCAGGCCCTTGGTCTTCTTCCAGGCCATGTAGACGCTTCCGATCAACACGGCCACTACGCCCACAAGCATCAGTAGATTCCACAACCATCGCAGCAGGCCCTTGGGCATGTCGTCGCCCAGAAGTTTCTTCTGGTTCACCAGCAGCGCGAACGTCGTGTAGGCGATCGGGATTACTATGAACCCGATCACGGAAGTCGGGATGGCCAGGAACGGCGCCGCGCCGGACCAGATGAACGGCCCGAGTACGCCGACGGCCGGTATCATGCACCCGAAACGATATAACCAACCGCGCGACGGGCGATCGACCATCTCGCATACCGTGAAACCGTTTATCAGCATGAGGATAATGATACTGGATATCGCCATGCCCACCACGCCGATTCCGAAGACGTAATGCGCAACGACATCACCCGTCAGCGGTGAGAGGGCCTGGGCAAGGTGCAGCGCGTCCCGCCGGACCAGCATGGCGGCGAGTTTTCGATCGGGCAGAGGGAGCTGCTCGATCCTTTCGTCCAGGAGCGCGTTCTTTTCCTCTTTGGATAGTTTCGAACCCTTACCGAATTGCAGGTCGTAGGCGCTGGCGCCCATCTCGTGTTTGACGCGCGCGGCGGCCTGTTTCTTGTACCCGCCAACTAGTTTCTTGTCGACGGGCGTGACGCTGCCTTCCGCGGTCTTTTTCAAAATGGGCGTCAGCAGGCTCATCTTGTCCTCGCGCAGGGCGAATCCGTTAAACCGGGCGTCGTTGACGGTGGGAAGAAGAGCGGTCGCCGCCTTCTTCGGAAAAGTATCCCTGGCTTCTTCCTTGAGATTATCTTCGTAGGCTTCGGCCAGGATCGCCTCGATTTCCCTGGTCTTCTGCTCGTCGGGCATCGCGGTGAATTCCGCGTCGGTCGACTTGGAGACGATTGCAATTGCCGCATCCTCCTGCGAGAACGAAACGCACGGTTTGTGGTGGAACTGGGCGGCAGCGGCGATTACGACACAACCAGTGGCGAGGATGAACGGGATGAACAGGCCTGTCGAAAGGTCGAACACCGCCAGGCCTCGGAATTTCTTGTTCCACCCGCGTTTCAGCATCGAGTATGGAAGGAGGAATGTCATGTTGATTCCGACGGCGGTCGCCGCGGCGGCTATCAGGACATCCTGCTGCTCGCTGACGATCTTCGCCGACCAGAACTCGCCATACTTGCCCGCGTCGGCCAGTATTTCGCCAAATCTCTCAGCCGGCGCCCACAGCATGTTCAAGTCAGGTATTGCCCCATGACCGATGGCAGTCCAGTCCAGCACTCCCTCCTTGGACATATAAGCCACAACGCCCACAAACGACACGACAATTACGCCGACCATGAGTTTCAGCAGGATGTTGAAGAGTTTGAGGCCCCACCCGCCCGAATCGTAGAGGAATACGATGATTATGCACAGCAGGGCGATACCGCCGGCGATATAGGCATTGGCTGTAAATGCGTCTATTCCTTCGAATGCCTCGGGCAGCAGATTCTGCATGATCCCGGCGCAGGCGAGTTTGAACTGCGGAAGAGCCCAGACACAGTTTGCCAACAGCGTTGCCAGCAGCCATCCCCATCCCAGTACGGGGTTCACGTGCGTCCTGATGGCCTGGAAGGGTTTCTCGCCTGTCGACAGGGTTACGTAGCTGATCGCGCTGAGCATGATGATACCGATTATCATCGCTATCGGCTGGAGCCAGAGTAGTGAGAAACCCGCCAGCACGCCCAGGTACAGACTGCTGCTCAGCGACCCTCCGCCCAGCGTTATTGCGCTCTGCAGCCAACCGGGCCCGGACAGCTTGAAATACGCTCCCAGCGTCGCCAGGCGCCCCTTGGCCTGCGCCTCTTCAATGATCCGGCGCTCTCTGTCTGTACCCGAATTACTGTCTGCCATGTGCTTGCCTCGTCAGTTGAGTGTTGTTATGGGAACTTCCGTTCCCTTCTGTTCAGCCGAAACGTACGCGCTGTAAATTGTCGTGATGCAGTCGGCGGCCAGTGTGATATTGGACTCCACCGGATCACCGCAGGCCACCGTCCGGTAGAACGCCTCGATCTCCTGCGGGTAACCCGTAAACCAGTCTTCATCCGGGGAGGGCGTCGACCAGCCCGCTTTCGTGCCGATCTTTTCGACAACGTATATGTCGTCGAAATTCGACTCGAGGCAGTTGTAGGTCTTCATTGCGGTGTTTGGATTGATGTTGCAGATGCTTCGATGATTGTTGGCGGCGACTTCCAGCCAGTTGTGAATTCCGCCAACTATGATGTCCGAGGCGAAAATGTCCGCTACGCAGCCATCTTCGAACACGACGTGCATGACCGAGAAGTCGTCGATGTCGTGGTAGTCGCTGCGGATGTGCCCCTCGTCGCGGAAGCTGTCCATGCGCGTTATTGCGTGGGTCCGCGCCGAAACGCTCGCCGGCCTGATAGGTTTACCGTTTCGCGCGTTTCCTTCCACGCGCTTAAGGTAAAGCGCCGCCGTCAGCGGGTGACAACCCTTTCCGATCATCACCCCGCCGCCGGAATACTTCCACTGCGCGTAGGTCTTCGCGTGCGAACCGCTATGCGCCTCCTCACCGTGAATCCACAGTATCTGGGCGCCGGTCTTCTCTAGAATCTCTCGCTCCTTCTGGATCGACGGGGCGTAAACCCAGTTCTCGGCGTACAGGATTCGCCCCTTGCCTGCCTTCTCTGCCGCCAGCATCCGCTCGACCGACGCGATCGCCTCGTCCAGCGCCGTTTGCTTGCAGCACGTATCTCCGTTAAAACCGTCCGAACCGTCGCCGAAGTACCCGGTCAGCGGTTTTTCGACGATGGCGAACTTGTCTTTCGCGAGCGCCGCGACGGCGACCTCTTCGTGTGCGGTCGCCGTTGTGCAGACGTGGACGACGTCGACGCTGTCGATCATTTCGTCGAGGCTGTCAAACGCCTTTATGTCGCGCCTGCCCGCGAAATCCCTCGTCCGCTCCGCATCGGTGTCGAATACGCCGACGACCTCGGGACTGACGCCATAAACCTTCCCGATCGCTTCGAAGTGGAATGACGCCGAAAATCCCGCGCCTGCAATCCCGCTGCGGACATCCTTTCTTTTGGCCATGCTTATCTTCCTTACGACGATGTATCCCTCCGAAAGGGCACTATGATGCCAACCACGCCCGCCGACTGCAAGCGAATTGTCCGCTCGAAGCTTGTCAAGCACCACTTACATACCCGGATTGTCGACGCAGATTTCCCCCGGGAGGCGGTCGGGAGAAATCTCACCGGCTCTTGATATCCCAGACAGCGTTGGGATTGGCGATGAATCGCGATATCGGCTTGCTCTTGTTGTAGTCCCTGGTGATCAGGTGCGCCTCGTAGCGTTTTCCGATACCGGATGTGCACTTGATCTGCTGACCCGGTTTCAACCGGGCAAACTCCCGCAGGCTGCCCCAGTGGCTGAGAATGAACAAGGAAACTTCCTTTCCACCGCCATTGCGCGCCGTGATGGAACACCGGGGGCTGTACGAGGCCGAAGGACTCCTGTAGCAGGAGAATAACCTTACGTTGGGCATTGCGGTCTTCAGTGCGGCGATCGCTTGTTTCGACACGCCGGAAGTCCTGGTCAGGGCCATGTATTGGACTCCGGGCAGCTTCTCAAGCAGCCTCAGGCCGTTATCGCCCCCTTTCCAGTCGCATCCGATCAGGGCGTTGACGATATCCCCGCCGTCCCACTGCCCGGTTGGGTCCAATCCAAACCACAGGGTGACCTGGCCCCTGTAGTTTACCTCGCCCCCGAGCCTGTAGATTTCCAGGACGGTCTCCTTGACTTTCTTGCTGACGCGATTTGACGCCAGAATTCCCGCCAGGCCGGGCCGAACCCGCATGCCCGCCTTACCGAACTTCTCCAACGCCCGGGCCAGACGATACGCAGCGGGCAGTTCTCCGGCCACCGCGATTCTGCGCCAATAAAGGGACCTTCCACCGGCCGCCCGCTTTATTTCAAACGTGACCTTCTTACCCTTGTACTTTGCGATCGGAAAGACCAGCGGGGGTCCACGCCTCATCCAATGCTGTTTAACCGGTATCTTTTCCGCCGGGATTGCGGTACTGGCGACGTGCAGCGTAACGCTTCCGGTATGGAGGTCGCCGCCGTCGGTGTAACCGCTGTCGACGACGAGCCATTTATCATCAGGTCCAACCGTCACTTCCCTCGACAGGGTCAGAGGCTGGTTTTCCAGATGGACGTTAGTCAGGAACCGCCCTGTCGCTCCGAGAGTCTCGTCGAACCGGTTCATCCAGGTGCAGGCCGGGGGCTTTTCGAGTTTGAGTTTCCATCCGCGCCAGGCCGCGACGTGCGAGACAATCCGCTTGCGGATCTCGTTTACCAAACCGGATGGGTCGAGTGCGATTTGCGGCTCGAGCCAGTCGAACTTGTCTCGAATGTTCAGCGGATCGGCGCCGGGCGGATGATTGCGAATTACCGGATCGACCTGGAGAACAAATCGTTTCGGGGCGTCGGGTGCCGAAGCAAGGGAGACCCATCCGGTATCGACGGTCTTCTGCGAACCGATAATGACCTGGCTGTCGTATCGCGGTTTTTCCCGCGTCGATCCGACATATATCCGTGCGCGGACGCATCCGCCCGTACTGACGAAGTGGTCCAGGCCCAGGCGGCAGTGAAACGATCTGGCGTGCTGCGGAAGCGCGAAACTCAATTCACTGCGAGCGTGTACGCCGAAACCCCAAGCGTATGGTTTCCCGCCGCTGCGAAGCGGTCCGCCGGCTGTATTGCGGTTGACGCGCCAAGGCAGCAGCACCGGGCTGACGGACGAGATCGGGCAAATGCGGGACAGCGGGACCTTGTCGGGAGCAAACGACCACAGCATCCGCACGTCGCCGAAAGGCACTCGCAGCGCATCGAGGCTCCAGACCGGATGGATAATATGGACCCAGGTACTGCTGTTGCCCTGGGGCCTGGGGGCGGTTGCCCGCTGCAGCCTGAGATTGTTGAGATGCTTCGTGTGATTTGCGAGGTTTGCGACCTGAGAGTCGAGTTGCTGCTTCAGCTTTGCGGCTTCGGCCACCATCGACTTGCGCGAGTTGCTGATTCTCTTAGGTTCGTTCGCGGTGTAGTTGGCGATCTGCTGTTCCCTCTGCTTTTGCAGTCTCAACCGTTCGCCGGTCAGCGCGGTTTCACGTGCCTTCTTCAAGTTCGCCTGCCGGGCGCGAAACTGCCTGAGCATACCGTCTCGCTGGTTGGCGGGCGTCTTGGCGAGCCGTTGCTGCATGGCCTGCTCGTCCTTGCGCAACTGCTCGGCGAGTTTTCGCTTTTCGACCGCCAGGCGGGCTTCATCGGTCTTTCGCTGCTGGTCCATCCGCTGCCTCAGCGCCGCGAGGGCCTTGTCGTAGGCCTGGCGGTCGGCGGTTTGGGCTTTCTGAAGTTCGACCGTTTTGGCGATGTGCTTCTTTCGGGCCAGATCGACCGCTTTACCCATCTCCGTCAGGCGGGCCCTGGTCTGTTCGATCTGGCGGTCATAATTCATGATGTTCACCCAGGTCTGTTGCTCCTGGTCGATCATCCTGTAAGGCAAGGCGCCGAGGCGCGTTTCGCTGGCGGTGGCGATCAGACCACCGGTTGTCTCATATCTCAGCAGGCGGGAGCGAAGTGAGGGACTCAGCGCCGTCAACTCCCGGTAATAGGCTTCCCACGGATCGACCCCTGGCATGTGCATCTCGGCGATCTCCGAGAACTTCACTTCGCGCGTGCCCTTGTCGAGAAGAAGCGTCACCGAGTTCTTGCTCCATCGAACGCCCACGAAACTGAACCGCCGTCCGTCGGTGCGGTAGAGATTGCCCGGATTCAGCAGACGTTTCGAGGGCGGTCCACAGACTATGCGCCGAATACGACACGGAAGGATGCGAACGTACTCAGGCTGTTTGCGAACGTGCGGATACAACTTCTCAGGCACCTTGACGATAACGTGCGTCGGGGTATACAAACCGCCGGTCGTGCTGTCTGGCTTCGCGCTGACCGCAACTCCGACAATGCGATCTCCGCCGATGAATTCGATGTAACCGAGTGAGTTGTAGCCCGCCTGCCACGGACCCAGCGAGCGATTCTGCAACCACAGCAGCGGACGTTTCGGATCGGACAGCAGGGTACCTCCCAGGCGCACGGAGGCGGGATGTTCGTGCCAACCGGACAGCTCGTCGCCCGAGACCCTCCGCCCGTCGGCGAACACGGCCAGGTAGCGCCCCGTCCCCGAGTCCGCCATCACCGGACAGACCACCGAAACAACCATCACCAGCAACACGATTACAATGGAAACTGTCTTTGTCACGACCATCCCCGTCCTCGATCCTGGAGAAAGCCTTTGTTTTTGCGATCCGGTACTTTGCACTGGCACCGGGCGTTCACTTGGGTCAAGGTTTCTTCGTAGTTTCGTTTGCTTTCTAATTTCATCATTTTCCAGATGCATGTATCATAAGATCGAGCCGCCGATACGACAATAAAACAAACAGGAGCATCACAATGAAAGTAGTGGCGTTTAACGGGAGCGGGCGGAAAGACGGGAACACGGCTATCCTGATCGCCGAGGCGTTCAAACCGCTCGAGGCGGCCGGCATCGAAACGGAAATGGTTCAGCTTGCGGGCAATACGATTCGCGGATGCATCGCGTGCTACAAGTGCGTGGAGAACCAGGACAAGCGGTGCGCTGTGACCGGCGATATCATTAACGACTGCATCGCAAAGATGATCGAAGCCGACGGGATCATCCTGGCATCGCCGACGTATTTCGCCGACGTCAGCGCCGAGTTGAAGGCGCTGATCGATCGGGCGGGAATCGTCACCCGGGTCAACGACAATCTCCTGAAGCGCAAAGTGGGCGCCGCGATAGTGGCCGTCCGGCGCGGCGGGGCGATCCACGCGTTCGATTCGATCAACCATTTCTTCCTGCTTTCGCAGATGATCGTCCCGGGGTCGAGCTACTGGAACTTTGGTATCGGGCGCAACATTGGTGACGTGCGGGACGACGCCGAGGGCCTGGAGACCATGACCGACCTCGGCGAGAACATGGCCTGGCTGCTGGGGAAGATCAACGCCTGAGCTGCTTCGGTTCAGGGCATCGCCAGCCGACAAAGCAGATGTCAGGAGAGGTGTTTCTTGAGAGCATGGGCCAGTTCTTTGATCCTGAACGGTTTGCCCAGAAGCCCAAGGGCGCCCTCGTCGAGAAGCCCGTTTGTCGTTTCGTTCCGGCTGAAGCCTGAAGAGATCAGAACCTTGACGTCCGGGTCGATTGCTTTTAGTTCCCTGAACGTGTCAGGTCCGTTGAGAACGGGCATGACAAGGTCCAGGATGACCAGATCGATATCCTGATGGGCGCCCTTGAAATACTCGACTGCTTCGGCTCCGTCATTGCAGAGCGAAACGGAATATCCAAATTTCTGCAGCGCCGCGGATACAAACTGTCGAACTATGCCTTCATCGTCAACTACAAGAACGTGCCCCGAGCCTCCGACGAGATTTTCTCCCGAGTGTCCCTCGCTGGAAACGCAAGCCGTTTCTGCCGCGTGCAGGAGAATTCTAAACGTGGTTCCATGTCCGGGACGGCTGTCGACCTGGATGTTTCCGTAGTGGCTTTTTATGCATCCGTAAACGCTCGCCAGGCCCAGCCCCACACCCTGTCCGACCTCCTTGGTGGTGAAGAAAGGCTCGAAAATCCGGTTTTGCGTTTCGCTGTCCATTCCGCTTCCGGTGTCGCAAACGGAAATCTCCACGTACGGTCCGTGGACCATCTCGCCGGGGTATCCGGCGCACGATTCTTCGTCAATGACGACATTCTTCGTCGTCAGCGTAAGCACCCCTCCGTCGGGCATGGCGTCGCAGGCGTTCATGCCCAGACTCACCAGCGCGTTTTCGATCTGGGACGGATCGGCCAGCACCGCCGGGGGGTTGGCCTGGAGATCCAGCTTGATATCGACCCGCTTGTCGATGCTGTGGCCCAGAAGGGCGGTTGTACGCTCGATAATTTCGGTGGTGTCAACGGTGACGATCTGGAAAGTCCCCTTGCGCGCGAAGTCCAGCAGTTGCCTGGTGAGTTCCACCGCCCGCCGGGAAGCCTCCACGATCTGCACGATCATGTCGTCGCGTTCGGTCTGGCTGAATCCGTCCATCTGCAGGAGTTCGGCGTTACCCTGTATAGCGGTCAGAATATTGTTGAAATCGTGAGCTATTCCCCCCGCCAGTCTGCCGACTGCTTCCATTTTCATCGCACTATATGCATATTGATCGTCGCTGCTTCCCCTGCCGGCGCCCGTCGCTTCTTCAAGCGAGGCGACTTTCCGGCGCAGCTCGATAACTTCCGCGATGAGTTGATCTTTGGTCTTGTCTTGATCTGCCACTCTGGATTCCACTCACATGTCTACAATTAGCTATTTACAGTATGTTGGAACAAATAACAAGCCGGATTTTCGGAAAGTTGTGTGATTCGTGAAAGAATTACCGCATTTCTTGCTTGGAGATACCGGTATTCTATGGTACAATCATTATTGCTCTGGCTCGCTTAGGGAGCGGCGGAGCTATTTACATTCAGACGAGGTATGGGCGTTCTCGCTCACTCGCACCACCTCCAGGCCGCACCGGCCGAGTTCCCATAAGTCGAGGGTTTTTCGCGCGGGTCGAATCTTCCGCGAGGGAAATCGCTCTCGGAGTCAACACATTCGAATCCGCCTCCGCACGGCCTGAAAGGACAGGTCGCTTCGTTCGGGCCGCCGGGACCGCGGGTTCGGCAGGAGACAAGGGACAAGTATCATGAACAAGGGACACTTTTACTCAACGGTGGTTTTAATTGCAACGTTAATGAGCGTTTATGGCGCAGAGGCGCCTGGCGCATCACGAACGTGGAACGGGAGTTTCGACAATGACTGGTTCACCGGGGTCAACTGGACCCCGGCGGGCACACCGGCCAACAGCGACGACCTGACCGTTTCGTCGGGGATGCCCCATGCGGGCAGTCTCGTTCGCTGCGAGGGCGGCGGGTCCATCCTCGTCCAGAACGCCAGCGCGCATGCGTTTTTCGCGGGCATGATAATCGGTAGTACCGGTACTGGCGTCCTGGAGATCCAGTCCGCCGGTGAGGTCAGCAGCGGATACGCGGTCCTCGGCGATAAACTTGGGGGCGGTAGCGGCAGCGCTCTGGTCACGGGCGGTGATTCGAAGTGGACGCTCACCGGATCGTTGACCGTGGGCGACGATCAGTCCGGGAATCTGACCATTTCCGACGGCGGGCTTGTTTCCTGCTCGTTTGCGGAGATCGGCGGTGGTCTGATGGTGATGAACGCGTGGGCGAACGTCACCGGGGTCGATTCCGAATGGCGCGTAAACACCGCAATGCATATCGGAGGAACGGGGACCGGAAAACTCACGGTGGGCGGCGGAGGGAAGGTCACCGTGGACTCGACGCTCTCACTGGGATCCAGAGGCACAATCGATCTCAACAACGGCGGGTTGTTGATGACCAATTACCTTTCCCTCGCCAGCGGGGCGGTTTTCAACTCAGCCGTCGGTTCGCTTCTGCGCGCGAACGTTCTGGGTGGATTCGGAAACACAATAAACCTGGGCGGGGATCTCTACATGGGTAATTCGGGGGGACTCAATCCGGGGTCGCATGTCGTTTCGGCGGGGCAGACATTCAATGTCTGCGAACAGATTATTGGATACGACGCCCAGGCCGTTTTCGAACAGACCGGAGGCGCCGTCACCGCGGACCACGAGATTCTCGGTTACGCCGGAAACGGGACATACAACCAGTCGGGCGGAACCCATCAGATCGCCACGCATCTGCACATCGCCCACGGGTTCGGATCCGTCGGCCAGTACAATCTGAGCGATGGGTCGCTGACGGTGGGAACGTCCGAGATCGTCGGACGGGGTAACGCTCCAGGCTCATTCGTGCAGACAGGCGGGACGCACACCGTGGGATCCGACCTGTATCTGGGGCAGCTTCCCGGTCCGATGGGGGGAGGAACGTACAACCTCAGCGGCGCCCCGTCGCAACTGACGGTGACGAACGAATACATCGGGTATGGAAATACGGGCGCGTTCACCCAGAGCGACGGTACGCACCAGGTGAATGATGTGCTGTATCTCGGTTACCAGGCCGGAGGGACGGGCACCTACAACTTCAGCGAAGGGACGCTGATAGTAAATACCGAGTACGTCGGATACAACGGAACGGGCATCTTTAACCAGACAGGTGGGTCGCACCATGTCACGGGCGGAGCGACCCTCTATCTGGGATACGCCGCCGGTTCGAGCGGCTCATACACGCTCGACGGAGGGAACCTGACCACCAGCCAGGTAAAGATCGCCGAAGAAGGCTCCGGAACGTTTATTCAGAACGGCGGGATTCATAGCGTTACGGGAGCAATGTACGTCGGGCACGTCAACGACGCCCCGGAAATCGGGCGCTACGAACTGCACGGCGGGACGCTGTACGTCGGTTCCAACGAGTACGTGGGCGACTACGGGGCCGGAGAGTTTCTCCAGACAGACGGGGCGCACACGGTCCAGGAAAACCTCTACGTGGGGACCTACGACCCCGCCATCGGAAGCTACGAGATGTCCGGCGGAACGCTCGATGTGACCGGTACCTCGACAGTGGGCGCATACTCGGTGGGAGTCTTCACACATAGCGGAGGAACGCACAGCGTTAACGAAAACCTGGTTGTCGGCGACGGTGCGATGGTGGGCATCGGCTCGGGAACCTACATCCTCAGCGGCTCGGGAACGCTCGACAGCAGGTCCGACGTGTTGATCGGGACCGGCGACGCGGAGATGCTGGTCGTCGGCGTTGGACTCTTCGACCAGGCCGGAGGGACGCACACGGTGACAGGAGACCTTCACGTGGGTCACCACCAAAAGGGCGTCGTCAACGGCGTCTACAACCTGGGCGGAGGGACGCTCGACGTCGGAGACCACGTATACGTCGGATACGAAGGTATCGGCGAGTTCAACCAGTCCGGCGCGGCGCAGCTCACAACGGGTCAAATCGTTTTGGGAGACAAAGCCGCCGCCACGGGGACATTCAACCTCGACGGTGGAACGCTGACGGCGTCAATCAGCGAGTGTATCGCCGGATATGGAACGGGAGAGTTCAACCAGACCGGCGGCGTCAACGACATCGGCATATCGATGACCCTGGGCGCCGGAGCCGGAGGAGTCGGGACGTACAATCTCGACGGAGGGACCCTTTCGGTGGATTACGTTTATGTCGGATCGTACGGGACCGGGCATTTCATACAGACCGCCGGAACCCACACCGTTGGCGAAACGCTGCAAATCGGGCCTGTAAACTACCAGGGAGCGAGCGGAACGTACGATCTTCAGGGCGGAGACCTGTCGGTTACCGATGAGGATGTTGGAGAGGATGGAATTGGGGCGTTCACACAGTCGGGAGGCACGCACACCGTGTCGGGGCAACTGACTGTCTCGACAGACCCGGGCGCCGACGGTTCGTATGAATTGAGCGGTGGGGACCTGTCGGTCGGAACCGAGTACGTCGGATACCAGGACGCCGCTTCGTTCGTCCAGACCGGAGGTACGCATACCGTAATCGGCGACCTGTACATGGCGCACGGATGGAATCCTTCAATCACCACCTACGCGCTGGGCCCGGCGGGGACGCTTTCGGTCGGCGGCAACGAGTACGTCGGATATTGGAGCGCCGCGGAGTTCACACAGACCGGAGGGACGCACGAAGTCACCGGCGATCTGACCGTCTCATACGAAGTAGACGGATTCTGCAGCTACGACCTAAGCGGCGCCGCAAGCGTCCTGACGGTCGGAGGCGATGAGCGCATTGGCTACATCACGCCCGGCAGTTTCACGCAGTCCGCCGGAACGCACACCGTCGCCGGTACGCTGGCGCTGGGAAATTCCGGCGAGGAAAGCGGACCCACCTACAACCTCAGCGGCGGGACGCTTCAGGCCGACGCCGAGATCGTCGGTAAGAGCGGGCAGAGCGTCTTCACCCAGACAGGCGGGACAAATACGGTGACAAAGACACTGACGATAGTCGACCTCGGCGGTGAAGAAGTATGGGCCCAGGGTACCTACAACCTCGACGGCGGGGCACTGACCGCGGGAACCGTGGACAACAACGACACGGTCAACCAGTCCGGCGGAACGCTCGATACCGGCACGTTCAACAACGCCGGAACGTTCAACCAGACCGGCGGAACAATGACCGCCGGAACGTTCAATAACCCATCGTTCCCGACGACGTACGTATACGACCCTGCCGTCTTCCAGGCCGATACGGTCAACAACAACTCCGATTTCTATCAATACGGAGGGACCGTCCGCGGCGCCTCGGCGCTGATGGGGAGATTCAATAACACCGGAGGGTTCTTCATGTTCGGAGGAACGTTCGAAGACCGCCTGGTCAACGAAGCTTTCGTCTCCTACTTCGGCGGGACGTTCAACGGAATCTACGAGCACTGGAACAACGCGATGTTCGAACGCGCCGCCGATTTCACCGCCGAGGGCGGGATAATCAACTACGGCGAACTGACCTCCCGGGTCGGTCAGCAGCTCAACGCAAACGGACCGGGAATTCAGAACTACGGACAGTTCTACCTGAACGGCGGGACGTGCGGCGCCACGACGTTCACCAACGACTTCGGCGCCCGCTTCGAGGGCTACGGGACGCTCGACGCCGACCTGGTCAATAACGGGACGCTCGAAACCGATGGTATGCTGATGGTGACCGGGACGACGACGAATATGGGCCAGGTCCGCATCGAAAGCGCCGAACACCTGCGCCCCGACGGCGGAATGACGAGCACCGGAATCGTCGAGATGGAGGGCGGTTCCATCGGCGGTGCCGGCGCGCTGGTCAACCAGACTGGAGGCGTCATACGCGGATTCGGCGGCGTGAGCGCGCCGACGACCAACGACGGCGGAGTAATCCACGCGACGGGAACGCAGCTTACCTTCACAAACCTTTCCGGCGGCAACGTCAACGGTGGCGAGCTGCGCGTCGCCGACGGATCCCGACTCCAGATCGTCACGCCGTTCGCCAGTTCGGGAACCATCGTCACCGAAGGCCCGGACGCCGCGCTGCTGGGCGGGACGATTTCGAATACCGGAACCCTCAGCGGCTCCGGGCGCGTCAGCAACATATTCCTGAATGACGGGGTCGTCCGCGCCGCCGGCGGGGCGCTGACACTTTCAGGCGCGGGTAACACCAATACCGGTCTCGGGCGCATCGAGGTTCAGGACGGCGCGTCGGTGGTGATGTCGCAGGGACTGTCCGTAAACGCCGGGACCATCGCGCTGACCGGCGGAACGTTCGATAACAACGCCCGCGCGATGACCAACACCGGTTCGATCCTCGGGCGAGGAACTATCGCCACCGGCGGTCTGACCAACGACGGACTGATGGCGTTCGCCGACGGAGACACCGACATCTTCGGAGATGTGACCAATAACCACACCCTAAACGTCACCGAATGCGCGACCACCTTCTTCGGCGACGTCACAAACGCCCCAGGAGCGACTATCAAGAACACCGACGGAACGGTCCGGTTCCTCGGTGACTTCGTAAACAACGGTACGTACTCCAGCGACCCGGCCGACAACTACTTCGTCGATATAACCGTCGGGACGTCAGGGTCCTTCATCGGCGGCGCGGGCGATCGCTTCCTGATCGCCGGCGATTTCGACAACGCTTCTGCCGCCTCGACGGTCTGGGGAACCACCGAGGCCGAACTGGTCTTCCTGGCCAGCGCACACACGCTGGAACTGCCCGGAGCCGACATGGGAACCACCTACGCTGGAATGGACGACAACTTCGCCTGGGGCATCCTGCGCCTGGCGGAAAGCGGTTCGCTGACGCTCGCCGACGGTAACGCCGTCTCGGGCGGGGCGATGTACGTAACGTCCCTGATCCTCGAAGGCGGGCTCTCGCAGATCGGTTCGATCGCCGACAACGGGTTCAGCATCTACTACGATCCCGCATCGTCGGACAACGACTACCTCGACGCCAAGACGTTCCCCATGCCCGGCGGCGGAAAAATCGCACCAATCCCCGAACCGGCGACGCTGATCCTGATCGCCGGAGGTCTTCCTTTGCTGCTGCGACGCAAGCGGAAGTCCTCTCGATGAATTCCGAAGTGCGTCGAAACAGTCGTTGGGAAACATCGGGATCGAGCAGGACGATCATCTTGCTTTCTGTTGAGTTTCGATTTACCGCGTTTTGTGTTTGGAGAGATTCAGGGCTTGTGGTAGTATCACTATCGCTCTAGTCTGCTAGGTTTCGTGGGAGCGGCAGAGCTATTCTCACAAAAACGAGGCACGGGCGTTCTCGCTCACCCGCACCACCTCACAGGCCACACCGGCCAAGTTCCCATTGCGTGAGAGTTCTACACGCAGATTGATGTTCTCTGCGATGGTGGCGCTCTTCCGGGCTTACAAGATCAGACCGCAGCGGCGGTATTTCGCAAGGCCGTTGGTCCGCCATCGCGATGGTGGTCCGGGAAAACGAGGCAATGGAGCAAGGAGTCTTGAAGTGATCATTACCAGGAAAAAGAACATTTGTATTGCAGTTGTCCTGGCGACGGTGTTGATACCCGTTCCGCTCCAGGCCGGCGATGTGGAGTGGGTTACTGACGCCGACGGTTTCTGGCATGAATCCGGAAACTGGAGTTCCGACCCGCTCCTTCCGGGCTCGGGCGACGATGTCACCATCGATCGAGCCGGATCCGACATCACCGTCACCCATTCCCAGGATGCCACTTCCATCGGCAATCTGCTCTGCACCGAGGACCTGACCGTTACGGGAGGCTCGATAACGGTATCGGGAGCCGGACATATCTCCGGAGCCATAACAATCCAAAACTCAGCGTCATTCAAAGCCGACGGAGCCGACCTGCTCGCCGGAGGGGCGACAACCCTTGATGGCGGGAAGCTATATGCGATCGGCGGAGGTGTGCTGAGCCTGCCTGACGCCGGGGCCTACGTGAATCCGTCGACGGACGCCTGGTCGCACGGTTGGCTGAAGGCCGATGGCGCGGACAGCGCTCTGGACTTGTCTAATATCGTCAGCCTTGCCGGCAGCACGGGCAGTTTCTCCGTTCTGAATATCCAGGGCTTGAATGGCGGGTATGTGGATCTGAGTTCTGTCTCGGCGTACAACACCGGCGGGGTGCAGGTCCTGGCCGAGGGGTCCGGCGGCGTGGTGGACCTCTCGACGCTGACGAGTATGACCCCCGGGCCGGTATTCGGGGTGACCAACAGCATTACCGCTCGCAACGGCGGTGTGGTGCTGATGGGCAATCTGGCTGTGCTGGACGGCGTGAACCTGGATATCGACGGTACGGGGACGATGGCCACCGCACAGATCGCAAACTACACCAACGGAATCGTAACTCTCAGCGGCGCAGCGCCTGACTTCTCGGGTCTGGCGAATGTGGCGGGCAGCCGTTTCAACGCAAACGGAGTCCACCTGGACTTGAACCACATGACCGACGTGCATGAGATCACCATCGAACTCCAGAACGGCGCAACTGCCGATCTCGGCGGGGCGACGAATATCGACGGGGCCAGCTTCATCGTCGCCGGTGGGACTACTCTGAGCATTCCGGCAGCGACCAATCGAGGCGATTCCAGGACGGACGGCTGGTCGCATGGTTGGCTGACGGCCGACGGGGCGGGAAGCGTGTTGAATCTGTCCAATATCACGGGTCTGGCCGGTTCGTTGGGCAGCTTCTCCGTCCTGCACATCGAAGGTGTCGACGGTGGGCTGGTCGATCTTCGTGCCGTCGGGGCGTACACGACCGGAGGGGTGCAGATCCTGGCCGACGGGGCCGACAGCGTGGTGGATTTATCGGGTCTGACGAGCCTGGCTACCGGCGCGGTCTTCGGAGTGACCAACAGCATCACCGCCCGCAACGGCGGAACGGTGAGATTGCACCCCGGACAGACGGTCGTTGCCGACGCCGACGTTGTTATGGAGACCGGTGGGACGATCGAGGTGGGAGCCCTCGTGCTGGGCTTCGGCGGCAAGCTCAGCGGAAACGGGCAAGTCAATGCGAAGATCACCGGGCAGGCCGGCTCGTCCATCGTCGCCGACCAGGGCGACATGACGATCGGTGACGGCGGTGCTGACGACGGGTTCTTTAGCGACGGTTCGCTGTTGACCGGAGCGAACAGAGTCACAATCAACGACCGCAACGAAGCGGTCTTGGGCTTGCTGACGGAAGTGGGTGACGGAGTCGCCGCCGGCGCGATCGTGGCGGGTATCGCCGATCCTTCCGATGCCCATGCACATTTTTTGCTCGAACAGGGCAAGGAGATGGTTGGGCGCGGTTTGGTTATCGGACACTACAAAAACCATGGGCGCGTAATCGGCGACGGGACAGCTCTGTCTGAGAGGATCATTTTCGAGCGTGAATGGACGGTGACGGGCCGGGGTTCTTTCGAGTACGTCGGCTTCAAGGGAAGGTTCGCACCGGGCGACAGCCCGACGATTGTGTCAACGACACACGCCTGGTATTCCGGGGCGACGGTGCAGATCGAACTGGGCGGTTTGACGCCCGGTTCGGTCGACGACAACCACGACCAGATCAACGATACCGCGACGGTTTGGCTCGATCTCGATGAAGCGCCCGTGCTGGAGATTCTACCGTGGAACGGATTCGTCCCGGAAATTGGCGACGAGTTCGTGATCCTGACATGGAAAGGCGGCCTGGACGGCGTCTTCGGAGACGTGATAGTCGATCCCTGGTTAACCGCTCGCGGGCTCGACTTCGATCTGCAATACCATAATGTCGATGGCGCTGGCGACTTGACCATAGAAGCC
>Ga0180429_10000655_pt1 | contig 30609 bp, 19 predicted proteins | sample SS_ome_FD_132428 | JGI IMG/M metagenome (GOLD analysis project Ga0180429, IMG submission 132428) | Hypersaline lake sediment archaeal communities from the Salton Sea, California, USA - SS_1_S_1 metaG | ecosystem: Environmental > Aquatic > Non-marine Saline and Alkaline > Hypersaline > Sediment ...
CTGACTAAGCACATTATTTTTTCTGATTGCATTCCGCACGGCCAGACTTTCGGCCAGGTGCATGGTCATGGGCTTCTGCAGATAAATATGCAGGCCTGCTTCGGCTGCTTCCACGGCCTGAATGGCATGCCAGTGTGCGGGGGTGGCTATAATGACCGCATCCAGTCCCTGGTGCTGCAGTAATTCCCTGTAATCTGTATACCCGGTGCATGTCTTTTTATATTTTTCGACTATGGGATCCAGTCTTTCTTTCCAGACATCGCAGGCTGCTGTCACCACCACATCGGGATGGGCTGCTGCTGCAAATAGATTGGCTTTACCCAATCCACCGCATCCGATAATACCCAGATTGATCTTATCACTTGCCGCCGATATTTCAGCCCCTTTTGCCAGTGAGGACTTTAAAATCAGAGGAGCACCCATGGCTGCTGCTGAGGTGGTTAAGACAAATTCCCTTCTGGTGAACGATTGCATACTTTTCATGGTTCAAATGCTTGGATGGTGAATATTTATTTTGAATGTGTCTCAGGTCTATGATACGCATCCCAATAGTTCATATATGTATCTGTTGAAAGTTTTCCTCCGGCATGTATAATGAGCCGGTATCGCAGGACCAGTGCTTCAGTTTTGCTCAGGGGATATCTGCTTTCCGGAGTAGGGAAGGTAGGCTGCACCCAGGCCAGGGTCGGATAGTCCCTCCATTCCCCCGGGTATTCCGGATTGTCCTTATGCTGAATTACCATTAAACCTGATTTGGATTCATTTCCTTCAAAAATGCCACTGAAATCTGACCAGGCTCTCCGTGGTTCAGAATCTGCCTCATCTGTAAAATAGGAGATATCCTGCTCCTCAGGACTTTGCATTCGTATGTTTAATCCACCATAGCTATTTGTAAAGCGGGTCGCTAGCGTAACATTATCTTCTAAAGCCAGGAGCTTAATGCTCAGATCTATGATTCTGTGATCCGGACCTGCGGGATACACCCTGATCACAGCGTTTTCCCTGACAATGGCAGTTTTTTCTTCCCACATCCACAGGTTTTCAGCATCCACTTCAGCATAATCGGGACCGTTTGTATACCGGACCTTTCCTGTGGGCCGGGCAAAGACCCGTTGTAGTGCATATATATCACCCAGCTGCTCTCCGTATTTCACCTCGGGCCAGGCCCAGAAGATTCCACGGTGGTGGGGATGTCCGCCATCGGGCCAGTCGTTGGTCAGCATCTCACCTTCCAATCCATACAGCGGATGTATGTAATCACTCCGGGGTACTGAATAAATACTGGAGGTGGTTGTGTCGTTTCTCTCCAGTTCGGGATGTGCTTTTAGATATTCCTCATAATATACCCCTGACATGTTTGAAAAAACAAGCTCCGTATCCTGTCTGCTCCCGGGACGGACCACATCTTCTTCATACACCGTTTGATAATTGTATTGCAGCACTTTAAACTCATTTTCCCAGATGATTATCTGACCACTGCCTGAATCAACAGCGGCTTTCATAACTGCAATGTCCGGGGAATCGAGTTTGGGAGAGTTTGGATTACAGGAACACAGAAAAATGCCCATGATCAGCAATCCCGGAAGCTTCATGCTCAGCTTTATAGTTTGCAGCATTGTATTGCTTTTAGAGTAAAAATTCATTTTTCACAATTTAGCACAAAGTCAGTGAAACCTGATTGAAAGAGGCATAAATATTTTCTACACATATGGACCCTCGCAAGCGCTAAACTAGATAAATGCTTAATTTGGGAAAGAATACAAAGCAAACCTGGATGAGAACCTTACTTTTCAAATGTATTTTGATTCCGTTTCTACTTTTCTCAGTTGATCTGAATGCACAAATAACAGATCGGGAACGACCCGAAGCCTGGGAAAATCTGGTCTATGGCGGACGCTTTATGGATCGTTTCCTGCCCATCCCGGAAATGGGTGAACTCAGTTCCGAAACATGGGGAGCCGAGAATGTGTTGCCCCGGTACACGGACAATGGTCTGGAGGATATGGAATGGTCCTACTGGGGAGGAAATGCCTTGAAAGGAGCGGACGGGAAGTACCATCTTTTTGTCTGCCGCTGGCGGGAAGATTCCCGGAAGGGGCACATGGAATGGCCCAGGTCCCTTGTGGTGCATGCGTTGTCAGATGATCCTCTTGGTCCTTACAGGGTGCAGGAGACCATAGGCAAGGGCCACAACCCGGAGATTTTTCAACTGGAGGACGGGCGCTATGTGATTTATGTTTACAAGGGATATTACCTGTCAGATAAGCTGGAAGGCCCCTGGGAATATGCCAGATTTGATTTTGATCCCCGGGGCAAGCCCATCATTGAGGGGCTCTCCAACCTGAGTTTTGCCCGCAGGCATGATGGATCCATGTTAATGGTTTGCCGCGGCGGCGGGATCTGGATCAGCGACACCGGCATCTCGCCTTACCGGCAGGTCAGCATGGAGAGTGTATATCCCAAAGTGGAAGGCCGGTTCGAGGACCCGGTGCTCTGGCGCACCCATATCCAGTACCATATGGTGGTCAATGACTGGTACGGGCGCATTGCCTACTACCTCCGGTCCAAAGATGGCTTGGAATGGAAGCTTGATCCCGGAGAGGCCTACCTGCCCGGGATAGCCAGGTATGAGGACGGCACAGAAGAAAACTGGTTCAAGTATGAACGCATGAAGGTCCTGCAGGATGAACTGGGCAGGGCCACCCAGGCCCATTTTGCAGTGATCGATACACTGAAGCATGAGGATAGGGGTTCGGACCGGCATAGCTCCAAGCATATCTGCATCCCACTGACGGTGGGCAGACAGATTGAAATCCTGAACCGGGAGGTGATCGATTGCTGCATCGACAGCATCCGGTTGCTGGTTAAGGCTGAAGTGGGCTTTGATCCGCACAGGGATATGGATTTCAGCACCCTGCGTTTTGGGGCCCCTGAGGAGGTGAATTATGGATTTGGAAGCAGGCTGATGGATACAAGGGATTCGGGTAAGGACCTGATCCTGGTTTTTGAAGGAAAGGGGAACGGACTCAGTGAGGCCAATTTCACTGGGAAATTGCTGGGAAGAGATCAGGAGGGAAATTTGCTCTTTGGATATGCGCGCCTGCCCTGGCTTGATTATCCCGATGCTCCCGCCACTGTTAAGCCTGCAGCTGCTACTGTGTACGATACCCTATATGTAAGTGATTTCGGTGCTGTGGCCAATAGCAGGCAGAATGTGACCGGCCTGGTAAAGGAAGCCCTGGAGGAAGCCAGGAAAATGAAAAATCCGCTTTTGTATTTTGGAGAGGGACGATACGATTTTTGGCCCCAGTACAGCCAGGAGCGGGTCTATTATGAGTCCAATACCACGGATGTCAATCCCAAACGTCTTGGCATCCTGGTGGAAGGATTTGAAAGGCTGGTCATAGACGGGGGAGGAGCCGATTTTGTATTTCATGACCGCATGCAGCCGGTGACTGTGGACCATAGCAAGGGGGTGGAACTGAGGAATTTTACAATTGACTGGGACATTCCCCTGACGGCCCAGGCCGAAGTGATGGAAGTGGAGGATACATCCATCTTGCTGAAGATAGACAGGGAAGAATCCCCCTATGTATTTGAAGAAGGAAAGATCCAGTTTGTGGGGGAAGGGTGGAAAAGTCCGCTTCGCAGTGTGATGGAAATCGAAAGGGAGTCCAGGCTCATAGCACCGCAGACTGGTGATCGGGGCTGTTGTGGCAGGGGATGGGACTGGGCCCACTGGAAAGAGGAAGCGCCGGGTCTTGTTAGGATCCATAAACCTTTTGGACCACAAAGACCCGAGATGGGAAACTACCTTATTTTGAGACATAGCAAGCGCGATCATGCTGGCATTTTCATCTATCACAGCAGAGATACTCATGTGGAGGATGTGGAGGTTTATCATACGGCCGGACTGGGCATCCTGTCTCAGTACAGTGAAAATATCTCCATGCACCGGGTGAAAATGGTTCCCAACCCAGAGAAGAAGCGTTACCTGAGCGGACACGACGATGGCTTTCATTTTTCCAATTGCAGGGGACAGATTTCTGTGAGCCAGTGTGAATTTGCGGCCCTGATGGACGATCCTATCAATATCCACGGAACCAGTGTGCGGGTTGAGGAGATCCTGGATGATCACAGACTTCGATGCAGGTTTATACATCACCAGAGCGTGGGCTTGCAATGGGCCAGGACAGGGGAGGAGATCGGATTTCTCCAGAGTGTTTCCATGCAGACTGTTGCCAGGGGAACCGTCAGGAATTTTAAGGTCTTGTCACTGGAGGAATTTGAGATTGGTTTTGAGGAGCCCTTCCCGGCTGGTCTGAATGAGGGGGATGCCCTTGAAAATCTGAGCTGGACCCCGGATGCCCGTATTGCTGACAACCGATTTATGAGTTGCCGGGCCAGGGGGATCCTGGTTTCCACACCGGGGAAGGTACTAATCGAAGGGAACCATTTTGAATCCAGCGGTTCGGCCATCCTGATCGCCGGTGATGCCAACAACTGGTATGAAACGGGTGCCGTAAAGGATGTCACCATCCGTAACAATGTATTTGCGGCTCCCTGCCTGACTTCCCTCTACCAGTTCTCGGAAGCTGTTATCAGCATCTATCCGGAGATCCCGGACCTGGAGGCCAGTGAGGAAAAATTCCACAGGAACATTCGTATCATGGATAATGAATTCCATCTGTATGACTATCCAGTGCTCTACGCTAAATCGGTGGACGGGCTTGAGTTCAAAGGGAACCAGCTGATCCGCAGCCATCGTTTCCCGTCTTTTCATCCACGCAAATATGGCTTCAGCCTCTTATCGTGCAGGAATGTGGAGATCACAGGCAATTCCATTTCCCGGGAGCTGCTGGGAAAGACCATCCTCCTGGAAGGGATGCAGGAGGAGGATCTTCAGCTGGGAAGTGACCAGGACCTGCAAATTATTTTTTAAGTGTTCTGTTCTCCCCGGGCTCCATCTTGATTTCCAGGATCTCAACATCAGGGCCCTTGCCAAAGGGGTCAGCCAGGCGAAGGGTGCCGCCTTTTTCTGCTGTGATCTCTACCTGTGTACAGATCCCGTTCTCCATTGTGGCTGAGACCAGGAAGGCGCCTTCTGTTCTCAGGGTCCGGAAGCTTACATCTTTCCAGGAGCCGGGAATGGCCGGAAAAATCCGGACGATGCCGGTATGGCTTTGCAGAAGCATCTCATGGATGCCCGAAGCAAAAGCAAAGTTGCCCTCCAGGGTAAAGGGGCGGTAGGTGAATTTGGATTTCCCCGTGCCACTCTGGTCCCCGTTCACATGAAAACTGCTTGGGAGGATGAAGCAGGTGGCAAAGTCCTTCAGGGCCTGTGCAGCTCGTTCTCCATCCAGGGCCCTGGCATAGAGGTTGCCCATCCAGCTGTAGCTGTAACCGGTCCACCAATCCGGTCCATGCTCCTCCATATTCCGGAGGGTATTTTGGATGATTTCCACCTGCTCCCGACCCTGGGAGACGTCCAGCATTCCAAGGGGGTGAAAGGCCATCAGGTGGGAAAAATGACGGTGGGATTCATGGTAGGGGAAGCCTGGTGCGAACATCAGGCCGCTTTCGGGATCAACAGCCATATCCGGCCACTGGGAGAGGATGGTCTGCCATTGTTCGGCTTCTTCGGTCAGCCCCAGGCTGTTTGCCATTTGAACGGCAGCATGGTAGGTAAAACGGATCAGGCCCAGATCGTAATTGGTGGTTTCTTCAAACCAGGCTTCCCGCCTGTTATCAAAGATCTCAGGACTGGAACTGAGGGGAAGCTTTCTCATGCCCTTTTCATCCTGCAGGGCAATCTGATCCAGGAAAATGGCCACATCTTTGATCCAGGGGTAGGCGCGTTCCTTCAGGAACATTTCGTCCTGACTGTACTTCCAGTGCAGGTAGAAATGATGTCCCAGCCAGGCGGAAACGGTTGGACTGTAGGAGTACTGGGACCAGCCGCCCATCTGCACCCCGGTCAGGGTACTTACTCCGGGGATATTCAGGCCATCGCTTTCAAAGAACCAGCGGGTGTACTTTTTCCCTTCCTCGCGTACGTTCCAGAGCCAATCCAGGAATCCCTCTTCCAACTCCAGCTGGTTGCCGGCATAGGCGGGCCAGTAGCTGAGCTGGGTATTGAGATCGTGATGAAAATCTCCCTTCCAGGGCGGCAACAGACCATTGTCGGCCGTCCAGACAGCCTGCAGGCTGATGGGAGGGGCTCCTTTACGGGCAGCTGCTCCAAACTTATACATTTCCAGATACCACTGCTTCTCCAGTACCGGATCGGGCAAACTAAGGGATGAACGTGACCAGTAATTGTCCCACCAGGCCAGCAGTTCCCGGCGGCTAAGCTCGAAGCCGGGTCGTTCGGTTTGTGCAAGATATGTTGCTGCAGAGGGCATGGCTTCCTTATCCGGATAATGGGAAGAGATGCTCCAGCAGCCGGTAATGACCTTATCCTGACGGTCCAGTTCGCAATGCACCTGGTAGTTAAAGCCATCCCATCCTTCCTGCTTGTAATCCAGGCTGGTACTGCCATTCTGTAAGACTCCGGCCGGATAGCCCAAACGTTCCACATCCTGGCCGCCGGTTACCTTATTGCGGTCGGAGGCCCCGGATTTGCTGGTATAGGGAGGTGCGACCAGCTTTATATCATGAGCCGCGTCCACCCCGGCCAATCTGAACCAGCCCACTGGTCTTTCCGGATCCATAAAGATCTCCATGGAACTGCCATTTTCCCATGTTATCAGGCTTAATCCATGGTGGGTATATAATCTGACCGACTTCACCGGGCCCAGCTGATCGAGTCCCAGCTCCAGGGCAGCCACCGGGATCTTGGAAGGTCCGGCTGCTTTGTCGTAATATGCATCCAGGGCCTTGTGCACTTCTTTATAGCTGCGGTCTTCCCAGTGCTTCCTTACCCAGCTGTAGTTGATCCCTTCCTTATAGACATTGTCGGTTGGCCGCAAATCCCAGAGATCGGCGCGGTCCAGGGCGATCCTGAGCATGCCCTCCTTTTCCCAGACCAGGGCACCCATCATACCATTGCCCAGTGGGATGCCTTCATCCCATGAGTCAGCGAGTTTATCGAAGACCAGGTCATGAGGAGACTCCTGGAGAACTTTATGAGGAGTTTCCTGACAACTTAAATTCATGAATATAAGCAGCAGTGCAAGCAAGAGTGAGTTAAGAGATCTCATATCTTATTGTGTTTGGGTTTTTAAGATGGATTCGCAAATTTTCCAGGCCATATAGTACATGCGGGGCACATGGAAAGGCCCCTTCCATATGTTTCCTTTCAGGGGCACTGAGATTCGCCCGTCGCGATGCAGGTAGCCGTACCACTCACCGAATTCGGGATCCGGAAAATGGCTGAAGGACCATTGCTGCACTTTCTCGTGCCAGTCAGCATACTTTTCATCCCCGGTGAGCTGATGGGCCAGCAGGGTGGCAATCACTGCTTCGTTATGGGGCCACCAGAATTTCATGTCATGCCAGTACTCCTGCACGGGCAAGCCCTTCACATCGCGGAAGTAGAAAATGCCCCCGTACTGCTTATCCCATCCGATTTCCCACATCCAGTCAAGCATTGTAGATCCCAGTTTAATCAGCTCAGGATCCTTATTCCTGTATTCAGCCTCTTTCATGATAAACCAGGCTCCTTCCAGGGCATGACCGGGATTCAGCGTCCGTCCGTCAAAATGGTCTATAAGTTCCCCCTCGGGCCCTACTGTTTCCATGACAGCCTGGTATTGGTGATTCATGAAGTATTGCGAGATCTCCCGGATCCAGGTGCTAATCTGACTGGTAAAGGTGTCATCATCCAGGTTATGGCGCAACTCCTGGGCGCTTACAATCCCGATCATGGGTACGCCCATGGACCTCATTTTCCGATTCTCGGTGTATTTGGAGGGGATCAGTCCGGCCGTATTGTTATATCTGCAGAAACTATCAAAGGCTTCCCTGGCCTTTTCCCTGTAGCGTTCGATGCCAGTGGCCTTATAATAGGCTGCATAGGCAATGGCTGCAAAGGATTCGGAATACACATACCTGCGCATTCGGAGCGGATTCCCTTTTTTATCAAGGGTGAAATACATTTTTCCCTTTTCATCGTAACAATGTTTCTCCAGGAAATCAATGCCGTGTTTACCGATTTTCAACCAGTCCTCCCGCTTTTCCACCTCGTTGTAAAGGGTGAGGATCATCCAGGTGAAACGGCCGGTTTGCCACACCCCCTTATCCGTATCTATGATGGAACCATCCCGGTCCAGGCAGAAGTTAAACCCTCCGTCTTCCCAGTCTATGGCGTGCTTAATCCAGAAGGGAAGTATATCCTCCAGGAGTCCGTTCTGGTAAATATTAAGGTATTTTTTCAGATCCTGCCTGTTCACGATTGTTCTTCTTGAGGTTTGATACTTTTCCAGGTATAGCCACCAGTTTCCCTGCGGTTTGGAAGCACAAGGGAGCTGAGCAGTGCAAAAAAGAGTGTAAGGGAAATTCCGATAAATCCGTATAAGAGGAAGGAGATATCAGTGCTGAGGCTTATGGCAACAAGGGTACCCGTTCCCAGGATAAAACCGCTTAGTGCGCTTGCCGCCCCGATACGGGGAAAGAATATGCCTATCAGGAAGAGGGCGCCCAGTCCGCTTGCCAGCAAGCCGAGTATGGTATTGAAGTAATCAAAAAGCGACAGGATGCTCAGTGTGGCCATCAGGAGCGCCAGTGCCACTCCGGCAATTCCAAACAATACCCCGGACCAGCGGGCCACCCGCAGAAGATGTTTATCCGTCGAGGCCGGGAAGAAATGCCTGTAGAAATCGGTTGTGAAAGCGGTTGAGATGGAGTTAACGTTTGATGAGACGGTCGACATGGTGGCCGAGAAGATAGCGGCAATCAGGAGTCCGGCCACTCCCACAGGCATCTTTGACATAATAAAGTGGGGAAATATGGCATCGGTATTCTGCATGGTGAAATTGAGTTCGCCGGGATTGGTCTTGTAGTAGGTATAAAGAGCTGTACCGATGAAGTAAAAAAAGATCAGTACCACTGCACTCATGATGCCGTTCATCAGGATCCCTTTGGCGGCCGATTTCTCATTCTTTGTGGTCAGGTACCTTTGGATTACCGTCTGGTCGGCACTGTATGAAATGAGATTATTGGCCAGACCTCCCAGCAGGACCACCCACAGTGTGGCACTTTTCCAGCTGAAAGCCAGGTCAAACATGGCAAATTTCTGGTTTTCAATGGATATCTCAATAAGTCTGCCTGCTCCGCCATCAATCTCTGCGACCAGGAACACGGCGGCAAACAGGGTCCCGCCCAGCAAAACAAAGCCCTGAATTACATCTCCCCATATCACGGCTTCCACTCCACCCATGGTGCAATAGATAATGGTAATGATCCCCATGAGGATGATGCAGGTATAGATATCGATTCCTGTAACAGTGGTCAGGGCCAGGGAGGGCAGGAAGAGTACCAGGGCCATACGGGCAACCATAAAAAGGATGAAGAGGGAACTGGCCAGAAAGCGGGTGGTATAATTAAAGCGCTTTTCCAGGTATTCATAGGCCGTGGTCACCTTTAGCCGTCTGAAGAAGGGCAGGTAGTATCTTATTACCGGGAAGGCGATAAGCAGGATGGCAATGGCCATGGGGTAATACTTCCAGTCGGTGGCATAGGCTTTTGCCGGGATGGCCATGAAGGTTATGGCGCTGAGCATGGTGGCATAGATACTCATGCCGGCAGCCCACCAGGGGATTCTTCCACCGCCCTTAAAAAAGTCGTCCGTACCCTTTTCGCGTCTCATAAAGAAGTAGCCCAGAAAGAGCATGCCTCCCAGGTAGGAGACCAGGAGGATCCAGTTCAGCCATCCAAATACGGGTTCAGGGCTTAGTTCACCGCGGTAGACTTTTGGGGAGCGAATTCCGGGCATGGTCTCTCCGCTGATTACCATCCATCCCCCCTCATGGGCTACCAGTTTTGCCCCGGCAGGAGCCGGATAGGGATAGTGATCGCCCACGGTCCAGCTGTCGGTGATGGTATGATAAACCAGCACTTCCCTGTTAAAACGGTACCAGGCCGGATCATGGGAGAGGTAGGCATATTTCCAGTCAGCAAAGTCCTGTATGGCTGCACTATCTCCCTTCTCCATTGCAAGTTTTCCAAGCTTTTCCCTTTTCCAGGCCTGATGAAAGGTGCTGCGGTGAACGCCTCCTGTAAAGAGAATGTGATTCATGCCCAGCGGGACAGCATCTGCTCCGTGCAGGGAGAAGGCATCAAGACCGGCCGGGGCGATCCCGGCCACCGGACTCCAGGTGTCTGTTCTTGGGGAGTACTGCAGACCATCTGCACTGATCAGGGGCTCTTCCTCCCGGTCGGGATAACTGGAACCGCTGATCAGGTAGAGTCGTTTTTCTTCGGCACTGTTCTGTGCCACTACCACGGGTTGGATCCTGGCCTGTCCGGGGAAGTCTTCCCGTACTTCCCAGTTAAACTGTTCGCTCCCCCGCTTGGAGAGATCCAGGGATAAGAAGCTGTTGGCTTCCTGTCCAAGGGCAAGTCCGCCTGCCACATAAACGATCTGGTCGATCAGTGCCGCTCCCATCTGGCTCAGGGGAAAGGGCAGGGGAGGCCACTGCTCCACCTCCAGGGTGCCAGTCTCATCCTTCCATTTCAGCAGGAACACCTCGCTGTATGCCTGAGTGCTGCCGTTCCCACCAATACAGAGGAGTCCATCGGGCAGACTCACCGAAGCACCGTAGGCCGTGGCGCGGGGTATCTTAAATCCGCTTAGCCATTGTCCTTCCCTTTCGCTGTAGATAAAAGCATCGTCGTAATACTTCTTGATGCCGCCGTCACGCACGGGAGCAAAGGGGAAATTACAGCCTCCGGCCACTATAACGACAGATCCGGCCGCACCGGCAAAGGGGGAGGCCAGACCCAGCTGGATATCAGTTCCGGGTGGGGGAGGGATCTCGGGGTACTCGGACCAGAGGAAATTGTTGCTGTAGTCTGCCTGGGCGGCAGCCTGAAATGCCAGGCAGCAGAGGATCAGTAGCAGGATTGCAGGGAGATGCTTATTCATTTTAGCTGTTGCAGTAGTTAAAAAAGCCAATGGCATCCAGCTCGGATCGCATGGTTTCCTCCTCCTCCTTGGAAATATTTTGCAGGGGCAGGCGGTTGGGACCGCAGTCCATTCCCATGAATTTCATCATCCGCTTCCCGCCCATGAGATTGCCCCGGTATTTGATCAGGATATTTACAAAGAGGTGTGAAAGATGCTGCAGCTCGCGGCAGCGTTCCATATCCTTCTTTTCGTAGGCCTTGCTCATATCCCGGTAAAGACTGAAGCAATGATTATAGGTCCCTCCCACGCCGGAGGTATTTCCATAGACGAGTCCGTCCAGAAACATTTCGTCCAGTCCCCAGAGCATTTCAAAACGACCGCCGGCAATGTAGCGGCACTCTTCAAATTCATAAATATTGGAGTGGGTATACTTCACTCCAGCAAAATTGGGAATCTGATCCCCCACAGCATTCAGGAGCTCTGTGACCGGCAGGTTTACGCCATTTAAGCCCGGAATATGATAGTAATAGAAGGGCAGACCGGGAGCTGCTGATGCAATGGTCTGGCAATAGGCCACCAGTTCTTCCTTCCTTTTGGGCGGAAGGAAAGCGGGAGCCATGGCAGCCACAGCCCAGGCGCCGGCTGACTCCGCATGGGATGCCAGTTCTTGTTGATCCTTCAGGTTGCATCCGCCTGTATGGATGATAATCTTCAAGCGTTCCCCGGCTGCAGCTATCCATTTCTCTGCAAGTGCCATGCGTTCCTCCCTGCTCAGCAAAGCACCCTCTCCGGTGCTTCCGCAGACAAAGGCTCCATCCAGACCGTTCCGGTGGAGGAAATCAGCATATTCCGGAACAAGATCCAGGTTCAGGTCCCCGTTCCCCTTCATGGGAGTAAAGGGCGCAGCAATGTATCCGGCGATTTTTTTCATGACTCCTTGTTATTTGTTTTCCTGGTAGCGGTCCGCTCCGTCGCTAAGCCATTCCAGGGAGAAGCTCACAAAGGGATTTTCAGTGTAGTAGTCTTTTTCAAATACAAGGCCTATATCTCCATTGTCCAGGATGGTAAGAGATGAATAGGCCGATCCGCCCGGGTAAATGCATTTTCCTTCCGTCCAGCTAAGTCCCTCGTCATAGGAGATCCGTACAGTGAGATGGGTCCTTCCTTTCTTCTGCTTTGCATTTGAAAATAGGAGCCGGTTTTTGTCCGAGCCTTCCTTTACAGAGGTATAGCGTATGATGCTGCCATTGCAGCCGGGATCGATCAGTTGGGGTTCCGGCCGGCTTTCCCAGCTTTGACCCTGGTCCGAGGAGATATGCACCCAGCGTTTCTTCCCCCCGTTGACACGGCTGTTCACCATCCATCGCCCATCGGCAAGCTCCACCACCTTGGATTCATTTGCAGGTTCAATGGGCGTGTCGATCAGGTACCAGGAGGATCCGTGATCGTCGCTGGCAAAAAGATGCATCCCATGGTCCAGGTTCACCATGCAATGCAGCAATTTCCCGGTGCTGGTCTGGATTCCCCGGCCCGAAGTGATGAACTTGAAATCCTTGTGCCACTCCGGTTTGGCAATCTGCGGGGTGATGTCCTCGGGCTTACTCCAGCTAAGCCCGTTGTCCCCGCTCTTCATTACATGCAGGTAGTAGATGTCCTTTTCCTTTTCCAGGTCCATGTAGTTATAGAAGAGGAAAATTTCACCGCTTTCCCGGTCCACAATCATGGATGGATCGGAAGCAGACAGGCCATCGGGAAAATCCACGATCCGTTCCATATCCGTCCAGGTCTTTCCCTGATCCGCACTGCGCCGGATCACAATATTGATGTCCCGGCTGCCCCGCAGGTCATTGCACGAGGGTACACGCTCGTCGATGGCCACCACCAGGTCCCCGTTGGGGGCGGTCACGATGGCAGGGATCCTGAAGCAGGCTACCTCAGGATCCTCAGTGGCATTGAATAGGTCATGGACCTCCATGAGTCCATCGGCAAGCTGTGGCATCTCCTTCTGTCCGATGGCAAGGGTGGATGTGAGGACAGAAAGGGCAAAGAGTAGGATAAATCTTTTCATATTCCAAAATAAAGTATTTATTTGGGCTTTGGTAATCCGCAATCACAAAATTTCAAATAGATGAAAAAACTGGTCCTTGGCCTGCTGGCCGTCTGTGCATTCTTCAATGCTTTTGCAGCAATGAATGGGGATGATAAACGCGTATTGATCTATACCAAAAACGGGGAAGGCTATGTGCATGATAATATTGCTGCCAGCGTGGCCGCGCTCGAAAAGATCTGCAGGCAGGAGGGCATCCTCACGGAAGTTTCGGATGAGCCTTCTGTGTTTACCCCCGAGAACCTGGCCCGGTTTGATGGCATTGTCTTTTCCAATTCCAACAACGAAGCCTTTGACAATGATGAGCAGCGAAAGGCTTTCCAGGATTTTATCCGGAGCGGTAACGGATTTGCGGCCATCCATTCGGCCAATGCCTCGGAACGTGACTGGCCCTGGTACTGGGCCATGGTGGGAGGGAAGTTCCTGCGGCATCCGCCCCACCAGGAGTTTGATGTGGTGGTCACCGATCCCGATCACCCCTCCACCTCGCCTCTGCCCGCCAGGTGGACCGTTAAGGATGAGTGTTATTATTCCTACCAGCTGAACCCGGATATCCATGTGCTCCTGTCGGTCGACCTGAGTACCATCGAGGATGAGCAAAAGGCTGAATACCCAGGAGAGGTTTTTGGTCAGCTCTTTCCCCTGGCCTGGTGTCACGAGTTTGAAGGAGGACGCCAGTGGTATACTGCCCTGGGCCACGATTCCTGGTTCTACGAGGATCCCCTGTTTGTGGAACATCTGCGGGGCGGACTCAAGTGGATCCTGACTAAATAGCCTCCAGATAAAGCAGCCAGCCTTTTCGGGCCTCCACCCGGATGGGCTTCCAGGAAATCTTCAAGCTCTATTTGACATAGGTCTCCAGCAACTGGTCCTGTTCCCAGAGCATATGCAAAATGCTTTCCTTGGCGGCATAGCCATGACTCTCCTTGGGTAACATTACCAGCCTCACATTGGCGCCAAGTCCCTTCAGGGCATTGAAATAACGGGTGCTTTGCAGGGGGTAGGTGCCCGAGTTGTTGTCCGCTTCTCCATGGATGAGCAGCAAGGGGGTCTTCATCTTATCGGCATGCATAAAGGGCGACATCTTGTAGTAGACTTCAGGGGCCTCCCAGTAGGAACGCTCTTCGCTCTGGAAACCAAAGGGAGTGAGGGTCCGGTTATAGGCCCCGCTCCGGGCAATCCCGGCAGCAAACAGATCTGAATGGGAGAGCAGGTTGGCCACCATAAAGGCTCCATAACTATGTCCGCCCACGGCCACTTTGTTCCGGTCAATGTAGCCCAGTTCATCGACCGCGTCAATGGCTGCCTTTGCATTGGCCACCAGTTGCCTGCGGAAGGAGTCATTGGGTTCTTCATCTCCTTCACCCACGATGGGGAAGGCAGCCCCATCCAGGATTACATAGCCCTTTGCCACCCAGTAGATGGGAGAACCGTAATTGGGTGCGGTAAAGCGATTGGGATTGGCAGTGGTCTGCCCGGCACTGGCTTTGTCCTTGAATTCCCTCGGGTAGGCCCAGAGGATCATGGGGGCTTTCTCCTTTTTCTCCATGTCATAACCCACGGGCAGGTACAGGGTGCCGGAAAGCTCCAGACCATCATCACGCTTGTAGCTGATCACTTCCTTGTGTACACCCTGAATACTTTTAAAGGGATTATCAAAGGCAGTGATCTGCTGCAATTCATTCTTCTTCAGGTCCCTGAAATAGTAGTTGGGATAGTCGGTGGGCGATTCAATACGTACCAGCATCCTGTTGTTTTCCTGGTCATACTGGCTCAGGTTTTCGAGTCTGTCCGTATATTCCGACTGGTAAAGCCGCTCTGTTTCCCTGTTTTTCAGGTTCAGCTGATCCAGGAAGGGAAACTGTCCCTTTTCGGAGTAGCCGCTTCCCATAAGGAAAAGCTTGTTCTTATGCAGGGTGAGTACGCGGCTGCCAAAGGCATTTCTTTGGGTGACAAAGCGACCGGATCACTGTAACGGTCCTGGTAGTTCCGGTCCCAGAGGATCACGGGCTCAAGTTTTGGATCTGAAGGATTAAACAGGTAGGTTTTTGTATTCCGGCTGTTCCACCAGCGGTCCATGGCCACTGCCACCTCCTCATTGCACCACTGGATTCCGGCATAGCGGTTAATGGTTTTCAGCAGGGAGACAGGAATACCATTGAAAGGAGCGTCCAGTTGAAATACTTCATCCCTGAACTCCACCTCATTCTGGGGATCCCCCTCATCCAGCGCCACGGCAAATACCAGGGTAGCCGGCAGGTCGGCTCTCCACTGGAGATTTCTTCTGCCTTCTTCCACTGCCATAAAGCCCTTTGGCAGGTCTTCAATCAGCGGACTTTCAAGTACAGTCTCCACCTTCTCTGCCCCCCTTGTGTATATGGTGGTGGTGCTGGGAAAGCGATAGAAGGGTACCAGGTAAGAGAAGGGTTTCTCCACCTTGGTGATCATGATGTAGTCGCCATTGGGAGAGAAAGAGATGTAGTCATACATGGCACTTCCCATCCAGCGTTCGCTGCTGCCATCCAGTTCCACTTTATAAAGCTCCGAGAGTGCAAGCTGCTCAAAATTATGTTCGTCGTTTTTATTCTGGAGCAGGTCCTGGTAGGTCCGGTTCTGCGCTTTTTTTCCATCTGCCACCGAGATGGTCGGACCGGAGGGGACTGCATTTCCCACATCTATAAGAGCTTCTCTCTCTGAGGAGATCATTTTTACCAGGATGGACTGGCTATCTTCAAACCAGTTAATTGCATCGCCCATATTGGCATTGATTCTGGCCTCAGTTAATTTAAGGGCACGGGCCGACTGGATATCCAGTACCCAGAGTTCAACACCTTCGGAGGTGGTATGAGTAAAGGCCATTTTCAGTTGATCGGGCGACCAGCTGAAGTTGGCCAGTTTCGGAGCCTTGGGCAGACCCGATACGTCTTTTACAACCGCATTCTCCTCAAGCAGGTTTTTGATACTGAGCTTATTGTAATATCTGGTCCTGCTGCCAATATTGGTGGCCGGATCAATTCTCAGACCGCCCAGCCGCAACTCTTTTTTGGAGAGTTCCTCAATGCTTTTAAAGGCATCCCTGTACAGGAGTAACATATGCTCCTGCTTATTATCCAATAAAACAGAAGGTGCCAGTGGCACATCAACCAGTTCGAGAATCTCAGCCGAAGGTTTCTGGTAATCCAGGTTTACCTGGGCAGTAGCGAAAGGGGACAGCAGGGCTGCCATTACTAAAAAAAGGACGACTCGTTTCATTTGGATATGGTTTAACTTATGGTTAAAATTTTAGCTTATCAACTGGTTTTGCCTGATCAGGTCAAGGACCCTTTCAAGCTGAAGCTCAGTGAAGTCGTCCACAACCAGGGATACCCCTTCCTCGAGCAACTCCTCTTTGCTATGGGCAGAGGCTATGCCAACTACGGGAAGACCTGCTGCCAGGGCCGACTGTATCCCGGCTTTGGAGTCCTCAAACACAATGCAGTTTTCTTTTGGGATGCCCAGTTTACCCACCGCTTTCAGGTAGACTTCGGGATGGGGCTTCCCATGACTCACGTCCACCTTGCCAATGATGATCTCGAAGGTTTCAGTCATTTCAAGTTTTTCCAGACCCATCTCAATATTCAGGGGAGGGGCCGATGTGGCCAGGGCCAGACGGTGCCCCTCATTTTTTATCCTGGCGATGAAATTATGTACCCCCGCAATGGGAATGGCCTTTTCCTGCTCCCGGAGGATGCCCTGGTATTTGCCATCCACTTTTTCAAGGTATTCTTCCAGCAGATCTTCCGGAAGATCATCTCCGAATAGTAATTTCAGGGAAGTGGGGCCGGTACGCCCGCTTAGCATCTGATCAAAGGTCTGGTCATCGTAGGGATAGCCCTGTCCGTCCAGAAAACTTTCCCAGGCTATTTTGTGGTAGGGATTGCTGTCAATCACCACCCCATCCATGTCAAAAATAAATCCGTATTCCACTATACTTCCCCGAATTTCACCCATTTCACATCATCATTGTAGCCTGCGCTGACAACGGTGTCGATAAATTGCATTCCCCGGATTCCATCTTCAACTCCAGGGAAGTCAAGCATTTCTTCTGTGGGTACCTGGCCATTGGCCCTGGCCCGAACGGTCAGACTGAAATTGCGGTAGATATTGGCAAAGGCTTCCAGGTAACCCTCGGGATGTCCTCCGGGAGTCCGGGTATTGTGAGCAGCAATTTCACTATCCATACTGGTACCCACCCGCAATACCTGCATGGGTGCATCCAGCCAGTTGAGTATTAAGGAATTGGGTTCCATCTGTGCCCATTCCAGTCCGCCCTTGTCTCCGTAAATCCTGATTTTGATGGCATTTTCCACTCCGGCAGCCACCTGGGTAGCCATCAGGGTGCCTCTGGCCCCGTTGTCGAAACGTAAGAGGGCAGCGCCATCGTCGTCCAGCAGACGGTTGGGAACAAACACATTCAGTTCAGCACACAGTTCTGTGACTCTTAATCCTGTTATGTACTCAGCCAGGTGGTGGGCATGGGTGCCTATATCGCCCATACAACCGGCTTTCCCCGATCGCTTGGGATCGGTACGCCAGCTGGCCTGGGGATTGCCTGCATCCTCCAGTTTAGAAGAGAGCCATCCCTGGGGATACTCAACAAAGACCTTCCGGATCTTGCCAAATGCACCGTCGGCGACCATCTTTCTTGCATGTTTTACTGCCGGGTAGCCCGAATAGGTATGGGTCAGGGCGAAAGTTAAACCGCTTTCATCCAGTTTCTCTTTTAGTTTCAGGGCCTCTTCCAGGGTAAAGGTGATGGGCTTGTCCAGCACAACATGAAATCCCTTCTCCAGAGCCATCATGGCCGGCTCGAAATGCACAAAGTTGGGTGTGACAATGCTGACAAAATCCATCCGTTCTCCTTCAGGTAACAGCGCCTCTTTATCATACATTTCCTGGTAAGTCTCATAAACCCTCTCTTCCGGAAGGTAATAGAGTTTTCCTGATTCTTTGGAGATTACCGGATCCACGCTGAAGCAGCCACAGACCAGTTCAATCTGGTTATCCATTAGAGCGGCCAGGCGGTGAATGGCCCCTATGAATGCATCGGTGCCTCCGCCGACCATTCCCATCTTGAGTTTTCTATTTGTCATCTTATAAAAACGTTTTGAGCTTGAACAGATAAAGCTAACTTTTTTTTCAAAGAGAAGAGCCCTTTTTTATTACTTTTGAAGGGCAAAAAACAGCACTTTGATCTACCCCGAACACTTCGAAACAAAAATAGGCTTTGACCGAATTCGTGAACTGGTCAAATCCCACTGTCTCTTTGATCCCGGCAAGGAACGGGTCGATGAAATGAGCTTTCTCACCGATCACGAAGGTATTCTCCACGAATTGAAGCTGGTGGAGGAGTTTGTGGAGATCAACCGGAGCGAAGATGAGTTTCCCATTCAGCATTTCGTGGATATGCGGGAGGCACTGAAGAAAGCACAGGTGGAGGGCACCTATTTGCTGACCGGGGAGGTAAGTGACTTGCAAAAAAGCCTGGATTCCATCCGGGCCATCCTGCATTTTTTTAAAACGGACGAAGAGGAGAAGTATCCGGAGCTGAGCAAACAATGCGAACCGGTGAAAATGTTTCCTTTTGTCCTGGACCGGATTCAGAAGATTTTAAATAAGCATGGAAAGATCCGCGACAACGCCTCTTCCACACTTCATCACATCAGAAGGAGTCAGCATGAGAAGCAGGGAGCTGTTTCCAAGAAGCTGAACCAGGTCATGGCCCGGGCCCAGCGGGAAGGATGGGTGGATGCCGATGCTGCTCCCACCTACCGGGATGGTCGTCCCGTGATTCCGGTTATGTCGGGAAACAAGCGCAAACTGGGGGGGATGATCCATGATGAATCGGCCACGGGGAAAACCGTCTTTATTGAACCTGCCGAGGTGGTGGAGCTTTCCAACGAGATCAGGGAGCTGGAGTATGCCGAAAGAAGGGAAATCATCCAGATCCTCCTGGAGTTTACCGCCGATATCCGGCCCTACATCCCGGACCTCTTATCCTCCCAGGAATTTTTAACTACCATTGATTTTATCCGGGCCCGGGCCCTTTTTGCCGCCCGCCTGAAGGCAGTCAGGCCCCAGCTCAAAAATGAACAGGTATTTGACTGGAGAGTGGCACGTCATCCATTGCTTTACCTGGCCCACCAGGCGGAGAAAAAAGAGGTGGTCCCGCTTTCCTTTCACCTTTCGGACAAGAATCGCATCCTGTTAATATCGGGTCCCAATGCCGGGGGGAAATCTGTCTGTCTGAAAACCATAGGCCTTTTGCAGTATATGCTGCAGTGTGGGATGCTTGTTCCCTGCAATGAAAGCTCAGTTTTCGGGATCTTTGCGGGTATTTTTATAGATATCGGCGATGAACAGTCCATTGATAACGACCTGAGTACCTACAGCTCGCACCTGCTGAACATGAAGCATTTTCTGAAGCACGCTGCAGCGGATACCCTGGTGCTGATTGATGAATTCGGGACCGGGACCGAACCCATGCTGGGTGGGGCCATAGCGGAGTCGATCCTGGAACAGCTGAACCTGTCGGGAACCTGTGGCATTATCACCACACACTACACCAGCCTGAAACACTATGCCACTTCTTCGGAAGGAATCGTGAACGGGGCCATGCTCTTTGATAACCAGCAGATGCAGCCCCTCTATCAATTGCAGGTAGGCAAGCCCGGCAGTTCCTTTGCCTTTGAAATAGCCCGGAAAATTGGTTTGCCCGAGGATGTATTAAGTAGTGCATCGGAGAAAGTGGGACAGGATCACATCGATTTTGACAAGCACCTGCGTGAGATCCTGAGAGATAAAAAATACTGGGAAAGCAAACGGCAGAAGATCAGACAGTCGGAGCGAAAACTGGAAGAGTTGATGGGGCGCTATGAGCAGGAACTCCAGGAGAGTGAAAAGCAACGGAAAGCAATAGTGAAAGAGGCCAAAGCAAAGGCCGATGCCATGCTCACGGGGGCCAATAAAAAGATAGAACAGACCATCCGGGAGATCAAGGAGGCTGAAGCCGAGAAGGAGCGAACTAAAGAAGTGCGTAAGGAGCTTGGTGAGTTTCGGGAAGAGCTTGAAGTGGAGAAGGGGAAGGAGGAAAAGAAGGTTGAGGAGCTCTTGAAAGAGATCCGCCGGAAAGGGAGTGAGCTGGAGACCAGGCGACCCGATTTGCGGCAACGATCAAAAAAGACCCTTGCTCAGAAACGTGTGAAGGAAGATCCCGAGATCCGGATCGGTGATATGGTGCGCATCGAGGGACAGGAGGCAGCCGGGGAGGTGCTTGAGATCAAAGGAAAGAATTGTGTGGTGGCATTTGGAATGCTGAAAACCTCTACCAAGCTGGCGCAGCTTGAAAAGATCCTGTCTGAGGAGGCGGGCCGGCTAAAAAGGAAAGATCAATCGAAGGTCAACCTGGGCGAATGGAACGTGAGCAGCAGGCGGGTGCAATTTCGTCCGGATATCGATTTGCGCGGAAAACGGGCCGATGAGGCCATGGATATTGTGGTGGATTTCATTGATGAGGCCATCATGGTCAATGCCCGGGATCTGAGGATTCTTCATGGAAAGGGAAATGGAATCCTGCGGCAGCTGATCAGGGAGTACCTCCATTCGGTGGACCTGGTGGAATGGTACGGGGATGCCCATGTGGACCAGGGGGGAGCCGGGATCACAGTTGTAAAACTGGAAGTGTAATAGTTTAATGCTTGTTCTTGATGGAAAAGGGATTGAAAATAGCCTTACTGAAGCGAAGGGAGATTGACGAGGGGAGGTGGGATGATCTGATTGCACATTCCACGGTCGAGACCATTTATCCCTATACCTGGTACCTGGATGCCGTCTCAGAAAACTGGTCGGCCCTGGTGGTTGAAGACTACCGTTTCGTAATGCCCGTGGTATGGAAGAAGAAGGCGGGGATGAAATACATTTATCAGCCCTTTTATTGCCAGCAGCTGGGAGTGTTCAGCAGGGAATACGTGGATCCGGAGCTGATCAGGAAGATGCTCCGCATGCTCTATAAGAAATTCAGGTTTGCAGGGATAAATTTTAATATCAAGAACCTGGTTGGTGAAGAGCCGCCTTATACAGTGGACGACAAGACCAATTATGTGATGCGCCTCGACAGGGATTACGATACCCATTACAAGAATTTTTCAAGCAATGCCAGGCGAAATATCAAAAAATCCATAGAATTTTCTGAGATCATCGAGCGAAACCTTCCGGTGGAGGAGCTGGTCAGATTGAAAAGGGAGAACGATGTGATTAAGCGTGAAGAAGGAGACTATCGCAGACTGGTGAAGCTGTTTGAGACCATCCAGGACAGGAAGGCGGGAAAAATATATGCCATCCGGACAGGTAGTGAAATTACTGCCGCTGCTTTTTTTGCATTCAGCAGGACCCGGGCGATCTACCTGCTGTCCGCTTCCAGCGAGAAGGGGAAGGAGCAAAGAGGAATGTTCCGGATTGTTGATACCTTTATAAAAGATCAGGCCGGTTCGGGATTGATCCTGGACTTTGAAGGTTCAAATATTCCGTCTGTGGCACGCTTTTTCAGTGGATTTGGGGCACAGCCGGAAATATACCAGGGAGTCAGTTTCAGCCGTATTCCGGCCACACTTGCCAAGTTAAGATAGAATGAACGAAGGAATCCGGCACAGTCTTTCAAGCATGGCCCGTCTCATGAGCCTGGACAGGATGATCTCCTGGTCGGGTCAGCCTGTTGTTTTTCCCTTTTATCATACTCTTGCTCCGGAATCACTTCCGCATATCAGTCATCTGTACCGGGTTATTAAGCCGGATGCCTTTGAGAAAGACCTGGATCAGCTCCTTAAGTACTTTGAAGCTCTTAGCCTTGAAGATTATCTGAAGGGGAAAGAAGAAAAGGGAGGAAAACGCAGCATGGTACTCACCTTTGATGACGGCCTGAAGGGATGCTATGATTTTGTTGCCCCCCTGTTGATAAAGAAGGGAATTCCGGCCACCTTTCTGCTGAACAATAAGTTTATTGACAACAAGGGACTGTTTTACAGGTATAAAGCAAGCCTGCTGATCCACAGGGTAAGAGATGATTGCAGGGCCAGGGAAAATGTGGCCGCCAGGCTGAAGATCGACGGGAACCAGGTTGAATCAGCACTCGGGATGATAGGCTGGGGCCAGGCAGCACTGCTGGATGATCTGGCCCCGGAGGCTGAGATGGATTATTCAGGATATCTTCGCTACAGTCCGGTTTATATGAGTACAAAGGAGGTGAAGGACCTGCTTGAATGGGGCTTTGAAATAGGCGCCCATTCCTCCGAACACATGGATTTCACCCGGCTGGAAGCTGAGGAAATAAAGGGGCAGGTAAAATCCAGTTTGAAGGATCTGAAAAAGCGTTTTGGTATTAAAACAGCCTATTTTTCCTTTCCTTTTACAAGTGACGGGATTCCCGGAAAGGTCATTGATGAATTGCTTGAAGAGGGTACTGCCAGGGCACTGCTGGGTACGGCCGGATTAAAACAGACCGGCAGGAGGGCATTTATTCAACGCATCCCCATGGAAAAGTATCATCTGAATGCAATTGAAACCCTGAAAGCAGAATACTTCTATTATCTTTTGAAGGCCCCCCTGGGCAGGAACCGGATCAGGTTGTGATCAGCCAGTAAACATAACATCCCCATCCCCGTCATGTATAACCGCTTGCTCCGGGAGCAGTGAAATCAGCTTTTCATGGGCAAAGAGCTGCTGTGGCAGGTTCCGGGTGGAAAGAAATACTTTTTTACTGGCCATCATTGCTTCCATCAGTTCCGGATTACGAATGGTCGTGTGGGTACAGCCTTCTTCGATCATGAGCCGGATGATGGTTTCTGCCATGCAGGGATAGAGCTCTTTATTCCCCGCAAAGAGATACGGCGCCGACAGCACATTGTTGTGTATAATCAGCCATAAAATGCCCTGATCAGTCCCATCGGGGTTTATCACATGATAAATGATGTTCTCAAAGCGGCTGGCTTTGTATGAAAAGTGATAATTGATGGGATCACAGGCCTGTTCGGTAACCCAGGGATACTCCAGGGCCCATTCAAAAATTTCCCGGTCCCGCCTGAAAAGCGTATCCTGCTGGAGTTTATTTGCCAGTCCGGATAATTGGGCAATGAATCCATCGACCTGCTCCACACTGCACCGGATCTTTTGCCTGGCCCTGAACTTTTCCAGACGCCGCTCCCGAAAATTATTGATCAGCCGATCGGTGCTTTGAAATATGCCCCGGGTTCCCACTCTTTCAGCCAGGAGCTCGGCACTGGCCGATCGCAGGTAGAAGCGTTTGCCCTTCCTGTTTGCAAAGCGTTTGAAGCGGCCGGTACGATCGTACAGGGCTTTGGAATCAGGAGCATAATTGGTGTACATCAATCGACCATCCCAATGCTTTTCGGCCTCCTCGAGCAGCTTTGTGGAAACGCCCCTGCGCCTCATGTCGGGTCTGACCCAGTTTCCACTGAGCCATGCAAAACGTTGAGGGTTTCCTTCACGGTCATAAAAACAGTCGGGTAAAAGCGTCCGGTAGCCAAGCACCTCTCCATCCTTACGCATTTCATACATGACAGGATCGGATAGCTCTGCCCTCGGATTGTTCATGTAGGAGCGAAGGCGGGTGGGAGGGATCGGTATGAGGGATCTGGGATCGGAATAGAGTGAGTACAGGTAGGGTTCCAGCTCCTCCAGCTTATATGATTTCAGATCCATGGACCTAAGTTATTCATTCTGGAGCAGCTTGTCGAAATCAGCCTCTGAAAGATTAGCGCTTAAAAGCTTCCCCCCTTCACATTTCATGGTCCTGGACGGAAAGTGCTTAATCAGGTTGTAATTATGAGTGGCCATCATCACCGCCCGGCCACTTTTCGAAATATCCAGCAGGATCTTCATAATATCTTCCGATGTGGCCGGATCCAGGTTGCCGGTTGGCTCGTCGGCAAGAATGATTTCGGGATCATTGAGCAGGGCCCTGGCGATTACCACACGCTGTTGTTCTCCGCCCGAGAGCTGGTGGGGCATTTTATATCCTTTATAGCCCAGGTCCACTTTTTCAAGAACTTCTGCAATGCGGTCCCTGATCTCAACTTTATTTTTCCAGCCCGTTGCTTTCAATGCAAACTCCAGGTTGCTGTCCACCGTCCGGTCATTGAGGAGTTTGAAGTCCTGGAAAACGATCCCCAGCTTTCTTCTGAGCATGGGAACATCCTTGCGCTTCAGGTCTTCCAGACTGAATCCGGAAACGGTACCCACCCCCTCTTTCAGCGGCAATTCTGCATTAATGGTTTTGATCAGGCTGGTTTTACCGCTTCCAACCCTGCCAATGACATAGACGAATTCTCCCTTTTCTACCGAGAGATTAACCTGCTCAAGAATGATGTGGTCATCGACTCCGATAAGTGCATTTTCAAGAGAAATCACATTGTCCAGCGCCATACTTTTTAGAATATGCGGCTAAATTAAGAATTAAAATCATACTAAAAATTAACATCCGACTGTTAATTAAAAAGAAGTAGCGCAAAAAGAGCAGGCTGTTATTATCGTACTTTTATCAAGTTAATCTCAAGCATATGATCCGTTCGAAAAAAAGAATCATACCTGTTATATTCCTTCTGACATCTCTTATGGCCTATGGTCAGAAGAGCGCGGTGTACGAGTACAGCGATAAAGAATTCCTGAAGGGACTCGAATTATATGAAAATCAAAAATACGGAGCAGCCCGCAGGGTTCTGGCCAACTACCTGGATAAACACCAGGGATCCAGGTCGGAGATCCGTTCTGAGGCCTCCTTCTATCTGGCCATGTCGGCGGTGGAGCTGAAAAATGATGATGCCGAATTCCTGGTTTATACCTTTATATCCGAATACCCCGGGAGCCCATATGTGAATGAAGCAGCTTTTAATCTGGCCGATTATTTTTATGATAAGAACGGCTGGGCAAAAAGCATATCATGGTACAACCGGGTGGATCGCTACATCCTCGGAAAAGAGAAACTGCCTGAGTATTATTTCAAGAAGGGCTACAGTTATTACATGCGGAGGGACTATGAGAATGCCCGGGTCAATTTTTATGAGATCCTGGAAATGGAATCCACCTACACAGGTCCGGCCACCTATTACTATTCGCATATAAACTACGAGCAGGGGAATTATGAAACCGCTCTCTGGGGATTCAAGGAGATTGATGATAATCCTTTGTTTAGCGGGATTGCACCCTACTATATTTCCCAGATCCTGTTTATGCAGAAGAAATACGAAGAGGTCATTGACTATGCTTCCCCTTTTATGGATTCTGTGTCGGAGAAAAGAATGGGAGAGGTAGCCAAGATCATTGGAGAATCGCATTTTATGCTGAATGAGTTTAAGGAGGCCATTCCCTTTCTGGAAACCTATCGTTCCAATACAAGCGGCTATACCATACACGACCGCTACCAGCTGGCTTATGCCTATTACAATAACCAGGAATATGAGAATGCCCTTCCGCTGTTCGAAGAAATCAGCTACCGGAATACCGAAATTGCCCAGAGCGCACTTTATCATCTGGGCGACTGCTATTTGAAAACCGGAGATAAGAACAAGGCCCGTATTGCCTTTTCCAAAGCGGCCAATATGGATTTTGATCCGAAGATTCAACAGGATGCACTTTTCAATTTTGCGAAAGTCACCTTTGAGCTCTCCTACAGCCCCTTTAATGAAGCTATCAGGGCGCTTGAACTGTATATCAGGACCTTCCCGGCTGCAGATAATACGGATGAGGCCTACAATCTGCTTGTAACGGCTTACCTGGGTACCAGGAACTACTCCATGGCCATGGCCTCCCTGGATAAGATCCGCAGAAAGGATGCCAATATTGAAAGGGCCTATCAGAAGGTCGCTTTCTATCGCGGACTGGAGCTCTATAAAAACCTGAGGTTCACCGAGGCGGTGGATGCCCTGGAAATCTCCCTGCAATATGCTACTTATGATCCTCTTATTGCGGCCCGCACCTACTTCTGGCTGGGTGAAGCAGCCTACCGGACCGGGGACAGTAAAACGGCCCGGATGTATTACGACCAATTCCTGAAGGACGGACGTGCCCGTCAGCAGCAGGAGTACGCTCTGAGTAACTACAGTCTGGGCTATCTCTATTTTGACCAGGAAAACTATAAGGAATCGCTCAACTGGTTTGGGAAGTTCATTCGCTTATCGGAAGGTCAGTCAACAGCCACTGTTTCGGATGCCTATAACAGGATGGGTGATTGTTATTTTGTTCAGACTCAGTATACCATGGCCATCGATTATTATAAGCGGAGCATTGCAGCGGGAAAGGCCGATGCCGATTATGCCATGTTCCAGAGAGGATTTACCCTTGGCTTGCTCGACAGGACTCAGGAAAAGATAGATGTTCTGAGTCAGCTGATTAGTGAGCAGCCTGAATCAGCCTTTGTGGATGATGCGCTTTTTGAAATAGGACGGAGCTATGTGGTTTTGAATCAGCCCCAGCAGGCATTGAGGTACTACGAGCGGGTGGTCAACGAACACTCCAATTCTTCATATACCAATAATGCACTGAATCAGCTGGGTCTGATACACTACAATGCCGGGGAATATGATGAGGCACTAATCTACTACGAACGGGTTGCCACCAATTACCCGGGTACGCCCGAAGCGGAGAATGCTCTTACCAGTATAAAAAACATCTATGTCCGGAAGGATAACGTGGATGCTTACCTGACTTTTGTGACAGGTCTGGGACGGGATATTACCCGGAGCGAACAGGATTCTCTGTCCTATACTGCTGCGGAAATGATCTACATGCGTGACGATTGTGAGGGCACAGTCAGGGCCTTTATAGATTACCTGGATGCCTTTCCCCAGGGACTTTACCTCTTGAATGCCCACTATTACAAGGCCGATTGCCAGTTGAAGTTGCTCCAGAACGAAGAGGCGCTGGAGTCCCTGGACTTTATTATAAATCAGCCCCGGAATATGTTTACGGTACCGGCCCTAGAAGCTGCATCCAAAATCGCCTATCGTGAAAGGAACTTCAACAGGGCTGCTGATTATTACCGGGCCCTGCTTGAAACGGCCGAACAGAAATCGAATATTTTCGATGCCCAGGTGGGCCTCATGCGCTGTTACTTTGAATTGAAGGAATATACAAATACCATTGAGGCAGCAAGGGAGGTCCTTCAGCTGGATAAGGTTCAGGAAGAATACATCAGAGAAGCCAACTTCAAGATTGCCAGCTCTTTTGCTGAGTTGAATGAAATGGATTTTGCCTATGATTTCTATGCGAAGGTTGGGCATGAAGTCAACAGCGTGGAAGGAGCCGAGTCCAAATACCTGATGATCGAGATTCTTTATGAAAGAGGGGCGCTGGATGAGGCCGAAACTATGGTATACGAGTTTATCGATATGAATACACCTCACCAGTACTGGATGGGTATGGCTTTTCTGACTCTGTCGGATATCTATATTGAGAAAGGGGATGAGTTTTCGGCCATTAACTCCCTGCAGAGTCTGATCGATTATTATACCATTGCCGATGATGGGATTATAGCCAATGCAAAACAGCGTAAAGCGGCACTTACCGAACAGGCAGAAAGTGAAATCGCTCCGGAACCGGAGTCGATCCAGTAGGTGCCGGTCTTAGTATTAAAATGAAACCAACTGAAATGAGACAATTCAGGATATTTTCAAAGAGAATAAGGATAGGAACAGTGATCTGTCTGGTGCCCCTGGCATTGCTGGCTCAGCAGAAAGAGGTAAGGGTGGTTAAGCCCTATTCCCCGACACTTTCCGGTGCCAGGAAGATCGAACTGCTTCCCAGCATGGACGAGCAGATAGATTTTGATGTTCCGGATATTAGCTATCAGCTCTATCCCAAACGTTATGAAAGTCAGTTCACCCTGGAGCCGATTAAGGCTGCCCGGATGGTTAAAATGCCCCTGGAGAGACTCTATAAGAGTCAGCTTACCCTGGGTTTCGGAACCTGTTTGTCCCCGCTGGCTGAATTGAATATCAACCAGCTGCGATCGAGGAGTGGAACCTTTGGTTTTTACCTGAGGCATCATTCCATGAACGGCAAAGTAAAACTGGATAACGAGATGAAGGCACCCGCCGGCTTCAATGAGAACCAGCTCAAGGTCTATGGCAGTCGCTTCCTGAAGAATGCAGCATTTGAATATGGGGTGGGTGCCAGTTACAATTCCTATGTGCATTACGGTGTGAATCCTGAGCTGGATACGGTGCTGGCCAGGGAGGACGCCATACATCCCTATTTCACTGCTGAAGGTAAGCTGGGACTGCACTCCATGCATGCCGACTCCTTTCATTTCAACTACGATGCATCTCTGGAATACTACTATTTCGCCCATCGGTTTGATGAAGCAGAACACGGGGCGGAGCTCTCTTTTGATTTCGACAAGAAACTCAGGGTTGTTGATATAGCAGGCGAACTTGGAACCACTTATCTGGGCCACTTCCCCGAATGGGATACGCTTGTTGGGAACAAAACGAATTTCTGGTTCAATCCCAGCGTGGCTAAAGGGTCTTCACAATGGAGGTTCGTTGCAGGTTTTAATTTCTATGGCGAGGTGACCGATGGACTTTTTACCCCGCACTTTTATCCCAGGGCCCTGTTCCAGTTCCATATGGTAAAGGAGATTATCATTCCGTATTTTGGAGTGGATGGCTACCTGGATAATAATTCCAACCGTGCAATAGTAAAGGAAAATCCTTATGTGGTGCCCACCCTGGCGGTCCGGCCCACCAACAATAAACTTATTGGCTACTTTGGTTTGAAAGGTAACTTTTCAAGGGCGGTAGCCTATAATCTGAAGGCAAGTTATTCCATCATAGACGATGCCTATTTCTATGTGAATGATATCAGTAATCCGCTGATGAATCAGTTTGTTGTAGTCTACGACGATGTGACACTGGGCACCCTGCACGGGGAGCTTGCCGTGCGCCCAAGCGATGACTGGAAGATCATCCTGCAGGGGAACTATTACAGCTACATGACCATGGTGAATGAGGATCGTCCCTGGAACAAACCAGAATTTGATATCTCCCTGCAGCTGCGCTATAACATGGGTGATAAGATCATCCTGGATGCAGGCATCTTTACCATCGGCTCCAGGTACTACCAGAACTATGATCTGGCTGTGGAGGACACCCTTCCGCTGACCTTTGATCTTAATCTTGGACTGGAGTATCGATACAGCAAACTCCTCTCATTCTGGGCCCGTTTCAATAATATGGCTGCGCAGTCCTATTACCTCTACAACCAGTATCCTTCCTATCGCTTCCAGGCGATGATCGGATTTTCTTATGCCTTGTAAAGTTTTTTAACTTTAAAGTCTTATGTATCTGCAAAGTTTTACTTTTCGTGAAAACGCCGGCCAGAACATTGAATGGCTCATTGATAATGTGAGCCTGGGTGAGATTAATCTGGTGGTGGGTAAGAATTCCAGTGGGAAAACCCGTACCCTGAATGCCCTGTCTGATCTGGTCAGCATGCTGGTGGGCAAAGGAACCACGGCTTCAGGGCCGGTCAGTTACGAGCTGCTATTTAAGAATAGTGAAAATTTCATGAAGTATGTATTGGAATATGATCTGGATACGATTCACTCAGAGCAGCTTTATGTGGATGAGGAGCTGGTTCTTGAAAGGGGAGAGGGAGGCAGCGGGACCGTTAAATATGAGGCCACCCCTGACCCTATTTTCCTGGAATTCGAAATACCTCATGATCAGCTGGCCTGCTATGCCAAGCGTGACCGTTTGCAGCATCCTTTTATTGAAATTATTCATGGCTGGGCCATCCGTCTCAGGCGCTTTGATTTCAGCGGTGACCTTGGAAAAAGCAGATACGCCCTGAAGTCCTCCTTTGAGGCCAGGGAGATGGACTGGAGTGAAACCACCAATTCACTGGTCCCTGTCATTACGGTTGCTGAGGAGGAGTTTCCGAAATTCCGGGAGCTGGTGCTGAACGACATGCAGCAGATTGGATATGACCTGAATGACTTTGGGATTGTTCGCTTTTCGGAACGATTCAGCCGGGTTAGCGAGGATCGTTATGCGGTTTATACCTCTGAAAAGGGATTGGATAAACAGGTGACACAGCGGGATATGTCCCAGGGAATGTTTAGAGCTTTTTCCGTGCTGGTTCAGGTAAATTACTATATCCTGTGCGGACATAAAGGTTTTGTAATTATTGATGACATAGGAGAGGGGCTCGATTTTTCCAGGGCCAAACAGCTGGTGCAGCTGCTCATAAACAAGGCTGCTGAGGCTAATATACAATTGATTATGTCCACCAACGACTCCTTTATCATGAATGCGGTGGATATTGAACACTGGGCGGTGATTATGCGCGAGGGACATAAGATCAGTCTCTACAATTATGCGAATTC
>Ga0180429_10000656_pt1 | contig 30600 bp, 30 predicted proteins | sample SS_ome_FD_132428 | JGI IMG/M metagenome (GOLD analysis project Ga0180429, IMG submission 132428) | Hypersaline lake sediment archaeal communities from the Salton Sea, California, USA - SS_1_S_1 metaG | ecosystem: Environmental > Aquatic > Non-marine Saline and Alkaline > Hypersaline > Sediment ...
CTCACCCTTAATCCCTCTCCCACAGGGAGAGGGAGACGGGCCGTCGCGTTATCCGTATTCCCTGCCCTTACCCTCACCCTAGCCCGTCGGCGCGCCGCTCCCTAAAAGGGAGAGGGGACATGAACCCCCCTTCCCGACCTTCCCCCCAGAGGGGGGAAGGGACAGACGGGCGACCGTGGAGGACTCGTCCTACCGGTCGTCCCTACGGGGGAATCGCGCGATGAAAAATGTAGGGCGGGGATTTCCTTCGGGCGCAGATACCTATCCCCGCCGCGTTCTTTCAAAGGTAGCCCTCACCCCTAACCCCTCTCCCACGGGGAGAGGGGAACCGGGTCAGATGCGGCTCTCCAGCATGATTTTCAGCCCGTCGAACGGCAGCTCCTCCCGGCACACGCCCCCCGAGCACACCAGCCCCCCGCGCTGGTTCCCGTAGTAGACCGTCAGGTCGTGGTCTGGGCCCAGGTGCACCGTGACCTCCCCGGAGAGCCAGTAGTTCCGCGTCTCGTTCAGCCGCCGGTCTCCGAGGGCGTACTGGCCCGAGACCGTGGCCGAGAAGTACTCCGGCCAGTTGTAGGTCAGCGACCCCTGCGGGTTCTGCTCGTTGGTAACGCTATCCCAGTAAGTCCCCTGCACCTCGTGGGTGTCGATGGTCTCGTAGCGGAAGTGGAGCGCCAGCGAGTGGCCGTTGGAGAAGGTGTAGGAGGCCTCGATGTCGGGCCAGAGCTCGGTGCGCTCGTAGAGGAAGTAGGTGTCGTCGTCGGGGTTGCCGACCTCGAAGCTCTCGTCGTGGAGCCATACGCCGCCGACGGCGTGCCAGGGCCAGGCGTCCCAGCGGACCTCGCCGCCGTACTCGGGCCGCCGCCTATCCCGCCCCGAATCCCACGCGTCGCAGTAGCCGCCCGATACGGAAAGGCCCACCCACGGCGAGACGGTCAGCCGCGCCAGGTAACCCTCCTCGTCGACACCGGCGTGGGTGGATTCCAGCGGCTTGCCGGAGAAGCTCACCTCGGGCGGCGCGTTCCACTCGTTGTAGAAATGGTCGTAGCTCTTGTACTCCACCAGGAGGGAGTTGCGCCCCAGGTAGCCCACCGCCGAGGCGTAGACGGCCTCGCCGGAGTAGGGCGCGAAACCCAGGCCGGAGTACTCGTACCCGTCGCTCTGGGCGTACTCGGCGTAGAGGTCGGCGTAGTCCGTGGTGACGGAGATGTGGGCCGCCGGCATGAACAGCCGCTTGCGGACGGCCTCCCCGGTGAAGAGGTCGGTTGTCAGGTGCTGGTCCATGGAGACGACGCCGCCGCCCACCTCGATCCAGGGCACGAAGGGGTTGACGGAAACCTCGAAGCCCCGCACGTCGTCGGTGTACACGTTCAGGGCGTCGAAGTCGTAGGCCCCCCGTCCGGCCAGCGCCGAGGCGGAAATCCAGCCCAGGTCAATCCGCCCGTAGAAGCCCTGGATGAACTTGTCCACGTCGTCGAAGACCGGGTCGTCGTAGAGGTGGAGGGTCAGGCCGCGGCCGAAGGTCGTGTAGATGCTCCCGTAGTAGCCCTCCGCCTCCTCGCTGCGGTAGCCGGCGTACCACTTGAAGAGGTCGGCCTCGTAAACCCGCTCCCCGGCGACGTTGTCGTAGCGCGGCTGCCAGAAACGCAGCGTCCCCGCCAGGTAGAAGTCGCCGATGCCCAGGGTGGCCGTCAGGTCGTCCTCGAAGCTCTGCAGACCGTAAATCTTGTCGAACCCGCCGTTGACGTAGGCGTGCTCGTACATCCGGTACACGGCGGTGTTGGTCACCTGAATCGAGACGGCGGGCCCGGTGTCCAGGCCGATGACGCCCATCAGGGGGACCTCTTCTAGTACTCCTCCTCGGGGGCGTCGCCCTCCTCCGGTCCCTGGGCCAGGACGGGGACTAAAAGGACGAGGGTCGCAAGGATGGCCGTGATGCGCACGGTTACCGCCTCCTCTCCTATGGGTTGGCTTCCGGTCACTGGAAACGGGACGACCGGTCGCTTCGGCGGCCGGTCGCGGGCGGCGAAATAAAAACGCTCAGCCTACTCCAGCCCCAACGCCTCGCGGACCGCCGTCTCTATCTTGTCCTCGTCGCCGGGCTGGATGCGGCGGAAGGTCTGGTAGATGTTGCCGTCGTAGTCGATGACGACGATGAAGGGGATGCCGGCGTCGCCGCCCTGATAGGCGGTGAGCGCCGCGGCGTTCTTGTCCAGGACTATGGTGTAGGTGACCCCGACCTCCCGGGCCTTGGCCTTCACGCTGGAGACGTTGCGGGGCAGGTCCTCGGAGATGCCGATGACCACGAGCCCGTCGCCCTTGTACGTCTGCCACATGTCCTCCATGTGGGGCATGACGACCAGACAGGGGGCGCAACCCACGGCCCAGAAGTCGAGGACGACCACCTTGTCTCCGATGTAGGTGGAGAGCTTGACCGGCTCGCCGTTCACGTCGTCGAGCATGAAGAGGGGGGCCTTGCGCAGGGCCTCGGCGCCGGCGACTCCCGCCGCCGCCAGGGTGAGGAGCGTGACGAACACAAACAGTTTCCGCATCTTCTTCCCCCTTCTCCGAGGTAAAAAGGATCCCTTCGAGGGTTGCTAAAGGATAGCCTAAGCCCTCGGTTTTTTCCAGCTTACAGGCCGTTCATTATCGGCCAAAGGGGACGGCAGTGTCAACTCCGACGCGCGCCTTGACACCACCCGCTACAGCGAATAGCATAATCCCGCCCCCTTCGAAGAGGAAAACATGGCCCGTCCGCGGCGAACCGCCCTGTTCTACGTCCCCTACACCGTCGTCGGCGGCGCCCAGCACAGCCTGTTGGGCTTCATCGAGGGGCTGCGGCCCGGCTGGCGGACGCTGGTGGTGTACAACGAACAGAACGCGGACTTCCTGAAGCTCTACGGGGGGCGCGGGGTGGAGTGCCGGCGGCTGGCGGCGCCCGGCGTCATCTACGTCCACGGCCTGCGGCATCCCTGGCGCACGGCGCGGGACCTGTGGAAAACCATCCGGGGCCTGCGGCGCATAGCGCGCCGGGAGCGGGCGGCGGTCCTGTACGGCGAGTCCTTCATCGGGCGGCTGCTGACCGGGCTGGCCGTCGCGGGGCTCCCCACCGCGGCGCTGGGCTACATCCGCAAGTGCCGCCCCATCGGCCTCGCCGACCGGCTGGCCTACGCCCTGGCCGACGCCTACGTGATCATCTCGGAAACGGTCCTGCGGGCCACGGTGCCCTGGGCATCCCTGCGGCCGCACAAGCTCTTCAAGATATACAACGGCGTGTGGCTGGACCGCTTCCGGCCCGGCCCCCCGGACCCGGGGCTGCGGAAAAGGCTCGGTGTCGAAGGCCGGCCCGTCATCGGCTACTACGGCCGCTTCGCGCCGTTCAAGTGCCCCGACACGCTCCTGGAGTCGCTGGCGATCCTGCGGAAACGCGGGCACACGGACGCGCGGCTGCTCCTGGTCGGCCAGCCCCAGGAGGAGGCCTACCCCGGTTTCGCGGCCGGCATGGAGGAAATCATCGCCCGCGAGGGGCTCGAAACGGCCATTGTTCGCACCGGCTTCGTCGGCGACGTGCTGGACTACGTGCGGGCGGCGGACATCGTCGCCGTGCCCAGCGACCTGGAGCCCTTCGGCCGGGCGGTGATCGAGGCGATGGCGCTGGCGCGTCCCGTGGTGGGCGGGAACAACGGGGGCATTCCGGAAATCACCACCGACGGCGTGGACGCGCTCCTGGTGCCGCCGCGGGACCCGGTGGCCCTGGCCGACGCCCTGGAGCGGCTCCTCGACGACCCGGAGCTGCGGCGGAAAGTGGCCGCGGCCGGTCGGCGGACGGTGGAGCGGCGGTTCGACATGCGCCTCAACCAGAAAAAGCTGCGGGCGCTGCTGGAGCTGCTGACCCGGCGCCGGGCGGGGTATTCGGCGTAGCGCGGGCGGGTCAGGAGACCCGCCCCTACGTCATCGCAATTCGCGGCGGCCCGTGGAAGGGCCGCCCTACATCATCGCAACACGGGTAGGGAATGCGATGGTCCCCTCGCCCCTCTGGGGAGAGGGCTGGGGTGAGGGGCGCAGCGGTCTCCCTCTCCCCGTGGGAGAGGGATTAAGGGTGAGGGCTTCCTTATAAAAACGGGCCGACCTGAAGGTCGGCCCCTACGTCATCGCAATTCGCGGCGGCCCGTGGAAGGGCCGCCCTACATCATCGCAATCGGAAGCGGCGGGGACTAAAGTCCCCGCCATACATTTCGAGCCGCGCAATTCCCGTAAGGGAGGCCGTCCAACATATTCGGGCGCGGCGTGCCTTACGCCCCTGTTTCATTTATACTTGACCCCGTAATCCACCGGCCCGCAACCCCATGCTCATCCTGCACTACCTCGAGGACCTGCTGCTCTCCGGCCCGCACCGCGGCACGGCGGAGGTGTGCTCCCGGCTGAACGAGCGCGGCTTCCCCTGCGCCGCGGCCAGCCTCACCGGCGACGGCCCCGGCCGGGCGTACTTCGACGAGCGCGGCGTGGAGCTGCACCTCGTCGGCGGACCGGGGGACTCGGGCCTGGCGCTAGGGCTGAAACTGGCCCGCCTGGCGAAGCGCATCGGCGCCACCGCCCTCCACGGTCACCCCAACCGACTCCCCACGTGGGTCGCCGGCCTCGTGTCCGGGCGACCGGCCTTCGTCACCTTCCACCGCTACGGCTTCGACTCTCCCCTCGAACGGCGGCTGACGAAGCTCACCTCGCCCTTCATGGGCGGCTACGCCTGCGTCTCGCGCCGAGTGCGCGACTACGTCCTGGACACCGACGGCGTCCACCCCAGCCGCGTGGCGCTGGTGCCCAACGGCCTGGACACGGAGCGGTTCCGGCCGGGGCTGTTCGACAGGGACGACTGCCGACGGCAGCTGGGAATCGGATCCGGCGGGCCGGTGCTGGGCTACGTGGGCCGCCTGGGGCACCGCAAGGGGCTGGACCACCTGCTGCGCGCCGCGGCGGGGATGCCCGACGCAATCGTGCTCCTGGCCGGGGCGGGCTACCACGAGGGGCACCTGCGCGAGCTGACCTCCGAATTGGGCACGGGCGACCGGGTGCGGTTTTTAGGGACGGTGCCGGACCCGCGGCCGGTGTACGCCGCCTGCGACCTGGCGGTGGCCGTCGGGCGCGGCGAGAGCTTCAACCGGGGGATGGCCGAGCCGCTGGCGCTGGGCGTCGCTGCGATTGGTCTGGCCCAGGGCGGCTGCCTGGAGATTCTGCCGCCCGAGGCGCGGGGGCTGTTGATTTTCGAGTACTCGGACGGGGCGCTCGGTGAAAAAATCGCAGAACTTCTGGACGACCCCGCCAAGACGAAGGCCATGACCGACGCCGCCTCGAAACACATCCGCCAAAACCACAGCCTGGAGGCGATGACCGAGGGCTACGCGCGGCTCTACACGCGGGTGCTTTTGAAGGGGAAACGGCCGGCGGATTCTGGCCGGCCGCCCCGGGCGACCTACATCCCCGGCGTCGAGGATTCCGACCGCACGCCGCCCGCCGTGGACGGCGAGGGCTACGCCGGGCCGCACCGGGACCCCGGCCTGGGTGATAAGAGGCTGCTGTGACACGGGGAGCGTCGAATCGGCGCCGTCACGGTTTTTGCTTCGTATAGCCCGCTTCGCCCGGTTTTACGGAGTTCTCACCGCAAAACTACGGGGGTACCGCCCGGCGGCAAAAACACGCGCCGGCGCCTCCCCCGTCACCGCACCGCACTCTTTTTAGAAATGAAAACCCTCACCGGGTGATTCGTAAAACGCATGGAAGACCTCCGCCGCGAGCTCGAGCGCTTCATCACCCCGGGGCTGGCCCGCTACGCCCTGTCCGAGGCCGCGCGCATCGACGACCTCCTCGGCGAGCTGGGGACCCTGGAGCGCCGATACCACACCCTGGCGCGGGCCTGGCCGCTGCGCTGGACCCTCACCGCCGGGAACGAGGGGCCGGTGCTGCTGGAACCGGGAACGGCGCTGGTCTGCGCCCCGGCCGACGACGCCTACTCCACCGACGCCGCGGTGGCCGAGCTGCTCCTGGCCGCCCTGGAGGAATACTCGGGCCGCCTGCTGGCCTGGGGCGGCGGGACGCTGGTCGCCTTCTTCCCCGAGACCGGCAGCGACGCCCACATCTTCCGCGCCTGCCTGACCTCCGAGCAGCTCTTCGAGGAGCTGGACCGGCCGCCCCGGGTGGCCATCGCCGGGGGGAAAGGCGGGCTTTTTATCCTGGAGGCGCTGGGGCGGTACCTGGCGCTGCCGGCGGGCCGGGCGGTGGAGGAGGCGCTGGGGCTCCTGACCCACACCCCCGCCGGGCGAGCCTACCTCTCCGCGGAGCTGGCGGAGGTCGTCAGCGAGCGGTTCCAGGTCCGTCCGGAGGAGGGGTACTTCTCCCTGGGGTCCAAGGAGCGGGGCAAGCGGGTGCTGACGGCCCTGGTGGACGACCCCGTCCCGGAGCCGCCGGAGAGGCTCCTGGACCGCCTGAGCCGGGCGGCGGCGGGCATGGAGCGCGCCCGGCCCTGGCTCGCCCCCTGGCAGCTCATCCCCCTCGGCTCGCGCCATCAGGGCGAGCGGCGCCTGGCGGTGGAGGGCGTCCTGGCCCTGGGCTGGCCCGGCCCCCTGGGGCTGGTGGAGGAGGGGCTCGACGAGGCCCAGGGCCGCCTGCGCGTGGAGGCGGAAATCTGCGCCAACTGGGGCGGCGAGTCCTGGGGCGCCGTGCCCCGCGAGGGCGGATTGGCCACGCTCTACGTCTTCGCCGAGCCCTCGGCGGCGGCGGGCGCGGGCCACGCCGTCCTGTCGGAGTTCGGCGACCGCTCCGGCGGTCTGGCCGCCGGCCCCCTGAGCGATTACTACCTGCGCGGGGCGCACTCCTCGGTGGTCGTCCCGGCCGGGGAACCGCTCCTGCGGGCGGTCCGCTCGGCCGTCCTCGCGCCGGCGGGGACGCTGGTCTGCCCCCCCGAGGACGCCCCGGCGGCGGAGCCGGATTTCGAGGAGGAGCGCGAAATCGTCGTCGCCGACCGGCGGCTGTCGATTCTGGTGCCCTCCCGGGCCCGGGAGGAGGCGGGCCAGCCGCTGTTGGGCCTGGAAAAAATCCTGGCCCGCGCCGACGCCTGGCTGGAGGAACTCCGGCAGGGACGCCCCGTGGTCGGCATCGCCACCGGCGGGCCGGGCAGCGGGAAGAGCCGCCTGGCGTCGGAGCTGTGCGACCTGTTCGCCGAGCTGGGCGACGCCCACCTCTTCCGCGCCCAGCCGTGGTGGAGCTACGACCCCTACGGCCTGTGGCGGCGGATGCTTTTGGCGGTCTGGGGGCCGGTCTCCAGCTCCGCGGCGGCCGAGGCGCAGCGCCGGGCCCTGGGCGAAGCGGCCCCCCGGCTGGCCGAGTTCATCGCCCTGTTCACCGGCGGGAAACTCTCGGAACCGCTGTGGGGCCTGACGCCGGGCGAGAAGGGGGAGATGGCCGGCGAACTCCTGCTGGCCGCCATCGAGGCCCGGGGCGGACGGCCGCTCACCGTGGTCGTGGACGACGCCGAGTGGCTCGACCCCGGCTCCGTGTCGCTCATCCGCTCGCTGACCGGTGCCGGGCCGCCTCTGGCCGTCATCCTCTGCGGCGGCAAGGCGCCCGTGGGGATAAAAGAGCCCGCCGTCACCATCGAGCCGCTCCCGCCCGACGAGGCGGAAGGGTTGTACAAGACCCTCTCCGGCCGGGACGCCGGGGCGCTGGGCCCCGTCACGGAACGGGAGCTCCTGCCGGGGCGCTTGACCTACCTGGCGCTCCTGGCGGGACGGGACCGACTGACGACCCTCCACGCCCGCCTGCCCCTGGACCGGCTGGCGGCGGAGCTCTTCGCCCTGGAAACCGACCCCGGGGCGCTGGAGACGGTGTCGGTCCTCGGGCCCCGCTTCTCGGCCGGGGACCTGGCCGCGGTCACCGACGACGTCTCCACGCTGCGGGCCCGGCTGGCCGGGTGCTCCCTGGTGACGAGGGAAGGCGGAGAGTACACCTTCGTCGGCCAGGCCGCCTGGCGCGCCGCCTACGCCGCGGTGGACCCCGGCCGCCGCCGCGAGCTGCACTTCAACGCCGCCCGCTTCTACCAGCGCCAGCACGGCGGGGTGGTGGCCCAGGCGGTGAACCACTTCATGAACTGCGGGAATCCGGCGGAGCGGATCACCGCCCTGGAGCTGGCCGGGCAACTGGCCGCCGAGGTGGGTTCCTTCGACGCGGCCATCGCCTACTACGCCGACGCGGTGGAAGCCGCCCCGGACCGCCGGGACGTCCGGAGGCTCCGCGCCGGGCTGGCGGGGATTCTGGCGTCGGAGCGCCGCTTCGCCGATGCCGGCTCCATCCTGGAGGAGCTCTACGAAGGGGCGGAGGAGGGGGAGGAGGCGGAGCGGGCCGAGCTGGCCCTCCAGAACGCCGCCATCCACTGCGCCACGGGCGAGCCGGACGAGGTCGCGCTCTGGACCGGCCGTGCCGCGTCCGGCGACCCCGGGGGCCGCTGGGAATCGCGGCGCGAGCTTCTGTTGGGCGAGACGGCCCTGCGGATAAACAAGCGCGAGGAGGCTCTCGTCCACCTGGAGCGGGCGGGGGCGGACGACGGACGTGACGGCGCGCGGGCCCGGGTGCTCCTGGGGAAGACGCTCCTGGCGCTGGGCCGCCCCGACGAGGCCTACGGGCCCCTGGCCTCCGCGCTGGAGTGGACGGAGGCGACCGGCCACCTCTCCCTGGCCGCCGAGGCGCAGCAGGGGCTGGCCGAAATTTACCAGGACCGCCGCGAGCCGACCCAGGCCCTCGAGGCGCTGGAGGCCGCCCTGGCCCGGGAGCGCTCCCTGTTGCAGGCCGGGCAGGTGGCCGAGACCCTGGCCCGGCTGGGTGAGCTGTACCTCGAGCACGGCCGCGGCCCGGAGGCGGAGGGCGCCCTCGATGAGGCGGAGCGCACCTTCAGGCGCCTGGGCAACGAGCCCCGCCGGGCGGCGGTCCGGCAGGAGCGGGCGCTGGTGCTGACGAATCTGGGGCGGCTCACCGAGGCCCGCGAGGTGACAGAGGAGCTCCTGCGCGTCCGGGCGGGGAAGCGGGACCGCTTCGGCACGGCCCGGCTGTCCTGCGAGCTCGGGCGGCTGGCCGATTACCTGGGGGACTGGGCCGCCGCCGCCCGCCACCTCGACGCGGCCCTGGTGGGGGCCAAGGAGCTGGGGGACGCCGGGCTCCTTAAAAAGGCCCGCCTGGCCTACGCCGACGCCCTCCTCGGCCGGGGGGAGACGGCGGAGGGGCTCGAGACGCTGCGCGAGGCGGGGGACGAGGAGGAGACCGAGCACCGGACGGCGGAATTCTACCGCTCGCTCCACCTCTTCTCCGAGGCGGCCGCCCTCCACGAACGGGCGCTGGCGAGGGGCGACGGGACGGACCCGCGGCTGCGGCTGGCCCTGTCACTGGACCGCCTGGCCTCGGGGGACACGACCGGGGGGCGGAAGGTCGTGGAGGGCGTCGAGTGGCCCAGGCGCCCGGACCACGAGCTCACGATGAACCGCCTGTGGGCCCGGGCGCTCCACGAGAAGGGGCTGGGGCGCAACGCGGCCGAGGCCTGCCGCGACTACCGCGAGAGGGCGGAGGCCTCCGGCGACCTGCGCCACCGGCTCCGGGCGGCCCGGCTTTCGGCGGACGTGGACTCCCTCGCCGGCGACACGGAGCGGGCGCGGGCGACGCTCGACGAGGCCCTGGCCTACCCCGAGGTGCCGGCCGTCACCTGGCGACTCCACCTCCTGGCGGGGCTCCTGGCCGGGCGGGCGGGGGATAACGACACAAAGCGCGCCCATTTCCGGCAGGCCCTGGCCATCCTGGAGCGGCTGGCGGCCGGACTCCCGGATAAAAGGCTCAAGAGCCGCCTCCTGGCGGGCGACGCCGCCCAAACCCTCAGGCGGGGGTGACCGTGGCCCGGCAGAACCCGAAACAAACCCCGATGATGCGCCAGTACCTCGCCATCAAGGAGCGGTACCCCGACCACCTGCTCCTGATGCGCATGGGCGACTTCTACGAGAGCTTCGGGGAGGACGCCCGGCGGGTGGCCGAGGCGCTGGACATCGCCCTGACCACCCGGGACAAGGGCCGGGCGGACGCGGTACCCCTGGCCGGAATACCGCACCACGCGCTGGGGTCGTACCTGCCGCGGCTCCTGGCGGCGGGGCACCACGTGGCGCTGGCGGAGCAGCTCGTCGAGGGGGACCCGCTGGCGGAAACCTCCTCGCCAAAAATTTCCTCGGGCGCGCAGAATAAAAAGCGCGGCGACGGCGCCACGGGGCTGGTCGAGCGCGAGGTCGTCCGCCTCTACTCCCCGGGCACGCTCTACGAGGACGAACTCTTGAACGGCGCCCGGTCCAGCTACCTCGCCGCCCTGACCGAGGGGCGGGGCGGTTACGGACTGGCCCTGGCCGAGCTCTCCACGGGCGAGTTTTTATTGGCCGAGTTCGCCGGGCCCGGGATGCGGGAGCCGGCCCTGGCGGAGATTTCCCGCCGCGCGCCGACGGAGATTCTGCTCCCCGAATCCGCCGTCCACCTCCGGGACGAGCTCCCCCCCGAGGCCGGGGTCACCCGGCGGCCGGACACCGACTTCACCCCGGACGCCGTCCGCCGCCTGCGGGAGCACTTCGGCGTGACCACCCTGGAGGGCTTCGGGGTGGGGGGGTGCAAGCTGGCGCAACGGGCCGCCGCCGCCGTGGTCGCCTACCTCGACCAGACGCAGCTCGGCGGGCCGCTGGGCCTCCGCCCGCCCAGGCCCCTCGAGCGGGGCGACTTCCTCCGCCTGGACCGGGCCACGGTGGACACCCTGGAGCTGGTCACCTCGTCCGCCGACCGGACGAGCAGCCGGCGGAGCCTCCTGGAGCTCGTGGACCTGACGCGGACGCCCATGGGAAGACGATTGTTGCGGGGCTGGCTGGTGGCGCCGCTGGCGCGCCTGGAACCGATTTTACAGCGCCAGGCCGCCACGGCCGACCTGGTGGGCGACGCCGACGCCCGCGCCGAGCTGCGCGAGGGGCTCTCAGGGCTCGGGGACCTGGAGCGGGCCGCGGGGCGGGTGACGCTGCGGAAGGCCGCGCCCCGGGACCTGGTGCTGATCCGCGACACGCTCGGCCGCGTTGGCGCCCTGACGGAGTGGCTGAGGGGGAGGAAAGAGGGCCCTTGGACGACGCTGGGCCGAGGGCTGGACGAGCTCCCCGGGGCCGGGGAACTGTTGAACCAAGCGCTGGTCGAGGAGCCGGGACAGGTCGGCTCCGGCGGCGTCATCGCCCGGGGCTGGGACGCCGATTTCGACCGGGCCAACTCCGAGCTCGCCGAGGCGGAGGGCTGGATTCGCGGGCTCCAGGAGAAGGAGCGCGGGCGCACCGGCATCTCCAATCTCAAGGTCGGCTTCAACAAGGTCTTCGGATATTTCATAGAAGTGCCGCGCTCCAAGGCGGACCGCGTCCCCGAGGACTACCTCCGCAAGCAGACCCTGGTCGCCGCCGAGCGCTACATCACCCCGGAGCTCAAGGAGAAGGAGGCGGTGGTCGTCCGGGGCCGGGAGCGCCTGGCCGGCCTGGAGGCCCGGCTCTTCCGCCGGCTGCTGGAGGAGCTGGACGGCTGGAAGGCGGAGCTGGCGGCGCTTTCCGGGGCGCTGGCGCGGCTGGACGTCGTCGCCTCCCTGGCCGAGGCGGCCGCGCGGGGCGGCTGGTGCCGGCCCGCGCTCGACGAGTCGCGCGACCTGGAGATCCTCGACGCCCGCCACCCCCTGGTCGAGCGCCACGTCCGGGGACCCTTCGTGCCCAACGACTGCCGCCTGTCGGGCGGAGACCGGCAGATAATGATTCTCACCGGCCCCAACATGGCCGGCAAGTCCACCTACCTGCGGCAGGTGGGGCTGGCGGTGATCCTGGCGCAGACAGGCTCCTTCGTCCCGGCGCGGGAGATGCGCCTGGGGCTGGTGGACGCGGTCTTCACCCGGGTGGGCGCCGCCGACGACATCGCCCGCGGCCTCTCCACCTTCATGGTCGAGATGACCGAGACCGCCAGAATAGTCAACTGCGCCACGCCGAAAAGCCTGTTACTTTTGGACGAGGTGGGCCGGGGGACGAGCACCACCGACGGCGTGGCCATCGCCTGGGCCGTGGCCGAGCACCTGCACGACTCACCGGGACTCGCGGCGCGGACCGTATTCGCCACCCACTACCACGAGCTGACGCGGCTGGTGGAGGTGCTGCCGCGGGCGTTCAACATGCAGATGGCGGTGTCGGAGTCGGGCGGCGAGGTGCGCTTCCTGCACCGGGTGGAGGAGGGCGCGGCGCGGTCGAGTTACGGGGTGCACGTGGCGCGGCTGGCCGGGCTGCCGAAGGGGGTCATCCGGCGGGCGCGGGCCCTCTTGAAGGAGCTGGAGGACGGCCGCGTCGGCGCCCCCACCGCCCAGATGGCCCTGACGACCCCCGAGCCCGGCGACGACGAACCCGACTACGGCTGGCTGGCGGCGGAGCTCCGCGGCGTCAAATTGGAAACTATCACACCCCTGGCCGCCCTGAATCTTCTGGCCCAGTGGCGCAACCGCCTCACCGGCGACGGGAAAGAGGAAACCCAATGATAGAGCAGGAGACCCTGGCCGAGGCGATCCGGCAGGTGGGGGACAAGGCCCACCCCTGGCGCGGCTTTCTGCTGGTCGCCGAGCGTCGGCGGCGACTGACGCGCGGCGGCGACCCCTACCTCACCCTCAAGCTGGCCGACGCCGGCGCCGCCGTGGACGCGGTCCTCTTCTCCGACAACCCGAACTTCGAGAAGGCCGCCGATCCAACAACGGCCTACGTCGCCGTGAGGGGCAACCTGGAGCGGAACCCCAAGTACGGCCTCCAGCTCGCCATCGCCGACATCCGTCCGGTGCGCGAGGACGACCGGGATCTCGGCTTCGACGAGGCGCTCCTCACCCCCTCCACGCCCTACGACGTGGACGCCATGTGGGACGAGCTTTCGGGCCTGGCCGGAGAGGTGGCCCACGAGAAGCTGCGCGAAACGGTGCGGATTCTCTTGACGGAGAATGAAAAAGCGGCGCGGAGGTGGCCCGCCGCCCAGCGCGTCCACCAGGCCTACCGCGGCGGCTGGCTCGAGCATACCCTCTTCGTCGCCCGGGACGCGCAGTATTACGCCCAAAAATACCCCGAGCTGGACGCCGACCTGTTGATGGCCGGGGCGATTCTCCACGACGTGGGCAAGCTGGAGGAGCTGGACGGGGAGCCGACCTGCGAGTATACCGACGAGGGGCGGCTGGTGGGCCACGTGGTCCTCGGGGCGCGCATGGCGCGCGAGGCGGGCGCGAAGGTCGGCCTCGACGGGCGGACACTGCTCCTGCTGGAGCACCTGATCCTGGCCCACCACGGCGAGCGGGAGTACGGCGCCGCCGTCCTGCCGAAAACCCGCGAGGCGGTGGTCCTGTACCACATCGACAACATCGACGCCAAGCTGGGCATCTTCCGCCGTCGCGTGGACGAGGATCCCGGCGGGGGGGAGTGGACCGGGCGGGCTTGGGAGTTCGGCAACCAGCAGCTCTGGCGCGGCGAGGGGGACTAGCGGGGCACCGGTACGCAGATTGCGACGACGTAGGGCGGGGTTTCCTAACCCCGCCGCGAATTGCGCTGCCGTAGGGGCGGATGTGGACACCCGCCCGTTGCGATGCCGTAGGGCGGCCCCGTAGGACTAGTCCTCTGCGGGCCGCCGCGTTTTGCGATGCCGTAGGGGCCGACCGACCGGTCGGCCCGCGGGCGACCGTGGACGGTCGCCCCTACGGGAAACTGCGTAGTTCTAAATGTAGGGCGGGGAATCCCTTCCCCGCCGCTTAAACATTCATGCTCCGACCCTCACCCTAGCCCGTAGGCGCGCCGCTCCCTGGAAGGGAGAGGGGACACACCCCGGTCCTCGCCTCGTTGCGATGACGTAGGGGCCGACCTTCAGGTCGGCCCGCGGGCGACCGTGGACGGTCGCCCCTACGGGAAACTGCGTAGTTCTAAATGTAGGGCGGGGACTTTAGTCCCCGCCGCTTAACAGCCTACACCCGGAAGGCGTCCTCGATCAGTTCCACCTCGGGCTCCCGACCCCGGGGCCACAGGACCGCCACCACGTCGAAGCGCACGTAGAGCCCCCGCAGCTCGGGAAGGCTCACCCGGAGCGCGTCGGCCAGGCGGGCCAGGCGGCGGATTTTACCCGGCGTCACCGCCTCCCGTGGGCCGCCGAGCGGTCCGCGCCTGCGCAGGGCCTTGACCTCCACCACGGCCAGAATTTCATCTTTGCGGGCGACCAGGTCCAATTCCCCGCGCAGGTCCAGGCCTCTCGGGCGCCAGTTCCGGGCGACGACGGTCCAGCCCCGGCGCTCGTAGATTTCGGCCGCCAGGTTCTCCGCCCGCGCCCCCAGAGCCTCGGCCCGGTCCACGCGATTACCCCCCGCCGAAGGCCGCGTTGAGCGCCGACGCCAGAGTTGTTTCCTGGCTGTCGGCTATATCTATAAGCCAGCCGTCGTCGTCATTCTCGGCGAGCACCAGGACGAGCCCCGGCCGCCCCGGCGTGCGGACGGTCAATGCGACGCGGCCCGGCTTACCGGCGGGCTCACCGACGATTTCCGGCCGCACCCCCGGCTCCAGGTAGGGCGCCAGACCCGCCGGGTCACCGACGCAGAAAGCGGACGCCCCGTCCGGGTCGCCCGCCTCCACCGCGTCGAAAAAACCGTCCACCGTCCCCCGCCAGGGCTCGACCTCCTCGGCGCAGGAAAACATCCCCACGCATAGAAGCGCAACCCCGGCGGCGAACCGGCCCAACTTCACTCCAGGTCCTGCAGGTCGTCGGTGAGGTCCACGTAGGGCTCCCGGGCCTCCCGGGCGCGGGCGTCCATCTCCTCGAGGAGCCGGGTGTCGAGCTCCCGGGCGGGGTTGTAGCCGCGGCGCCGCAGCAGGTGGCTCGCCGACGCCAGCTCCACTATCGTCCCGAGGTTCTTCCCCGGGATGGCCGGGATGACTATCTGGGGGATGCGGATGCCGAGAATCTCCCGGTAAACCGTGTCCAGGCCGACACGGTCGTAGTTGTAACCGCCGTCCCACTGGCGAATCTGGACCACCAGCTCGATGCGCTTCTGGTCGCGCACCGCGTTCACGCCGAACAGGTGTCTGACGTTGATGATCCCGATGCCGCGGATTTCCATGTACTCCCGGACGTTCTCCGGGCTGGAGCCGATGAGGACCGTGTTGAAGCGGGCCCGAACCTCGACCACGTCGTCGGCCACCAGGCGGTGGCCCCGGGCCACCAGGTCCAGGGCGCACTCGCTCTTGCCGATGCCCGCCTTTCCCAGAATCAGCACCCCCACGCCGTTGATGTCCACCAGGACGCCGTGGATTTTCTCCACCGGCGCCAGCACCTCGTGGAGGTAGTACCCCAGGACGGTCGCCACCTGCTGGGTCTGCTCCGGGCTGGTGATGACGGGGATGCCGCCGTCGGACGCCCGCTCGACGAGCTCCCCGGGCGGCTCATACCCCCGGGTGACCACGAAGCAAGGCACGCCGCACTCCCGGGTCAGGCGGTCAAAAACGGCCCGGCGGCTTTCCGGGGTAAGCGTGGCCAGGTAGCTGCTCTCGGTGTGCCCCAGGAGCAGCACGCGGCCGGCGGGGAAAACGTCGAAATAGCCGGCCAGCGCCAGGCCGGGACGCTCGATGTCGGGCCGGGTTATCTCCCGGTCCAGCGTCCCGTCGCCGGTGACCAGGGCGAGCTCGAGCTTGACCCGGTTGTCGTCGTAGAGGTCGCGAACCTTTACCGTCATGTCCCCCGCTCCCGGGTTGGGGGTTCGTCTCACGGGTCGGACGGGGGCGGCGCCCCCCGGGACGCCGGTGGCTATTCCAGCGAGGCCTCGGACTCCGCAATCGCCTCGACGACCGTCCCGGCGTCGGGGGCGTCCAGCAGGCGCTTGCGGAAGGCGGAATCCTTGAGCAGGCGGGAGAGGCGGGCCAGGGAACGCAGATGAACCGTGTCGCTCTCGGCGCAGAGGAGGAAGAGGAGCCGGGTCGGCTTGCCGTCCATGCTCTCGAAATCGAGCCCCGCCTTCCTGCGCCCGAAGACGATGGCCAGGCCCTCGATGAGGTGCGGCTGCCCGTGGCGCGGATGGGGGATGGCGACGCCGTTCTCCAGGCCGGTGGTGCACAGCTCCTCGCGGGCGACGACGGCCTCGATGAGCTCCTCCGGGTCCGAAAGCCGGCCGGTCTGGACCAGGTTGTCCACCAGCTCGGCGATGGCGCCCTTCTTGTCGTCGGACTTCATGTCCAGGATCACGTTCTCGGGGCCGAAGTAGGAACCGATGTTCATCCGTCATCCTCCCGTGTTCATTCCACCGGCGATGGTACTTGAGCGGGGGGCGCTTGGCAAGGGGAGGCCGCAATCGGCCCCCGGCGCGCGGACGGCGTTGAGAAAGGCCCCGCGGAGCCTGTTGGATTTTCGCAATTTTCTCCGCCTCGAAAGAACGCCCCGCGGGGCCTTTGAATTTCCGTCAACCCACCCACTAAAAAAGGCCCCCTCGGGGGCCTCGGATCGTCCGGCGATATTACACGGCTTCCGGCTCGGCCGGGGCTGAGTTCTCCGGCTCGGCCGGTTCGGGCTTCTGGGCCTTCGGCGGGGTGAGCTTTACGCCCTTGATGCGGACCCAGGTGTAGGGCTGCTTGTGGCCGAAAATGCGGCTGTAGCGTTTCCGGCGCTTGAACTTTATCCCCATCACCTTGCGGGCGCGGCCCTGGATGGCGATCTCGCCGACGACCTTCGCCCCGGCCAGAAGCGGCGCGCCGTGGCGGTAGCCCTCGCCTTCCCCGGTGAACAGGACCTCATCGAAGACCACCTTCTCGCCGACCTCACCGGCCAGGCGGTCCACGCGGACGAGGTCCCCCTCGCTGACCCGGTGCTGTTTGCCGCCGGTGCGGATGACGGCGTACATGGCGACCCCTTTTGCTCGTTGGCGGAGGCGTATTGTACCAAAGGCCCCGGCGGAATGTAAAGGGGCGGGGATATATTTGTGGAACGGCGGCGGCCCGCGGGGGATGCATCCCACCGGGCCGCCCTACGCCGTCGCAAACGTGTCGAATGCAGCGCTACAAAAACGCCCCCACGGGCGCGTAACAAACCAGCCATCGCTCATCCCCAATCGCACCCCGGCGGGACCGGCGGTCAGTTCGCCGTCCTGGGCGAGCCGGCCAGCTTGGGCACGTGGGGGAGCCTGGCCCTCGCCGAATCGCCGCGCAGGAGCATCCACAGGGTGGCGAGGATGAGCCGCAGGTCGTAGAGGGCCCCGGCGCACTCCACGTAGGCCAGGTCTAGGTTTATCTTCTGCGCCAGGATCCACTCGTAATCCCGGTCCACCTGCTCGGGGGTTATTACGAGGGATTCGTTGATGTAGCGGAGCTGGGCCAGGCCGGTGATGCCGGGCCGGAGCTCCAGGATGCGCCGCTGACGGTCGGAAAGGCCACAGAGGTAGCAGGGCAGCTCGGGCCGTGGGCCGACCAGGCTCATCTCGCCCCGGAGCACGTTGAGGAGGTTCGGCAGCTCGTCCAGCTTCCAGGAACGCAGGAAGGCGCCCACACAGGTTATGCGGGGGTCGCCCGCCGAGGTGATGCCGCAGCCCTCCGCGCCCGTCACCATGGTGCGGAACTTGTACATGCGGAAGATGCGCCCGTGACGGCCGACGCGCTCCTGCCGGAAGAGCACCGGCCCCGGCGAGCCCAGGGCGATGGCCGCGGCGATGACGCCCATCACCGGCGCGAACACGACCATGCCGGCCGCGGCGACGACGATGTCCAGGACTCTTTTCAAAAAACTGCGCATCTCGTTAAGGTTCAATCAGTTGAAGGAGAAATATACCCCGCGGCCCCGCGAATTGTCAAGTATGGTCGCCGTATGTAAAAGCAAAAAAAGTGCCACGGTTTCGCGGATTGGCTCGTGGTGCGAATCAACGGCGAATACGGGGCATTTTTGCGGGTCCCGGTTGAAGGTAAGTCCGTGAAAAAAGTCCCCGACCCCAGCCGTGACGGGGCAAAAAGTAACGCGGCCCGCCGTTTAACGGGCCCGCAGCCGGAGCGCCAGGGCGTTGGCGGACACCGACAGGGAGCTCAGGGCCATGGCCCCCGCCGCCAGCACCGGCGAGAGGAGCCCCAGGCCGGCCACCGGCAGCATCCCCGTGTTGTAGGCGAAGGCCCAGAAGAGGTTGCCCTTGATGGTGCCGCGGGTCTTGCGCGCCAGGACCAGGGAACGCACCACCGCACCGATTCCCCCGTGGACCAGCGTCACGTCGGCCGACTCCACCGCCACGTCGGTGCCCGAGGCCAGGGCGATCCCCACGTCGGCCGCGGAGAGCGCCACGGCGTCGTTGATGCCGTCGCCCACCATCGCCACCCGGGCGCCGTCGGCCTGGAGCCGCCGGACCAGTTCCGCCTTGCCCGCGGGGTCGAGGCCGGCGTGGACCTCCTGGATGTCCAGGGCGAGCGCGACGGCCTTCGCCGGGGCCTCGCGGTCACCGGTGGCCAGGACGGGGCGGACGCCCAGCCTTTTTAATTCCGCCAGAGTCTCGGCCGCCCTTGGGAGCGCCTCGTCGGAAACCGCCAGCGCGGCGAGGAGTTTACCGCCCCGGGCCAGGTAGGCGATGCCGGACCCGGACGCCGACTGCTCCGCCTCGAACCCGTCGGCGGCGGAAACGTCAATCCCGGTCGACTTCAGCATGGACCGCTGACCGAGCAGGACCTCGACGCCTCCGATTGAGCCCCGGACACCGGCGCCGGCCGATTCCTCCACGTCCGCCACGTCCAGCGGGGCGATGTCGCGCTCTCCGGCCGCGGCCAGGACCGCCGCGGCGAAGGGGTGGTTGGAGCCCCGCTCCAGTCCCGCCGCCAGCGCCAGAGCCTCCCCCTCCTCCGCGCCGAAGGTATTGATTTCCGTTACGCGGGGACGGCCCGCCGTCAGCGTCCCCGTCTTGTCGAAGACCACGGTGTCGATAGATGCGGCGGTCTCCAGGACGGCGGCGTCGCGGAAGAGCACCCCCCGCCGCGCCGCCAGGCCCGAGCCCACGATGACCGCCATGGGGGTCGCCAGCCCCAGGGCGCAGGGGCAGGCGACGACCAGGAGGCTGACCGCGTTCACCAGGGCGGCCTCCGCCGACCCGCCCAGCCAGTACCACAGGCCGAAGACGAGCGCCGCCAGCCCCAGGACCACGGGGACGAAAATCCCGGCCACGCGGTCCGCCAGCCGCTGGGACGGGGCCTTGGAGGCCTGAACCCGCCGGACGAGCTCGGCGATTTGGGCCAGGACCGACCCGGCGCCGACCTCGGTGACGCGGACCTCGAGGAGCCCGCCGCCGTTCACCGTGCCGCCGACCACCGCGTCCCCCACGGTCTTGTACACCGGCAGCGGCTCGCCGGTCAACAGCGACTCGTCCACGCTGGAGGAACCGCGCAGAACCACGCCGTCGGCGGGGACCTTCGCCCCGGCCCGGACCAGCACCCGGTCGCCGACGCGGAGCCGGTCCAGGGGGACCTCGACGGTGGAGCCGTCGGGATTCAACACCAGAGCGCTCCTGGCCGCCAGACCGAGGATTTCGCGCAGCGCCCGTCCCGCCCGGCGCTTGGCCCGCACCTCCAGGTACTTGCCCACCCCGATGAGGGTGACGATCATGGCCGGCGCGTCGAGGTAGTACGGACCGGGATACCCGCCCAGCAGGCGGACGGCGCCGAAGATATACGCCGCACCCGCCCCCAGGGCCACCAGCGTGTCCATCCCCGGACGCCCGTTACGAAGCTCGCGCGCCAGGCCCCGGAAGAAGGGCCAGCCCGTGAACCCCAGCGCCAGCGTCGAGAGGACGAGTTGCAGGTACGGCAGGTGCAGCGGCTCCCAGAACATCCCCGCCAGGAGCGGCAGGCTGAGGGCGACGCCGGCGACGACCCGGGCGAGTTGCCAGCGCTCCCGGGAGCGGTCCGCCCGGTCGGCGTCGTCCTCCGGCGCCGAGGCGTCACGCGGAAGGCGGGCGCCGTAACCCGCGCGGTGCACCGCCTCCACCAGCTCGGGGGGCGTCACGCGGGCCGGGTCGTAGCGCACCGCGGCCGTCTCGGTGCCGAAGTTGACCTCCACGGAGAGGACCCCGGCGGTCCGCCCCAGCTCCCGGGAGATGTTGCCCGCGCAGTTGGCACAGTGCATCCCGGTGAGCTCCAACAGCACGGACTGCATCTTTTCACCCTGCACTCCCACGGTGCCGCCCCCTCATAAAACATATTCCCGGTCTAATATATCGGGTTAATTCCGCTAAAAGGGGCCCCAAAGACGCGGGGGCGCCGGGACCACCTAGAGCTCGGCCCCGTAACCCGCCGCTTCCACCGCCTTCACCATCTCCCCGGGGTCGGTCTGCTCGGGGTCGTAGAAGATCTCCGCCCACTGGTAATCCGCGCTCACCGAGGCCGAATCCACCCCCTTGAGCGCCAGAAGGGCGCGGGTGACCGTGCGGACGCAGCCGTCGCAGCTCAGGCCGGAGAGGTATATGTTCGTCTTTTCCACTCTATACCCCCCATTAGTCACGCATTACCAATATACTCCATAATTGGTCGGATTTCAACCCCCCGGTCCGGGGCGGTCGCGTGCGCGGGAGCCCGGTCTAAAGTAAAATGGGGGGAGAGGGAGGCGGTCGTGCTCGAGCGGTCGAGGGTCATCGGGGCAGTGTTTATCGGGCTCGTGACGGGTCTGGCGGCCCTGCTGGCCGCGGCGCGCCCGGTGGGGCCCGGCGAGGCGGCGGTGGTCGTCACCGGGGAGGACCGGGAGGTGGTCCAGGGCGGCTGGACGGTGGAGCTGCCCGGCCGCGAAATCGAGCGCTACCGGCTCCGGGAGCCGATTCGCGGGGAGAGCCTCTTCTCCACCGCCGACGGGGTGCCGGTGCGCGTGGCGTGGGAGGCCGTGCGCGTCCTGGACCCGGGACGGCTGGGGGGACCGGACCCGGGGCCGCCCGGCTGGGACGTATCGAGACCCCGGCTGCTCGTGAACTCCGCCGTCGCCCGCCTCGGCGGGACCCGCAAGTTCGAGGACGTTTACGGGCCTCGGCGGCGGGAGCTCACCGGCGACGTACTGGAGGAGGTCACCGGCGCTTTGAGCACGACGGCCGCGACCGTGGCGGGCCTGCGCCTGACCTCGGTCGTTCCGCTGTGTGATTGGGCGGAGCGGCTGCCGATGCGCCCGCCGCGCCTGTTCATCATCGCCCTGGACGACCTGGACCGCCCGACCGTGGAGCGCCTCGCGGCCGACGGGCGGCTGCCGACGCTGAAAGACCTCGCCGGGGCGGGGACCACGGTCTTTTTCGAGAACCCGGCCCCCGACGAGCCGGACCGGTTCTGGGAAAAAATCCTCACCGGCGGTCATGGGGAAAACTGGATCGAGCGCCGCGCCCGACGCGGCTGGACCACCGGCCTCGTCCACCCGCCAATTACAACGGGCGGCGGCTACGCCGAATCGCTCAATCCCGACGGCACGGGCACGCCGCTCCTCGCCGCGCTTTTGGAAAACTACGCCGGGCCGGAGTACGACCCGCCGGACCCCCGCCTCCTGGCCGGCGAGGCGGGCCTGGACGACGCGGTGCGGTGGGCGGTCGAGGGCTCCCGGGCGGCCGGGGCGCTCACCGACGCCGGTGCCGCCGTGGTCCTCTGGGGCTCGGACTTTTTTGGAAAATTCTACGACGCCCTGTGGCCCCTGGTCCAGCGCTACCGAACCGTGGGCTACGGCGAGCATTTTTCGACGGAGGCACGGCTGGAGGAGGGGGACCTGGTCCGGGCCGCCGAGACCGGCGCCCTGGCCGAGGGGCTCGTCACCGCCCTGGACCGCTTCCTCGGCGAAATATTGGCACGGCACCCCGACCTGACGGTGGTGATTATCTCCAGCGGCGGCTACGGCCCCCGGCCGGGGATTTCGGGAAAGCCCTGGGGACCGACCGGGGAGGCGTGGATGTCCCTGGCCGGGCCCCACGTCCGGCCCCTCGGGGAGCGGGAGGGGACCGTGGAGAGCGCGGCGGCGGTGTTGGGGGAACTTATCCTCGTGGAGCGCCTCTCCGAGGTCGGGGGAATCGGCGACCGGGAAATTATCGAGCCGTGGTACCGGGCGCGGTTGACTTTGAGCTGCCCCCCGCCGGACGCCGTTGACAGCCGGGGCGCCGAAAATTACACTCAAAGGGCTCGCACCACCGGCGTCGAAACCGATGACGACTAGGAGGCCCAGCCTTTGCCGGGGTGGACCTAGGTGGTTACCATGATGAGGATTATCGTTGCTGCCCTGGCTGCCATCGTCCTGGTTACTACCGCCAGTTGCGACAAGGCCGATGAGGAAAAGGATGCCCACGATACCATTGCCGAGGCCGCCCATGCCGACTTAGAAGCCGCCGAAGCCGCCTGCGACGCTGCCTGGACCGCCTTCAGGACCGCCTTCGAAGCCGCCTTCGGCGAGTACCTGGACGCCTGCGGGATGCCCCTGCCCCCCAACAGGTCGCCTGAAGACATCGCACGCCTGGCAAGCGAGTGGGCTTACCAGGACGCCCAGTAAACCGTAGAAATGGACAATACACCATCCCCTAAATGATGGGGGATACCGTGAAGCTACTCACCGCCGTTGCCCTCGTCATCGTCGTCGAGTCAACCTGGGGTCTGATAAACGAGACGTGAAATATATAAGATAACAAGACGCCCCTTCAATGTAACACGGTCTAATTGGAACTGCGCCCCGCCGATTGAAAAGGAAAATCGTATACTCTTACGTCGATTGGGCCGAGGCCGCCCCACCCTCGGAGGACTAGAGTTGTCCGGACACTCCAAGTGGTCCACCATCAAGCGCAAGAAAGGCGTCAAGGATGCCCGGCGCGGGAAGATTTTCACCCGGCTCATCCGGGAAATCACCATCGCGGCCCGTGAGGGCGGCGGCGACCCGGACGCCAACTCCCGGCTCCGGGCCGCAATCGCCGCGGCCACCGCCGAGAACATGCCCAAGGAGAACATCGGGCGCGCCGTCATGCGCGGCACCGGCGAGCTCCCCGGCGTCGTCATCGAGGAGCACCTCTACGAGGGCTACGGCCCCGGCGGCGTGGCCGTCATCGTCGAGGTCATCACCGACAACGCCAACCGCACCACCCCGGAAATCCGCCACATCTTCGAGAAGCGCGGCGGCAGCCTGGCCAAGTCCGGCTCCGCCAGCTACGCCTTCGACCGGCGCGGGCTCATCCTCGTGGACCGCGAGGCCGACGAGGAGCTGTTGATGGAGGTCGCCCTCGAGGCCGGCGTACTGGACATCACCGACGAGGGCGACGTCTTCGAGGTCCTCGCCAACGCCGCCGACTATGCCCAGGTCCACGAGGCCCTCGAAAAGGGCGGCTTCCCGATTCTGGAAAGCTCCATCTCCTACATCCCCAGCTCCCTCGTGGACCTCCCCCGCGACGAGGGGCTGAAGGTCATCGACCTCCTGGAGGCCCTCGAGGACCACGAGGACGTCCAAAAAGTATTCACCAACTACGACATCCCCGACGACCTCGAGCTGGAAGAGTGAGGGTCCTGGGCCTGGACCCGTCGCTCACGCGCACCGGCTGGGGCGTGGTGGAATCCCGCGGGTCGAGCCTCAAGTGCCTGGGCTACGGCTGCGTCCCCACCAAGTCCGGCGAGCCGCTGGCCGACCGGCTGGAAAAAATCTACTCGGAGCTCGAGGGGGTCTGCGCCCGGTTCGCGCCCGAGGCGGCGGGGGTGGAGACGGTCTTCACGGCCAAGAACGTGAAGGTGGCCCTTCTCTTGGGGCACGCGCGGGGCGTGGCGGTCCTGGCCGCGAAACGCGCCGGGGTGCCCGTTTTCGAGTACGAACCCCGGAAAATAAAAATGTCTGTAGTCGGCCGCGGCGGGGCCACCAAGGAGCAGGTGGCGTTCATGGTCCAGCGCATCCTGGGCCTCGACGCGCCGGTCGTGCCCGACGACGCCTCGGACGCCCTCGCCGCCGCCATCTGCCACATCCACCGATCGTAGACGCGCGACCGGGACCCGTCTACCCGGGACATGCGAAGGCCAAGGGAGGTGCCCATGGACGCGCTGGAGGCGCTCTACACGAGGCGGAGCATCCGGGCCTACCGCGACGAGCCGGTGCCGCCGGACGTCATCGAAAAAATCCTCCGGGCGGGCGCCCAGGCCCCCTCGGGCGGCAACTGCCAGCCGTGGCGCTTCGTCGTCGTCACCGACCCGGAAAAAATCGCCGAATTCGACCCGCAGTTCCACCAGCCGTGGGTGGAGCGGGCCCCGGCGGTCATCGTGGTCTGCGCCAACCCCATGGACTCCTGGGAGAAGTACGGCGCCGACGACGACTGCTTCATCCTGGACACCGCGGCGGCCATCGAGAACATGCTCTTGGCGATTCACGCCCTGGGGCTCGGCGGCGTGTGGATTCTGAGCTTCTCCAAGGAGGCCGTCCGCGAGGTCCTGAAAATCCCCCAGGGGTGGAAAATCGTCTCCATCGTCCCCTTCGGCTACTACGACACCGAGGGCGTCAGCGAGTACAAGGGGCGGAAGCTGCCCAACACGCGGGTCCGGCCGCGCCGACCGCTGGGCGAGGTGGCCTTCCTGAACTCGGCCGACGAGCCTATCGAGGAGTAGGCCGGTGGACGAAACCTTCATCGGCGAGGCACTGACGCCGGTCGCCGGGAGCTTCGACCTGGCCGGAACCGAGCGCGGCGAGCCGGCCCTGCCGCAAAAATTCCTGTGGCGCGGACGGGAGTACGCCGTGGCCGAGGTTTTGGAACAGAGCAAGGGCTACGGGCCCTGCCCCTCGGGGGAGATGTACCTGCGCAAGCACCGCTACACCGTGCGCACCGCCGACGGCTCGGTGATGCGGATTTACTTCGAGCGCCACGGCCGGAGCCCCGGGTCTAAAACCCGCTGGTGGCTCCGCACCATTCTCGGGGGGGATGATGCGTAGACTGGACGAGGCCCTGCGCGAATGGGCCGCCGAGCATTGGAAAAACGAGCGGCTCTGCCCCGTCTGCGGCTCGCGGAACTGGCAGGTGAACGGCGAGCTGTTCGTCGTCGCGGGGCTGCGGAAGGCCGCGCCGGAGGAGACCGTCAACCTCACGCCCCTGGTGGGGATGTGCTGCCCGACGTGCGGCTACGTCTTCTTCCTCAACGCCTGGGTGGCCGGCCTCTATTCCGCCGAGGAGCTGCTGGACGTCTACCACGGCCGGGTCGAGCTGCCGGACGGCGAAGCGGGCGGATTCCCCCTGACACCCGACGGAGAAAAATAGATGTTCGACTCCCTCTCCGGAACCCTGACGAGCGTGAGCCCCGGGGCGGTGGTCCTCGAAGCCGGCGGCGTGGGGTTCCACGTTTCCATATCCCTGGCGGTTTTCGGCCGGCTCCAGGCGGCCGCGACCGGGGAGCGCGTCCGGCTTTTGACCGAGATGTGCTGGAACGAGAAGACGGGCCCGGCGCTCTTCGGCTTCGGTGAGGAGGCGGAGCGCGAGGTATTCCGGCTGCTGCTGGGCGGATCGGGGGTGGGCCCGAGGCTGGCGCTGGCGGCGCTCTCGGTCCTCGAACCGGCGGAGCTGCTGGCGGCGCTGGCCGGGGGCGACCTGGCGAAACTCTCCCGCGTGCCGGGCATCGGCCGGAAGCGGGCGGAGAAGCTCTGCGTGGAGCTGAAGGAGAGGGCGGCGGAGCTGGCGGCGAGGCTGGGCGTCCCGGCGGCGGCCCCCACGCGTTCCGACGCCGTGGCGGCCCTGGTGTCGCTGGGCTACCCGCAGCGGGACGCCGAGGTGGCCGTGGAGCGCGCCCGCTCCGAACTGGGGGAAGATGCGGAGCTGCGGGCGGTGATAACGACGGCGCTGGGCCGCCTGCGTTCCTGACGCCGCCGTTCAACCCCTCGCCCCTTTGGGGAGAGGCTTGCCTACGGGTAGGGTGAGGGGTAGCGATGACGTAGGGCGGGGGCTCCGTACCCCGCCCTTTTGAGTGAAAACTGGCGGCACACTCCAGTTGCCGCCCTACGACGATAACCTTGGCTGTAGGGGCGGGTGTCCACACCCGCCCGCGGGCGACCGTGGACGGTCGCCCCTACGAGGGCTGCATGACCGCCCACCAAAAAACGGGCCTCGCGGCCCGCCTTTTTTTAATAAAACCAACCTCAAATCCGCCCCCATAACGGGCTCATCACGGACGACGCCCGGGGACGGGAAACCGGCCTAGGGGCCGATGAAGGCGCTCTTGACCCCGCCCCAGGTCGTGCCGACGGTGAAACCGGCCCCGGCCAGCGCGGCTAAGGCCAGCACCGCCAGAACCACGAGAACCAGAACCAGCCGCCTGCTCATGAAACCTCCTCTGTAGCCACACGACGCATGCTAATTAATAGCACGTAAAGTGGTTTTGGTCAAGTCGGGCGCTATCTTAACGACGGCGCCGGGTGAAAGGTTCCCTAGAAGCGGCGCCGCTTCTTGGCCGCCACCTTCACCGTCTTCACGCAGTAGGCGAGCGGCGTGAGCCGGCCCTGCCTCTTTCTGTTCAACGACTCGGTCACCCCCTCGAGCACCGCCCCCAGCGGGATCCCCGCCGCGTACCACCGCAGAATCTGTGCCACGTCGCGGGGCGAGAGCGACAGCGGGTAGCCGAACCGCTCGGTCAACAGGCGGTTCACCGCGCTCAGGTAGACGTCTTCGGGGGGCAGGGAATTTTTCATCGTAACCGCCGGGCAGATTTCCGTAGAAAGATAGCAGGCTCCGGCTTGTTTGTATAGGGGGTGTCGTGCTAACGTAGGGCGGTTATCAGGGGGTTGGCCGATGACGCGAAGACGCCTGGCCCGCGAGGCCGCGCTCCAGATGCTGTACCAGGCCGAGCTCGGCGGCGCCGACGGCGTGCGGGAAAGCTACTGGAGCACCCGCTTCCCCCACCCCGAGGTGGTGGAGTTCGCCGACCGCCTGGTGGAAAGGTACTTCGCCGACCCGGAGCGGATAGACGGCCTGGTGCGCGAGAATTTGGAAAACTACCGGCTCGAGCGGCTGGGGCACATCGAGCGGGCGCTCCTGCGCGCGGCGCTGGCCGAGATGCTCGAGGGGGAGACCCCGGGGCGGGTGGTCATCGACGAGGCGGTGGAAATCGCCCGGGACTACGCGGGGGAGGAGGCCGTGGCCATCGTCAACGCCGTCCTGGACCGGGCGGCGCGGAAGCTGAGGCTGCTGTGAAAATTTTGCCGATTATCCTGGCGACGGCGCTCTGCGCCTCGGCCTTCGACGGCGAGGCGGCCTTCGGGCTGCTGGAGGAGCAGGTCGCCTTCGGTTCCCGCATGCCCGGCTCGGAGGGCCACGAGGCCTGCAAGTGGTGGCTCGTGGGCGAGCTGGGGCGTCATTGTGACGCGCTCATCCTGGACGCCTTCGACTACGTCTCCCCGGACGGGTCGTACTCCTTCCGGCTGACCAACATCATCGGGGTCGTCAACCCGGAGGCGCCGCGGCGCGTGATGCTCGGGGCGCACTGGGACACGCGGATATTCGCCGACGAGGACCCGGACCCCGCGCGGCGGACCCGACCCGTGCCCGGGGCCAACGACGGCGCCTCGGGCGTGGCGGTGCTCCTCGAGCTGGCGCGCTGCTTCGCGGAAGACACGCCCGACGTGGGGATAATCTTCGTCCTCTTCGACGGCGAGGATTCCGGCCGCATCGGCGGGATGGATTTCTGCATCGGGGCCGAACATCTCGCGCGCCAGGGCTCGCTCCGTTACTCCGCCGGCATCGTGGTGGACATGGTCGGCGACGCCGACCTCGCGGTCTTCCACGAGGGCAACTCCGTCCTGGACGCCCCCGACCTCACCCGGGCCGTCTGGGACACCGCGGAGAGGCTCGGCGAGGACGCCTTCCAGCCCGGCTACGGCTCCACCCTCAACGACGACCACAAGCCCTTCCTGGTCCGCGGGCTGCCCACGATTCTCGTCATCGACTTCGACTACGACGTCTGGCACACCACGTCCGACACGCCGGCGCACTGCTCGGCCGAGAGTTTAGGCGCCGTGGGCCGCGTGCTGGAGGCCTTCGTCCGCTCCGGTGAATTTTAGTCAAAATACCCTTCACACCGCCGCCGGGGCGGCCGACCACTCAAGCCGGCCCGGTCCAGCCCCGAAAAGGAGATCCCATGCCCGAGATCAAGGTCGTGCAGCTCGACCCCATGCGGGTCGCCTACTTCCGCTCGTCGAAGGGCTACGAGCCCGACGGCGTGCAGGACGCCTTCGGTCGCCTGGGCGCGCATTTTTCCAAGAACCCGCCCGACGAGAAGACGCTGGTCCTCGGCCTGTCCTGGGACGACCCGCAGACGACGCCCACGGATAAAAGCCGCTACGACGCGGCCTATACTTTCACCGGCGAGGCCCCGGCCGGGGTGGACGGCGTGCACGAGCTCGCCGGGGGGACCTTCGTCCAGTACCACCACGTCGGCCCCTACGACGAGCTGGGCCGGGCCTTCGGGGAAGCCCACCGGCAGCTCCGCGCCCTGGGCGGGTACCGGATGCGCGAGGCGGCCTGCCTTGAAATTTACCGCAACGACCCGGACAAGACGCCGCCCGCCGAGCTGGTGACCGATGTCTACCTGCCGGTGGAGAAGGTTTCGTAGGGGCCAACCCACATCAGCGCAATTTACGAGGTGAGGGTTGCAGCGGCCCCCTCCCCCCTCTGGGGGGAAGGTTGGGAAGGGGGGTGCGACGGTCCCCCTCTCCCTTTCAGGGAGCGGCGCGCCGACGGGTTAGGGTGAGGGTCGGGGTAGGGAACGTATAAATAGCGGGCGGGCACAGAGGCCCGCCCTACGTCGTCGCATCGCGGCGGCCCGCGGAGGGGCCGCCCTACGTCAGCGCAATTCGCGGCGGCCCGCGGAGGGGCCGCCCTACGTCGTCGCATCGCGGCGGGGACAGAAGTCCCCGCCCTACATTACCGCTGTACGTCGGCATCAACCTCGTAGGGGCCGACCTTTAGGTCGGCCCGCGGGCGGACCTGAAGGTCCGCCCCTACGTCATCGCAACGGGCGGGTGTGAACACCCGCCCCACGTCGTTGCAACACGGGCCAACCTGCCGGTCAGAAATTCGCCTTTATCTGCCCCCAGGTGGCCTCGGTGACGTCGGTCCCTACGGTCAAGCTCCAGATCTCCTCGGCCATACGCGACAGCCCCAGGTCCGACTCCTCGGCCCGGACGCTCCAGTACCAATCACCCCAGTCGTCCTCATCGAAGGTGTAGTCGAACCACGTATTCCCGCCGCGGTCGAACTCCTCGGCGTCGGAGAGGTCGGGCTCTCGGCCGAGGAAGAAGGTGTAGGTGACCGTCCCTTGGCCGTCGTACTCGGGCTCCTCCCAGGTGAAGTTAACGGTCTCGGGCGGAGCAATGAGGTAGTACCCGTCCTCCGGCGTGAGGAGGTGGAACGCGCCGAGCTGGTCGTCCACCCAGCGGGTATCGATGAACCGGACGGCGAACTCGGCCTCGAGGGCGCTGTTGTAGGAGTACGCCGCGGCCTCGGTCCCGCCCCAGTTCTCCAGCCCCACCGTGGCGCTCGACCCCAGGTTGATACCCGAGGCCAGCACCGTCTGGTAGTGGAACTCCACCATGTTGTTGATACCCGCCGCGGCCTGTTCGAAAATCTGCATCTGGAACCGGAAGGGCCCGATGGAGAGGTAGCGGTGCCACGGGTCGTAGCTCAGGACCCAGACGTCGAGGTCGCCGGAGGTGTCGAGGTGGCTGTATAGGTGGTCGCCGGTGATGCCGCGCAGGTCGTCCCAGGCGGCGGCGGCCAGGGCGTTGGGCGAGGCCGCGTTCGGCATGTTCTGGTTGGCGCCGGGGATTCCCGCGTTGCGGAAGGAGAGGGCCCCGTTGCAGCCCACGTAAACGGTGGAGCCGGCGGCGTAGTCGCGGTCGCAGAAGCGGATGTCGAAGGGGGTGGTCACGGTGAAACTGGCCTCGTCGCCGGTGCCGAGGTCGGTCCCGCCGCTGGCGTCAATCCAATCGTACACGGGCGCCCAGCTGGACGCCTCGTTGGAGTCCCAGAAGTAGTACCCGGCGCCGTCGCCGGAAACGAGGCGGCCGAAATCCGGGCCGACGGACGGGGGCGCGACCGCCGGGGCCGTACCACCGGCCTCGATGGCGTAACCCCAGACGGCGGTGAGAACCACCAAGAGCAGCAGTATCTTACGCATGGCTCCTCCCCGGGTCGAAAGGCATAAAAGCGCCAATCTAACTCTAATATAAATATATCACCCGGAACGGCCCCTGTCAACCTCACGGAAGGGTCCGAAGAAGCTTAACGCGCGGACGATCAATAAAATAGGGCGACGGAATCCGTCGCCCGAAATTCACCCGGCCCGCCGGTCCCGGTCAGAAACCGGCCTTGATGGTCCCCCAGCTCGACTCGATGATTGCGGAGTCCGAGACTTGGAGGGAGTAAACCTCCTCGCTCCACCGGGTGAGGCCGATGTCGGTCTCCCGGGCCTGGACCTTCCACCAGTATGAGCCGGTCTCGTCGGTGCCGAAGACGAAGTCCATCCCCGCCTCGGGGCCGGTATCGAAGCCGGTGACCTCCCCGAAATCCGGGTC
>Ga0180429_10000657_pt1 | contig 30556 bp, 24 predicted proteins | sample SS_ome_FD_132428 | JGI IMG/M metagenome (GOLD analysis project Ga0180429, IMG submission 132428) | Hypersaline lake sediment archaeal communities from the Salton Sea, California, USA - SS_1_S_1 metaG | ecosystem: Environmental > Aquatic > Non-marine Saline and Alkaline > Hypersaline > Sediment ...
CTGACCAACCTCACCCTGGACAACCAGCTGCTGCGCCGGGTGGGGAAGCACCTCTATTTCGGCGGGGTTTACAACTTCCACGATTACTTTGAGATCGAGAAAGAGGAAGGCAGCGCTCTCGACCGGGAGGAGATCACCGGCCGGGACGGGGGGATCTCATCGGGCGTAGGCCTGACCCTGATCCACGACAGCCGGGACAACCGCTACAACGCCTCGGAGGGCCACTTCCTCCACCTCAGCGCCACCACGTACAAGGACTTCATCGGCAGCGACTTCGAGTACGACGACTACAGTCTCGACGCCCGCACCTACTTCGTCCCCTGGAAGGACCACATCCTCGCCTTCCAGTTCTACACCGGCCTGCAGCACGGCGATGTGCCCTTCTACTCGCTGAACAAGCTCGGCGGACAGAAACGCATGCGCGGCTGGTACGAGGGAGCACTGCGGGACAAGGCGATCATCGACGCACAGGTCGAATACCGCATGCCGATCTGGCTCGTCTTCGGGGTCACCGGGTTCGTCGGGGCCGGGCGGGTGGCCGAGGACTACTCGGCCATGAGCTTCGACGACATCCACCTCTCCTACGGCTTCGGCCTGCGGATCATGCTGGACAGCGAGAACCAGACCAACCTGCGCATCGACTTCGGGTTCGGTCCCGACTACGGCGAGGACGACTCCCCGGTGCGCGCCTTCTACATCAACTTCGCCGAAGCGTTTTAGGTGGGCGCCCCCGGTGCCATAATGACACAGGGGACGTACTTGCGATTATGCGTTTTCTTCCCCGAGCGTAATACTCCTCCTCACAAACAGAAAAGAAGAAGGATCTGCATAATCGCAAGTACGTCCCCTTCGTCAAGCCCCGAACTCATTGGAAGGGCTAATGAGAAAACGCATAATCGCAAGTACGTCCCCCTGTCATTATTTTGACTCCCAGGCCAGGCGGTAGGCCACGTAGTACTTGTTGACGTTGGCCACGTAGCGAACCGGTTCACGGCCCACGCGTTCGGCCACCACATCCTCGACGTTGAAGAACCACCGGTTCGGGTCGAGGCCCCGCTGCTCAGCGATACGTCGCGCTTTGGCGATGTTGGCCGGACCGGCATTGTAGGCCGCCCAGGCGAAATCCACCCGGGCCGCGGGATCGATCGCCGGGTCACTGAAATATCGGTCACGCAGGTAGGCGAGATACTTGGTGCCGGCGTGGATGTTGTTCTCCAGGCCGCTGACGTCGGGAATGCCCACTTCCTTGCCCGCGGCGGTGCTCGGCTTGATCTGCATGATGCCCACCGCACCGGCGCGGCTGCGGCGGCTGTGGTCCAGCCCGGACTCCTGGAAGGCCTGTGCGGCCAGGGCCAGCCAGTCGAACTCATACTGCTCGCCGTACTTCCGGAACAGATCGATCAGTTTATCGAGCTTCGCGCGCTCCCCGGCGGAAGCCGGGTTGCGGATCCATTCGGCTTTCTGGTAGTAGCGCTTGAAGAGCATGTTGCCCAGCAGCGACCCCTTGCGGCTCTTTTTCGCGAACCCGTCGAGGCTGGCCAGCAGCTTCGGGCACTGCTTGCGCACGGCCCAGGCGATGCCGCCGCCTTCGTGAACCACCAGCCCGTCATGCACCCGGATATCGGGCAGCACCTCGGACCACAGTTCGGCGATGTGCCGGTCGGCCACGGTGTAGTTCACCACGCCGGCATTGACCAACTCGAGGATATCCTCGGTGGCCAGGTTCCTGTCGGCCTCCCGGATTTTCACCTTCTTCAGCTTTTGCCCCTTCAGCCGCTCGTTCAGCGCTTCGAGATGGTTGACGTAGCTGCTGCCGGGCCGGACATAAAACTCGCACTGGCCCAGTTCCTCGAGGCCGGCAATCTCCCCCACTCCACTGTGGGTCACCACCACCTCAGAGACCTTCGGGATGTACGGCGTTGTGAAGTCGGCGAGTTCGAGGCGCTCTTCGGTGACGGTCAGCCCGGCGGCGGCCACGTCCCCCCGGCCATCGGCCAGGTCCTCGAGCAACCGGTGGAACGGCGTGGGGATGTAGACGAGCTTCGTCCTTTCCGTCTCCCGGCCCACGCCCGTGTTCAGCTGCTTCTCCCACGCCTGGAGCAGTTCGTACTCGAAGCCCCGCCGCTCGCCGGCCTCGAAGAAGAAGTTGGTCCTGCTCACGGCCACGAGCACCCGGACCACGCCCTTTTTCTTCAACTCGTCCAGGTCGCCGTGGAAGGGGGCGTGCAGCCGCTCGAAGAGGGCATCCTCGCGGTTGGGGTCGGGCGGGGTCGACGCCCGGCCGGCCGGGGCATCGCCGGCCGTGCCTCGCTCACCGCTGCCGGAGCAGCCGGCGGCCAGCAGGGGGAGGACCAGGAGGAGAGCCAGCATCCGTCCGGTGGTGGTGTTCATTCAACGCACCAGGGGGATTTCGGTGGCCAGCTCGGCCCGTTTCATCGCTTCCATCTTGTTCTCAAGGTGGAAGAAGCGGGCCGTCTTCGCCGGGGGGAGTACCCGACCGAACTTTTTCATGTAGCGCTTCTTCAGCTTGAGCCGGTCCTGCTCGATGGCGATAAACTCGTCCATCATCGCCTTGGCCGCCCGGTCCCCCAGGCTGTCGTAGCTGGCCAGGTACGTTCCGATCAGCTCCTTCATCCGGTTGTCGATTTCTCTCGTGGCCGCCTGGTACTTCATGTAGAGCGGCCAGAAGGCCTCCTCCTGCATCGGGCTCAGTTCCATGGTCTGCTCGACGATGGCCTGCTTCTCCACGGTGTTCACCGCCGGGGACGGCGCCGCCTTCGTTCCCGACTGCGCCGCGGCCGGGACGGCCGACAGCAGGCCGCAGGCGACGACTGCCGCGAGTATCCTCTTCATTGGTCGAACCTCCTTCAGAAGGATCCCTTTCCAATCTGTGGCACGGTTTCGTGGTCAGGTCGTATCCATTACTATACCATTTGCCGTACGAGACGTTTCCGTTTGATCGGCCCCGGGCGGACACGCTCGTCCTCGGGTGCGCGGTCCTCGCCTTCCTCGCCCTGGGCGAGGCGGTGCTCACCAGCCGGCCGGCCCAGCGCATCGACTTCTGGGCCCGGATCAACTACCCGGTACTCTTCGCCACGGTCGCGATCAAATCGCTGATCTTCCAGACGAATTCAACCGGGGCGAGGCCGGCGCCCCCCCCCGCGCCGGTTGACTTTCCTAAAGATTCCAATCCATTTTCGGTTTCTGTGCTATATTTTTTAACCTGAGCGAACAATCGGCAGCGACATCAACGCACGGTTACCGCCAAAAACCGTACGAACCGCTAGTGAGGTGAAAATGCTTCGACGAATCTGCCTGTTGCTGATCGTCCCGCTGGCCGTCTCCATCCTCTCCACTCCGCCCGCCCAGGCCCAGCGCCACTGGCAGCCGGGGGACAACGGCTCGTTCCGGGTCATGCTCGGCTACTTCCACCCGGATGGCAACTCCGAGTACTGGGACGACAAGTTCACCGATTTCACCGGCTCGGCGTCCGACTTCAACGACTTCAGCTTCCTGATGGACTACCGCCTGCCGGTGAGCCATGCCGCGGCATTTCTCTTCGGCGCCGGTTGGTATGAGGGCGCCACCACCCAGGCGTACCGCGACTGGGTGGATGGCTCGGGCCGGCCGATCCGGCACAAGACATCCCTGCGCACCTTCGAGCTCACCGGGGCCTTCATCTACGAGATCGGTGAGCGGAACTACCCCATCACACCCTACGTGGGGGCCGGCGGCGGTTTCATCTGGTGGGAACTGCAGGAGCGGGGCGACTTCATCGACTTCACCGATGAAAACCTGCCGATCATCAACACCTGGTACGGCAGCAACGACGTCACCTTCTCCCTGTTCGGCCTGGCCGGTCTCGACGTGCGGATGAACGACAACTGGTCCCTGGTGGGACAGGCCCGCTACCGCTGGGCCGAGGATGAGCTGGGGGGCAACTTCGCCGGGTTCGGCACTATCGACCTCTCCGGTTTCGACTACGTCTTCGGAGCGGCGTTCCACTTCTAACCCCCTGGAAACCACCATCGAAGGAGCCCCGAGTAATGAGATGGAAACTGGTCCTGATCCTGCTGCTGCTGACCCCGGTCACGATCATGACCGCCGCGTCGGACTGGCCGCAGGAGGTTCAAACCCCGAAAGCCCTGATCACGATCTATGAACCCCAGGTCGAGGAACTGACCATGAACGACATCCAGGCCCGGGCCGCGGTCTCGGTGACCGTGGCCGGCGAGACCGAACCACACTTCGGCGCGGTCTGGATCACCGGACGCCTGGACGTGGACAGGGATGCCCGCACGATCAAGCTGCGTGACGTCAAGGTCCCCGATGTCCGCTTCCCCGAGGCCAGGGAGGAGCACAAACAGCAGCTGGCCGAGCTGCTGGAGCAGGAGATCCCCACCTGGGACCTGCGGGAATCACTGGACAAGCTGATCGCCCTGCTGGATCTGGCCGATCACGAGAACATCCGCAATGAGGAGCTGAAACACGACCCGCCGAAGATCGTTACCGCCACCACACCGACGGCTCTGATCTTCATCGACGGGGAGCCGCGCCTCCAACCGGTGACCATGCCGGAGAAGTCGGCCAGGAAGGACATCGAACGGGTCGTCAACACCCCGAACCTGATCGCGTACTACCCCGGCAAGAAGACCTACTACCTCAGCGGCGGAGGCAAGATCTGGTACACCGCGGACAACGTGCTCGGCCCGTACCAGCCGACCCACCGCATCCCCAAGGCGGTGCGGGAAATGCTCACCGAGGAGGAAGAGGAAACCGAGACCGAGGGCGACCCGCCGGCAGTGCTCGTGGTCACCGAACCGACCGAACTGATCGTCACCGACGGCAAACCGGAATACGTCCCGGTGGGCGAACTCGACCTGCTCAACGTGAGCAACTCGGAAACCATGATCCTGGTGGACACGAAGGAATCGACGCATTACGTCCTCCTCTCCGGCCGCTGGTACACAAGCGAAAAATCGCTGGAGGGGCCCTACCGCTTTGTGGAACCGGCGGACCTCCCGGGGGATTTTGCCAACATCCCCGAGGATTCCGGGATCTCCGATGTCCTGGCCCACGTCCCGGGCACCGTGCAGGCCCGGGAAGCAATGATGGACAACCTGATCCCCCAGACCGCGGCCATCGACCGCAGCGACAACTCGCTGGAGGTGAAGTACGACGGTGATCCGACGTTCGAGGACATCGAAGAAACCAGCGCCCAGTACGCGGTAAACTCGCCACAGCCGGTGTTCAAGGTGGGTTCACTCTACTACTGCTGCGAACAGGGTGTGTGGTATGTCGCCAACTCAGCCACCGGACCCTGGTCTGTCGCCACCGAGGTGCCGTCGACGATCTACGACATCCCCGCGTCGAACCCGCACCACAACGTGACCTATGTCAGGGTCTATGACGTGACGCCCACCGTGGTCTACACCGGGTACACGCCGGGGTACATGGGCAGCTACGCCTACGGCGGCTGCGTGGTTTACGGCACCGGCTGGTATTACCGCCCCTGGTATGGTCGATACTACTATCCTCGCCCCTGTACCTGGGGTTTCCACGCCTCGTACAGCCCGTGGTACGGCTGGGGCTTCGGCGTCACCTGGAGCAACGGCCCCTTCAGCGTCACCATCGGCCGCGGCTGGGGCAGCTACTATTCGCCCTGGTACCGCTACGGCTGGTGGGGCCCGGGTGGCTACCGCCCACCCTATTACCCGCCCTACCGGCCGCCGCACTACAAGCCGCGCCCGCCCTCGGGCACGCGCCCGCCGGTCGGCGGCACCCGGCCTCCGGGGACCAAGCCGGGCGGGCCCGGCGCCAAGCCCGGCACCCCCACGGCACAGCCGCGGAACAACATCTACGCCAAGAACAAGAATGCGGACCGGCTGGCCAGGCAGCCGGCCACGACACCCGGCACACGGCCATCAACGGCAGTGGGCAAGCCGAACAACCTGGTTACCGATCCCAAGGGGAATGTCTACCGCAACAACGGCAGCAGCTGGGACCAGCGCAAGGGCAGCAGCTGGCAGCCGAGCAAGGCGCCGAGCAGCCCCAAGACGTCGAAGCAGCCCGGCGCCCGCTCGCGTGGAGCCACGCGCAGCATGAGCGCGCCGCCGCGCAGCGCCCCGCGCAGCATGCCCCGTCGGCCGTCGGCGCCACGGGGCGGCGGTATGGGCCGGCGAAAGTAGAGCCGACTGACGCGGGCGCCCGGGAGTACGGGCGCCCGCATCTTACAATGACAACCACGGGGGGTGAGCATGTCACGAATGAATCCGGCGGTCCTGCTTCGACGGTGCACGATGCTGCTCACCCTCGCTCTCGCCTTCTGCCTCTTCGGCGCCGTGCTCCCCGCACAGGTGGACCAGCCGGTTGCCGCAACACCCGAAACCGACCCCGCGCAAACCGGCTCACCCCAGGAACCGCCCGCAGAAGAAAAGACCGACATCATCCTGCCGGCGAGGATGATCGTCCGCGTGCCCGCCGACCAGTACGCCACCCTGACCTTCATGAACCGCCGGATCACCGAGTTCCGGGCCGACGTCATCGAATCGCCTCCGGCGTCCCGGGTGGCGGACTCGGTGCGGCGCATCCGGCAGCAGCTGGACAACCGCATCACCGGACCGGTGGAAACCGTGGCCATCTCCCGGGCGGTCCTCGTCCGCCTCGGCGGACAGACCGTCTTCTCCATCGTGGATGACGACCTCGACCTCATCGCCGGCGAAACCCTGGCGGGCCGGGCGGCGGAGGCGGTGGCCAACCTCGAGCGGGCCATCGCCGAGGCGGAGGAGGTCCTGCTGCCGCAGAACATGCTGCGCAATTCGGCCTACGCCGCCGGCGCCACCCTGCTCTACATCCTGTTCATCTGGCTGCTGCGCCGGTTCAGAAGGGTCATCCAGCAACGCCTGCAGGCGCGCACGCACCGCGAGCTGCACCGGACCGTCGCCGGAAAGATCGCCTCGAGGTCGGACCAGCAGGACAAGATCCTCGCCTTCACCCGCCGGCTGGTCATGCTGACCTCCGTCGCCGTCGGCCTGGTCCTCTCCTACATCTGGCTGACCTACGTGCTCAAGCGTTTCCCCTTTACCCGCCCCTGGGGCGAGGCCCTGGGCGGTTTCCTGCTCGGCACGGCCGCCTGGATCGGCCGGGGGATCATCGGCGCCCTGCCCGGCCTGTTCACCGTCCTCGTGATCTTCGTCATCACGCGGCTCGTCGTGCGCCTGATCCACACCATCTTCGACGCCGTGGAGGCCGGCCGCCTGGAGATCCCCGGCATCCACCCCGAAACGGCCAAGCCGACCCGGCGCATCATGTGCGCGGCGGCCTGGCTGCTGGCCATCGTCGTGGCCTACCCCTACTTCCCGGGGAGCAGTTCCGACGCCTTCAAGGGGGTCAGCGTCTTTCTCGGCCTGGTCATCTCCCTCGGCTCCACCGGCATCGTCAACCAGCTGATGAGCGGCTTCATGCTCATGTACTCCCGGGCCCTGCGCGTGGGCGACTACGTCAGCGTGGGCGGCGTGGAGGGAACGGTGCTCGAACTGGGCATGCTCTCCACCAAGGTGCGCACCCTGGCCCGGGAGGAGGTCACCGTGCCCAACGCGGTGGTGATCTCCAAGGAGACGGTCAACTACACGCGCTACGCCGAGGAGGGGGTGAGCGTGAGCACCACGGTGACCATCGGCTACGACACCCCCTGGCGGCAGGTCCACGCCATGCTGGAGCGGGCGGCCCTGGCCACCGAGGGCCTGCGCAACGAGCCGAAACCCTTCGTGCTGCAGACCGGCCTGGCCGACCACTACCCGGAATACAAGCTGATCGCCGTGATCGAGGAGCCGCAGAAGCGGGCCCGGGTGCTCTCGCAGCTGCACCAGAACATCCAGGACGTGTTCAACGAATACGGGGTGCAGATCATGTCCCCGCACTATATCGCCGACCCGCCCGAGCCGTTCGTCGTGCCCCCGGACAAGCGCAGCCCGGCGCCGGCGCCGCCGGAGGGTGGAGAGTGACCGGTTCGAACCTGCGATTCGGCCCAATCGTCTCACGACCCCCGTGTGACGGTACCGGACAGGCCCTATTATTCCTGTAACGTTTGGCCCATTCGAACATCTTTATTCCTGAGCAGCACGAAAAAACTTCTTGGCATTCACCTCAAATTCGATATAATTTATCGACCATTGTTGCTCCATCGATGTAATCTTTTCGGCCGTGGGCCGACAAAGGAGTTATTGACACAATTTACCGCCACTGCTAATCTGAAACTTAGCTCCAGCCAACAAACAACCAAAAGCAACATTGACAACCCGCTGACCCCATCGTTACGGGCAACTTTAACAGGAGGAAACTGCAGATGACGTGTCTCAACCGAAAATCGCTGACCGTGGCCATGCTGATGCTGGCCGCCCTGGCTTTCGGCGCCGCCAGCGCCGAGGCCCAGGACAAGCCGAACATCCTGGTCATCTGGGGCGACGACATCGGCCGCTCCAACATCAGCGCCTACACCATGGGCATGATGGGCTACCGCACGCCGAACATCGACCGCATCGCCAATGAAGGCATTATCTTCACCGATTACTACGGCGAGCAGAGCTGCACCGCCGGGCGGTCGTCGTTCATCATGGGCCAGAGCGTGTTCCGCACCGGCCTGAGCAAGGTGGGCCTGCCCGGCGCCGACCTGGGCATGCGGGTGGAAGACCCCACCATCGCCGGCCTGCTGAAGAACCACGGCTACATGACCGGCCAGTTCGGCAAAAACCACCTCGGCGACAAGGACGAGATGCTGCCCACGAACCACGGGTTCGACGAGTTCTACGGCAACCTCTACCACCTCAACGCCGAGGAGGAGCCGGAAAACGAGGACTATCCCAAGGACCCCAAGTTCCGTGAGCGTTTCGGTCCCCGGGGCGTGATCAAGTCCAGCGCCGACGGTCCCATCGAAGACACCGGCCCGCTGACCAAGAAACGGATGGAAACCATCGACGACGACACCGTGGCCTCCGCCCTCGACTTCATCAATCGCGCAAACAAGGCCGGCAAGCCGTTCTTCGTCTGGTGGAGCGGTACCCGGATGCACTTCCGCACCCACGTCAAGGCCGAGCACCGCGGCATCTCCGGACAGGACGAGTACTCGGACGGCATGGTGGAGCACGACATGCACATCGGCCAGTTCCTCGACCTGCTCGACGAGCTGGGCATCGCCGACAACACCATCGTCTTCTACTCCACCGACAACGGCCCGCACTACAACACCTGGCCCGACGCGGCGTCCACCCCCTTCCGCGGCGAGAAAAACACCAACTGGGAAGGCGGCTGGCGGGTGCCGGCGATGGTGCGCTGGCCGGGCAAGATCGAGGCCGGCTCGGTGACCAACGAAATCGTGCACCACATGGACTGGCTGCCCACCTTCCTCGCCGCGGCCGGCGAAGCCGACGTCAAGGAAAAACTGATGAAGGGCCACCAGGCCATCGGCCGCGACTACAAGGTGCACCTCGACGGCTACAACATCCTGCCGCTGCTCACCGGCGAGACCGAAAAGAGCCCGCGCAACGAGATCTTCTACTTCTCCGATGACGGCGACCTCACCGCCCTGCGCTACCAGGACTGGAAGCTGATCTTCATGGAGCAGCGCGCCGAGGCCACGCTCCAGGCCTGGATTGAGCCCTTCGTGCCCCTGCGCTTACCCCTGATCTTCAACCTGCGGCGCGACCCGTACGAGCGGGCCTCGATCACCTCGAACACCTACTTCGACTGGCTGCTCGACCGGGCCTACCTGCTGGTGCCGGCCCAGGCCTATGTCGGCGAGTTCCTGGCCACGTTCCAGGAATACCCGCCGCGGCAGAAGGCGGCCAGCTTCAGCCTGGACCAGGTGATGGAGAAACTGGCGCCGCCGAGCAGCTGATCCGGAAGCGCATTTTGCTTGGAACCGGGCCGCCGTCGCGAATGACGGCGGCCCTTACTTTCAAAAGGAGATTTGCATGACCAGGCTCAGCCGTAACATCCCGCTTCTGACACTCTCCCTGATCGGCGCCTTCATTTTCAGTGCCGCCATCGCCTCGGCCCAGGACAAGCCGAACATCCTCGTCATCTGGGGTGACGACGTGGGCAACATGAACATCAGCGCCTACCACAACGGCCTGATGGGCGGCACGACCCCGAACATCGACCGCATCGCCAATGAAGGCGCGATCTTCACCGATGCCTACGCCCAGCAGAGCTGCACCGCCGGCCGGGCCTCGTTCATCCTCGGCCAGCACCCCTTCCGCACCGGCCTGCTGACCATCGGCATGCCCGGGGCCAAGCAGGGAATCATGGACAAGGACCCCACCATCGCCGAGCTGTTGAAGAACCACGGCTACATGTCCGGACAGTTCGGCAAGAACCACCTCGGCGACCGGGACGAGCACCTGCCCACGAACCACGGGTTCGACGAGTTTTACGGCAACCTCTACCACCTCAACGCCGAGGAGGAACCGGAGAGCCAGTTCTACCCCAAGGATCCCAAGTTCCGTGAGCAGTTCGGACCGCGCGGCGTGCTGCGCGCCACCGCCGACGGCCCGATCCAGGACACCGGCCCGCTGACCTCGAAGCGCATGGAAACCGCGGACAACGAGTTCCTCGCGGCCAGCCTCGACTTCATCGACCGGGCCCACAAGGCCGGCAAGCCCTTCTTCGTCTGGCACAACACGACCCGCATGCACGTCTGGACCCACCTCAGCGACAAGTACAAGAACAAGTCGGGCTACGGCCTCTATGCCGACGGCATGATGGAACTGGATGACACGGTGGGCGCCCTGCTGGCCAAGCTGGACGAACTGGGTATCGCCGACAACACCATCGTCGTCTTCAGCACCGACAACGGCGCGGAGAAGTTCACCTGGCCCGACGGGGGCACCACCCCGTTCCGCGGTGAGAAGGGCACCACCTGGGAAGGCGGCTTCCGCGTGCCGCAGATGGTCCGCTGGCCCGGTAACGTCCCGGCCGGCACGGTGATCAACGACATCTTCTCCCACGAGGACTGGATGCCCACCCTGCTCGCCGCGGCCGGCGAACCCGACGTCAAGGAAAAGCTGCTCACCGGCCACCAGGCCAACGGCAAGACCTTCAAGGCGCACCTCGACGGCTACAACCAGCTCGACCTGATCACCGGCAAGGGCCCCGGCAGGCGGAACGAGATCTTCTACTTCGATGCCGGCGGCAACCTCAACGCCGTGCGTTACAAGGACTGGAAGGCGCACTTCACGATCATGGAGGGCTCGATCAACGAAGCCTATCGCAAGACGCCGAGCTGGCCGCTGATCATCAACCTGCGCATGGACCCCTACGAGGTGAGCCCGGATTCCGCAATGTACGTCCGCAACTTCTACGCCGAGACGATGTTCATGTTCGTTCCGGCCCAGGCCCTGGTGGCCGAATTCCTCGAGACCTTCAAGGCGTTCCCGCCCACCAGGGGGGATTCGCTGAGCATCGATGCCGTACTCGAGACGATGATGTCGGCGAACAGCCGTCAGTAATCCGCAGCGGAATACCCCGGTCCCTGAAAAATGGGGCCGGGGGGCCGTATTCGGCCTGTTTTTTCAATAGTATTATCGGGAAAACCCTGATGACCCACGACCATCTGCAATTGGAGGAACACCCATGCGACCCATCGGATCACTGACCCGGTTCACCTGCGTCCTGCTGCTCATGGCCGGTACCTGCATGGCCCAGGCCCCGGGGGCCGCCACGAAGGCCGCGCCGGCGGCCACGGCGGATGCCCCGGCCTTCACTCCCGAACGGATCACCGGGCGGCTGGTCAACACCGGCAGCGGCGGCGGCAGCACCCACTTCACACTGCAGGTCGACGGCCTGAGCACCGACGAGCAGATGGCCGGCCTCAGGGCCATGCTCGATGAGAAGAAGGGCGAGGACAAGGTGATCGGGGCGATGGAGAAGATGCCGGCCATCGGCTGGATGCGCCTGGCCGACTCCATCCGTTACACCGTGCCGGTGATCGACTCGATCCCCGTCGAGGGCGGCGGCCGTATCATCCGCGTGGTCACCCCCCGTTCGCTGGTCTTCGGCGAAGTGATGACCGCCACCCGCTCGCGCAAGTACCGCTTCGGCATCGTCGAGTTGATCCTCGGCCCGGACGGCGCCGGCGAGGGCCAGGTGCTCGCCGCGGCCCGCTTCAAAATCGACAAGAAGGGCGACCTGCAGATCGAGAGCTACGGCATCGCCCCGGTGAAGATCCTCAACGTCCAGGCCAAGCCGGGCGGCGGGGAGGACGAGGAAAAGTAACCCGGAGAGAGGCGACATGTCCGCACACGAACAGATCACCGACCTGCAGGCCCGGATGCAGCAGTCGATCATCGGCCAGCAGCAGGTGATCGAACGGCTCGTCATCGGCCTGCTGGCCAACGGCAACCTGCTGCTGGAGGGGCTGCCCGGCCTGGCCAAGACCCGCGCGGTCAAAGCCATGGCCGGCAGCCTGGCCGCCGACCTGAGCCGCATCCAGTTCACCCCCGACTTGCTGCCCTCGGACATCACCGGTTCCGAGGTCTACTACCAGGCCGAAGGCAAGGGCGAGTTCCGCTTCGACCCGGGTCCGCTCTTCGCCAACCTCGTGCTGGCCGACGAGATCAACCGCGCGCCGGCCAAGGTGCAGGCCGCCCTGCTCGAGGCGATGGAGGAGCGGCAGGTCACCGTGGCCGGCACGACCCACACCATGCCCGAGCTGTTCATGGTGCTGGCGACCCAGAACCCCATCGAGCAGGAAGGGACCTACCCCCTGCCCGAGGCGCAGATGGACCGCTTCCTGATGCACGTGCTCATCGACTACCCCGACGAGGCGTCGGAGGCGAAGATCATCCGCCTCGTGCGCGGTGAGGAGAAGGCGGCGGCCGAGGGCGGCGGAGAGAAGCCCCGGCCGATCCCGCAGCAGGCGGTGTTCGACGCCCGCAAGGAGATCCACGGCGTGCACACATCCGAAGCGGTGGAACAGTACATCGTCCAGCTGATCTTCGCCACCCGCTATCCCGAGCGCTACGGCGACGACCTCAAGCGCTGGGTCCAGGTTGGCGCCAGCCCCCGGGGCGGCCTGGCCCTGGACCGCTGCTCCCGGGCCCATGCCTGGCTCGCCGGACGGGACCACGTGACCCCGGACGACGTGCGGGCGGTGGTCCACGACTGCCTGCGCCACCGGGTCATGCTCAGCTACGAGGCCAATGCCGAGGGGATGAGCAGCCAGCAGGTGGTGAGCGAAATCGTCAAATTGGTGGCGGTGGCCTGAAGCACGCCCGACCCGAATGATCGGGAAGAAAAGGAGAATTCGGCTGATGAGTATGAGAGAGACTTCGAGGTTTGCACCGCTGGCTATCGTCGCCTGCTTCCTGCTGGCCCTGACCGGATGCGGCGATTACGCTGCGCCCCCGGCGGTGGACAGCGCAGCCGACCCCCTGCCGTCCTGGAACGAAGGTGATGCCAGGGCGGCGATCCTCGACTTCGTCAGCCGGGTCACGGACGAGGGCGGTGCGGAGTTCGTGCCGGAACCGGAACGGATCGCGGTGTTCGACAACGACGGCACGCTCTGGTCCGAGCAGCCGGCCTATTTCCAGTTGTTTTTCGCCATCGACCGGGTCAAGGCCATGGCGGCGGACCACCCGGAGTGGAAGACCACCCAGCCGTTCCAGGCGGTGCTGGAGGACGACATGGAAGCGCTGGCCGCTTCCGGTGAGCACGGCCTGCTGGAGCTGGTGCTGGCCACCCACGCCGAGATGACCACCGACGAGTTCGCCGAGGTGGCCTCGGCCTGGATCGCCGAAGCCCGGCACCCCACAACCGGCCGGCCCTTCACCGAAATGGTCTACCAGCCGATGCTCGAGCTGCTCGAGTACCTGCGGGCCAACGGCTTCAAGACCTTCATCGTCTCCGGCGGCGGCATCGAATTCATGCGGCCCTGGACCGAGGCGGTCTACGGCATCCCGCCGGAGCAGGTGGTGGGCAGCAGCGTGAAAACCGTCTTCGAGATGACCGACGACGGCCCGGTGCTGCGCCGCCTGCCCGAGATGGATTTCATCGACGACAAGGCGGGCAAGCCGGTGGGGATCAACAGCCACATCGGCCGCCGGCCCATCGCCGCCTTCGGCAACTCGGACGGCGACCTGCAGATGCTGCAGTACACCGCGGCCGGCGACGGCGCGCGCTTCATGCTCTACGTGCACCACGACGACGCCGAGCGCGAGTGGGCCTACGACCGGGAGTCGCACATCGGGCGGCTGGACAAGGGCCTCGACGAGGCGGCGGCCAACGGCTGGACCGTGGTGAGCATGAAGAACGACTGGAAACAGGTCTTCCCCGGGCAGGAGTAGGGGCATGGCGGAGGAGGTCGCGGCAGCGGGGGTCTACGCCGACCTCGGTGAACTGGCCCGGCTCGAATACAAGGCGTCGGGGTTCAGCTTCCTGCCCCGCCAGCCGGTGCAGAGCCTGCTCACCGGGCGGCACGCCTCCCGTCTGCGCGGCCGGGGCCTCAACTTCGAGGAGATCCGTCGCTACCTGCCCGGCGACGACATCCGCACCATCGATTGGCGCATCACCCAGCGCACCGGCAAGCCCCACGTACGGGTCTTCACCGAAGAGCGGGATCGTCCGGCGATTCTCTGCGTGGACCAGCGGCTCTCCATGTTCTTCGGCAGCCGGCGGGCGATGAAGTCGGTGACGGCCGCCGAGCTGGCCGCCCTGTCGGCCTGGCGGGTCTTCGCCGGCGGCGACCGGGTGGGCGCGCTGGTCTTCAACGATGCGGGGATCGAGGAGATCGGCCCGCACCGCAGCCGCCGCCGGGTGATGCGCATCCTCGACACGGTGACCCGCATGAACCGCGAACTGCGGGTGGACGCCGGGATCGAGGCGAACCCGGGGATGCTCAACCAGGTGCTGGAAAAGGCCGCCCGGCTGGCGGTCCACGACCACCTGGTCTGCCTGATCAGCGACTTCAGCGGCTTCGACGACCACTCGCAGCGGCTGCTGACCCGCATTGCCGCGCACAACGACGTGATCGCCGCCCTGCTCTACGACCCGATCAAGCTCGACATGCCCGAAGCGGGCCGGCTGGTGGTCAGCGACGGGGAACTGCAGCTCGAACTGGACAGCGGCCGGGGTCGGATGCGCAAGCGGGTCTCCGACTTCTTTGACGAACAGCTGCAGTCGATCAAGGATGGGCTGGGCCGGGTGGGCGTGCCGGTGTTGCTGATCCACACCGCCGAGGACCCGGCGGTGCAGATCCGCCGCCTGCTGGGCTACGCCCCCGGGCGGCGGGGGTGAGGCGAGCGGCGAAAGAGGTGACGGTCACTCCGTTATTGAGGGATGAAGCAGCGACACCCCGGCCAATAAACAGGTGACTGTCACCTCTTTCCAGCCGGGATACGGAAGCAGACGATGTTCGGTGACGACTTCGGCAACACGTTCCTCGACCGGCTGCAGGAGATCAGCCTGCCCGAGGCGGTGGCCTGGACGCCGCAGACCGCCGGCTGGTACGTGCTGGGGGCGCTGGCCCTCCTCGGCCTGCTGCGGCTGGCCGTGGCCCTCCATCGCCGCCGGACCGCCAACCGCTACCGCCGGGCCGCCCTGGCCCAGCTGGGCGCTGCCCGCACGCCGGCCGAGATCGCCGCGCTGCTCAAGCGCACCGCCCTGGCCGCCTATCCCCGGGCCGAAGTGGCCGGGCTCTCCGGCGAGGCCTGGCTCGACTTCCTCGACCGCACCTCTGGCACCACCGATTTCACAGGCGGGCCGGGGCAGCTGCTGGCCGACGCGCCATACCAACGGGCCGCCGAGGTGCCGGAAGCCGAGGTCCGCGACCTGCTGGCCGCCAGCAAGCGCTGGATCCGGGCCCACCGCCGGCCCGGCGGGGGGAGGTCCTGATGCTCCACTTCGACCACCCCTGGATGTTCCTGCTGCTGGCCCTGCCCCTGCTGGTGCGCTTCCTCCTGCCGGCCTACCGCGAAGGCCGGGAGTCGGTGCGCGCGCCGTTCTTCGACGAGCTGGCCGAGGCGGCCGGCGCGCACCCGGCGAGAGGGGCGGCGGTGCTGCGCCGCAACCTCTTCCAGGTTCTGATCCTCCCGCTGACCTGGCTGCTGGTGGTGGCCGCCCTGGCCGCCCCCCAGTGGCTGGAGGATCCCATCGAGCAGATCGACTCGGCCCGCGACCTGATGCTGGCCGTGGACCTCTCGGGATCGATGGAGACCCGCGATTTCGCCGGCGAGGGCGGCGTACTCACGGACCGGCTCACCGCGGTGAAGACGGTGCTCGACGACTTCATCGCCCGGCGGGAGACCGACCGGCTGGGGCTGATCCTCTTCGGCAACGCCGCCTTCCTCCAGGTGCCCTTCACCTCGGATCACGAGACCTTCGCCACCCTGCTCGACGAGGCGCAGATCGGCATGGCCGGGCCGCGGACCATGCTCGGCGATGCGGTGGGGCTGGCCATCCGGGTCTTCCAGGAAAGTGATGCGGAGCAGCGCCTGCTCATCCTGCTCACCGACGGCAACGACACCGGCAGCAAGATCCCGCCGGTGAAAGCCGCGGAAATCGCCGCGCAGCACGAGATCACGATCCACGTCATCGGCGTGGGCGACCCGATGAATGCCGGCGAGGCGCCGCTGGACGAGGCGACACTGAGCGCCATGACCGCCGCCACCGGCGGCCGGTATTTCCATGCCAACGACCGCGGCGAGCTGGAGAGCGTGTACAAGGAGATCGACGCATTGGAGCCCCAGGATTTCGAGTCGTTCTCCTACCGGCCCAAACGGCCGCTCTACCACTGGCCGCTGGGTGCGGCCCTGGCCCTTCTCGCCGCTTTCCACCTGCTGATGGCCGCCTGGAGCCGCCGGGGAAGGAGGGCCGCCCATGCCTGACCTCTCCGTCTTTGCCGATTTTCATTTGCTGCGCCCCTGGTGGCTGCTCATGCTGCTGCCCGCCCTGCTGATCTGGCTCGCGTTGCGCTCTCAGGAGAGGGCGGCCCGCCGGTGGGGGGCGGTGATCGACCCGCACCTGCTGGAGCACCTGGTGGTCACCCCGGCCGGGCGGCCGCGGGTCAGGCCCCTGCACCTGCTGGCCGCGGTGATGGTGATCTCCTCCCTGGCCCTGGCCGGGCCGGCGTGGCGCCGGGAGCCGCCGCCCTTCGCCCGGGACACGGCCCCGCTGGTGCTGGCCCTCGACCTTTCGGGCTCGATGACGGCGGACGATATCCAGCCCACGCGCCTGGAGCGGGCCAAGCAGAAGGCCGGCGACGTTCTCGCCGGCCGCAGCGGGGCGCGCACCGCGTTGATCGTCTACGCCGGCAGCGCCCACATGGTGCTGCCCTTCACCGACGATCCAGGCGCCATCCAGCTCTACCTCTCCTCGCTGACGCCGGAGCTGATGCCGGTGCCGGGCAAGGACTCGGCCGCCGCCCTGGCCCTGGCCGTGGAGATGCTCGACGCCGAGGAAACACCGGGCACGATCCTCTTCCTCACCGACGGGGTTGAAAAAACGGCCCGGCGCGCCTTCATCGAGCAGGGGCAGGCGTCGCGTGACCAGCTGGCCTTCCTCGCCGTGGCCACCGAGCGGGGCGGCGTCGACGCCTCCGGCGAGGCCCACCGCCTGGACCGGGCCGGCCTGGAAGCGCTGGCCGCCGACTGCGGCGGCTTCCTCACCCTGGTCACCGTCGACGACACCGACGTGGGCCGGCTGGAGCGCCGCATCGCTTCCCACCTCAGCGAAGTGCAGCAGGAGGACCTCGAGGGGCGCTGGCGGGACGATGGCTACTGGCTGGTCATCCCCGTGGCCCTCCTCGGCCTGGCCTGGTTCCGCCGGGGCTGGAGCATCCAGTGGGAGGCACGATGAGGAACAGGCTTGCCAGACCCGCAATCATCATCGCCCTGGCGGCGGTCCTCGCCGCATCCTCCTGCGCCGGCTCCTTCCGCTTCGCCGACCTCTGGCTCACCCCGGACCAGCATGGACGGTGGTATTTCGAGCGGGGGGATTATGCCGCTGCCGCCGATCGGTTCGAAGACCCGCTGTGGCGCGGCATCGCCTTTTACGCCGGCGAGGACTTCGAATCGGCGGCCGGGCAGTTCTCGCTGGTGGACAGCGCCGAGGGCTGGTTCAACCGGGGCAACGCCCTGGCCCACCTGGAGCGCTACCCCGACGCGGTGGCGGCCTACGAGCGGGCGCTGGAGCTGCAGCCGGATTATCCCGCGGCCGAGGCCAACCGCGACTACGTGAAGCTGTTCATCCCCACCCGGCCGGAGAACGCCGGCGGCGAGTCGGGGGTGGCGGGCCGGGACGGCATGGCCGACGAGATCGTATTCGATGCCGACCGGGAGCGACTGGACGAAGAGGGCATCGACACGGTGGTGGAGGAGGAGGGCGGTGCGCTCAGCGAGGCGCAGCTGGCCGAGATGTGGCTGCGCCAGGTGGAGACGAGCCCGGCCGACTTCCTGCGCTGGAAGTTCGCCTACCAGCAGCAGGCGGACGCCGAGACGGGGGGAGGCAGGCCATGACGAAACGCCTCTGCATCCCGTTGCTGCTGCTCGCGCTCCTCGCCGGCGCGCTGTCGCCCGCGGCCTCAGCCCAGACGGCGCAGGAGCTGATCGACGCCGGGCAGCTGATCGTGCGCACCCGCCTCGAGCCCGAGGGGGAGGTGCTGGCGGGCCAGAAGGTGGTCCTCTGGGTCGAATTGCTCACCGCGACCTGGTTCCCCTCGGCACCCCGGCTGCCACAGACCTTCGAGGTGCCCGGGGCCATCGTCGTCCAGCCGGACAGCTCCAGCGTCAACCTCACCGAGCGGGTCGGGGGAACCACCCTCTCCGGCATCTCCCGCCGTTACCTCGTCTTCCCCCAGGACGCCGGAACCATTGAAATGCCCCCGGTGCCGCTGACCCTGGTAGTGGCCCTCGAATCGGGCCGACCCTCGCCGGAGCTGAGCTGTGAAGCGCCGGGGCAGCGCTTCATCGCCCGCCGGCCGCCGGGGAGCGAGGGGCTTGGCCCGGTGATCGCCGCCCCGGGCCTCGACGTCGGCGAACAGTGGGACCCGAATCCAGCGGACGAATTGAAGGTCGGCGAGTCGCTGACCCGCACGGTCACCGTGACCATCAATGACGCGGTGGCCATGCTCATCCCGCCGCTGGAGATGGCTGCGGTGGAGGGCATGGGCCTCTACCCCGGGAAGCCCGAGCTGGACGATCGGGCGAACCGCGGGCAGCTCACCGGCCGCCGCACCGACTCGGTGACCCTGATCATGGAGGAGGAGGGGACCTGCGAGCTGCCCGAGTTGGTCTACCACTGGTACGACCTGGGCAGCCGCTCGCTGCGCAAGGAGGTGCTGCCGGCGGTGACCGTCACCGTGGTGCCCAATCCCGACCTGGCCGCCGAACACTTGGGGGAGAGTCTCGAGGAAGAAGAGGTGGTGGCAGCGGTGGTCGAAGAGGAGGAGAGCGGCACCGGCCTGCGGAACGCCGTGCTGGCCGCTGCCGCGGTCCTTCTGCTGCTGCTGATCTTCCGGCGCCGCCTGGCCCGCCTGCCGGCATTGCTGGCCGAACGGAGACACCGGCGGGCGGAGGGCGAGGCCCGCTACTTCAAGGAATTCCGCAGGACGGCCGGTGGGGGTGACCCTGCGGAAACCATGACAGCGTTGATGGCCTGGCTGGACCGTTTCGCCGTCGGGCCCGAGGCGGCCACCCTGCAACGGTTCGTCGACCAGGCCGGCGACCCGGAACTGGCCGTCCAGGCCGATGCCCTCAATCAGGCGGTGTACGGATCAGCCGCCGCCACGGATAACGGAACACCGCAGGGCACCTGGTCCGGAAGGCGAATGGCCAGACTGGCGGCCCTGGCAAGAACGAAACTGCTGTCGAAAGGAGAGGGTGTCGAACCGCATCGGATGGCACTGCCGTCGCTAAACCCCGGGGCCGGCGGGAACGGGTGACGCCGAGCCCGGGTGAGACGAACACCTGATTCAGGAGGGAAGCTGATGAACGAGTTCGAAAGCAGTGCCAGGGCCGGAGCCCGCATGATGACCGTCTTCGGCATTATCGCCATCATCCTCGGCATCCTCGCCATGATGGCTCCCGGCCTGGCCGGGCTGTCGGTGGCCTGGACCGTGGGGGTTCTGGTCACCCTGGCCGGCATCGTCCGCATGATCTGGGCGTTGATGGCCGGCAGCCTGGGCCGGGGCCTGCTGATGTTCGCCATCGGCGCACTGACCCTGCTCTGCGGCATCGCGCTGGTGATTCGGCCGCTGTTTGCCGCCGGCGTCATGACCATCCTGCTGACCGTCTACTTCCTGGTCGATGGTATCATCGAACTGATTGCCGGCTTCCGATCCCGGCCGATACCCGGTTCGGGCTGGATGATCTTCGGCGGCATCGTTTCCATCCTGCTGGGCATCATGATCTGGCGCCAGTTCCCGCTCTCGGGCCCGTGGGCCGTGGGCATCCTGCTGGGCATCAAACTGTTCTTCATCGGCCTGATCATGGTCACCGGCAGTTCCGCGGTCCGATCCGCGGTGAAGGGTTCCGGAACGGACTGACCATGCTGTTTCGCCGATCACACCGGGCGGAAAACGTGAACGCCCCGAAAAAGAGGAGGCGACGGATGATCGCCGCAATCGTGATCGTCTTTCAAATCCTGGGCGTGATCTCATCGATCCACGCCATCATGAGCACCCGCACCTCCCAGGGGGCCATTGCCTGGGCCGTGTCGCTGAACACCATGCCCTACCTGGCGGTGCCGGCCTACTGGGTGCTGGGGCGCAGCCGCTTCCAGGGCTACACCACCGCCCGCCGGGGCGAGATGGAGAAGATCGTCGGTGTCGTCGAAGAGGCGACCACGTCGACGAGGTCCTTCACCATTCCGGAGGAGCAGCTGGTCCCTGCCGCCATGGCCGCCGAACGGCTGGCCGGGATCCCCTTCCTGCGGGGCAACGCGGTGGAACTGCTGGTGGACGGCGACGCCACCTTCGCCAGCATCCTCGAGGGCATCGATGCCGCCGAGGAATATATCCTCTTCCAGTTCTACATCGTCAAGGACGACCGCATCGGTCGCCGGATCAAGGACCGCCTCATCGCCAAGGCGAAGGCCGGGGTGCGGGTCAGCTTCCTCTACGACGAGATCGGCAGCTACGGCCTGCCCGAGCGCTACAAGGACGAGCTGCGCGCCGCCGGCGTGGAGGTCTACAACTTCCACAGCCAGAAGGGGCCAAGCAACCGCTTCCAGATCAACTTCCGCAACCACCGCAAGGTGGTGGTCGCCGACGGCCGCGTGGCCTGGGTCGGCGGCCACAACGTGGGCGACGAGTACCTGGGTCGCGACCCGAAGTTCGGCAACTGGCGCGACACCCACGTGCGCATCGAGGGGCCGGCGGCCCTGGCCGCCCAGCTCTCCTTCGCCGAGGACTGGTACTGGGCCTCCGAGCAGCACCTGCCCCTCAACTGGGCCCCGGTGCCCTCGGCGGACGGTGATTTGCCGGTGCTTATCGTGCCCACCGGCCCGGCGGACGAGCTGGAGACGGCCACCCTGATGTTCGTCCAGGCCATCAATGCGGCGAGGGAGCGCATCTGGATCGCCAGCCCCTACTTCGTGCCCGACGAGGCGGTGATCAACGCGCTGCAGCTGGCCGGCCTGCGCGGTGTGGACGTACGCATCCTCATTCCGGACAAGCGGGACCACTGGGGTGTCTACCTCGCCGCCTTCTCCTACCTCGAGGACGCCGGCAGCACCGGCGCCAGGTTCTATCGCTATCAGGACGGCTTCCTGCACGAAAAGGTGATGCTCATCGATGACGGGGCCGCTGCCGTGGGCACGGCCAACTTCGACAACCGCTCCTTCCGCCTCAATTTCGAGATCACGGCGATCATCGGCGACAGGGCGTTCGCCAAAGAGGTGGAAGAGATGTTCGAGGCCGACTTCGCGCGGTCACGGCTGATGGACCCCGGCGAGCTTGCGCTCAAACCCTGGTGGTTCCGTTTCGCGGTTCGCCTGGCCCGGCTGACCGCACCGGTCCAGTAGGCGTTCGGTGCACGCTGATTCCGACACGTGAAATCGAGGTGGGCTTCGGCCGGGGGATCAGGTTCCGAGCGCCATCACGTGTTGACCGACCAGCTCACGGTGAGCGAAACGCTGAAGTCGACCTTTTCCACACCTTCCACCGGCGGTTCGCTGTCGTAGTCGGCGAACCCCGAAAGCCCGACATAGAAATCACTGAAGACTTCGTAGCGCAGGCGGGCGTCGAGGCGGGCCCGCCAGCGGCCCCAGCTGGTCAGACTGGGGAAGACGTAGAGGTCCGAGCTGAAGTCGAGTTCCGGGTCGTCCCAGCGGACGACGGAGAGGTTCTTGGCCAGCAGGAGGTCGAGATTGTAGTCGTCGGCGGTATTGTCCATATCCGGGTCGACGAAGGTTTCCTTTTCCGTCGATCCGGTAAATTGCTCGCGGTAGACGATGAGGCCGCCCAGCAGGCCGAGCTGGACCTTGTTCGACTGGATCATGTGCCGCCCCACACCGGCGCCGACGGTCTCCCGGTGGTCCAGCCCCAGTTCGTCGTTCTGTTCCCACGTGGCAAGGCCGGTGAGGAAATCACGGGGCCGATGCGGCAGGTATCGGGTGTAGTCGAAGCTGGCCAGCGAGCGGCTGGTGCTCGACTCGCCTTCCCGGTCCGAATAGAACGTATTCATCACCAGGCGCCGGTTGTAGCGCTCGGTGCGATAGCTGAACTCACTGCCCAGGGTGATCTGCTGCTGGCTGTTGGCGCTGGTGAAGCTATAGCCGGCCTCCAGGGTGGTCTTCAGGCGTCGCCAGAAACTGCCCCGGAGGGGCGTGATACGCACGACCCTCTCGATGGGCAGCGTGAAGGAAGTGTCCCCGGTGGCGATGGCCACACTGCCATCCTCCGCCGACGGGGCGAAGCTGCCGTAAAAGCGCCGAAATCCCTCGGTCTCGATGTCGTAAAGGTACCGGCTCTCCACCCGGACGATCTTTTCCCACTCGATGCGGATCGTGCCCATGTCGTCGGTGGAAAAGACCAGCCGGCCCCGCTCAAGCGACTTGATCTCGCCGGTGAGCCGATCGCCGTTGCGCATCACCACCACGTCGGTCTTCCTGCTGGCCGGGGCGGTCACCTCCACCACCGTTTCACTGTCCCCCGGGGAGGCGGGCGCCGCCGCCTTGGCAGCCGGTTCCTCGTCACCGGTGGCGGCGCGTGCCGCCGTTGCCGCGGCCAGGCAGACCAGCACCAGGAGGACGATGGTCGCAATGCGGCCATCACCCGGGCACGGGCGTATGGATATGCCTCCGGTCGATCGCTTCATGGCCTGTCCATGCTGAGTGCTGCCTCTTCCCATCGATTGTAGCCGCCGGACCGGGGCCGATCAACCGCTGGCGCCTTGATAAGCGCACGTCCGGTTGGTATTTTGGCCTGACCGGTCCGTCGAACCGCACGGGCCCGGAACAGGTATCCCGGATTCCGGAGAACGAATCGTGAGACGCTCCTTCCCACGGCCATGGTCCGCCCTCCTCCTTTTTGCGCTCCTCTTCCCGGCGCTGCCGGCGGCGCCCGGGCATGCCCAACTGCTGGCACACGACCTGGAAGAGGAGATCGATCGCGTGAACTACGCCTTCGCCGCCTACCTCGGCAGCGGCATCTACGCCGCCTCGGACGGGGCGGTGCAGGTCTACAGCGCACCGTTCTCCTGGACCCTGCGGCCGCCGTCGGAGGGGCGGCCGGGGATCAAGCTGAAGCTCCCGGTGACCATCGGTTTCTACGACTTCAAGGCCCTGGACCTCATCGAGGGCCAGCTTCCCGACGACGTGGCCACGATCAGCTTCATCCCCGGTGTCGAGTTCCGATATCCGCTGCGGGAGAACTGGGCCCTGACCCCCTTCATCGACCTCGGGGCGGGGATCGACGTTTCGGGGGACAAGACCACGTGGATCTGGTCCGGCGGCGTGGAGAGCGACGTGCTCTTCGCCAGGGGGCAGACCGACATGACCCTGGGCAACAACCTGCAGTACGCCGCCTACGCCGTGCCCGGCGAGGACGAGAAGGGGAGCTTCCTCGTGCTGGAGAACGGCCTCGACCTGGCGCGCCCGGTGCGCCTCTCGGCCAGCGGCCGGACCAACCGCTTCAGCCTCTACCTGATGAACCAGATCTATTTCGACGAACTGGAGCTGCTGCGCTACGACGAGGAGCTGCTCGAGGTCCGCTACCAGTTCGAGGTCGGGGTGACCTACATCCCGCACCGGTCGCTAGACCTCTGGCTGTTCGATATCACCCGCATCGGCCTCGGCTACCGCTTCGGCGACGGCCTCGCCGCCTTCCGCCTCATCTTCGGCATGCCGTTCTGACACAGGGGACGTACTTGCGATTATGCGTTTTTCGTGGCTTTCGGTCAGAAGCTATAAGGTTCGAGTATGGGGACGTACTTGCGTTTATGCGTTTTCACTCGATTTTCAGAAGGATAGCCAACGGCACGATATCCCCCGAGAAGCCTAGCGGGTGAGCAGCCGCAGGCGACCGGGAACGGGCCTACGGCGCGGGGCGGAGAATGATCTCCTCGGCGGGATGCAGGGAGAGGGGGACGAGCACGCCGGCGGGCACAGGCACCTCGTTCCAGCGCGCCACCATCTCATCGAACAGCACGTCCTTCTCGGCAACCGGGGTGCCCACCAGGCGCATCTTCTCGTAGAGCGGGTGGGTGTCTCCCTTGGCGGCCAGCGACGCCGGAGTGTGGAACTGCAGCTCCCAGACCACGCCCCTGGAGGACCAGAGCACCGAGTTGACGCCGGAGTAGGCGTCGCCCCGGGGCCAGTAGTTCTTGATCTTGAGCACCGCGTGCCCTTCGTCTTCCAGGGCCAGCAACACCAAGCGCACCGTGTCGTCGTAGTAGCCAGGGGGCTCGTCGTCGACGAGGAAGGTGTAGCGCAGGGCGTCCTCGACCACCACGTCCCAGACCGCGGCTGACGGGTCTCGGCTCAGAATCAGGTCGATCTTGCGCCGGATCGAATCCCCGGTCTTGAAGCGGAACTCCAGCCCCTTTATCTCGGCGCCGGTCTCCGCGGCCAATGACTGCAGCAGCGCGGTGAGCGCCGGCTCGGCCTCCCGGGCGGCGGCCTCGATGGCCCCGGCCAGCGCTTCCACCTGCGCCTCCCGCTCGGCCGCGACCGCTTCGTCGCGTGTGGCCGGCGGTTCGGGAACGGCCGGCGGCGCCGTGGCGCGCGGCGCGCAGCCCGCGGCCAGCAGCACGGTCAGCATGACGGCGATGGTCCAGGCTTTCTTCATCGGCTCACTCCACCCAGTGCAGCACGTCGCGGATGATCGACCAGCGGGGTTCGGTCTTCAGCGCCACCGTCTCGCCGAGGATCCAGTAGCGGTAGAGCTGGTCGTAGGTGCCGCCCTGCTTCTTCAGCTCGATCCAGGTATCGAGGAACCCGGCCAGCCCCGTCTGGCCCAGCGGGACGGCGTAGGCCAGGGGCACGGAGGTGATCTTCGGCCGGGGCACCACCACGCTGTATTGCGGGTAGAGCAGGCTCCAGGCCGAGCCCCGCTCGGCAGTGACCAGGATGGCGTCCACATCGATCTCCCCCCTCAGGATCCGGTCCACGTCCAGGGCCGTAACCGGCACCAGATCCCAGTGGGGCAACAGCCGCTCCACCTTCTTGCGGAAATAGGGGACGTTGAACATCCCCAGCCGCACCTCCAGCTCGGAGAGGCTGTCCCGGCTGGAGAATGCTTCCCGCAGGTGGTCCTTGACCAGGAAGGCCAGGGTCTCGCTGAGATAGGGGTCGGTGAACTGCACTTCCCGGGCCCGGTCGGTGGTCACCACCCAGCCGCTCATCAGCACGTCGCAGTAGCCCTCGCTGAGCATGCGGTTCACGTCCTCTCGCACCAGCGGCACGAACTCCAGCCCCACGCCCAGCTCGTCGGCCAGCAGGTAGGCCATCTCCGCGTCAAGGCCAACCAGGTCGCCATCGGCGTTGAAGTAGGTGTAGGGGATGTTCCGGTCGAAGAACCCCACCCGGATGCTGCCCCGCTCGATGATCGCGGCCAGGCGGGGCGCCTCGGGGTCTATGCCCTCCGGGGGTGGGGGCGGCTCGTCGTGGATCACGGCCGGGGCCGGCGGCACCAGGGTCTGCATGCCGGCCAGCACCTTGTCCTTGGTGTACTCGTTCTCCACCGTGGCCCGGAGCAGAAGCCCGCAGCCGGCCACGGTGAGCGCGGTGAGCACCAGGGAGATCACCGTGTAACGAATCAGCTTGGCGCCGTTGACCTTGAGGTGCCCGGTGATGGCGCAGGTGGCCAGCAGGCCCAGGGCCAGGGTGAACATGGCCGCGGCCAGGGTGGCAAAACGGAAGTTGACAAACCCCACGGCCACGAAGAGCTCGAAGAGGTCGGCCGGGATGCGCAGCATGTCCAGCAGATAGGGGACGGAGAGGCTGGAGCTGCCGAACATGGTGAGCAGCCCGACGAAGGCGAAGGTCGGGTACTCTGTCACGCTGACATCGTAGCCGCTGAACCAGCCGGCAAAGAGGACGAAGAGCAGCATCAGGATCTTGCCCACGTGGGGGAAGTTGAACGAGGTGGCCACCACCACGTCCACCAGCGATGAGGACTGCTCGTCCTCCATCCGATGCTGCGCCAGCAGCTCCTTGGCCCGCTCGATGAGGAAGGGCAGGATGATGAACAGGTTGCCGGTCATGAAGGCGGTGATCAGCGCGTCCCGGGTGTCGCCCACCAGCTCTCGCCAGCTGATCGGCGTGAGGCAGGTGACCAGTCCGGGGATGATCCAGAGGCTGAGCAGCAGCGAGGCGGCCATGAAGGTGATCAGGTAGACCTGCAGCCGGCCGAACTCCTCGGCCTCCATGGTGCCGGCCGCGCTGGCGCCGATGGCGAAGATGCCGTAGGGCGTCAGCTTGATCACCAGCTTGGTCACCCGGGCCAGGGCGTCCTGCACGGTGCTCAGCACGTCGATCAGCCCCTGCTTGCGCTCGATGCCGATCAGCGCCACCCCGAGGACGATGCTGAAGAGCACCACCGCGGGCACAACGTTGTTGGCCAGGGAGAAGAAGGGGTTGGCCGGGATGTAGAGCCCGAGGAAGTCGAACGGCTCGGGCTGCTCCACCAGCGAGGTGGTGAAGAAAGACGCCGTCTCCCACGGCGGGAAGGCCAGGGGCAGGACGAGGACCACTGCGAAGGTGAGCCCGTAGAAGAGCAGGAGGAAGAAGCCGCCCTTTTTGGCCAGCAGCTTCATCTCGGCCAGGGAGATGCCGCCCAGGCCGGTGACCAGCGAGACCATAATGTAGGGCAACACGGTCATCTGCAGCAGCAGGATGTAGGCCTTGGCCGGGACGTCGAAGAACGCCACCAGCTCGCCGAAAAAGAGCCCGGTGAAAATGCCCAGCACCAGGCCCCAGAGGATCTGTGCCGAGAGGCTGATTTTCCGTTTCTTCTTTTCGCCGGTGGACATGGTCAGATTATAGCCAACGGGGACGCACATGCATATAGGCGTAAATTGAGAAACACAGGGACGTACTTGCGATTATGCGTTTCCACGATCCCTCTACCACTATCATTATGATATTAAAAGCGTTTCTCAAGTGAGCGGAGGGGACGTACTTGCGATTATGCGTTTTGCACTCAGACTCCGACGGAATAACATCTCAATCACCAGGAGAAATTCGATCCGGAGACTAGTGACTTCCCGCCAGTCTTTGCTAATTGGCGACCACGCACGACCGCGCGCGACACCGCCGACTGCGACAACCCCAATTCTCGGGCCAATTGAACCTGGCTCAAACCAAATTCCCTGGTGGCCAGGTAACAGAGCAGACCACGGGCTGCTGTTGTCTGTCGTCCTTTCCCGGATCCTAACAAATCATCCGCACTCAAGTCGAACCAAGCCGCCACCTTTTGTACCGCTGCCCGGATTTCGAAGAGATGGGCTCCGAGCCGCTGATCCCGATACCGGACCTCCTTAAGACAGTCGAGCACACTGTCTATGAAATCCTCATCTCCAAGGATACGTTCGGAGCCCTGCATGGCACCGTGTTGGTGACCCTCGCCTTCAACATCCGACCACTTCCCCTGGTGACGGACCAGCTTACCTGCAACAAGATCATCTCTTCTTCCCTCGTGGATCCCCTCTTCCAAATACTCAGTGTACCGCGATCGTGCTTCTACCCGTTCAACGTGGTAGAAGCCCAGCACTGATTGTACATCCTGCCAGGGAAGCGGAAATCGGCCCAAAACAGCACCATGCCCGCAATATGGGTATGATTCAAGCTCTTCAACACTCATAATCAGGTTTGCCCGTATGGGATTCAGGTGGATGTAACGCACCAACTCCAAGAAGTAAGCGTCTTCCTGACAGAGAATCGATCTGAATCGATTCTGGAACAAGTGACCGCACCGTCCATGCCGACGGTTGAAGTAGCCGGCATGACCGGTCAGCAGTCTCTGCATAAGGGTCGAAATCGGCACGGCATTGGTTTTCACCAGCAGGTGAACATGGTTCGGCATAATCGCCCATGCGAAACACGGTGTGCGCGCACTGGCGAGGACGTTCCCGATACGGACGAGAAGATGGTTCCGGTCAGCATCGTCAAGAACGATTGGCTGTCTGTCGATACCTCTGGCGATCAGATGGTGGAGCGCTCCTGGAAAATCAACTCTTGCGGTCCGAGGCATCGTTACGTATTAATTCCTATGCGAGCATCAAAATGGATACACTTTCATCCAAGCGATCCATCGGTCATCCTGAGAAGAACTTTGATCCAACATACACGTGAGCAGTCCGACCGTGACCACTCCACTTGAACACTATCCACACTTTTCAATTCGTCGGTCGTTCCATGCGATGTATCGCTCACGTGTCAGGTGGGAACGCCGGGATGACAGCGGGATTTCGCTGGCGGATAAATGCAGACTGGCTCATTCCGCCTCATGAAAGGGACTATTTCCTTGAGGATTCGGATTAAGTCTGCATCAGGGACTCGCATCCACCTTTACATCCTTCCTGTTCAAATCAATGTCGATCAGCAATAGACTGCAAATCACATTCCACCAACACGAAATGACGTGAATCGAGTTGACGATATCCTTACTTGAGCCCATAACTGGGATCAAGCAGACGTTCTTCGATAAAACGCATAATCGCAAGTACGTCCCCTCTGAGAGTGCGCCTGAGAAAAGGCGGATTGCGATAATAAACGCATAATCGCAAGTACGTCCCTGGGGTTAAAAAGGCATGCCGAAGGAGAAGTGGAAGCGGCCGGGGGATTCGTCCTCCTCGCGGTCGAGCTTCCAGCCGTACTCCAGGCGCAGGGGGCCAACGGGGGTGCGGACGCGGATGCCGAGGCCGACGGCGTGGCGCAGGTCGGTGAGGTCGAGGTCGCTTGTCTTCCAGTAGAGATTGCCCGCGTCGTAGAAGAGCAGCAGGTGGACCGGGTCGGACACCGGGACGGCCAGTTCCTGGTTGAAGAGGAAGAGGGCGTTGCCGCCGGGGGACGCGTCGAGCTGCCGGCCCGGCAGCTCGGGGAACCCCACCGCGTCAAGCCGGTCGTAGCGGAAGCCGCGGAGGCTGCTCTCGCCGCCGGTGAAGAAGCGTTCGCTCACCGGCAGGTACTCCGTGCCGCCGTACGGCTGGGCCAGCCCCAGGCGCACGGCGCTGATCCAGATCGTCGAGCGGAACAACGTCTGGTAGTAGTTCCACTGGACGAAGCCGCGCAGGTACTCGGTCTCGGAGAGCAGGAGCTCGTCGTAGACACCGAGTTCGGCGCGGAGGTACGAGCCGGTGGTGGGCCAGAGGAAGGCATCGCGGGTGTCCCGCGCCGCGTCGATCCGCAGCCAGCCCAGGCGGGTTTCGGTTTCCAGGCGGGGGTCGATCAGCGGCACCATCCCGGGCTGCTCTGGCTGGAGGAGGGCGCTGTTCAGCCACTTCTCGGTGGCCGTCAGGTTCTCGAGGCCGTAGCCCCAGATCAGCGTATAGCGATTGTCGCGGAAACGCCTCGTGCTCTGCAGCACACCGCCGAGGTGAGTGGCGTCAAAGCTCACCCGGTCCTCCTGCTCCCAGTAGCCGCGCACCAGCCCCTCCACCTCGCTGCCCAGGATGCGGGGCTGGCGCAGCAGGAACTGGGCCCGGCTGTCGTCGCCGCTGTAGCGCCCTCCGAAGCCGAGGTAGAGCCCCCGGCCCAAGAGGTTCGTATGGGCCACGTTGCCGCCGACCCGGATGCCGAAGTCCGAGTTGTAGCCGAGGCTGTAGTCGAAGTGGAGGTTCGGGCTTTCCTCCACGGTGATGACCACGCGCCGGCTTTCCGGCGTGTCGCCGGGCAGGACCTCGTAGCCCACGCTGCGGAAAAGTCCCGTACGATAGAGGTTGTACTGGCTCCGGTCGGCCTTGCGCACGCTGAACGGCTCGCCGGCCCACAGTTCCAGTTCCCGGCGAATGATCTCCGGATTAGTGATCCCCGGAGAGACCACCTCCACAGCCTCCAGCTCAAGCTTTTCACCCTCCTCCACCCGGTAGGCGACATCCACCAGCGCGGCCTCGCGGTCGATCCGCAG
>Ga0180429_10000661_pt1 | contig 30485 bp, 12 predicted proteins | sample SS_ome_FD_132428 | JGI IMG/M metagenome (GOLD analysis project Ga0180429, IMG submission 132428) | Hypersaline lake sediment archaeal communities from the Salton Sea, California, USA - SS_1_S_1 metaG | ecosystem: Environmental > Aquatic > Non-marine Saline and Alkaline > Hypersaline > Sediment ...
ACCCGCCGCAAAAGATTGGTCGTTCGCCCAATCCCCGCCGATAAATCAGCACAGGTCAGACCCTGGAAGTAGACGGGCAGGCCGATCAGACCGGCATTGTTCGGGATCGTCACCGTGGTCCAGACCTCGCCGTCGGGAAAGACCGGCTCTCCGTCGAGGAGCTTGAAGAACCCCGCGTTCCGGCTCAGGTAGAACCAGCCGAAATCGGGATGTTTTTTCCGGTCGATCCCGAAGGAGACCCAGATCCAGGCGTGGCTTGCGACGTAATCGTGAATGACGAGCTCCACGTTGTTGCCGGCGGCCATGTACCCCTGTTCGTGGAGACGATCGCCGCCGTGGAAGAGGCCGGTCCGCTCGGCGCAGCCGCCGAAGGTTGCATGATCGATGCGGGAGGGACTGTAATGGCCGGGCAGGTCGTAGAGGTTCACCAGGGCGCTCGGGTTGTTCGGATCAGACATTATCGTGAGGACTCCGAGCTCGTAGTCTCCGTCGCCGTCCACGTCGCCGATCGTGGCGCCGTTCATGCTCGTGAAGCCCGGGGGGCGGAGGGGAAAACCGGGGAGGTCGTTGCCGTTGGAGTCGACGCCGAAAAGAAAACCGCGGTACGTGCTTCCGTCGTGGAAGCAGACATTGTGATCGGCAAAGACCTCCATGCGGCCGTCGGCGTCGATGTCGGCCACGGTGATCGGCCCGTACGACCCGCCACCCCAACTCCGGCGAAAAGGGAATCCCGGTTTCGCCTGGCCCGACGCGGTCCAGGCATGGAAACAGGCGCTCGGGCTGAAGAAGATTCCTTGCCGCCCGAAGAGAATCTCCAGCTCTCCGTCCCCCTCGAGATCGGTCACCGTGGGAGGGCAGTACGTTCCCGTTCCAACCATCTTCGGCCAGCCCGCTAAATCGGTCCCGTCGTGATGGAATGCATAACATCCCTGGTCGGCCGAGCCGCCGAAACTCATGAGGATTTCCAGGTCCCCGTCGCCGTCGAGGTCGGCGAAGGCCGGCGCCGTGAAGCTCGCCGAGGCGGGATAGAAATTCCGCGGCCATCCGGGGAGACAGTTCCCCGCGCGATCGAGGAGATAAAAATCACTGATCGAGCTGCAGGCGATCTCCAGATCCCCGTCGTTGTCCACATCGGCCACACCGGGCGTGCAGGACGGCGCCGAGGTGAGAACAAAGGGCCACTGTCCGCCCCACTCGGTCCCGTCATGATCGACGACGTGGACATAGCCGCAGCCCGTCCCCAACTCGGTGGCGATGATTTCGAGGTCGCCGTCATCGTCGAGGTCGGCCAGGGTGGGGGAGTTGGAGAAATTGTATCCCTTGAGGGTTAAGGGAAATCCGTCAAGCACCCTTCCTTCGTGGTCGAGTGCATAGAGGCTGCCCACCCTGGGATAGGTCGTGAAATCGCCGTGGGTGCACTGAACGATTTCGAGATCGCCGTCGCCGTCGAGATCTCCCACGCTGGGCGCCTCCTGGGCGAAGTAGTCGAATTCCTCCACGTCGGCCGGGAAGCCGGGCATGTGGGCGCCCCTGTAGTCCCAGGCGTAGATTTTTCGGTCCGTACTCGACGTGATGATCTCCAGGTATCCATCGCCGTCGAGGTCGGCAAAGACCAGGCCCCGGCTCGGCATGTAGCTGTACTCTGTATCGACCTCCAGATCCACAGGCCATCCGGGCATCTGGGCAATGGGACTGTTGCCCAGATGCCCCTGAGGCGCGAGCGGAGGGCCGTCCGAGAGGCGGGCGACCCCCCCTCTGCCCGAGGCGATGTGGTCGAAGGTGATGATCTTGGTCTCTTGCGCAGTGATCGGTGAGGACACGAAAAGGAGAGTGAGGGAGAAAAGGATGAGATGAGCGGAGAGCTTCATAATCGATCGATACCTCCACGTTCCGAAACTGATCGATGAATCGTGCTCAATTCTTTACGGGGATCTCATTCCACGGTAACGATCTCCAGGTTCGTCAGCTTGGCCCAGTTCCCGCCCCACGGCCCGATGAGCGCCTGGAGCGGTGCGTGATCGCCCGAGCTCCAGCCCGGCGGAATCGTCACGGTTTTGTTGAGTACACCGCTCGAGGAGATGTTGCCGATGCCGCCCGACCAGACGAAGGGTGAGATGTACAGGTCGCCGTGCTGGGTCGACAGGGGCGGATCGAGGATGGTCTGACCCCAGGCCAAGGTCACGGGCGCTTGGGGATAGCCGACAATCTTCAGGTCGACGATCCCACCGGGTGTCACGTCACCGATGTGATAGAGGTGATAGTAGATTTCGTCGGCGCCCATATCCACGGTGCTGTGAACGATGCGCGGATCGCCCTCGAAGTCCTCGATTTCGGTGACGGCGTTGGAGTCGCCCGCGTCGCGGCATGGCGAGTGCCAGGTGAGGTGGTAATCGTTGTTGGACGAATCTACAAAACGAGGATCGTCATCGATCATACCAGGTCCCCAGTTGAGAGCGCTTCCCGGTTCCACGTGGCACGAAGACTGACCGCCGTCCACGTCGGAGTTGCCGATGGTCAGCGAAGAGGGATTGGAACTGTAAGAGATCCAGACCTCCTTTCCTGTTGGCGCCTGGTTATTCCACAGGATCGTGTTCGTCACGGTCGGGTTGCAGTCGCGCCAGCAGGAGATCGCGCCACCCCGAATGCCGGAAGCGTTTTCCGAGATGGTGTTGTTCGTGATCGACGGGGCACAATCGCTTCTGCACGAAATCCCGCCGCCCTCTTCGTCGGCCCAGTTTCCCGTGATGGTGTTGTTTGTGATGATCGGGGAGGAGTCGTTGCCGCAGTTGATCCCGCCGCCGGCAAAGTAGACCAGGTTTTCCGAAATGAGGTTGTTGGTGATCACCGGGGAAGAAGAACTGCAGTCGATCCCACCGCCGCAACCGACGCTGTCGGCCCAGTTTTGTGAAATAATGTTGTTCGTGACGATCGTTGCAGAGGAGGTGCCGTTAAATTCCAACCCTCCGCCCGCGTGAGAGGTGCTGTTGTTCGAAATAATGTTGTTTGCGATCAGCGCGTCGGGCGCCGCAAAGAAGGAGATCCCGCCACCCCCTGCGTGGGCCGTATTTCCTGAGATCGTGTTGTTCGTGATGATCAATGGAAAGGAGCTACCCACGGAATGGATCCCCCCACCGCTCCGGATAGCCGCGTTCTCCGAGATCGTGTTGTTCGTGATGGTCATGGAGCTCGAGTCGAAAATGTAGATACCGGCCCCCTCATTGTCAGCCCGGTTCTCCCATATGATGTTGTCGGTGATGATCGCGGCGCCGGAGGGCGCGCAGCAGCAGATACCGCCGCCGTTGTCGGCCGCGTTGCGCTCGATGATGTTATTCACGATTGTCTGGGAGGAGTATGTTCCACGGGAGCAGATTCCGCCGCCCTGGACGGCGCTGCCGTTCATGACGGTGAATCCGTCGAGCACCGAATCGAGCGGCTCGCCGCTCTGAAAAGTCACAACGGAATCGGACGAATTCCCGTCGATCGTGGTGACACTCGCCCCTTTCTCGCTCTTGACGGTGATCGCCTTGCCGACGAAGTCGATGTTCTCCACATAAGTGCCCGGTCGGACGATGACCGTGTCTCCATTGACGGCGGCATCGATGGCGCCTTGGATGGTTGGATGATCATCGGGAACATAGATGGTGCTGGACAGCCCCATGGTTGAGAGTGCGGCCAGAGCGGTGAGGCTCATTAGGATTCTCATTTTCGAACTCCCTGATCGTTTTGTGGTGTTCAGTCCTGATTGCTGATTGAGTCTCTCAGATCAATCTATAGTCGGATCAAGAATTTGTAACCCCTGTAAATCATGTTCACCGCGTGGTGTGAACACCTTCAGGCGACTCTTACGTTCCAGATTATAGAGCTGCAGACTAGGGGGAAATCCAGAGTGCCGGGTAGACATCTCCCGACGTCGCTCTTGTTCTGCCCGGCCCCGATCCTGTAAGATAAGCGCTTCTTTTTGTCGGTCCGGTCCGCTTTCCCCGCGTGTGGTGGGGGAGCGCCGCGCATCATGCTCGAAAAGAGGATCAGAAGTTCCAATGAAGAATAAGAAGAACACCAGAGGTTCCAAGTCGCGCCGCGATTTCATCAAGTCGACGGCGGCCACCACGGCGGGCATCTTTCTCGGCTCCCAGGCGGTGGTGCAGTCGACCGCTTCGGCGCAGGAAGCGGCCCAAAACAAGGCGGACGAGAAACCCAAGGAGTTCCCCGCCGACCGTCGCGACGAGGTGCGCCTTGGCATCATCGGCTGCGGCGGCATGGGCGCGGCCCACATGGTCTCTTTTCTCAACATGCGCGACAAGAAGATCGACAACGTCACCATGCCGGCGATCTGCGACGTGAACCAGCGCCGACTGGAGAGCAACCTCGGCTCCACGAGCAAACGCCAGGGCTTCAAGGTGGAGGGTTATGCCGACTACCGGAAGCTCCTCGAACGGGATGACATTCACGCCGTGCTCATCGCCACGCCCGAGCACTGGCACGCCCAGATGTCGATCGACGCCCTCGACGCGGGCAAGGACGTTTATGTGGAGAAGCCGATGACGCTCCGCCTCGACGACGCCCTCCGCCTCTACCGCTTTGCCCAGGGCCGCAAAGAAAAGCTCATGGTCGGCACGCAGTACCTCACCTATCAAAAATACCACGACGCCCGCAAACTCATCGCCGAGGGCGGAATCGGACATCCCACCTTCAGTCAGACCAGCTACTGCCGCAACTCGATCAACGGCGAGTGGCTCTACGGCATCGACAAGGAACTCAAGCCGGGCGTGAACCTCGACTGGGACGCCTGGTGCGGGCCGCTCGGTCCGGCCGCGTGGGACACCGAGGTCTATCACCGCTGGCGTCGGTACAGCAAGTGGTCGACGGGCATCATGGGCGACCTCCTTGTTCACATGATGACGCCCCTCCTCTACGCGCTCGACGCGGGCTGGCCCGTGCGGGTTGTCGCCACGGGCGGCCATTACGTGGACAAGGCGATGGACAACCACGACCAGGTCAACATCACCGCCCAGTTCGAAAAGGACCACACCATGATCGTGGCCGGCTCCACGTGCAACCAGTACGGCCTCGAGGAGATGATCCGCGGCCACGAGGCGAACCTCTTCCTCTCCGGCGGGCAGGGCGTGCTCCGCCCCGAGCCGCACTTTGTAGAGGAGATCGACGAGCAGAGGTTCCAGTACGAGGGCATGGATCCGCACAATGCGATCAGGCACGACTTCTTCCAGTGCGTGCGCACCCGCAAGGAGCCGATCTCGCCCGTCGAGTGGGCGACGCGGATCATGGTCATCGTCGACCTGGCGACCCGTTCCATGTGGAAGGGCAAGGCCTACGGCTTCGATCCCGAAACGATGACGGCGAGGGCCCTCTGAACCGTTGACTGACCTATTCGACGAAAGCATCGACTGCGTGCGGCTCGGCCGTCCCGCCATGGGCACCCGCTTCGAGGTGGCCATCCCGCGGAGCGGCCCGCCCCGCGGTGGGGCGCAGGAGAAGGCGACCCTCACGCGCGAAGAGGCTAACCTCCTCGCCTGCGCCGAGGCGGCGCTTGATGAGATCACTTTTTATCATCGCAGCTTCAATCTCTTCCGCCGGGACAGCTTTCTCAGCTTTGTCAATGCGTCGGCCGCAGACCGTCCGGTGCGCGTCGATCCCGAGCTCTTCGCCCTTCTCGAGACGTGCCGCGAGATCTTCGACAGGAGCGGCGGCGCCTTCGACATTACGGTGGGGCCGCTCATGGAGTGCTGGGGGTTTCGCGACGGCGACGGCGCGATCCCCGATGCCGATGCGCTGGGCGCGACGCGCGCGTCGATCGGTTTCGACCACGTGATTCTCGACAAGAAGAACTCTACGGTGAGTTTCGACCGCGCCGGCGTGGGACTCGATCTGGGCGGTGTGGCCAAGGGATTCGCCCTCGACCAGGCGGCCGAAATCTTGCGCGACGAGTGCATACCCGCCGCCATCATCCACGGCGGCACGAGCACGGTCGTCGCCTTCGGAGCGCCGCCCGAGAGCGCGTCGTGGAAGGTCGGGATCGCCGATCCGGCGCGGGAGGGCGCGCTTCTCGCCGCGGCCTATCTCTCGGAGAGCGCCCTCAGCGTGTCGGCCCAGCACGGCCGTTGCTTCGAGGCCGACGGCGCTCTCAAAGGGCATCTCATCGATCCGTCGAGCGGCGCGCCCGCCGAGGGCGCGCTCCTCGCGGCGGTGATCGCAAAGCAAGCGGTGCTGGCCGACGCCTGGTCGACGGCGCTCGTTGCCGCCGGCCCCGGCCGCTTCCAGGAACTCGTTGCCGGCAACGACGCCATCGACGCCGCGATCCTCTTTCACGGGCCCAAAGGCGCGGAGTGTCTTGACAAGGCGGGGGTCGATGAGGAACTATTCGAGAGTCTGACAGACGAAAATTGACCATTCTCAACAAATCGATAGAGAGGCAGACGATGAAAGACATGGACCGCAGGGACTTTTTGAAAATGAGTACGGGGGCGGCGACCGCCTTTGTTTTGTCCGTCGAGGGCGCCGGTCTTTTCGCTCAGTTCGCCGACGATGTGAGCCCGGTCAACGCCGCCGTGATCGGCGCCGGCCGCCAGGGGCGGGTGATCATGGGTGAGCTGAACAAGTTCCCCTTTGTCACGGTCAAGGCGGTCTGCGACACCTCCGAGGGACGGCTCCGGGGCGCCAAGCGCCGCGCCAAGGGCGTGGCCACGTACCCCGATTTCAAGCAAATGCTCGACACGGAGAAGGAGATCGACGCCGTCTTCGTCTGCACTCCGTCCCACCTGCACACCGATATCGCCGTCGCCTGCCTCGCCGCCGGCAAGCACGTCTACTGCGAAGCGCCCATGGCGACCACCATCGACGACTGCCGCACCATCGCCGCCGCGGCGAAGAAGGCGAGTACCGTCTTCCATGTGGGCCTGCAATACCGGTCGAACCCGATCTACAAGCTGGCGCGCGAGTTCATGCTCGCCGGATCGATCCGCGATACGGTCTGCGTGCGCGGACAGTTCCACGAGAAGACTTCGTGGCGCATGCCGGCCACCGATCCGGCCAAGGACAGAGCCCTCAACTGGAAGCTCTTTCCCGACGTCTCCATCGGCCTCCTCGGCGAGGAGGGCACGCACCAGTTCGACATCATGGGGTGGTTTCTCAACAAGCTCCCCGTGAGCGTGTCGGGCTCGGGCAGCATCAGGCTCCACAACGACGGCCGCGAGATGCCCGACACCTGCCACTGCAACATGATCTGGCCGGGCGGCCTCAACATGAACTACACGGCCACCCTCGCCAACTCCCACTTCGGCCGCTTCGAGGAGTTTGTGGGCACCATGGGCGCCATCCGGCTCGTCGGTGATTTCGGCTGGCTCTTCAAGGAGGCCGACGCGCCCACGCAGGGCTGGGAGGTCTACGCCGTGCGGCAGAATCTCCACAAGGACCAGGGGATCACGCTCATCGCCGACGCCACCAAGCTCGCCAAGCAGGGTAAGCTCAAGGAGGGGGTGGGGCTGCCCCACCCGGCCATGTATTACGGCCTGCAGGACTTTCTCCTCAGCGTGACGGGCGGCAAGCCGTCGGCCTGTCCCGCACCGCTCGGCCTGCGCGCATCGGTCATCGGCATCAAGGCCCACGAGGCGGCAATGAGCGGCAAGGAGATCGTTTTCGAGAAGGAGTGGTTCGAGATTTAAAACCCCTCTTCAGAGGAAGGGACAGTCATGGGAGAGATCAATTTCCGCCTCCGCCGCATGGGGCTCTCACTGCGCGTGGCGGCGACCTGTTTGCTCATCATCCTCGCCGGAGGGTACGCCGCCGCCGTGCAGCACATGTTCGACCATTATGAGAACAAGGACGAGCGGCCCGGCCTCTCCATGGACGACATCACGGGGAGCTTTCACGGCGTCAACAGCGAGGCGCCCATGATCGTCGCCATCAACGGCTCCATGCGCGAGTATCTCACCGACTCGGAGCACGCCGCCCTGCTGTCGTGGCTCGAGGGGACGCGCATCAGCGAGGACTATGACAACCTCGACCTCGGCGAGAACGCACCGGCCGACATTATCGACTACAAATGCCTCCGCTGCCACAGCCGCGACGCCAAGGAGGGGGGCGCGATCGGCGCCCGCGTGCCGCTCGAATACTGGGACGACATCAAGCCGATCGCCTACAGCAAGCAGTACGATCCCGTGCCGCTCGAGATTCTCACCATGTCGACCCACACCCACGCGCTGAGCATGGCGATGGTGACGGCGCTCACGGCGCTCCTCTTTCTCGGCACGGGCTGGTCGTGCCGCTGGCGAAACCGCATCATCGCACTGACCTTCCTGGCGCTGCTCGCCGACCTGGGGAGCTGGTGGCTGGCGCGGTGGTGCGAACCCTTCTGCACGGTGCTCATCGTGGCGGGGGCTGTTTACGGTGGGCTGCTTGTTCTGCAGTTGGTGGGGACTTTTGTCGACATCTGGTTCGGGCGGGTCAAGCCCTGCGGTGAGTAGCCTCGTGATGCCGAGAGAGAAATTCTTGGCAAAATTTCCCAGCCAAATTCTCTGAATTCAGAAATGCCCCGACTCCCGCCCGAATGCTTCCCTAATTATATTATTCTTCTGCTAGACAGTAGTCTCTTGGCCCCGCTTTTCATAATCTGAGGTTTCGAAACTGATCCGACATTTCAGGCCGAAAAGAACGAGCTAACAAGCAAGGGTGAATACTGTCTTGGCGACCGCGACCCGGAGGCCCGAAAAACAGGCTCTCGCGGGGGATGACCTATGGGGCTTGATCTCTGTCATAAAAAGAGTTAACAAAATTTTCCTTTTTGCCGATATCACGAAAAAATAGGTGTTCCACGAAACAAGTTTTATTAATATCTTTGATTCATGCACACAGCGGAAGATGTTAATCAATCGGAGACCGCCCGTCGATTCCACGGGGAAAGACGGGTCGAGATCACGGCGTGTGCAACTTTTTAGATAGAGTTGTTACAAGTGCTTGAAGGACAGAGCATTATGCGGACGTTTAAACTCGTTGCCCTCACACCTCCCGGTCAGACCGATCCATCGATCGCCATCGCCGCCAGCCGCGCCGGTGCGCTCGGAGTTCTCGACCTCGAATATCTGGCCTGGGACGACGCTGCCGCGGCAGAGACTGCGGCGGGAGCGATCGACCGGCTTGCGGCATTCAGCGGGGCTGATTGCGGCATCAAACTCGATGGCCGGGCGGCCGAACTCTACGCCACCCTCGCGGAGTGCACCGAAGGCGACGGTCTGCCCGATCCGATCACCGTGGTGATCCTCACGCCGGCCGACTCCAAGATCCTCACTCCTTTCATCGAGACCTTGCACGGTGACGGTCTGACCGTGCTCCTCGAGGCGACGAGCATCGAGGACGCCCGGCTCGGCGTTCGGGTCGAAGCCGACGGCCTGATCGCCAAGGGCAACGAGGCTGCCGGGTGGGTGGGCGATGAAACCACCTTCATCCTCGTGCAGCGGTTCCTCCGCGACCTCTCGCTCCCCGTCTGGGCGCAGGGCGGTATGGGCGCCCACACGGCGGCCGCCTGCTTCACCGCCGGTGCCGTGGGAGCGGTCTTCGATTATCAGCTCGCCTTGCAGCGCGAGTCGACCCTTTCCGGCGCGGCGCGCGAGATCGTCACCGCCGCCGGCAGCCACGAGACGGTCTGCGTCGGCCAGAAGCTCGGCGCACCCTTCCGGATCCTCGACGCACCCGGCAGCCCCATGCTCGACACCTTGCGCCACGAAGAGGAAATGATTGCGGGCCGCTCCGGTTCGCGTACCAAGAAGCTTGCCGCCTGGCGCGAGAAGATCGGCAGCCTTGTCGGCTGGGACGATCCTTCGTCTCAGATTGTGCCCTTCTGTACCGATGGCGCGACCGCAACCGGTCTGAGAGAAAAATACCTCACCGTGGGGCGCGCGCTCGAAGGAATCCGCGAGACGATCGATGCCGCCATCAGCGCGGCCCGGTCGGCGCGGCCTTTTGACGCTGGCGCTCCACTGGCCGCGTCGCAGGGCACCGAATACCCGATCGTCCAGACGCCGATGATCGGCATCAGCGACCAGGCCGCGTTCGGCCTGCGCGTCGCCGAAGAGGGCGCGCTGCCCTTTGTGGCACTCGGCCATGCAAGCGGTGCCGAACTCGAGGAACTTCTCGCCGAATGGAGCCAGACTCTCGGAGACCGCCCCTGGGGTGCGGGACTCCTCGGCTCCCTTCCGGCTGAGCTGGCCGCGGAGCAGATCGGCGCCCTCAGTGCCAATCGTCCGGCCTACGGAATGATCTCGGGCGGCACCGACGACGAGGCTTTCGAACTGTCCCGGTCTCTGGGCGCCGAGACGAACGTCTACCTTCACGCCTGCTCGCGAGAGAGTCTCGCCTCCCTGCTCGACAAGGGGACCAGACGATTTATCTTCGAGGGTCGCGAAAGCGGCGGCCGCGTGGGCGCGCGCAGCAGTTTCGAGCTCTGGACCATGGCTGTCGATATGCTCCTCGAACGGGTTTCGGCCGACGAGGCCGCCCACTATCACGTGCTCTTCGGCGGCGGGATCCACGACAGCCTCTCGGCGTCGATGGCCGCCACCGCGGCCGCGCCGCTCGCCGAGCGGGGGATCAAGGTGGGCGTGCTCATGGGCACGCCCTACCTCTTCACCGACGACGCCGTCGAGGCCAAGGCGATCGTCAAGGGCTACCAGCAAGAGGTTCTCGACTGCTCGAGGACCGAGCTCGTGGAGACGGTTCCCGGCTACGCGGTCCGCTGCGCCGACACGCCCTTCTCCGAGGCGATCATGGAAGACAGGGAGCGGCTCTCGGGCGAAGGCCGGTCACCGGCCGAGATCCAGGAGGAGCTCGAAACCCTCGTTCTCGACAGGCTGCGCATCGCGTCCAAGGGGCTCAAGCGCCGGGCTCAGCCCGCGTCGGGCGACGACGACTCGCCCTACGTGACCGTCCGTTCGCGCGACCAGTACGCCAAGGGCGCCTACATGCTCGGACAGTCGGCGGCGTTCAACAACGAGGTGCGCTCTGTCGACGATCTGCACAACGACGTGACGGCCGGTGGATCGGACAGGATCGACAGCCTCGACGACGCGCCCCTCTCCGAGAAGGGCCGCCGCCGCGTGAAGGGCCCCGAGCCTTCGGACGTGGCCATCGTGGGCATGGCGTGCTTCATGCCCAAGGCGGGCGACCTCCAGGATTATTGGGAGAACATCCTCAACAACGTGGACGCCGTGACCGAGGTGTCGAAGCTCCGCTGGGATTGGGAGCGCTACTACGACGAGGACAAACAGAAAAGGGACAAGTCCTATTCCAAGTGGGGGGGGTTCCTCGATGATGTCCCCTTCGACCCGATGAAATACGGCATGCCGCCCTTCTCGCTCAAGGCGATCGATCCGATCCAGTTGCTCACCCTCGAGTGCGCGCGCCAGGCGCTCGAGGACTCGGGCTACCACGAGCGCTCCTTCGACCGGGAACGGTGCGCGGTGATCAGCGGAATGAGCGGCGGCGCGCCCGACCTCGCCAATCAGTACGCCTTCCGCACGGCGTTGAGTACCTTCGTGCAGAACGTGCCCGAGGAGATCCTCTCCCAGCTTCCCGAGTGGACCGAGGATTCCTTCGCCGGCATCTTGCCCAATGTTTCGACGGGGCGCGTGGCCAACCGGCTCGACCTCAACGGGTGCAACTTCGTCGTCGACGCCGCCTGCGCGTCGTCGCTCGCCGCCTTCTACACGGCGGTGCGCGAGCTCGAAACGGGCTCGAGCGACATGGTGCTCTGCGGCGCGGCCGACACGATGATGAACCCCTTCGCCTATCTCTGCTTCAGCAAGACCCAGGCCCTCAGCCCGCGCGGTCTCTGCCGCCCCTTCGATCAGAGCGCCGACGGGATCACCATCGGCGAGGGTTTCGGATTCCTCGTTCTCAAGAGGCTTTCCGATGCCGAACGGGACGGGGACAAGATCTACGCCGTGGTCAAGGGCGTGGGAGCGTCGAGCGACGGCAAGGACAAGGGGCTCACCGCTCCGCGGCCCGAGGGCCAGGCGATCGCCTTGCGGCGCGCCTATGAAAAAGCCGGTTTCCCGCCCGCCACGGTCGGCCTCGTCGAAGGCCACGGCACGGGCACGCAGGCGGGCGAGGAGGTCGAGGTCTCCGTTCTCAGGGATGTTTTCGAGGAGGGCGGCTCGCTCCCCAAGAGCACTGTCGTCGGATCGGTCAAGTCGTCGATCGGCCACCTCAAATCGTCGGCGGGCCTCGCCAGCCTGCTCAAGGTGACCAAGGCGCTCCACCACAAGGTCGCGCCGCCCATGATCGGCGTGGAGGAACCCAACGCGATCCTGGAGGAGAGCCCCTTCTTCGTGAATCGCGAGGCGCGCCCCTGGATCCACGGGATCGCCGATCATCCCCGCCGCGCCGGCGTGAGCAGCTTCGGTTTCGGTGGAACGAACTTTCACGTCGTGCTCGAGGAATACACGGGCGACTTTGTCGACCGCTCCTCCGATGCGGCCACGAAAAACTGGTCGAGCGAGCTCTTCGTCTTTCGCGGCGCCGACGAGGCTGCGATCAACACACTCCTCGACACGATCGAGAAGGCCCTCGATGGGGGAGCCAGTCCGACGCTCCGCGATCTGGCCTTCTCCCTCTGGCAGGATGCCAAGAAGAAATCGGGCCCCACTCTGGCGATCGTCGCCACGGCGCTCGACGACCTCAAAAACAAGCTCGGTCTGGCGCGCGGCTACCTGGCCAAGGACGACGCCCGGAAGGTCGAAGATCCCCGCGGGATCTACTTCACGCGCAGCCCGCTGGCGGCCGAGGGTAAGGTGGGATTCCTTTTCTCCGGACAGGGTTCGCCCTATCCCGACATGGCGCGCGTGCTGGCCCTGAACTTCAGTGAGATTCGTGAGCGCTACGAGCTGGCCGACCGGCTTCTGGCCGATCAGTTTCCCCGTCCGCTCCACTCCTACGTCTTCCCGCCGCCCCATTTCACCGAAGAAGAGGAAAAGGCCAACATGGCGGCGCTCATGGCCACCAACGTGGCCCAGCCCGCCATCGGCGCCACCGACATGGGGCTCCTCCGTCTCATGGAGTCGCTCGGCGTCGAACCCGAAACGGTGGCCGGGCACAGTTATGGCGAGTATGTGGCGCTCTGCGCCGCGGGCGTCTTCGACGAGGAGGAACTCTATCCCCTCTCCGAGGCGCGGGGGCGTTTTATCGTGGAGAGCGCAGAAGGCGAGTTCGGCGACTCCGCGGGCGATCTCGGCACCATGGCGGCTGTCGAGGCGGAGCGCGGGCCGGTGGAGAAGGTCATCGAACCGCTCGACGGCGTGTGGGTGGCCAATCTCAACTCACCCGTGCAGACCGTGATCTCGGGGACGCGCGAGGGCATCAAGAAGGCCGTCGCCGCACTCGAGAAGGCGGGACTCTCCACGCGCGAGGTGGCCGTGTCGTGCGCGTTCCATTCGCCGATCATCTCCGAGGTGCAGGACCGCCTCAAGGGGTACCTCGACGATCTTGAGTTTTCGGCGCCCACGAAGGAGGTCTTTTCCAACACGACCGCCCAGCACTATCCCACCGATCCCAAGGAGATCGCCACCCTGCTCGGCGAGCATCTGACCCGGCCAGTCGAGTTCGCCAAGGAGATCGAGGCGATGTACGAGGCCGGAACGCGGATCTTCATCGAGGCCGGACCGCGCCGCGTTCTCACCAACCTGACGCTGCAGATCCTCGACGGCAAGGACGTGCTCGCCCTGCCCCTCGACCAGCCCGGGCGGGACGGGATTCTCCACCTCCACCACGTTCTCGGCCAGATCGCCGTTCACGGGGTGCCCGTCGACCTCGATCGGCTTTACGAGGGCCGCGGCGTCCGCCAGTACGCTCTCCACAACCTCGCCGAGGAGGCGAAGGCCGAGGAGCTCTCGCGCACCACTTGGATGGTCAACGGCGGTCGTTCCAGGCCGCTTCACGAGGAGGACAAGGAAAAGGTTGTCATCGACTTGGTCCCCGCCGGCAAGGTCGAGGTGGTGGAAAAAGTGGTGGAGAAGGTCGTCGAGAAGATCGTCGAGGTTCCGTCGGCCCAGCCGGCGCCTGCTCCGGCGGCTCCGGCCGAACCGGCTCCGACGCCTGAGCCGACACCTGCCGCGGCCGCGCCAATTCCAGAACCGGCCGCGACGCCGCAACCGGCTGCGCCGGTCCGCTCGGCGGCCGACGATGAGCTCGACCGGATCATGCTCGACAAGCACCAAAAGCTGATGCAGCAGTTTCTCGAGACGCAGCAGAAGGTGATGACCGCCTTCCTCGAGGGGACGGGGTCCGAGACGCCGTTGCCCGACGCGGCGGCTCCGACCGTGTCGGCCACGACCGTGTCGGCTCCGACCGTGTCGGCTCCGACCGTGTCGGCTCCGGCCGCGGCAACCGAGCCTCCTCCCCCCGCGGCTGCACCGGCGCCCGTGACACCGCCTGCGGCAGTCGTCAAACCCGCTCCCGCGCCGGTGGACGCCCCGCCCCCTGCGGCTCCCGCGGCCGTTCCGGTTCCGACGCCGGCTCCGGAGGCCACTCCTGTCGCCGAGCCTGCCCCCGTCGAACCTTCGGCGGTGCCCGCTGCGGCGAGCACGGACAAGATCGAAGCACGCCTTCTCGAAATCGTGAGCGAACGCACCGGCTATCCGCCCGACATGCTCGACCTCGACCTCGATCTCGAAGCCGACCTCGGCATCGATTCGATCAAGCGCGTCGAGATTCTCGGCGTGGTGCAGCAGGACTTTCCCGAGCTGGGAGAAGCCCAGGACGAGCTCGCCCAGGAAGAGCTCGGCCGGCAGAAAACGTTGCGCGGCATCATCGACTGGATCGGTTCGAACGTGAAAGCGCAACCGGCCGCAACGCCGGTTCCCACACCCGCGCCGGCTCCGACACCCGCGCCTCCATCCGCTGCGCCTGGGCCTGCCCCCGCCGTTGCTCCCGTCCCCGCGCCGGCCGCTCCGGCTCCCACGGCGGCACCAACACCCCCGGCGCCTGAGGCTGACACGACGGCCGATACCGCGCAGATTCAGGCACGCCTTCTCGAGATCGTGAGCGACCGCACAGGTTATCCGCCCGACATGCTCGACCTCGATCTCGATCTCGAAGCCGACCTCGGCATCGACTCGATCAAGCGCGTCGAGATCCTCGGCGTGGTGCAGCAAGACTTTCCCGAGCTGGGCGAGGCCCAGGACGAGCTCGCCCAGGAAGAGCTCGGCCGGCAGAAAACGTTGCGCGGCATCATCGACTGGATCGGCGCCAACCTTCAGACGGTCGCTGGTGGCGGCTCACCGCCTGCAGAGGCTCCGGCGCCCGCGCCGGCACCCGATGTGGCGTCGGTGGCACCACCTGCTCCGGCAGCGCCTGCACCCACTGCGCCTGCTCCCACTGCGCCTGCTCCCGCGGCACCGGCGGCTCCTGTGCCCGAAGAATCGTCGTCGCCGGCGGCGGCTGTAGATACCACCCAGATCCAATCCCGTCTGCTCGAGATCGTGAGCGACCGCACAGGCTATCCGCCCGACATGCTCGACCTCGATCTCGATCTCGAAGCCGACCTCGGCATCGACTCGATCAAGCGCGTCGAGATCCTCGGCGTCGTGCAGCAGGACTTTCCCGAGCTGGGCGAGGCCCAGGACGAGCTCGCCCAGGAAGAGCTCGGCCGGCAGAAGACCTTGCGCGGCATCATCGACTGGATCGGCGCCAACCTCCAGGGCGGCGCCGCTGCTGACTCAGCACCTGCAAATGCTCCGGCGCCCGCACCGGCACCTTCCGTGGCATCCGCGGCAGCACCGGCTCCGGCTGCTCCGGCAGCACCGGCTCCGGCTGCTCCGGCAGCGCCAGCTCCGGCTGCTCCGGCAGCACCGGCTCCGGCTGCTCCGGCAGCACCAGCTCCGGCTGCTCCGGCAGCACCAGCTCCGGCATCCGAACCGTCGGCATCACCGACGGGGACGGTGGACACCACCCAGATTCAATCCCGACTCCTCGAGATCGTGAGCGACCGCACAGGTTATCCGCCCGACATGCTCGACCTCGACCTCGATCTCGAAGCCGACCTTGGCATCGACTCGATCAAGCGCGTCGAGATCCTCGGCGTGGTGCAGCAAGACTTTCCCGAGCTGGGCGAAGCCCAGGACGAGCTCGCCCAGGAAGAGCTCGGCCGGCAGAAGACCCTGCGCGGCATCATCGACTGGATCGGCGCCAACCTCCAGACGGTTGCCGCTGGCAGCTCAGCCCGAGCAGAGGCTCCGGCGTCCACGCCGGCACCCGATGTGGCATCGGTGGCAGCACCTGCACCGGCAGCGCCTGCACCGGGGGCGCCTGCACCCGCTGCGCCTGCTCCCGCGGCACCGGCGGCTCCTGTGCCCGAAGAATCGTCGTCGCCGGCGGCGGCTGTAGACACCACCCAGATCCAATCCCGTCTGCTCGAGATCGTGAGCGACCGCACCGGCTATCCGCCCGACATGCTCGACCTCGACCTCGATCTCGAAGCCGACCTCGGCATCGACTCGATCAAGCGCGTCGAGATCCTCGGCGTGGTGCAGCAGGACTTCCCCGAGCTGGGAGAAGCTCAGGACGAGCTCGCCCAGGAAGAGCTCGGCCGGCAGAAAACGTTGCGCGGCATCATCGACTGGATCGGCGCCAATCTTCAGGGAGGCACCGCTGCTGACTCAGCCCCTGCAACCCTTTCGACGCCCGCGCCGGCACCATCTGCGGCGCCGTCAGCGGCAGCACCGGCTCCGTCAGCTCCGGCTGCGCCGGCTCCGGCACCGGCTGCGCCGGCTCCCCAGGCGGCGCCTGCCGGGACGGCGACCGAGTCTGCCAAGACGGTGGATACGACCCAGATTCAATCCCGACTCCTCGATATCGTGAGCGACCGCACGGGCTATCCGCCCGATATGCTCGACCTCGACCTCGATCTCGAAGCCGACCTCGGCATCGACTCGATCAAGCGCGTCGAGATCCTCGGCGTGGTGCAGCAGGACTTCCCCGAGCTGGGAGAAGCCCAGGACGAGCTCGCCCAGGAGGAGCTCGGCCGGCAGAAAACCTTGCGCGGCATCATCGACTGGATCGGCGCCAATCTCAACGGCAACCCCGCGGCGTCGGCCGCGCTCCCCGCGTCCGCCCCGGCCGCGCTCCCCGCGTCCGCCCCGGCCGCGCTCTCCGCGCCCGCCCCGGCCGCGCTCTCCGCGCCCGCTCCCGTACCTGTTGCCCCGGCCGCAACGGTCGACTACGCATCGAACGTGGGTGTTCCGCGCTTTCTCATGAATCCCGTCGAGCTCCCACTCCCCGAGATGCCTCTGAATATCGCGCCCGGTTCCGTGATTCTCATCACCGACGACGGCACCGGGATTTCCGAGCAGCTCACCGCCGAGATCGGCCGCCTTGGCGGCCAGGTCGCCCTGGTTCAATCGGGCGACGCCACCGTCCGCACGGGCGAAGGCGTTTACACGGCCAAGCTCGGCGATCCGGCCGAGACCGAAACGCTCGTCAATCTCGTGCGCGAGCAGGGACCGATCGCGGGCATCATTCATCTGTCGCCCCTTCTCACTGGGGGCGCTGCCTATGAAACGATGTCGCTCGAAGAGTGGCAAGCCGCGCTGCGCCACGACGTGAAGAGCCTCTACCTCCTTGCACGGCAGGCGAGCGCCGACATCAGGGCGGCGGCCGACGCCGGCGGCGGCTGGCTCTTCGCCGCGGGCGCGACGGAAGTCGCCACAGAGGGCGGCCGACGGACGATCGTCTCCCCCGAGCATGGGGGCGTGACCGGTTTCATCAAGACGATCGGTTCCGAGTGGTACTATGTGAACAGCAAGATCCTCGATTTCGACCTGACCCAGACTCCTGAGATGATGGCCCGCTGTATCCTGCGCGAAATGGCTTGGAAGAACGGCGAGCTCGAGATCCTCTATCGCGGCGAGACGCGCATCGTGCTGCGCGCCGATCTTGCGCCCCTCGACGTGACCCGCCAGGCGGCGATCGAGATCGCGCCCGACTGGGTTATTCTCATCACGGGCGGCGCCACGGGCATCACCGCCGCCGTCTCTCTCGAGATGGCCCGCAACTACCAGCCCACCCTCGTGCTCGCCGGGATCGAAACCTGGCCGGGCGACACCGAGGACCCCGCCACGGCCGGCATCGACGATCCCGCGGCGGTGAAGAAGGCGCTCATCGAGCAGTTCAAGCAGAAGGGCGATTTTTCGCTCGGCGAGGTCGAGGCCGCCTTCAACAGGCTCATGCGCGACCGCGAGATGCGCCGCAATGTGGACGCCCTCCGCGCGGCGGGCTCGACAGTAGAATACTTCCAGGTCGACGTGCGCGACGAGGCCCGTTTCGGCGGTCTGATCGACAGCGTGTATGAGAAATACGGCCGGCTCGACGGAATGATCCACGGCGCCGGAATCATTGCCGACAAGCTCGTCGAGGACAAGGTCCCCGAATCGTTCGACCGCGTCTTCGACACCAAGGCGGACAGCGCCTTCATCCTCAGCCGCGCGCTCCGCGGCGACTCGCTCAAGTTTCTCGTCTTCTTCTGCTCCGTGGCGGGCCAGTTCGGCAGCCGCGGCCAGTGCGATTACTCGGCCACCAACGAGGTGGTGGGGCGCCTCTGCCTCCGGCTCAACGCCGACCTGCCGACGCGCGTCATCGCCGCCAACTGGGGCCCCTGGGCGCCGGCCGCGGCCGGAATGGTCTCGGCCGAGGTCCAGAAGCAGTTCGCCCAGAAGGGCGTGCAGATGATCCCCCAGGCGGCCGGCCCGCGCCTCCTCGACAGGGAGATCCGCTTTGGCCACAAGGACGACGTTTTTGTAGTCTTCGGCGAAGGGCTCTGGTCGTCGTCGGGCGTGCCCGGTGTCTATCCCCTCCTCGACCTTGCACGTTTTTCGGAGCCGCCCTCCGACGATCCCGCCGCCGCGCTTCCCGAGATCCGCAGACCGCTCGATCCCGAACGCGACGTCTACCTCAAAGACCACCTGCTCGACGACAAGCCGGTCTTTCCCTTCGCCATGGGCATGGAGTTCATGGGCGAAGCGGTGCAACGGCTCTGGCCGCATAAAAAGATCATCGGCATGGATTCGTTCCGCGTCTTCCGCGGGATCGTCGTCGACGGACCCGACCATGAGCTCATTCTCAAAATGAAGCCCAAAGCCGAATCCCCTTCTCCCGACGCGACACTCGCCGTCGAGGTGGAGATCGCCGAGGCGTCGAAGCCGGAGCGTCCCAGCCATCGAGCAGTCGTGCTGCTCGGCGACGCGCTCCCCGAGCGTCCGGCCTTTGACGCCAAACTTCTCGAGAACCTCGGGCCCTTCCCGAAAACGACGGAGGAGTCCTACCTGCAGTGGCTCTTCCACGGCCCCTGTTTCCAGGGGATCACCCGGATCGAGGGCGCCAGCGAGGAGGGGATCGCCGTGAGGCTCCGCTCCCACCTGCCGCTCGAGTGCTTCCTCCACCTGCCGCCCGGGCAGTGGACGATCGATCCCGTGGTGATGGACTCGGCCTTCCAGCCGGCGCTCCTCTGGGAGCGGGCTTATTACGACATGACGCCGCTCCCCTCGGGCTTTGCGGCCTTCCGTCTCTTCGGATCGCTGTCGCAGGAACCGCTTCTGTGCCACATGCAGACCAACGCGAGCAGCGACGGCCAGATCCTGACGACGAACATCTTCTTCGTCGATGAGAACCAGCGCCAGGTGGCGCGCCTCGAGGGAATGGAGTTTTCGTGCAGCGCCGACCTCAACCGACTGGCCGGCAAGGTCAAAACCTATCGGGGAGAAAGCTGATGGGCGCGGCCGACAAGGATATCGCCATCATCGGTATGTCGTGCATCTACGCCGGCGCGCCCGATCTCGAGACTTATTGGCAGAACATCGTCAACAAGGTCGACTGCGTGACCGATCCGCCCGACGACTGGGGCTACCCCGAGGTCTTCGATCCCGAGTCGGATCGGAATGACCGCGTTTATACCCGGAAGGGCGGCTACCTCGGCAAGCTGGCCACCTACCACCCCATCGAGTTCGGAACGATTCCGCGCAGCGTCGAGGGGGGTGAGCCCGATCATTTTCTCGCCATGCGCGTCGCCAAGGAAGCGCTCGACGACGCCGGCAATCCCGAGGAGAGGATCGACCGCGAGCGCGTCGAGGTGATCGTCGGCAAGGGGACCTATGCCAACCGCGGCCTCGCCGTCGTGCTCCAGCACGGGCTCATCACCGACCAGACCCTCAAGATCCTCAAGAAGCTCCACCCCGAATATACCGACGACGACCTCGAAGAGATCAGGAGGGAGCTCAAGAAGAGCCTGCCGCCCTTCACGTCCGACACGCTGGCGGCGATCGTTCCCAACATCCTCTGCAACCGGATCGCCAACAGGCTCGACTTCATGGGCCCGAGCTACGTGGTCGACGCCGCCTGCGCCTCGTCGATGATCGCCCTTCAGCAGGGCGTCAACGATCTTCTCTCCGACCGGTGCGACATGGTCGTCATGGGCGGCGTGCACGCCTCGGCCGCGCCGCCCGTTCTCATGACTTTTTGCCAGATCGAGGCGCTGTCGCGCACGGGGCGGATCAAACCTTTCGACAAGGACGCCGACGGCACCCTGCTCGGCGAGGGCGTGGGCATGATCGTGCTCAAACGGCGCGCCGATGCGGAGAGGGACAATGACAGGATCTACGCCCTCGTCAAGGGCGTGGGCACGTCGAGCGACGGCAAGGCGCTCGGCCTCCTCGCGCCGCGCGTGGAAGGACAGGTCCTCGCCATGAAACGCGCCTGGGAAATGTCGGGACTCGAACCGGGAACGGCCGAGCTGATCGAGGCGCACGGCACGGGAACCACCGTGGGCGACGTGGTCGAGATGCAGTCGATGTCGCAAATTTTTGGCAAGCGCAACGGGCTGCCCACGATCGCCGTGGGCACGGTCAAGTCGATGATCAGCCACACGATCCCGGCGGCGGGCACGGCGGGGCTGATCAAGACCGCTCTGGCGATCCACCACCGCGTTCTGCCCGCCACCTTGAACTGCAGCGAGGTCAATCCGGCCTTCGAGATCGACAAAACGCCGTTCTACATCAACACCGACACCCGCCCCTGGATCCGCGGAAAGAAAGGCCCCCGCCGCGCGGGGGTCAACGCCTTCGGATTCGGCGGGGTCAACGGACACGTGATCCTCGAGGAATACACGGGGGAGAAGGGCAAATGACGCACCCCTCGAAATACCAATCTTGGGAAACAGAGGTTTTTGTCCTCCAGGCCGAGTCGCGGGCAGGGCTGGTCAAGGAGTGCCGCGAGCTGGCCGCCTTTCTGCCGGGAAAGGACGACCTCTCGCTCAAGGATCTCGCCTTCAGCCTCAACTGTCCCCTGCACGAGTCGGCGTCCCATCGCCTCTCGCTCGTCTCCAAGTCGCCCGGCGAGCTTGAAAAGAAGCTCGCCTTTGCCATCAAGCGTCTCGAGGATCCCGAGGTCAAAACGATCGAGGACCGGAGCGGCATCTACTTCTTCGAGGAGCCGATGGCGCGCCAGGGGGGGGTGGCTTTTGTTTTTCCCGGCGAGGGATCGCAGTACCCCGGAATGCTCGGCGATCTGGCTCTCCACTTTCCCGAGGTGCGCGCTTGCTTCGACCGCGCCGACAGGGTAATGCTCGAGTCGGGCTGCACCGTGCTGCCGAGCCATCTTCTTTTTCCCCATCTTCTCGATGACGCATCGAGAGAGCTGATCACCCCCGAAGAGCTCTTCGGTATGGACATGGCGGTGACGGTCATGTTCAACGCCTCCCAGGCGATGAACGCTCTTTTGGGAAAACTGGGGATCACGCCGCAGTGCATCGCCGGACACTCGAGCGGCGAGTTCAGCGCGCTCATCGCGTCGGGCGCCGTGCCCGTCGACAATGACGATCAGCTCGTGGGATATAGCTGCAGCCTCACCGAGATCTCTCAGAACGCTCTCGGCGACAACGTGCCCAAGGCGAGTTTTCTTACCGTGGGCGGCGCGGGCACAGAGGTGGTCTACGCCATCGTGGCCGAGTCGGAAGGGCGCCTCCAGATCGCCATGGACAACTGCCCCAACCAGTTGATCATCTGCGGTTCCGACGAGGCGACGAAGGACGCTCTCGCCAAGCTTCAGAAGAAGGGCGCCATCTGCTCCTATCTGCCTTTCGACCGGGCCTATCACACGCCCGAATTCACGCCCGTGGTCGACGAGTTTTTCAAATTCATCGAAACCGTGGAGACCAAGGCGCCCGACGTGACGATCTTTTCGTGCGCCACCTGCGCGCCCTACCCGACCGAGCCCGACGCGATCCGCCGGCTGGCCGTCGACCAGTGGGCGATGGCGGTCCGGTTCCGCGAGACGGTGGACGCCATGTACGACGCCGGGGCGCGCCTCTTCGTCGAGGTGGGGCCCAAGGACGCGCTCATCGGTTTCGTCAACGACATCCTCGGCGACCGCCCCCACGTGGCGGTTCCCTCCAACGTGCCCTTCCGGACGGGAACGACGCAGGTCAATCACCTCGTCGGACTTCTCGCCGCCCATGGAGTCGCCATGCGGCTCGACCACCTCTACGAGTTCAGAGCCCCGCAGAGACTGAGCTTCGAGGAGGGGGCGGTCTCGGGGAAGCCCAAACCCAAGGGGCCGGCGATGAACCTTCTCCTCAGTCTGCCCAATATGTGGCTGGAGAAAAATCCCGTCCCGCCCAAGGCGCCCGCCCCGGCGGGGGGCGAGGGGCCAAAACCCGTTCAGTCCGAAGCCGTCGAGCCGGCCGCGCCGGCCGCGGTGTTGGACGACTCGAGCGCGCCCGCCGACGATCGCCACGTGGCGCACAGCCCGCGCGCCGTCATGATGAAGGATTACCTCGATACGATGGAGCGGTTCCTCGCGACGCAGGAGGCGGTGATGACCGCTTTCAAGCGCCGCGGGCGACCAGCCGCCGGACCGAAAACCAGACCCTTCGCCTTTGACGTGGTCTCCCGGACGCCGGGCAAGGAGCTGAGCGCCACCTTGCGGCTCGACGTGGGGGAGCATACTTTTCTTCAGCATCACACGCTGGGACGGCTCCTTTCCAATCGCGACGCGAGTCTGCTCGGACTGCCCGTCGTCCCCCTGACCATGAGCGCCGAGATCCTCGCCCAGGCGGCGGCGCTCCTTGTGGCCGGCAAGAAGGTGATCGCCATGTCCAACATGCGCACCGCGCGCTGGGTCGAGGTGACCGAGGAGCGGCCCTTCGATCTCTTTCTCACCGTCCGGCTCAAGGAGGGCGCGGCGAACGAGGTCGACGTGGGAATGGCCGAAGCGACGGGCGGGCCGCGCCAGGGGGGGACCAACGGCTCCCGGCCGGCGGGTGCGCCCTTCGTGACGGCGACGGTCGTCTTCGGCGAAGACTACCCGGACGCGCCCGAGGTGGCGCTGCCCGCGGTCGATCCAAGCCGGACCTATCCGCTCACGCCCGACGAGTATTACACCAAGCTCATGTTCCACGGCCCCGCCTTTCAAGGGGTGCGTTCCATCGACAGGATCGACGATCACGGCATCGAGGCGACGATCGACTTGCCCCACGATCGGGGCCTCTTTCGCGACCATCCCAATCCCGACCTCCTCACCGAGCTCGTGCTGCTCGATATTGCCGGCCAGCTCGTGATCTTCTGGACGGGCGGACAGTTCGACGAGGGATTCGTCGGCTTTCCCACCGGATTCGACCGGCTCAACGTCTACGGCGCCATCGATCCGGGATCGGGGCCGTTCAAGTGCCACGTGGCGGTCAGCGCGCCCGACGAGGCGCAGTTCTCCTCCAACATCTACGTCGTCGACGGGGAGGGGAGACTCCTCCTCGAGTACGAGGCGTGGAAGGACCTGCGCTTTCTCGACTGGACTCGCAGGGTGGTCGACGCCATGCAGACGCCCTGTGGCAACATGCTCAGCACACCCTTTCCGGTCACCGCCCCCCTTCCGGCGGCGGGACGTTTCACGGCCTGCGCCTGCAACGAGGCGGGCGCCGAGCTCTGGAAGAGGGTGGTGGCCTACATCATTCTCAGCCGGAGGGAGCGGCCGATCTGGCTCGATCTCAAGGGGATCGAGAAGCGCAAGCGCGAATGGCTTCAAGGAAGGCTCGCGGCCAAGGACGCCGTCCGCCTCTTCGTGAAGAACAAGTACGGCCTCGACCTCTGTCCCACCGATATCGAGATCGTGAACGACGAGAACAACCGGCCGATCGTGGGAGGCGCCACGCTCGCCGAACTGGGTGTCGACGTTCGGGTCTCGATCGCCCACTGCAAGCATGGCGCCGTGGCTTTCGCCGGCGACGGGGAAACTTGTGGTGGAGTGGGCATCGACGTGGAGGCGCTCGACCGCGACATCGGCAAGGTGGTGCGGGGCGCGTTCCATCCGCCCGAGCAGGCGCTCTACGCCGGCCTCGGGCCTGAGGAGACACAGACGACGATGCTCCACTTCTGGTGCGCAAAAGAAGCGCTCGCCAAGGCGCTCGGCAAGGGGCTGATGGGCTCGCCCCTCAACGTGGTCATCGAGGCTTACGACCGCGCCACGGGCCGCGTCGACATGAAAATCGCCGGCGGATTGGCCCAGCAATTTCCCCAATTTGCCGATAAGATATTCAACGCCCACGCGGGGCACGATGAGAGGGTGGCCTTTGCCACGACCGTTGTCTGAAAGAAATCAAGGAGCGCGTGAAACGTAATGCCAGAACCGAGCGGAACGGAACGGTACAGCAAGGAAGCCATCTTCAAGGACGTGGTCGGGATTCTCGAAGAGACCTCTTCCGAGTTCGAAAGGGAATCGGGGAGCACGATCACACTGAACACCATGCTCGGTGCCGACCTCGAGCTCAAGTCGGTCAACCTCGTCCAGCACATGCTCGCTTTGCAGTCGACCTACGGGCGGCAGGACTTTCCCTTCCAGGAGCTCTTTATGCCCTCGGAAGACGTGGTGGTGAGCGACCTTTCCGTGTCGGACGTGGTCGAGTTTCTCTACAAGCACCTCAATAGCTGACACCAACCCTGGGTTGACACGATGGCGGGCGAATACTCCTATCGCAGACTCGAAGAGAACGACCTCGAAAGTGTGTCGGCGCTGATCAACGAGGTCCTCAGCGTGGACATCAAGCCCGATCACTGGCGGGACAAGTATTTTCGCAATCCGGCCGGCGACGCCCTCTCGGCGGTGGTCGTGCACGATGGCCAGGTGGTCGGCCAGATCGGATCGATCCCGATCCGGTTCCGCGTCAATGGCGAGGAAGTGATCGCCGTTCAAGAGCTCGACGTGGCCATGTACGAATCGCACCGGCGCTTCGATGTTTTTCTCCGGCTCGCCAACGAGCAGTCCAAGATCTACAAGCAGAACGGCGTCGATTTCAGTTTCACCTTCGCCATCGGCACCACGTCGGAGATCGCGCGCATTTTCAACGTGTCCAAGAAGGTCAGCCAGATCCCGCGCCTCGTCAAGGTTCTCGACACCGATCCCCTTCTCAAGAAGAAGCTCTCCGCCGGCGTTCTCTCCAAGGTCGTCTCGCCCGCCGCCAACATGGCGCTCCGGCTCAAGTACGGAGAAAAGACGAAGATCCCCGACGGCATGGAGCTCAAAAGGATCGAACGCTTCGACGCGCCTTTCGACGCCTTCTGGGAGAGGATCAAGGACGACTATCCGATCATGACGATCCGCAGCGCCGTCTATCTCAACTGGAGATACTTCGACGCCGCTCTCATCGACTACGAGATCATCGCGCTCGTGGAGACCGCCACCGGCGCCGTTGCGGGATTCGTCGTTCTCGGCGAGAGCGACGAGGGGTACACGATCGGGCAGATCTTCGATGTGGTCACGCCGCGCGAGGGGAGTGAGGCGATCACACGCTGCCTCGTGAGCCGCGCGATCGAACGCTTTCGCCAGAAGAAAGCCGCCATGGTCAAGTGCTGGTTCTACGAGCACTGCCACGTCTCTCCCGTCCTCGACGCGCAGGGTTTCGGCCCGCGCCTCAAGGAAGGCCGCGATGTGCTCTTCACACCTTATGACGGCGAGAAGTCTTGCCGCGCACGCTCCCTCGGTGAGGATCAGAAAAACTGGTACCTCGCCAAGGGCGACTCCGACAACTATTGATTCTAGGGCACGATTTGCCCTTCTTAGGGCACGACCTGGAACGGATGACTATCCGTGTCGATCACGTTGATTCCCTTCTTCACGGTGACGATGAACTCGTAACTCCCCAGGGGAGCGTAGGTGGGGATGTAGTAGTTCTTGTTCGCCGAGAAGTAGAGATGGCCCGGAAGGGTCACGTTGCCCGAACCCATGGGGTAGAGTGAGCTATTGGGCAGCCTGAACTCGGAGACGAGGGTGACCGGTTCGGGCGTGTCGGTGTAGTTGGTAAAAATCGCCGTCGCCGGCAGCGAGGAGCCGAGGGGGATGTTCGTGTTCGCCGGAGGCACGGCGGTGACGGTCATGTCATCCCTGTAGAAGAGATAGTTCCCGATGCTGCTGTCCCAGTTGCTCACGGCGAAATCGATCGACGTGGTCGTCGTGTAGTTGAGATAAACGTAGGTCTGCGGCGCCTGGGCGAGGCTGAGCCAGCCCGACTCGGGATCGTAGCAGTATTCGCTCGCCGGAACGGCGGCTCCGTCGACATAGACGAGCTGCACCGACCGGATCGGCGTCTCGGCGAAGTAGAAGGTCTTGCGCACACCGTCGCCGCCCTGGATCTCGCCCTTGACCCTTTTGAGGCCGGCGTTGTCGGCGTCTTCGATGGGAAGCGCTTCGACCACGCTGTACGTCGATGACGTGTAGTCGGCCGTCGTGCTCAGCGTTCCGCCGTCGTTTTCATAGACACGCACCGCACCCCACCACTTGCCCGAGATCACGTCCTTCCAGCCGTCGCCGTGCACGTCGCAGAGCACGATTCCCGACACGTAACCCACGTATTCCGACGTCCACGCCGGCGACGTGCCGTGGCCGCCGAGGCCATCACTCATGTAGGCGTAGAACTTCCCCGTTCCGCCCGAGAGCTGGCTGTTGTCGGAGAAGACGATGTCGACGAAACCGTCATGATCGATGTCGCCGAGGGAGATGGTGTTGCCGTCGGGCGACGTGGGATAGGCCGCCGTCCAGCCGGCCGAATTCTGGATCCCGCCGCCCACGCTGTAGTAGATCTTGAGCGGTGCCTTGGCGTTGCAAAAGGCGAGGTCGAGCGCGCCGTCGCCGTTGAGGTCGCCCCAGGCGGCGTCGTAGCTGTGGTCGTATTCGGTCGAGTACCAGCCGGGAAGGGTGTCGAGCGTCCCGCCGTTGTTGTAATAGATGCGGTTGCGATCGGGCGCGCCCGAGTAGGCCTCGCCCACCGCCACGGCCAGGTCGAGGTCGCCGTCGCCGTCGGCATCGCCGAGAGCGAGCGAGAAGGAGTAGAACTCGTCCTGCGACGACCAGGCCGGACTGCCTCCCAGCGTTCCCGTGCCATCGTTGAGATAGAGCTTGGCATGGCCCTTGTCGCCGAATCCGTTCGGCCCGAGATAGACCGAGGTGGCCACGTCGAGCCAGCCGTCGCCGTTGACGTCGCCGATGGAGAGGTGGCCGTGATAGTCGACGTCCGACGAGGACCAGTCGGGATTGTTCGGATAGGTGCCGTCGCCCTGATTGTAGTAGACGGTGAGACGCTGCCTGTAGATGTCGTTGCCGTTGGCCACGACGAGGTCGGTCCATCCGTCCTTGTCGATGTCGCCGAACCCGCAGCCCGTCGCCACCTGGGTGTCCGACGACGTCCACGCCGGCGCGGTGGAATAGGGGATCTTGGCCTGTGCGTCGGCTTCGGCGCCGAAGAGGGCGGCCACGAGAAAAACGATCAGGGCGGGAACTAGGATTCTCGCGCGATTGAACATGGCAGATTCTCCAGTGTTTGTCCAAACAGGGCGGTGCGGTTAATTCTCCTCGGGAATTTGGGCTTTGGGGCGATTATAGCACGGTGTGGGGGATATGTTTATCATAATTGATTTGATGCCGAAGATTTCTCCGGCGGCGGGCGGTTATAGTTTTGCGCCCTTTGTTTCACGGGGGATAAAATTGTGGAGCGGAACCATAACTCGATGACCGGACGAGGAGGATTTCATGGCGGTTGCGATTCCGAGTGTCGACGGGCAAGATCCGGTGCAGCCCACCAGCGGAGTGGCTGGACTGATCGATCGTTTCCACGAGTGGTTTTACACCTTCGGCTTCGATCAGACCGTGGCCGAGCTCCTCTTCCTCGGTGCGATCATTGCCGTGGTAGGGGTGGTGTGCGTTGCGGCCTACATTGCGGCGCGCCTGATCCTCTCCGTCTTTTTGACCTACGTGGCGGGAAAGACGGCGACGAAGTGGGACGATATCCTCGTCCAAACCCGGCTCTTCAAACGGATCGCGCTCTTTGCGCCCGCCCTCGTCGTTTACCTGTCGGCCTATGCCTTCACCGCCGCCCAGGAAGGGATCCAGCGTGCGGTGCTCGCCTTCATGGTTTTTGTGGGAGTCCTCGCCTGCAACTCGCTCCTCCGGGCGATCTCGGCGATCTACAGGACTCTCGAGGTGTCGCGCAATCGGCCGATCAAGGGTTTCATTCAGGTCGCGCGGATCGTGCTCTTTTTTCTCGCCGGTGTCTTTGTCCTCTCGGCGGTGATGGACAAGTCCCCCTGGGTGTTCCTCACCGGGATGGGCGCGCTCACCGCGCTGCTCCTTCTCATTTTCAAGGACACGCTCCTCGGTCTCGTGGCGAGCTTTCAGATCACGGCGGCCGACATGGTGCGCGAGGGGGACTGGATCGCCATGCCCAAGTACGGCGCCGACGGCGACGTGATCGACGTGTCGCTCCACACGGTCAAGGTGCGCAACTGGGACAAGACGATCACCACGATCCCGACCTACGCGCTCGTCTCCGATTCGTTCAAGAACTGGCGCGGCATGGAGGAGTCGGGCGGGCGGCGCATCAAGCGGTCGGTCCACATCGACATGAACACGATCGCCTTCTGCACCGACGCGATGCTCGATGAGTTCGAGAAGATCCACCTTCTCAAGGACTATGTGAGCGCCAAGCGCAAGGATGTGGACGAGCACAACACCACCACCGGCGCCGACCCGACGCAGCTCGTCAACGGCCGCCGCCTCACCAACGTGGGCACCTTCCGCGCTTACGTGGTGGCGTACCTCAAGAACCATCCCAAGATTCACCAGAACATGACCTTCCTCGTGCGCCAGCTCGCGCCGGGCGAAAACGGGCTGCCTCTCGAGGTCTACGTCTTCAGCAACGACCAGGCCTGGGCGCGATACGAGGAGATCCAGGCCGATCTCTTCGATCACATCCTGGCGGTGATTCCCGAGTTCGGGCTGCGTGTTTTTCAGAATCCGAGCGGGGGTGACTTTCGGACGCTGACCGGCGCCGCTGACAGGGCGAATGCCTCTTGAACCTGACCAGTCGATCAAAAAGGTAAAATCAATATCAGGACATGTCTGATATAATGACGTCCTGAGAGATTCATGTCTTGTCGACTTTCAGGAGGTAGAGAACCATGAAGATCATTCGCCCGTTGATCGCATTTCTTCTCATCCACGCTGTTTTGCACTCATCCACGATTTACGTTCCCGATGACCATCCGACGATCCAGGGAGCCATCGACGCCGCCATTACCGGCGATACGGTTCTCGTCAGACCAGGCACCTACGTAGAGAACATCAACTTTAGTGGAAAGGCGATCACCGTCCGGAGCGAAGAGGGAACAAGCGTGACCACCATCGACGGGAGTCAGGCGGGGAGCGTGGTCACGTTCAACAGTGGGGAGGGGAACGATTCCGTCATCTCCGGGTTTCTGATCACCAACGGTACTGGAAGGCCCGGACCTCCATTCAACCAGAGTGGTGGCGGCGGGATCTATTGCCTGAACTCCTCCCCAACCATCACCAACAACATCTTGTCCGGAAACACCGCCAGTACCGGTGGAGGGATCTTTTGCGCCGACTCCTCAGCGATCATTACGGGCAATACCGTTTCCGGCAACGAGGCCAGATACTACGGAGGAGGAGGGATCTATTGCTACAGAAATTCCCCGACTATCACGTACAACTCGATCTCGGGGAATAAGTGTGAAAACGGCGCCTCCGGTGCCGGAATCAAAACTTTCCGATCCTCTGCGACCATTGCGAGAAACAGCGTAACCGGTAACAGGTCTTGGCACGCAGCCGGGATTGAAATTGAGGAATCCTGTGCGCTTGTTGTACAAAACATTATCAAGTGGAACGTGGGCCAAGGAATGGGTGGCGGGATCTGGTGCTACAGATACTCCCCGATCATTACAGGCAACTTTATTTCGGGTAATACCGCCGAATACGGAGGTGGGATCGCCAGCCTCGAAGAATCGGGCTCACATACGATCAGGAACAATATCATCGTGATGAACCATGCTGCCAGCCACGGTGGGGGAATCTATTGCTCCTATTCGGATCCGACCATCACGAACAACACACTCACCTGGAACAGTGCTGACGTCCGGGGCGGTGGAATCTACTGCGGT
>Ga0180429_10000662_pt1 | contig 30460 bp, 23 predicted proteins | sample SS_ome_FD_132428 | JGI IMG/M metagenome (GOLD analysis project Ga0180429, IMG submission 132428) | Hypersaline lake sediment archaeal communities from the Salton Sea, California, USA - SS_1_S_1 metaG | ecosystem: Environmental > Aquatic > Non-marine Saline and Alkaline > Hypersaline > Sediment ...
ACCTGACGGAATAGCACCGACAACAAACCACACGAACGAAACCACACTTTGCCACAAAAACACCGCGGTGCGGAGTGCTACTATCCCAACAGCCTCCTACGGCTTCGGGTTAAACGACCTGATAAAGACCGGAAAGTTATTTATCGGCCGCCCCTCAATACGTCCCGCACTCGCGGAGCGTCTCGACCATCGCCATCAGATTCTCCGGCCGCACCGAAGAGTGGATGCTGTTCGAGCTGGAGAGCATGTATCCGCCGCCGGGCATGGCCGTCTCGATCGTCGCCCTGGTGACGCGGCGGACCTCCTCGACCGGGGCCTGGCTGAGCAGGTATCCGCAGTCGATGTTGCCGACCAGCGCGATCCGATCTCCGTAGCGCTGCTTCAACAGTCCGATGTCCATGCCGGCCTGTGGCTCGATGGGGTTGATGGCGTCGACGCCCGTCTCGACGATCATGTCGATCACGCCCATGATGTTACCGTCGGTGTGCTTGATGACATAGGCCCCGGCCTCGTGCGCGGCGTCGACGCACCGCTTCAGGCCCGGCAGAACGAACCGCTTGAAATGGGCCGGCGACATCAGCGTCGAGTTCTTGTCGGCGTAGTCGTCGCCGAAGACGACCACGTCGCAACCGGCCTGGACCATTCGCACCATGGCGGGAACGTCGTAGCCGAGGCAGACCTCGATCAGTTCGTCGACCAACCGCGGGTTGTCGATCATGTCTATGAGGAACTGGCTGGTGCCGCGTAGAAAAGCCGGGTTGAAGAACGCATCGCGGCAGATGGCCATGATCGCCTTGCGGCCCTTGTATTTTTCGATGACCTCGGGCAGGTGCCCCAGCACGTCGTCGGCGTTGGGGTCGGGCGGGGTGTAGGACTTCAGGTCCTCGGGCCGCTTGATCGGACCCTCGATCGGCGCCGGTGTGCTTTCGGGACCGAAGGCCCGAATTACCCCCCATTTGTCGCGAAAGAGCCCCCGCTCTTCGTCGATCATGTCGACGTTCTCGCGGCTCCAAGAACTGCGGTTCTGGCCGGCGCAGTCCAGGCCGATCCAATCGTTGAACCGGTAGTAGTCGCAGCCCGGCAGCAGTGCATCCATTACCCCCCCGTCGATCACACACTCGAACAACGGCACCCGATCCGGCCGCCGGCGTTCCAAAGCGGCAACCACACGTTGGAGAGAATTCATGGGCAGTGTCCCGGAAGGCGTTACTCTTGTTCAAATCGCAAGTGCTAGGAACCCGCCAAAAACGTGGTGCCGAGTCATCAGTCTCTGTAGGAGGCGACTCCAGTCGCCTCCCACAGGACAGTATCTTACATCCGCTGAGGAAAGCATACCCCCCTGCGGCCGGTTTCAAATGCCCATCAACTGGCGGATTGGCGGTGTTTGGCTAAACAGAGGGCAACTGCGAAACTGCGCAGCGTGTAACGGTGGCCCCCCGGCCGGTCAAGGTGTCCAGCGAGGCGGGCCGATCTTCAATAATGACGATCTCTGCTGGGGCGGTTCCGCAATTTTGCGCTACCCGCGAAAGCTCTGCCAACCACTTGCGATTGACTGCCGTATGCCCAAACAACATTCGCCCGCGAGAGAGTTGCGTTGCCGGGTGGCCCTTGTCGGCCTGGCCTGGCTCATCTGCTGTGCGTTGCCGTCGAACTTGTTGATTGGTTCCGAGTTGCGTCAGACTCCGATCGTTCAAGCGGTCCAGCGTGCGCGGCCATCGGTGGTAAACATCCGCGGCGAGAAGACGATGGTGCTGGCCGCTTCACCTGCAACTCCCGGTGAGGTCGGCCGCCGCGTCAACGGCATGGGGACCGGCGTGGTGATAGACGGCCGCGGGTACATTCTCACCAACTACCACGTGGTCGAGGGCGTGCAACGCATACAGGTGACTCTGGCCGACGGAAACATGCTGATTGCCCGAGTGATCAAACACGACCCCGGCACCGACCTGGCGATCATCAAGGTCGACGCGGCCGATGAACTGCCGGTGATAGCCATCGGCACGTCGAGCGATTTGATGCCCGGCGAACCGGTGATGGCGGTCGGCAACGCATACGGCTATGAGCACACGGTGACCCGGGGAATCATCAGCGCGTTGCACCGGGCGGTTCAGGTCAGCGACGCCCAATTCTACGACGACCTGATCCAAACCGACGCCAGCATCAACCCCGGCAACTCGGGCGGGCCGCTGCTGAACATCGACGGCGAGATGATCGGCCTGAACGTAGCGGTTCGGGCCGGTGCCCAGGGGATCGGCTTCGCGATTCCGGCCGACAAGGCAATGAGCGTGGCCGCCAGTTTGCTCTCATCGCATAATGGCCGGCAGTTGTGGCACGGCGTGGCGTTGGGTTCCAAGTCGGTTGTGACCGAACAAGGACTGAAGGTGGTGGCGGTAGAAACGAAGAGCCCCGCCGCGGAGGCGGGGCTACGCTCGGGCGATATGATCACTGCGATCGACGATCTGGAGCCGCGCCGTAACCTCGATTTCCATCGCGCGTTGCTTCAACGCAAGGCCGGCGAGAAGGTCGAACTGTCGGTCCGCCGAGCCGGCGATCCGATTACCGTGTCGATGAAATTGGGCGTCGCCGCAAAGCCGACGGTTACGCGGCCGAACCATCCCGCCTGGCAGGTCCTTGGGCTGGAGTTTCAGGCGATTCCCACGGCCGAGTTTCGGCAAAAGTACAAGACTCGCTACCGCGGCGGGCTGACGGTCAAGACGGTTCGGCCCGACAGCCCCGCCACCGAACAAGGTATCCGCTCGGGCGACGTGCTCGTAGGCATGCATATCTGGGAGACCGTCTCGCTGGAGAATATCTCCTACATACTGGGCCGGCCCGACTTCGCCGCCTTGAGCCCCGTCAAGTTCTATATCCTCCGCAACAAAGAAACCCTCTACGGCTATCTGCCGGTGACCGTCAAGACGGCACGGCGAAAGTGAGAATCGGGGTCCGGAATCAGGTGTAGTGGGGTCGCCCGCGTTCTGGCGAACGCAGCTACTACGAAAGTGGTGGCGGATTAGTTGCGAGTTGCCAACTGTAAGGCGAGACGGGAATGCACAAGCCGACGGCTCGCAGGCTGATCTGGTGGTGCGGTCTCGCGGCGTGCGTCGTGGCGTTGGTCTTCGCGGCAAGAGGCCCGTTGTTTCGGACGCCGCCGCTGACGCTTTCCGGCCAGACAATGGGCACCGGCTACACGATCAAAATGGTCGGCGCGCCGCCGTCGGTCGACGTCGCGGCCCTCAATAGCCAGGTTCGCCAAACGCTTGACCGCATCGAGGCCCGCATGTCGACCTATCGGGCCGACTCGGAGCTTTCCCGACTCAATATCCATTGCGGCGGCGAGTGGTTCGACGTCTCGCTCGAAACGGCTCGCGTCATTCAGTCGGCCACTGAGATCGGGCGCCTCACCGGGGGGGCCTTCGACGTTACGGTCGGGCCGCTGGTGAACCTGTGGAACTTCGGACCCGGCGGAAACCTCCCCGATCGAATCCCCGACGACGAGCAAATCGCCCGGGCAAAGAGCCGCGTCGGCTTCGATGCGGTCGAAGTGCGACTCTCGCCGCCGGCGGTGAGGAAACGGCGCGAGGACCTCTACATCGACCTGTCGGGCATCGCCAAAGGCTACGCCGTGGACCAGATCGCCGAGCGGCTCGATCAATCGGGTGTCGAGGACTACCTGGTCGAGATCGGCGGCGAACTCAGGGCCACCGGCCACAACCATCGGGGCCGGCCGTGGCAAGTGGCCGTCGAATCGCCCGTGGCCGAAGAAAGGTCTATTCAGCGAGTCGTCGCGATTGAGGGCCTGGCCATGGCTACCTCGGGCGACTATCGCAACTATTTCGAGAAGGACGGAGTCCGCTATTCGCACATCATCGATCCCCGGTCGGGCCGACCCGTCGCTCATCGGCTGGCGTCCGTCACGGTGTTGTCCGTTTCGTGTACTCGGGCCGATGCCCTGGCGACGGCACTGCTGGTGCTGGGCCCCGAGGCCGGCTATGATCTGGCCCTGAAAGAGGGGATAGCCGCGCTGTTTATAGTCCGTAGCGACGCCGGATTCGTTGAGAAGGCTACCCCGAGTTTCACCGAGGTGCTACAATAGTCTGAGAATATCGGAGCGAGGTATGCAAGTCCTATTGGCAACCATAGTAGTGTTCATAATCGCCTTTCTCGGCATGGCAATCGGCGTAATTCGGGGAAAACGCTGTCGGGACTGCTCGTGCAAGACCGCCAGCCAAATCATGAAGTCCAAATCGGGCCAGCGCGGCGCATGCGCGAGTAAACTCTACGATCTCTAACGGTCTTGCTTGTGGGAAGAAGTGGCACACAACTCTCACACCAACCCGCGGAACTCCGAGAGCGTCACGTGCCAAAAGAAAAGCGCATCTGGCCGAGACGCAAGAATCACAAGCCGCCCAAGCCGCCCCGCATGCTGAAGCGCACCATGGAAGCACTACCTTGTTCGGCGAAAACCTGCGAAGTCAGGGCAGAAACGTACGTCGGCATGTACGCGAGCAAAACTCGGGGCGCTGGGGCACCGCTTCGCTATGCCCCAGCCACCCACCCTACGATTGACTTGTCCTGCTGGCAAGCTGGCAAAGCTGGCAAACGAAGGGTCCTTTCCCTATTGACGGAACTTGCCTGCTGGCATATAGTTAGGAGATCCTGCGGAGAATTGGGAGGCGTTATTCACCCTGCGGATGGGCGGAATGAGTACAGATGATGCGTCGGGCACGGGCTTCTCGACAATGCGGGGGCGTAACTACCCGGCAATCAGGCAATTCACCGTGTTCCTGGAGAACAGGGTCGGCCAACTACTCGAAGTGGTCCGCCGCTTCGAGGGCAGCAAGGTTCACATCGTGGCCTTGTCGATTGCCGATACTTCGGAGTGCGCCTTTGTGCGTTTCCTGCTGAGCCATCCGGAGGAGGGACGCGAGATCCTGGAACGGGCCGGACTTGCGATCATCGAAAGCGACCTGATCGGCGTCGAGATGCCCGAGGGACCACAACCGCTGTTGGAGATCTGCACCGCCCTGCTGCAGGCCGAGGTGAATATCGTCCAGGCCTATCCGTTGTTGGTGCGGCCGCGCGGCCGGGCCGCCGTTGCACTGATGGTCGACAACATCGACATGGCCCAGGAAACCCTGGCCAGAAAAGACTTCACCATGATCACCGAAGGTGATCTGCAACACGAAGAGTAGTCGCTACTGCGACATTTCGTCGGGCAACTCTCCAACTCCTCGCACCAGTATCTTGGCGACCGAATCCCAGGCCACCACGGTGAGCGTGTAGGTTCCGTCGGACTCTTTCACGGCAAACACACCGTGGCTCTGCCGCGAAAGCGTGTCGGCGAATCGGTCCGGCACAAGGACGTCTCCACCTTCGAGGAACATCTCTACGCTTCCGGCGCCGGGTTTCCGCGCCCAGAGCTTGCTGAACAGGCCGCCCATCGAATGCACGGCCCCGACTGGTTCAGTCGGCGCGTCTGGAATCTCTTCCGCTTCGCGAAGTTCCTCAATGTGATCCGGTTCGACGATCTCGTCGGCCTCGACTTGCGGCAACGCCATACCGGAATCGGTGCCATCGGCCCTGCCTACGGCTATCTCCTGTCCCATCTCCTCTTCCTCGGAGACGTCATCATAGCTGGGGATGCGGAATTTCGAGCCGCATTCGGGGCATTGTCCCGGTCGTCCCTGCAGACTGGCCGGCCCGTGCAAACGATGGCCGTTGGGGCAAAGAAACTCGATTTGCGATTCCTGCTTTGCGGCCGCGGCAACTCCCGACCCCGCGGCAACTCCCGCGGCAGTGTTGGAGCCGGAATCGCTCAGCGCCGGTTGGGCGACGCTGGAATCGCTCTGCGCAGCCTCGCGGGCGTCGAGTTGGGAAGGTTCGGGAATGTGGAATTTAGCCCCGCATTGGGGGCACTTCGCAGCACGCCCGGCCTGTTCATCGGGGCAGTGGATCTTGTGTCCGTTGGGGCAGAGAAACTCAATCACTTTGATCCTCGCTGTAGTGACGGTTTCGGCGGGCCCGTAAATCACCGACCTGGAATCACCGATCGGGAATCACCAACCCGGGGGGTCATCATTATTGCCCTCTTCCTTGATCCTACCCTACAAATCCGTCCAAAACAACATCCTTGCACATTGCCGCGATTTTTGAGAGACTACTAGTGATTGCATGGCCAAAGCGTGAGGGTGGAGCCTGGTTTCTCCGGAGAAACGACGCTGAACCGCACATTAGCTATGCGGGAATCAATAGAAACGGAACCGGCTTGGTGGTCCACTTGTCTCGCGAGTCAGCGCATGTCGATCCTCGTTGTCTGCAAAGGCTGCAAGAAGAGCTTCAAAGTCAGCGATAAATTCGCCGGCAAATCTGGTGCCTGCCCTCAGTGCAAGGCTGTGATACACGTACCTCTGAAGCAGGATGAGGTAAAGGTCCATGGACCCGCCGTCACCGCCGCGGAGAAATCGGTCAAGCCGATTCTGCGGGAAGAGACCAAGGTACTGCAGCCGGTTACCTTGGTAATCGTCGGCGGCGCCACGCTGGTTGTGCTGATCATTACCTGGGTGGCGGGCGGACTGATCAGAGACAATCCGCTGGTCCTAACCGTGGGCCTACTGCTGATCTCTCCGCCGCTGGTCGTCGCCCCGTACACCTTCCTCCGAAACGACGAACTGGAACCGTACCGCGGCCTGACGTTGTGGACCAGGGCGTGCATCTGCAGCTTGGCGTACGTGATACTCTGGGGTGTTTTCGGGTACGCGTCGGGCCGGGTGCTTTCCGGTGAACTCTGGGAGTGGATGTTCATCATTCCGCCCTTTCTCGCCGCGGGGGCGATCTTCCCGCTGGCCTGCCTCGATCTCGATTACGGCAGCGGCTTCTTCCACTACGCCTTCTATGTAATAGTGACCATCCTGTTGCGATGGATCGCCGGCATGGGGTGGGTGTGGGAGGTGGCCAATAAATAGCCTGCCGCTTTTCAACGGACAGATGAGCACGATCCACGACATCCCGGAAGTAGCCGCGCTGGACGCCCGCCGGTCGATCGTGCGAATCCCGCCCGAGAGCGACGTGCCGCTGACCGATCGCGTCCGCTCCGTGATCGACACGGCCGAGTTCCGCCGGCTTGCCCGTATCAGCCAGTTGGGGCTCGTCTCGCTGGTCTATCCGGCGGCGATCCACACCCGGTTCGAACACTGTCTGGGTGTGTATCGCCTGGCCTTGTTGTATTTGAAACAACTGGCCGCCGACGAACGCTTCACCGCGGCGATCCGCCCGGAAGACGCCGAAGTGTTCATCGTTTCGGCCCTGCTGCACGACCTGGGACACTGGCCGTTCTGTCACGCGATCGAAGACATCCGGCTGCCAAGCGTACCCAGCCACGAACTGTTTGCCAACAGCTTCCTGTTGGAAGGCGAGTTGGCCGATGTGCTGCGTCACGATTGGGGGATCAACCCTCGCGAGGTGATCGCCCTGCTCGGTGAGAAGCCTCGCAATACGGCCTCGCGAATCCTCGGCAGCATGCTTTCCGGCCCGATAGACATCGACAAGATGGACTACTTGTTCCGCGACAGCCTTCACGCCGGAGTACCGTACGGGCGAAACTTCGACCAGCAGCGGCTGCTGGGAAGCCTGTGCCTGAACCGCGCCGGCGACGGGTTGGCCATCAGCGAGAAGGGAAAAACGGCGGCCGAACTGATGGTCTTCGCCCGATACGTGATGTTCAGCGAGGTCTATTGGCATCACTGCGTCCGCGCGGCCACTGCCATGCTGCAAAGGGCGTTTTTCCTCTTGCACGGCGGACTGGATCTCGACGGCCTGTTTCGCATGAACGAAGAGACCATGATCGGCGAGTTGCGGCAGCTTGCCGGCGACGGGCCGGCCGGCGAATTGCTTCGCGGGTTGTTCGGCCCCACGCGGCAACTCTACAAGCGGCTGGCGCAATACAGTTTCTTCGAGCAACGGGAGATCTACCAGCGGCTCGCCCGACGGCCGTACCCTTGGCTGACGGCCTGCAGCGAGCATTTCGCCGCGATCACCAGCACGGCGTTGGGTAAGGTGATGGCCCCGCACGAGATCCTCTTCGATGCCCCGCCGCAACAGCGCGAAGTACAGTTCGACGTCGAGATCCACTTCCCCAAACAGTCGTGTTATCGGCCGTTGGGCGAGGTCTCGCCGGTAGTGACCACCTTGGCCACCGAGCAGTTTGACGATTACGTCAAGCGAGTACGCATCTTCGCCCATCCCCGCGTGGTTGACGACCTTCGCCGGCTGGAGAACCTGCCCGAGTTGCTCGGCGAGGCTATTGATCGGACAGAATGATAGATCGGCTCCACCGCCGCCGGCAAGTAGAAGGCTTCCTGGAAAGAACGTCGTGAATTAACCGTAGGGCGGGTTCTGACCTCTCGACGCATAATCGGTATATCGGGTTCAATCGGACCAGATACGACGCTATAGTCGCTCAAATGGTTCATCCATTGTGGTGTATCACCTACTTTGCGCGGGCACCGAGTCGAGTGGCAACCTATTATCATAACATGGGGGTACTTTCGTCTAGATGTACAGCTACTCAGAGGTGCTCTGCTTAAACGACATGCTCGTGATCGCCGAGATATCCAGCCCGAGCGTACGTCTGTGCCGGCCGCGGTCGCCTTGGGGGCTATTACGTTAGTGGGTTATATGGTAAGCCACTTCCGAAGCGGAAAAACTGAGCTTAGGGTGATGGACGCCTTGATCCTGACGATCGTCATTGCGATCGTCGGCGGTACGTCGATCCCCTTGTTCGAGATGGTCACCGGGCGGGCAAAGGTCAGCGCGCTGATACAGGACCTGCATGTGCTACGCTCCCAGATCGAACTCTACAAGCTGGAACACCAGGACAGGGTTCCCGTGCTTCACGAGGGTAGCCTCCCGCAATTGGTTCGGCCAACCAACGCCCAGGGTGTTCCCGGCAAGTCGGGCAGCCGTTTCCCTTACGGGCCCTATTTGCGGTCTGGGATTCCGCTGAACCCGGTCACCGGCCGCTCGATCATCACCGCCACCGACACCTTTCCGCCGACCTCGGCCAGCGGCAACGGCGGTTGGCTCTATCACCAGGAAACCGGCCAGATTGTCCCGGACTCGGCCGAGTTTCTCGATCGTTAGAGTCTAGCGAGGCGTAGCCTCAGACCATGGGGGGTTCAGTGGTCAGGGTTCAGCACTTTGTTTCCAAACGTTACCCCGAAATCGTGAACCTTGAACCCCGAACCCTGAACCCTTTCTCCTTTGGTTGCGGCCAACGGCCGCGTTATGGGAAGTCAGGCGTTTTCCGCCCAAGTCGCGCCTTTCGGGCCTTCCAGCACTCGGCCGATCTGCCAACTCGGCAAACCGGATCGCTTCAGTTGGCGACGAATGCTCTCGGCAAAGAAGGGAGCTACGACAAGCACCAACCCGATGCCCATGTTGAAAACGCGATACATCTCGGCCTGTTCCACGTCGCCGAGTCGTTCGAGCCAAGGGAACACCGGCGGCACGGGCCAACTTTGGCGATCGATGACGGCGCGAACGCCCTCGGGCAGGATCCGTTCGAGATTCTCGCACAGCCCGCCGCCGGTAACGTGGGCGATGCCGTGGACCACTTGCTTCACTTTGTAGTGAGTCAGGACGTTTCGGACCGCACGGACGTAGATCCGCGTCGGCGTCAGCAGCGTTTGGCCCACCGTGCCGCCCAACTCCTCGACGTGATCGGTCGCATTCAGGCCGGCAATCTCGAAAACGATCTTCCGCACGAGGCTGAACCCGTTGGAGTGCAGTCCGGCCGAGGCCGCGCCGATCACCACATCGTCCGGAGCGATTGCCGATCCATTGATAAGACCCCGGCGTTCCGTCACGCCGACGCAGAACCCGGCCAGATCGTAGTCGCCCTTGGCGTAAAGGTCGGGCATAATCGCCGTTTCGCCACCCAACAGGGCACAGTCGCTTTGAAGGCAACCTTCGGTGATCCCCTCCACGATTTGCTCCAGCAGCGGCGGATCGTCCTCGGGCATGGCCACGTAGTCGAGAAAGAACAGCGGCTCGGCACCACAGCAGATGGCGTCGTTGACGCTCATCGCCACCAGATCGACTCCCACCGTGTTGTGAACGCCAGTGGCCGTGGCGACCTTCAACTTGGTCCCCACGCCGTCGGTACATGCCACCAGCACGGGGTCTTCATACTTTCGCGCAAACAAGGGGTTGTCGAAATCCAACTGAAACAGCCCGGCAAATCCACCTTCCAGCCGCAACACCCGAGGCGTGTTGGTTCGCGAGACCAACCGCGGCAGCCGGGCCATGGCATCCGCATATCTATCCAGGTCGACGCCAGCGTCCTTGTATGTGACTTTTGCCATAACGATTGCTCACTGGGGATAATCGCATTTCATTGTATCCCCAGGTACCGCAAACGGGAAAGAGCCCCCTCGTGTCGTCGAAACAGATCCCGCAATGGAGTGGACTGCTTGACAACCGCCTCGGGGGCTGAGAGACTGGACCCGTTGTGGGCCTTTGGCGACTAGGCTAAAGGTGGGTCTTCACATTGTTGACACTGTTTATTGGAGGATCTCATGCGTCTTGCTAATGAGTGGACTCGGCGCGCGGCATCGATTCTTGTAATCGGTCTGCTCGCCGTCGGCGTTGTTTTGCCCGGGTGTGCCCCAGCACCGCAACAGCCGGCCGCCGAGCCGGAAGTTGCTCCTGAAGAAGGTGGTAATGTTGAAGAAGTAGTCCCGGCCGAACCGGCTGACGTACCTGCAGAAGAGCCTGCCGAAGAACCTGCTGAAGAGCCGGCAGAAGAGCCTGCTGAAGAACCTGCTGAAGAGCCGGCCGAAGAACCTGCTGAAGAGCCTGCCGAAGAGCCTGCCGAAGAGCCGGCGGAAGCCACCGGCGCGGTCGAGGTTTCGAGCTTTGCGCCTGCCGAGGACCTGGCAGCCCAGGTGCCCGAGTATATCGAAGACCTGGAAGAGGCGGTGGAAACCGAGGAAGAATACAACGATTCGAAGGAAAAGATCGGCAAGGCTGCCAATACGCTCTCGTTGATCGCCCTGGGATTGGGTCTTCACGATCAGGATAACCAGTATAAGGCAAGCGCGGCGGCGATCATCAAGGCCGCGGGGGAATTGGCAGCCACGGCAGACTTTGCCGGCGCCAAGGCCGGTGTCGCCGCGGTTAAGGCCGCCGCGGCCGGACAAAACACCGTGGAAGCCGAACTGAAATGGGAGAAGATTGCCTCGCTGCCCGAACTCATGAAGCAGGTACCGCTTGTAAACACGAAGCTGAAGCGGTACGCGAAGGGCTCTCGTTTCGCATCGAAGGCCGACGACACTCGCGGCCTCTCGGCCGTGATCGCCGTGATTGCCCATGGATCGATGGCGAATGCCACAGACACCGAGAAGCCGGATGAAGTCGAGGCGTGGCACAAGTTCTGCGTCCAGATGCGCGACGCGGCCGGGGCCGTCAACGCCGCCATTCGTGCCCAGGACGAAGCGGCCGCCGCCACCGCGATGGCGGCCCTGGGTCAGAGTTGCGACGACTGCCACGTGGTCTTCCACGAAGAGGAAGTGACGGAGACCGAGTAATAAAGCGAAGATCAGGCGCGATTCACAGTTTGGGCCATTTGGCCGGTCTTTTCTGAGCGGACGGCAGTTCCATTTGGGGCAGCCGTCCGCTTTGTTTTTTATTTTTGCGAGGCATTGTTTTTCGCGGGCGGGGTGGGAGTGGTCCGGTCAAGGCGACTCGTCCGGCAGCCGACATCGCGGCTTGATTTCGTTGCCCTGGCGACCGAAAAGAGATGGGTACGGGTTGGCAGGCATTTGCCTCGGCGTCTTATTTTGCCCAGATTGCGCACCACGAACAAGTATATCCAAGGTCCGGCATGTCTCTCGACGCGAATCAGTGTTATGCTTGGCAAGTAGGCTCTTGCCCTGTGTATCCAATCGAGCATTCCTCAATGATCGATCGCCCAGCCGCGCTGCGGTTTGCCCATCCGTTGCCGTATGGGGCCATCACCCATGATGGTGGCGTCCAGTTCGTCGTGTTCAGCCGCTCGGCCACGTCGATGCGGGTGTTGCTTTACAGCAAGACGAACGATCCCGAACCGGCCGAGATTATCGACTTCGATCCCGACCTGAACCGCTGGGGTGATATCTGGAGCATCTTCGTGCCCGGCGTGGGGCCAGGCCAGCTATACCACTTTCAGGCAGACGGTCCACACGAACCCGATCGCGGCCACCGGTTCGATCCGCAGGCCCGATTGATAGACCCGTATGCCAAGGCACTGGCCGGCCATTTCCTGCCGGCCAAGAGTGGTATCGTTCGCCCGCCAAAGTGCGTGGTCGTCGACGACGAGTTCGACTGGAAAGGCGACCGGCACCTGCGACGTCACCTGTCGGAGACGATCATCTACGAGATGCACGTCCGCGGGTTCACCCGATCGAGATCCAGCAACGTGGAGCATCCCGGCACGTATCTGGGAGTGATTGAGAAGATCCCTTACCTGCAATCGCTGGGAATCACGGCCGTGGAATTGATGCCGGTTCACGAGTTCCCGATTCACGACTGCCTTGGGCAGAGATTGAGGCGGCCCAACTACTGGGGATACGACCCCATGGCGTTCTTCTCGCCCCATCGCGGCTATGCCGTGGGCCGAGAGCCCGGCAGCCAGGTTCGCGAGTTCAAGCAGATGGTGATGGCCCTGCACCGCGCCGGTATCGAAGTGATCCTCGACGTCGTTTTCAACCATACGGCGGAAGGAAACGAGCGCGGGCCCACCCTTGGCTTCAAGGGTCTGGAGAACCGCGTCTACTACATGCTCGACAACGGCGGCGGCACATATCGCAACTACTCGGGATGCGGCAACACACTCAACGGAAACCACCCGATCGTCCGCGAGTTGATCTTCCATTGCCTGCGACACTGGGTACACAACTACCACGTCGACGGATTTCGCTTCGACCTGGCCTCGATCCTCAGCCGCGACCGCCAGGGCGAATTGCAGCCGAATCCGCCGGTGGTCGAGGCGATTGCCGAAGACCCGCTGTTGGCCGACACCAAGATCATTGCCGAGGCCTGGGACGCGGCCGGCGCATACCAGGTCGGCACGTTCGCCAATCTCCGCTGGTCGGAGTGGAACGGGCGATATCGCGACGACCTGCGGCGTTTCTGGCGTGGAGATCCGCGGATGGTCCCCCAGTTGGCGACGCGATTGGCCGGTTCCAGCGACCTTTACCAACCCGGCGGACGGCGGCCCTATCACAGCATCAATTTCGTCACTTCGCACGATGGTTTTCCGCTTAACGACCTGGTCAGCTACGGCGAAAAACACAACCACGACAACGGCGAGGAGAACCGCGACGGCGAAAACAACAACTTCAGCCACAACTACGGAGTCGAAGGTCCCACCCGGCGCAAGGCAATCCTGGCTATCCGGCGGCGGCAGGTCAGAAACGTCCTGGCCTCGTTGCTGCTGAGCCAGGGTGTGCCGATGATCCTCTCCGGCGACGAATGCCGCCGCACGCAGCGTGGCAACAACAACGCCTATTGCCAAGACAACGCCCTGTCGTGGTTCGATTGGCGACTGGTCGAAAAGCACGAGGACCTGCAACGCTTCTTCAAGGCGTTGGTCGCTTTCCGCCGCGCCGAGCCGACCGTGCGTCAGGCGGATTTCCTCAGCGGCGCTCCGGTCAGCCCGGGCGGATTGCCCGACGCAAGCTGGTATGATGCCACCGGGAAGCCCGTCAACTGGAAGGCCGACGGGCGGAGCCTGACGTGTCTGTTGGGTGCCGTGCCGCAACAAGACCCACTTCTGCCGCCGAACCACCACTTGTTAATGATGTTTCACGCCGGCACAGAGACGCGGCGGTTTCGGTTTCCGCAGTGTGCCGTCGGGTTGCGTTGGCGGTTGTTCGTCGACACGGCGGCCGAAAACCCGGGAGACGTTTATCCCGATCTCAACGGCCCGGCGGCGCCCGACGGCGCCGCGGTGGACCTTGAAAGCCGCTCGCTGGTCTGTTACGTTGCTCGCGATGAGTTGTAGGGCCGATAGTCGTTGTTCGCTCCGCGAACAAACGCTGGTTCGCGGAGCGAACCACGACTATAGTATTTCGCTCAGTTCTCCGGTTCTCTTCTTGCCCTGATTGACCACGGTGTTCAGAAAGGCCGAACGCAACGGCCGGATCGCCATGGCGGCCTTGAAGACGGGTGACCTCTCGATAATCTTGACGATCCGTCCCAGCGCGCGGTGGCTCAGCCGGTGGGGCTGGTCGAAGATCATCTCGGCCAGTTTACCCCGCTCGATCGCCATCATCGCGACCCGATCGAACACGGTCTCGGGCGTAACGACTCTCTGCTTGCGCGACTTCATCGCAATCGCCCCCGACTTGCAGGCCGAATAGCAGACGCCGCAGCCAAGGCACACTTCCTCATCGCGCACGGCCAGCTTTGGCGGCTCCTCGCCGTCGGGCCGCTCGACCAACCCGATCGCGTCGACCGGACACGCATCGGCACAGAGGCCACAGCCGGTGCATTTTGCCGCGTCGACCTCCGCGATCCAGTTGGAGGTCACGATCGCCTGGCGGAGATCGAACCGTTTCACCGCCGTCATCATGTCGCAGCAGCATCCACAGCAGTTGCAGATGTACGCCAGTTTGCGTTGCACGTTGTCGCCGGTCTGGGCCAATCCGGCCGCCTTGCTCTGCTCGAGAATCCGCATGGCCTGATCCGCGCCGATGGGCTCCGCCATGCCGTTTCGCACCAGCGCGGGAACCACGTAGTTGAACGACAGGCAACTTCGCAACGGGGCGTCGCAGACTTTGCCCAGGTGACTCGCCTTGTGACGGCACGAGCAGAGCGAGACTCCGATCGCTGAAGCCGAGCTTATCACGTGGCTGGCCCGTTGCCAGTCGAGGATCTCCGCATACGGAATCTCCGTGCAATCGTCTTCCGGCAGGGCCTCCTCGCGAACCAGAGAGCGGCCGATCTGCGTGTTGCCCGCAAACGTAGAACGGGCGAACTGGTCTTCCTGGTTCATGTACCGATCAAAGAGTCGGGCCAGTTCGGCCACGGGCAGGTCGTCGCGGACGCGCATGAAGGTGTACTCGAAGAAACCGATTACCACCGGCGCCAGCGAGAACCAGCGCTGTCCGTTGTGTTCCAGGTCGATCAGCAGCCCCCGCCGGGCCATGTCGTCCAGTCGGCCGAGCAACTCGTTCGGTGGAACGTCCAACTTGCGAGAAAGACGCTTCAACGAAGTCGGCGTGCCGGGCAGTTTTACGGCCAACTTCGCATCTTCCTCGCTGAAGAGAAGCCGGAGGATCTTCATCAAGGTGGGCGACTCGGGCGCTCCGCGGACCATGCGGTCAAGCTTCTGTTGCAGCAGGCGATATTCTCTGTCGGCGTTGACGACGTGGCCCATGGCCTCATGCTCCGCATTCACTCTCGGCGGCCGAACGGCCCGCAACGGTCCGTTGAGAAGCGTGTGGCGCCGCTTCACGGTTCAGTATAGGAGTTACTCCGTGCCGGAGAAAGCCCGACGTCTTGCATTCGCGACGGATGCGTCTATGATATTGGTGGCTGTGGGCCGATCAGGTCGTTTAACCCGAAGCCGGAGGCGAAGGCTGTTGGGTGCGCGGCTCCTCCGCATAACAACCGTCGCCTCCGGCTTAGGGTTAAACGAAGCCGTCGCCTTCGGCTTAGGGTTAAACGAAGCCAACCCAGAAGAGAGTTCACGCCATGCTCAAAGAGCACGAAATCGAACTCCGCGTCCGATATCCTGAAACCGACCCCATGGGGTTGCTGCATCACGCCAACTACTTCACCTACTTCGAGATTGGGCGAACCGAACTGCTGCGGGCCGACGGCCGCACATACCGTAGTATGGAGGAAGCCGGCCAGTTCGTCGTGGTCGTCAAAGTGAACTGCCGCTTCCGCAGCCCGGCACGATACGACGACCTGCTGAAGCTCCGCACCACGGTCACCCGGACAACGGCCGCCAAGTTCGAGCACGAGTACAAGCTGTTGCGCAACGACGAGCTATTGGCGGAAGCCCACGTCACGATGGCCGTCGTCGACCGCGACGGCAAGCTCTGCCGCCTGCCGCGGTGGATGCAGTTGGATGACGATTGATGCCGCCCCCTTGATGGCTACGATTTCACCGAACCCTGAATCCTCCTCCTTTGGTTGCGGCTCCACCGTGTTGCGACGCTAGCGGAGATTTCGCACCTGCTGCGGTTGCCCCAGGGTTCGGGCGGTCTGCAGAGCAGCCGATAGCACGGCGTCTTCGGCGGATGCCGAGATCGTTACGGTGTCGCCGGCCGGCTTGGAGGAGGTATGCACCAACACGTCGGGCTCGACGCCGACGCGGCTGTAGGCTCGGCCGGTAGGCGAGTAGAACTTTGCCGTGGTAAGCCGCAAACCGGCCGCGGAAACGTCCAACGGGAAGATACCCTGTACCGAGCCCTTGCCGTAGCTCCGCTCGCCGACGATCGTGCCGCGGCGATGGTCGCGGATCGCGCCGGCAAAGATCTCCGCCGCACTGGCACTGTCGTGATCGATCAACACGACCAACGGCACTCGCCAGGTTCCCGACACGTGCGCCGGATAGGTGAAATCCTCGCGGGAATCGCGTCCCCGCGTGGAGACGATCGTGCCGCGCGAGAGGAACTTGTCGGCCACTTCGACCGCGGTGACCAGCAGTCCGCCCGGGTTGCCGCGAAGATCGATGATCAGCCGTTTCATGCCCTCACGATGCAGCTTCCACAGCGCCGCTTCCATGTCGCGGCAGGTGGTCTTCTGAAAACAGACCAGCCGGAGGTAGCCGACGCCGTAGTCGCGGTCGATGATTTCGGCGTCGTCGATGCTGGGTACGTCTACGCGGCGGCGTTGAATGACCAGCGTTCGCGGCTGCCGATTCGGCGTGATCACGCCGAGCCGGACAATGCTGCCGGCTCTGCCCTGTAGCAGGTTGGCCGCCTCGTCGGTCGAAAGCTCGGCGGTCGGTTGCCCGTCGACCGAGAGGATGCGGTCGCCCGCCAACATGCCGGCGAGTTCGGCCGGGCTGCCGGGAATTACGCAAACGATCAGCAACTCGCTGTCGTGGGCCTTCAGTTCGATCCCCAAGCCCACGAAGTTGCCCTCGATTTGCGAGTAGACCTCGTCGAGTTGATTTGGCGTGAGGTAGGCCGAGTAGACGTCGAGCGCGTTGGTGGCGCCGCAGAGGTACTCCAGCACTACCGCGGCGGGACAGATCCCCAGCCGCTGCCGGGCCAACACGGCGGCGGTCGACACGGCCTGCCGGGCGTCGCCGCGCGTGGCTATGACCTTTGGCCCCAACACGCGACGCAGTTCACCGCGGAAGCGATCAATCGCCGCGCGGTCTTGCTCGGGCAGGTTCCTGGCGAGGAACGCCGGCTCGTTTAACGCCACCTCGAAGCTGTTCGTACCTCGCTCGATCAACTCTTTCCAGTTGGTAACCTCCACGTAGTGCGATTCGATCTTGGCGAGTACCTGGCTGTACAGCTCCAGCGAATCAACGATCGGCAAGCTCTCGACCATCTCGCAGAAACTGCCGTCCGCGTAGCGGCGGCCCAGGTCGAAATGCAGCCGCGCGAAATCGAACCGCCGATGCAGACTGACATCGTGCGGAAACTGGCGAATGGCCTCTTCGTAGTGCGAGAGCGCCTCGCCCCAACGCTCGTTCATTTCCAACTGCCGGCCTTGCTGCAGCAGACTGCCGATCTCGTCCGCATTGGTCGAGATCGAGATCCTGCTTGCCGGTTGCGCAAAGGCGGGAGAAACAAGAAGCAACGCCAGCGCCGCAAGCCGCAGAACGCCGACCAGTGAAAATACCCTTCGTCGCATGATGCCGTCCGTGTGGGTGGGAGCGTCGTGTGCGCCGGCGTCGCTTCTGGGGCGAGTTTTCGGGGCGTAGGCCGGGTACCGGGTCAGCACATCATCGGCCTCCGGCAAACATAGATCACGTTTTGCCGTCGGTCAAAAAATCAAGGCGATTTTTTTTGCCGAAAACTTATCCAATCCGCACAGCCCGACCGGGGGTACTCGCGTTGCAACGGCGAAGACCGCCGGCAACGCAAAAATGTATCGCACCGGATGCGCCGCATGAGCGCGCAAGTACGGCGTGGCCGGATGATACGGGGGGTGACGTCAGATACCGTGTGACGAGGATAACCGTCGCAACTGGCAGCCCGGTCTCGTAGTAGCTACTTCAGATACTCTCGATATGCAATCCCCGCCGGTGTCGCTCCTTGCGGCGGGTCTCGTCGATCACGCCGGCTACTTGCTTGACGTTTTCGATGCCGAGCATGACCAACTCCGGATCGCTGGTATCGCTGGAAGTGACGTGTATCGTGCCCACGCCGACCAGTCGTTCAAGCATGTTCTGTTCCACCGTAATGTCGTCCATGTCGATCACTTCGATCCGATCGGTGCGGCGGCGCAGGATGCCCGTCTCGTGAACGAACCGCAAGGTGGTCAGCGTGTAGCGGATGTTCCACTGGCGATAGAGCAACTTCAGGTACTGGTAGATCCCCAAAAGCAAGACGGCGACAACGATGCCGATCCAGAGCCATCCGTGCGGAAAGACAATCCCCAGCACGATCAGCAGCAAGGCGATCCCGGCGGAGAGAATCCAGGCCCCGATCATGGCCTTCGCGCAATAGCCGCCTTGCCAGAGTTCTTCTTCCGGCATGGTCTGCGGTCCCTGTCGGGCAGCGACGCCTTGCTGGAATGCTTCGGCCGTGTCGGACGCCGCCTCGGCGGCGGCCTCGGCATCTTCCGGCATGACTTTGTCGGCCGAATGCAACTCATCGACCGGATCGAACCGAGCCCCCTCGTAAGGTGGGGGCTGCTGGCTGCCAACGGCGATCCGCTTACCGCACTTATGGCAGAAAACCGCCTCTTCCACCACCTCAACACCACATGAAGGACAATGCATTGCCGCCGGCCTCCTTCCAATCGAGTAGCCATCGGGACACGCATCGACATTATAAAAGGGGTGGAGAGGGCAGGGGAAGGGGGGATGCGATATGGTGACAGGGTGACAAGGTGACAGGGTGAGGGGGTGACGGAGGATCGTTTTGGCGAGACAAGATCGCTGCCTCGCCAAACGGCATGCCCTTTGTGATCGCACCCTCACCTTGTCACCCCCTCCCCCCTTCGCAACACGGCGTCTGCCCGTATAGAATTCACATAGGTAGCAATAGGAGGTTGACCCGACCATGAAATGCCCGTTCTGTCAGTCAGACAACGATCGCGTGATCGACTCGCGAGCGAGCGAGGATGGCTCGGCCACGCGGCGGCGGCGGCAATGCCTCAAATGCAAGCGGCGGTACACGACCTACGAACGCATTGAGGGAACCACCGTCAAGATCATCAAGAAAGACGGTACTCGAGAGCCTTTCGACCACGGTAAAATCAAACGGGGATTGGAAAAGGCCTGCTGGAAACGACCCATCAGCAACGCCCAACTCGAAGCGATAATCGCCGAGGTCGAGGAAGAACTGGAAACCAACTACGATGCGGAAGTCGAAAGCCGGGAACTGGGCGAACTCGTCATGGAACACCTCCGTCGCCTCGACCAGGTCGCTTACGTCCGCTTCGCCAGCGTCTATCGGCAATTCGAGGACGTCCACGATTTCGTCGACGAACTCAGACCGATGCTGGATGAATCGCGCCGGTCGCCATGAATATCGATCAAACAGCGGTAACTCGAGATGACCACCAGATTTCATTGGACCGTCAGCCAATCTGCCTGCTGCGTCTACGCCGCCGCGGCGTTGCGTCGCGGACGCTCGATAGTCGACAAGGAACTTGCCCGGGCCGTCGCGGAGCCGGCCAAAATGCTGCATTCGGAAATCGCCGCCGCCGGATTGCCGGCGGATCGTCTGTGGCGCCATTTGCTCCCGCTTTCGGCCACCGTCGAGAACAACCGCCAACTGGTTGAAACCGCGTTGAAGAAACTACACGGCGCCGGCGCGAGCATCGATCTGGTCGCCCAGCGGCTGGGCGGTCGCGTTGCCGACCTGGAGGCCGCCGTACAACGCGATCTTCCCGAGTTGGTGAAGGACCTGTCGAGCAGTGCGGCACCCTTGTGTGAACCGCTCAACGCCAAGGCCGGGCCGCTGTTGGCCGCCATCGGCCGGTTGACCGACGAGCGGCTGATCGTACCCGACGCCACCGTGGTTGTGGTTCCCCGGACGGACCCGGTCGGCGGCACCGCGAATTTGCTTTACAACAGCGTGTGTATCGAGTTGGTTTCCGACGATTCGGCGGCCGAGTTGCCCGAATTACCAGAGTTACCCGAGTTACTGCGGCTGGCGTGGTTGGTGTCGCAATTGAACGTCGACTTGCCGATCTTCAGCGAAAACGTTCACGCCGAGCGGCGGCCAATGATCGCCGCACTGTCGATGCTCGCGGTTTCGCTTGCCGCTGCCGAGGAGGCCGAGTTGAGCCGGTGCGATCTGGCGACGGTCAAAACTGCCCTGAATGCGTGGCAAATCGAAGTCCGCAAAGCCAACGAAACGGCCGACGTCGTGCTGCAGTGGTGGGAAACGTACGTTTCGTCACGGCCGGCGTGGACCGTGGCCCTGCGCGCGCTCGACGAAATGATCGGAGAGGACCTCCTGCCACCGGCGGATCGTGGATGATTGAACTGACCGACGACACGATCGACACGGCCGCCGTGATACGCCGGGTACAATCACCCGACGCGGGTGCCGTCGTGCTGTTCCTCGGCACGGTGCGCGAAACGACCGGCGGGCGGAAAACCAGTTCGCTGGATTACGAATGCTATCCGGAGATGGCGGAAAAAGAACTCGCCGAGTTGGAAACGCAAGCTCGGCGGCAATGGCAACTGATCGAGTGCGTGGTGGTACACCGACTGGGACACCTGGACGTGGGCGAAACGAGCGTGGCCATCGCCGTCAGTTCGGCCCATCGCCGCGCGGCCTTCGAGGCCGGGCAGTGGATGATCGACCGCATCAAGAGGGTGGTCCCCATCTGGAAGAAAGAGAACTACGCCGACGGGACCGGCGATTGGGTCCATCCCGGCGAAGGGTGAGGGGGTGACTGTCAGCCAGTCGCAAATGGACGCAATACACTGAAAGGCAGCACAATAGTGCCAGAAAAGAAGAGCAACTCTGCAAACGAACGGTCCGGGTTGGTCGACGGCTTCGGACGCGTGCATACCGATCTGCGGATCTCGGTAACCGACCGCTGCAACCTCCGCTGCACTTATTGCATGCCGGCCGAAGGAGTGCAGTTCCGCTCGCATCGCGAAGTGATGACCTACGAGGAGATCGAACGTTTCGTGAGGGTGGCTGCCCGACTGGGGATCAGCAAGCTCCGGCTGACCGGCGGCGAGCCGCTGGTTCGCAAGGGCGTGGTTCGGCTCGTCGAGATGTTGGTCGCCGTGCCGGGCATCGAAGAAGTGGCCATGACGACCAACGGAATTCTGCTGGCACAATACGCCGAAGCACTGAAAGCGGCCGGGCTCGCGCGGCTGAACGTCAGCCTCGACACGCTCGATCCGCAACGGTTTCAGCAGATCGCTCGATACGAAGGACTTTCACAGGTGCTGGAAGGTCTCGAAACCGCGCGGCGTGCCGGCTTCGAGCGGACCAAGCTAAATGCCCTGGCGATGCGGAATTCGAGCGAGGACGACGTCGTGCCACTGGCCGAGTTCGCTCGCCGCGAAGGCTACGAACTGCGGTTTATCGAGTTCATGCCGCTCGACGGCGACCGCCAATGGAGCGGCGGTGAAGTGCTCAGCGGCCGGGAGATTCTCGATCTGCTCGAACGCGGAATCGGCCCCTTGGAGCCGATCTCGGCCGAAGGTTCTTCCAGTCCGGCCACCACCTACCGCTTCGTCGACGGCGGCGGCCGTATCGGCGTGATTCCTTCGGTGAGTGAGCCGTTTTGTGAATACTGCGATCGCTTGCGGCTGACGGCAGACGGCCGGGTGCGCAACTGCCTGTTCGCCACCAGCAAGTGGGACACCCTGGCGCTGATGCGAGCCGAAGCCGACGACGAGCAACTTGCCCAACTGATCCAAGCGGCGGTCGCCGCGAAGCGGAAAACGCGAGGAACCGACGACGGCGAGTTCGGCCGGAGCGATCGGTCCATGCATCAGATTGGCGGATGATGCAATGCCCGACAAGCCAATGCCCGACAAGCCAATGCCCGATAAACCATGGTACCACAACGGCCTGAAGTTCAAATGTACCGGCTGCGGCGCTTGCTGCACTGGGGAGCCGGGGTACGTTTGGGTCAACAAGGCCGAAATCGCGGCCATCGCGGCGGCGATCAAGATCGACGTCGAGACGTTCGAGCGGCGATACACCCGTCGCGTCGGCATCCGCAAGAGCCTGGTTGAACTCCCCAACGGCGATTGCGTCTTCTTCGACTCCGAGAGGCGTATCTGCCAGATCTACGCCGAACGTCCGCGACAGTGCCGCACCTGGCCGTTTTGGGCGTCGTACCTCCGCACTCCGAAGACCTGGGCAGAGGTGTCGGAACATTGCCCCGGAGCAAGCCGAGGGCGGCTGGTGCCGCTCGAGGAGATCGAACTACAGGCGGAGGTATTACGCGTCTAGTGTTAAGTCTGCTACTTCAATCCGCCGCCGTGATTTGGGCATCGCCGTACAGCCTGCTTGGCCTGTCGATCGGATTGTTGGGCCTGGCTACCGGTGGTCGGGCGAGGTTTCGGCCGCGGGTGATCGAGTTCCACGGCGGAGCCGTCAAGGGCTTCGTCTCGATGCTGCCCGGCAGACCGTTCATAATGGCGATTACCTTCGGGCACACGATCCTCGGGCAAACCGGCGCTGCGCTCGATATTGCCCGCGATCACGAAATGGTACACGTGCGGCAATACGAACGCTGGGGACCGGTGTTCGGACCGGCCTACTTGCTGTGTTCGGTGCTTCTGTGGCTGCGCGGCAAGGACCCGTATCGCGAGAACCCGTTTGAACGGCAAGCCTTCAGCGAAGTGCCGCACCCTATTTTGCACGCCTGCGAAGGGAGCACAGCAGCGTCAGGCCAGCGATGAGCAGAAGCGCCAGTGTCGAGGGCTCGGGGATCGCGTCTATTTCGACCTTCATGTTGTCGATACCCCAACTCTCGTCGTCGAGCGCCTGGAGATGGTCGGCCCCGATGCTCAGTATCAGTGTATCGCCGGTGTGAGGAATCGGCACGTCGACAAAACGGTAAACTGCATCCTGCACAAAGGGCCCGTTGCCGTCGTCGAACAAGAACCCCAAGGTATCGTTCTCGGAGGCTCCCGTCCGCGCCTGATAATCGCCGGTGGGGACCTCACCGGGGAAGGCCTGCCTGGGGCCGGTTGGGCCCCAATTGCTGAACGTGGTGATCCACTGCCAATCGCCCGGCCCCTGCGGCACGATCCCTTCCGCGTTGGCCAGATAGTCCGGCCCGCGGGCGTCCTGGTCGAAGTTGCCGTCCCAGGAGCGAATGATGTACAGGTCGTAGGACAAGGTAACTTCCGTATGGTCCGGATAGAGGTTATCGAGCGTCAGCGTCACGGTCTGATTGCCGAACTGCCCGAGGAACTTGTCTGCCGGGTGAGCGACAGTGCCGGGCGTGATATCAGTCGTCACGCCGGCGGACCACTCCGGCCCCAGGGGCCCGGTTCCTTCGAAGTCGTTGGAGTAAACCACGTAACCGGCCGCCGCCGGCACGGCAGCCATCAGAACGAACGCCGTGATCGTGAAGCCTATTGTCAATCGTCTCACCGGTTGTCGTCTCCTTCGCAACAGTGGGCAATCCACTCGAAAACACCATAGTTTGAGTATACATATCCTTGACCATGCTGTCAAGCAATTACTCAGCCCGCACAAGCATTCGTTCAATCCGTTCGTAGTCCTCGATTCATCGGGGCCGTGCTTCTTTCTCGAGAACAGACCGCAAGTATGTTTGACACGCATCAGTAAAACATATACAATCCCTACAGTCGGCTTTGTATCCTGGTCGTGGCTCGCCAATCGGGAGTCACGGCATAGACGCAGGTCTGGTGGAACACGTCGCCGGCAAGGAATAGCCGCCGGTTTCGGACTCTTGCGGAGGCCTCATCTTGCACCTGCCCGGCTACCGATTGACCACAGGCGTCAGACGACGGCTTGCAACCGAGAAGCCGAGCGAAGCCGTGCGCTCGCCCAGGCATCGAGTATTGCGGTTGGAGTCGCTCGAGTCTCGCCTGGTGCTGGACGGCGGGCCGCTGATCAGCGAGTTTCTGGCCGAAAACAACAACGTCCTGGACGACGAGGACGGCAACTCCTCGGACTTCATCGAGATCTTCAACCCCAGCGGCAATACGGTCGTGCTCGACGGTTGGTATCTGGCCGACGACGACGATCCGACTCCCTGGCGGTTTCCCGACACGACGGTTGATCCCGACGTCACGATCCCGCCGGGCGGCTACCTGACGGTGTTTGCCTCGGGCAAGAATCGCACCGACCCGGCCGGCGAGTTGCACACCGATTTCGAGCTCGAAAAAGACGGGGACTACCTGGCGCTGCTCGACGACACCGGGGCGGTCGTCCACGAATATGCCCCGCAGTTCCCCCAGCAGTTGGAAGACATTTCCTACGGTGTGTTCTACGACGTGTTGGGGCAAACCTCGTTGATAGCGAAGGGCGACTCGGCCGCGTACACCATCGCGACCGACGACACCCTGGGGAGTTCCTGGATCCAAACCGCTTTCGACGACGGCGGCTGGAACACCGGCACCACCGGGCTCGGGTTCGGGCTGGGGCTTCCCGACGGAACCGTAACGTTCGTGCCCACCGGTTCCGTGTGGCGGTATCTCGACGACGGCTCGAACCAGGGCACGGCCTGGCGCAATGCCGGGTTCGACGACCTGCTCTGGGACAACGGACCGGCGCAACTCGGCTACGGCGACGGAGACGAGCAAACGGTGGTCGGCTATGGTCCCGATTCGGGCAACAAGTACGTCACCACCTACTTCCGCCACACGTTCGACGTACAAAACGCCTGGCAGATCAGCGACCTTGCTCTGCGACTGCTCCGCGACGACGGCGGCGTGGTGTATCTCAACGGTCAGGAGATCGCCCGCAGCAACATGCCCGGCGGTGCCGTCGACTATACCACCCGGCCTTCCGGCACGGTCGGCGGAGGCGACGAGGACGCGTTCTACGATTTCCCCGTAGACCCGGCCGGTCTGCTTCTCGAAGGCGACAACGTCCTGGCCGTGGAAATCCATCAAGGCTCCAGCGGGAGTTCTGATATCAGCTTCGACCTGGAGTTGACCGGGACGGCGAGCGTATCCGGGCTGATCGAAACCGACCTGGAGGCCGAAATGCTGGGCGCAAACGCCTCGGCATTCGTGCGGATGCCCTTCTCCGTCGGTGATCCGGCGGAGTACACGGACCTGCTGTTGCGCATGGGGTACGAAGACGGGTACGTGGCGTACTTAAACGGCGTGGAGGTTGCCAGCCGTAACGCCCCCGACGACCCGCAATGGAACTCGACGGCGGATGCCGACCGGCCGATCCAAGATGCGGTGCAACTCGAGGAAGTCGACCTGAGCGGCTATCTCCACCTGCTCACGGACGCCGACAACGTGCTGGCTATTCACGCCCTCAACGACGACGCATCGGACGGCACCTTCCTGGTCATTCCCGAGTTGATCGGGCTGCGGGGCGTGACCATCGAGCAACAATACTTCACCACGCCGACGCCCGGGGCAGACAACATCCCGGGCGTAATCGGGCTGGTGGCCGATACGCAGTTCAGCGTCGACCGCGGCTTCTACGATCTGCCGTTCGACGTGGAGATCACCACGAAAACCGAAGGGGCGGAAATCCGCTACACGATCGACGGCAGCGCGCCGACGCCGACCTACGGCACCGTATACACCGGGCCGATTCACATTGCCCAAACGACCGGGCTGCGCGCCGCCGCGTTCAAACCCGGTCATTTACCCACCAACGTCGACACGCAGACGTACATCTTCCTCGACCAGGTCCTGCAGCAACCGTCGAACCCCTGGGCGGTCGCCGGATATCATCCGCCGGGGGTCAACGACTACTGGCCCGAGTATTGGGTCGACCGTGGCGGCGGTTCGGTGTTGGGAAACTACCAGGTCGATCCCGATTCGGTCAACGACCCCCGATACGCCGGCACCATCAAGGACGACCTGCGGGCGCTGCCCACCATCTCGATCGTTACCGACCAGTACAACCTCTGGGACCCGGCAACCGGGATCTACGCCAATCCGGGGCGAAGCGGCCTCGCCTGGGAACGTCCGACCTCGGTGGAAATGTTCGACGGCACCGGCGAGACGATGTTCCAGGTCAACGCCGGCGTGCGGATACAGGGCGGGGCCAGCCGCGGCGCGGGCAACAAGAAACACTCTTTCCGACTCAAGTTCAAGAGCGAGTTCGGGCCGAGCAAGCTGGATTATCCGATGTTCGCCGAGAACGTCGTCGGCGCGGGCGCCGTCGAGAAGTTCGACACCATCTCGTTGCGAGCGGGTTTCAACGACAGGTTCACCGACACCAACGCCACGCTGCTTCAGGATCGTTGGGCCGCGGAGACCCAACTCGCCATGGGCGGCGCCGGCACTCACGGCTCGTTCGTCCACCTCTACGTCAACGGCCTCTACTGGGGCCTGTACAACTCGCTGGAGCGTCCCGACGAGTCGTTCGCCGCCAGCTACTTCGGCGGCAGCAAAAACGACTACGACGTCTACAGTATCGAGGGACTGAAGGAGGGCAACTCCGACGGCTGGAACGAGCTGTGGAGCACCGTCAGCGCCAGCCCCATCGACTACGCCGCCGTCGAACAGATCCTCGATGTCCCGGCCTTCATCGACTACCTGATCCTCAACCAGTACGGTGGAAACTGGGACTGGCCGCAAAACAACTGGTGGGCAAGCTACAATCGGGCCGATCCGGACGGAAAGTGGCGATGGCACTCCTGGGACGCGGAGGGCTGTCTGCGAGACACCAACGGCAACCGCGTGAACCAGTACGGCTCCCGGCTGGGTGCAATCTACCAGAGGCTTGCCCAAGTAGATGAGTTCAAGCTGCTTTTCGCCGACCACGTCCAGCGACACTTGTTCAACGACGGCGTACTCACCACGGAGGCCAACATCGCCCGGCTCGATGCCATGGCGGCGGTGATCGATCGGGCCATCGTGGGTGAATCGGCCCGTTGGGGCGACGGATACAACGACAGCCGCAACCCGCCCGTCAACCGCGACGACCACTGGATCCCCCGAATCGACTGGCTCCGCAACACCTACTTTCCGAACCGCGGTGAGACCGTGTTGCAGCAGTGGCGCAATGCCGGCCTCTTTCCTGAGGTCAACGTTCCCCAGCTCAACCAACACGGCGGCCAGGTCGAATCCGGGTTCGATCTGACGATGTCCGTCAGCGTGTCGCAGGTCTACGAAGATACGGTCGTGCTACCGGAGTTTACCCAGGCACGCTACCTCGTGCCCACCGACAACCACCTCGGCACCACCTGGACCGAATGGGGATTCAACGACGACTCGTGGGGCGAAGGGCAAACCGGTATCGGCTACGAGAATTCGCCGGCCGACTACGCCGCGCTGATCAACACGCAGGTCCGCCCGCAGGACGTCCACCCACAGGCCAACACGATCTTCGTGCGGATTCCCTTTGAGATCGACGACCTCGACGTAGTCGACCACCTCACGTTGCGAATGAAGTACGAGGACGGCTACGTGGCGTACATCAACGGCCAGGAGGCGGCTCGATCACCCGGTCTGAACGGTTCGCCCGGCTGGGACTCCACCGCGCCGGGCCATTCCGACGGCGAGGCCAAGGTTTTCCAGGACGCCGACGTCTCGTCGTCGATCGGTCGGCTCGTGGAGAGCGGCGAGAACATGCTGGCGATCCACGTCCTCAACACTTCCACCGGCAGCAGCGACCTGCTGGTACTGCCGGAACTGGTCGTGGGTACGCTGGTCGAGCAACCGGAAGGGCCGCACATCTACTACACCACCGACGGAAGCGACCCCCGATTGGCCGACGACAACCCTTCACCGTCGGCCCTGCTCTACGACGGCACGCCGGTTACGCTGACCGAGAGCGGCTGGATCGAATCGCGAACGTTCTTCGGCGACCAGTGGTCGGCCTTGAGCGAAGCCCGCTTCTTCGTCGACCAGCAGGCCGGCGCGGGGAACCTGGTAGTCAGCGAGTTGAACTACCACCCGATCGACCCCACCGCCGACGAGATCACCGCCGGGTTCACCAACGACGAACAATTCGAGTTCATCGAACTGCACAACACGAGCGACGATCCGCTCGATCTCAGCGGCGTGGTGTTCGGCGGCGAGATCGGGTTCGCCTTCGAAGGCAGCAACGTTACCAGCCTGGCACCACGCGGATACGTGCTGGTTGTGAGCGATACGGCGGCATTCGAACACCGATACGGTATCGGGCTCCCCGTCGCCGGCCAGTTCACCGGCGAACTCGACGATGGCGGGCAACAACTCCTGCTGACCGATTGGCAGGGCCAGGACATCTTCGACTTCGAGTACGACGACAAGGGCGGTTGGCCCGACCGGGCCGACGGAAGCGGAAGCACGTTGGAACTGCGCGTTACCGGCGGCGACTTGGCCGACGATGACAACTGGCGCAGCAGCAGCGAGTACGGCGGTTTGCCCGGTGCGGCGGGCATTGGCCCCATTGGCGGCGTGATCGTAAACGAAGTGCTCACGCACACCGACCTGCCGGAGGTCGATGCCGTCGAGTTGTACAATACGACCGACACCGCAATCGATATCGGCGGCTGGTGGTTGAGCGATTCGACCGGCGACTACTTCAAGTTTGCGATTCCCCCGGGCACGATGCTGCCGGCCGGCGGCTACCGGGTTTTCGACGAGCGCGACTTCAACGCCAGCCGACTCAACGGCGACCCGGCCGATGACGATCCGAACGACTTCGCGCTGAACAGTGGAAAAGGCGACGACGTTTGGCTGTTGAAGGGAGACACTGCCGGCCGTGCTTGGTTCGTCGACCACGTGGAATTCGGCCCGGCCGCATGCGGCCAGTCGTTCGGGCGGTGGCCCAACGGCGACGGGGAGTTGTATCCCATGACCGGCGTCACGCTCGGCAGCGTAGACGACGACCCGCGGTTCGGTGCTCCCAACAGCGGTCCGTGCGTCGGTTCGGTGATCGTCAGCGAGGTGATGTACCATCCGGTGGACCCCGACGGCGCCGGACCGATAGTCGCCGACGACCTGGAGTTCATCGAGCTTTACAACCGCAGCGGCGCGGCCGCGCCGCTGTGGAACTCGTACCTTGTCGGCGGAACCCGGCAAGACTACGGCTGGACGATAGAGGGTTACGAACTGCCCGCCGGTACGACGATCGACCCCGGCGAAACGTTGCTGGTGGTGCCGTTCGATCCGAACGTCGAGTCGGGCAAGGCAGACGTCTTCCGCGGCCACTACGGCCTTGATGAAACGGTCGATCTGCTCGGTGGCTACGGCGACGATCTGGACGACGGCGGCGAGGCCGTTCGGCTGCGTAGGGCCGGCGAGCCGTTCCTCGACGACGACGGGCAGACGTACGTGGCCCCGTATCTGCTGGTCGACGAGGTCGACTACGACGACGAGCCGCCGTGGCCGACGGCGCCGGACGGCGTTCCGCCTTCGCCCGGTGCGTCGCTCAATCGCTTGGGCGACCATCTCTGGGGCCGCGACGCTTCCGGCTGGGCGGCGGCGGCCCCTTCGCCCGGCTCGGTGGCCTTTCCCATTGCCGGCGCCGATGATGCAACCACCGACGTGTCGACGGCGGTTACGATCGACGTGCTGGCCAACGACAGCGGCACGGTCGCGGCGATCGACCCGACCAGCGTCTTCATATCCGCCTGGCCGATCGGCGGCGAATTGGAGATCGACCCGGGTAACGGCCGGCTCACCTATACCCCCGACGACGGTTTCAGCGGCGAAGATACGTTCGCTTATCGCGTCAAGGACGTCGATGGCCACATCTCGAACGAGGCACCGGTGACCGTCACGGTCAATTCGACCGCGGCCGAGGCGATCGCCTTCCATGTTTTCTACAACAACTCGCGCTGGGACGGTTTCGATCCCGGCCCCGGCATCGCCGACGACGCGGCCATCGCCACCGACAAGACGGCCCTTCTGCCGGGCGATCAGCCGGCAACGTTCGCCAACTACACCAGCTACAGCCGTGGAATCAACGGCCTGATGATCGACGTCAAGGACCTCGCCGACGCCGGCAACGTCGGTCCGGCCGATTTCGAGTTCCGCGTCGGCAACGACTGTAACAGTCCCACGGGTTGGAATGAAGGCCCGGCGCCCGCTTTTGTTGATGTCCGCCAAATCGGCGCCGACCTCGATCGAATCACACTCATCTGGGCGGACGACGACCCCTGGACCGCGGCCGTCGAACCGGGAGCGATCGCC
>Ga0180429_10000663_pt1 | contig 30402 bp, 20 predicted proteins | sample SS_ome_FD_132428 | JGI IMG/M metagenome (GOLD analysis project Ga0180429, IMG submission 132428) | Hypersaline lake sediment archaeal communities from the Salton Sea, California, USA - SS_1_S_1 metaG | ecosystem: Environmental > Aquatic > Non-marine Saline and Alkaline > Hypersaline > Sediment ...
AAAATGAATAACGATGGGGTCAGGTCCCATTCATATTCACTTTCGGTCGAGATCCATCACCTTGAGTCATGCTGAATATTCATGGGACCTGACCCCATCGATATTCATCAGTTTTGATTCTGACGGACGTACAGAAAAACGGCCGCGGCGCGTGGGCGCCGCGGCCGGTCGCATTCAGCAGTGGTGATGGTTACGCGTCGGTGGCCTTGCCGTCCTCTTCCACGGCAGCGTAGCTCAGCTTGGCCAGCTGTTCGTACTTGCGGAACTTGGCGGTGACGGTGTCCTGAGCGTGCTCCATCAGCATCTTCGCCCGCTCCGGGTCGATCTTCTGCAGCATGCGGTAGCGGGTTTCGTTCATTGCGTAGGACTCGAAGGAGGTTTTAACCGCCTTTGAATCGAGCTGCAGCGGATTCTCGCCATTGGCGGTCCGGCGAGGGTCGAAGCGGTAGAGCGGCCAGTAACCGCTTTCCACGGCCAGCTTCTGCTGCTCCAGGCCATCGGCCAGGTTGAATCCGTGGGCGATGCAGTGGGAGTAGGCGATGATCAGAGACGGCCCGTCGTAGGACTCGGCTTCGAGGAAGGCCTTGACCGTCTGGGCATCACGGGCACCCATCGCCACCTGGGCCACGTAGACGTAACCGTAACTCATGGCGATCATGCCAAGGTCCTTCTTGGCGATGGGTTTTCCGCCCATGGCGAATTTGGCCATGGCGCCGAGGGGTGTGGCCTTGGAGGCCTGACCACCGGTATTGGAGTAGACCTCGGTGTCGAGCACGAGCAGGTTGACGTCGCGGGCCGAGGCCAGCACGTGGTCCAGGCCGCCGTAACCGATGTCATAGGCCCAGCCGTCACCGCCCACACCCCAGACCGACTTGCGCACGAGGTAATCGGCAAGCTGGCCCAGCTGCTTCGCCTCCGGCCCCTCGAAACCGGCCAGCTGCTTCTTCAATTCGGCCACCCGCGAGCGCTGCTCGGCGATGGCCGTTTCGCCGACCTGGTCGGCATTGACGATCTCGTCCACCAGGATCTGCCCGATCTGCGGGGCCAGGCCCTTGAGCAGGTGCCGGGCCACCGTGCGGTTCTGGTCCACGGCCAGCCGCATGCCATAGCTGAATTCGGCGGTGTCTTCGAACAGCGAGTTGTTCCACGCCGGTCCGCGACCGTTGGCGTCGATGGTGTACGGCGTGGTGGGCAGGTTGCCGCCGTAGATCGAGGAGCAGCCGGTGGCATTGCCGATGATCGCCCGGTCGCCGAAGAGCTGGGTCAGCAGCTTGACGTAGGGGGTTTCGCCGCAGCCGGAGCAGGCGCCGGAATACTCGAACAGCGGGCGGAAGAACTGGATCCCCTTGGTGTCGGTCTTGACCTTGGTGCGGTCGGGGTCGGGGAGATCGAGGAAGAACTTGTAGTTCTCGCGCTCGGTCTCGCGCAGGGGCGGCTGCGGGGCCATGTTGATCGCCTGACGCTCGGGATTTTTCTTGTCCTTGGCCGGGCAGACCCTCACGCAGAGCTCGCACCCGGTGCAGTCCTCGGGGGCCACCTGCAGGGTGTACTTGGTGCCCGGGAATTCACGGCCCTTGTAGTCCACGGCCTTGAACGTGTCCGGAGCGGTTTCGAGGTACTTCGGATCATAGACCTTGGGCCGGATGGCGGCGTGGGGGCAGACCATGGCGCACTTGTTGCATTGGATGCAGATGTCCGACTCCCAGACCGGGATGTCGAGGGCGATGTTCCGCTTCTCCCACTGCGTGGTGGACAGCGGCCACGTGCCGTCCGCCGGGAAGGCGCTCACCGGCAGGTCGTCGCCGCGACCGGCAATGATCTCGGCGGTGACGTTCTTCACGAACTCCGGCGCCTCGTCGGGCACCGGCGCCGGCCGGGTAGCCGTCGAGGTCACCGTTTCCGGGACCTCGACCTCGTGCAGGTGGGCCAGGGTCTGGTCCACGGCGTTGAAGTTGAGCTTGACGATCTCCTCGCCCTTCTTGCCGTAGGTCTTCTTGATCGCGTCCTTGATCTGGGCGATGGCCTCATCCCGGGCCAGCACGCCGGAGATGGCGAAGAAGCAGGTCTGCATGATGGTGTTGATGCGCACCCCCATGCCGGTTTCCCGCGCCACCTGGTAGGCGTCGATGGTGTAGAACTTGATCTTCTTGTCGATGATCGACTGCTGGTCCTCGCGGGGCAGCCGGTCCCACACCTCGTCCTTGCTCGACTGGGAGTTGAGCAGGAAGACCGCGCCGGGCTGGGCATAGGCCAGCATGTCGTAGCGCTCGAGGAACACTTCCTGGTGACAGGCGACGAAGTTCGCTTTCTTGATCAGGTAGATCGAGCGGATCGGGTCGGGCCCGAAGCGGAGGTGCGAGACGGTGACCGCACCGGCCTTTTTCGAGTCGTAGACGAAGTAGCCCTGGGCGAAGTTGTCCGTTTCCTCGCCGATGATCTTGATCGAGTTCTTGTTCGCGCCCACCGTGCCGTCGGAGCCGAGACCGAAGAAGACCCCGCGGGTCACCTTGTCCGATTCGGTGTCGAAGGAGTGGTCCACGTCCAGGGAACTGTTGGACACATCGTCGGTGATGCCCACGGTGAAGTGGTTCTTCGGCGTGCCCTTCTTCAACTCGTCGAAGACGGCCTTGACCATCGCCGGGTCGAATTCCTTGGAGGAGAGGCCGTAGCGGCCGCTGACCACCTGGGGGGCAGTCTCGAACTGCGAGTAGCCTTCGGTGCGGCCTTCGGTCAGTGCGGTGATCAGGTCGGTGTAGAGAGCCTCGCCGGAAGACCCCGGCTCCTTGGCCCGGTCGAGCACGGCGATCGATTTCACCGTGGCGGGCAGTGCGGCCAGCATCTGCTGCGGGGCGAAGGGCCGGAAGAGGCGCACCTTGAGCACGCCGACTTTCTCGCCCTGTGCGTTGAGATAATCCACCGTTTCGTGAATCGTGTCCACGGCCGAGCCCATGGCCACGATGACCCGTTCGGCATTGGGGTCACCGACGTAGTCGAAGAGCTGGTACTGCCGGCCGGTGAGCTCGGCAAAGCGGTCCATCATGTCCTGCATGATGCCCGGGCAGGCTTCGTAGTACGGGGTGACCGTCTCCCGGGCCTGGAAGAAGACGTCGGGGTTCTGGGACGTCCCGCGGATCTTCGGCCGTTCGGGGGAGAGGGCGCGTTCCTTGTGCAACCGGATCATTTCCGGGTCCATCAGGGTGCGCAGGTCGTCATCGGTCAGTTCTTCGATCTTGCTCACCTCGTGGGAGGTGCGGAAACCGTCGAAGAAATGCAGGAACGGGATGCGCGACTCGAGCGTGCACATGGTGGCGATGGCCGCCATGTCGTGCGCCTCCTGGACGCCGGCGGAGGAGAGCATGCCCCACCCGGTCTGGCGACAGGTGTAGATGTCGGAGTGGTCGCCGAAAATCGACAGGGCGTGGGTGGCCAGGGTGCGGGCCGAGATGTGAAACACCGTTGAGGTCAGCTCGCCGGCGAGCTTGAACATCGTGGGGATCATCAGCAACAGGCCCTGGGAGGCGGTGAAGGTCGTGGTCAGCGACCCGGCCTGCAGCGCCCCGTGCACCGCCGCGGAAGCCCCTCCCTCGGACTGCATCTCAACAACCTGGGGCACGTTGCCCCAGATGTTCTTCATGCCCCGGGCCGACCACTCGTCGGCCCACTCGCCCATGTTCGACGAGGGCGTGATGGGATAGATGGCGATGACCTCGTTGATGCGGTGGGCCACGGATGCCGTGGCTTCGTTCCCGTCGATGGTAATCTTTCGTCGTGCCATTTCAACTCTCCCTAGGCGTTCTTTCCGGCGCCGTTTCCGTGGCGCTTGGGGCGGGCCGATCCCGCCGCCCGGCGAACTCTTTCGTCGAGCTGCAACTGCCTGTCGCTACGTAATTTATCCGTTTCCGCGCTGCCGGCGAACCCCGTGCAGTGCACAACGGTTGTCAAGCGAGCGCACAGGATAGGCCAGATTCGCCCGTTTTGCAAGGGGAATCCGGTGCGATCTGGACTTCCATTCGGCCCGGGATTATCATCACATTTTCGTTCGTGGAGAGTGAGCATCATGCCGGAACTGCCCGAAGTCGAAACCGTGGTGCGGCAGCTGCGCCCGCTGGTCTGTGGGAAGACCGTCCGCTCGCTGCGGATTCTCGATGAGCTGCTCGGAAAACTGGCGGTGAACAGGGTGAGAGGGGCGGTGGTGGCCGGCGTCGAGCGATGGGGCAAAGAGGTGGTCATGCCCCTGGAGCGGCGGACCAAAACCGACCCGTGGCTCTGGCTTGCCATCCACCTGCGCATGACCGGCCGACTGCTCTGGCGTGCCGGGGCACGGCCGGCGGTGGACCTCCACCGGCCGTGGCTCAGGGCCCGACTCGTGCTGGACGGCGGCAACGTCGATTTCGTCGACCCGCGGCGCTTCGGGGTAATCCGCCTCGTGGACGATCCGGTCCTTCTCCAACCGCCGGGAGTCGATCCCACCGGCGAAGCGTTTTCCACGGGGCTGTTGCGACGGCTTCTCGGCGGGAGTCGCCAGGAGCTCAAGCCCTGGCTGCTGCGCCAGGATCGCATCACCGGACTGGGCAACATCTATGCCTCGGAGATCCTCGCCCGGGCCCGGCTGCACCCCTGCCGCCTGGCCGGGTCTCTGGACCAGTCCGAAACGAGGCGGCTCCATCGCGCGGTGGTGACCATACTGCGCCGTGCCATCCGGCACTGCGGCACCACCTTCTCCGATTTCCAGGATACCAGCGGCGAGACCGGCGCGTTCCAGCGCTTTCTCGCCGTCTACGGTCACGAAGGCGACCCCTGCGGGCGCTGTTCGACAACGGTCGAACGGATCGTGCAGCAGGGGCGCAGCACCTATTTCTGTCCCGCCTGCCAGCCGGCAGGAAGCGGAAGATCAGCTTGAAGTGAAAGGCGAAGCATGAGTTCTGATACTGAAAGCCAGCGAATTTTGGTCATCGGCGCCTCGGCCGCCGGGCTGCGGGCAGCGGCCCGGGCCGGGCGGCTCATCCCCGGGGCGCGGATTACCGTGCTCGACCGCACGGACCGCATCTCGGTCAGTGCCTGCGGCCTGCCCTACTTTCTCTCCGGCGACGTGGGCAGCCCAGGCGAATTGAGGACCACGCCCTATGGCGCCCTGCGGGACGAGGAGTTCTTCGAGTCGATCAAGGGGCTCGACGTGCGCACCGGTGTGGAGGCCGTCGCCATCGATCCCGGGGCGAAAAAGGTGCAGGCCCGCGATGCGGGCAGTGGCGAGGCGCTCACCTTCGACTACGACGCCCTGGTGCTTGCCTCCGGCAGCGATCCGGTCTGCCCCCCGGGGTTCAGTGAGGAATCGCCGCGCATGCACTTTCTTCGGGCCATCGACCGGGTGAGGATGATGCGCAGCCACCTGGAGCAGGGGCAGGTGGGGTCCGTGGTGGTGGTGGGCGGCGGTTTTATCGGCTGCGAAGCGGCCGAGGCCTACGGGTCGATGTGGGGTGCGCAGGTGACTCTCGTGGAAGCCGCTCCCCACGTGTTGCCGAAGATGCTCGACGCGGAAATGGCCGCCCCGATCGAGGCCCACCTGCGGGAGAGCGGGGTGACCCTGCGGCTCGGGTGCCTGGTCCGGCAGCTCTCGAGTTCTGATGAGGCGGTGAGCGTGCAGCTGGACGATGGAGAGAACCTCGCCGCCGACGCCCTGGTCTGTGCTCTCGGCGTGCGGCCGGCCATCCCCTTTGCCGAGGCCGCCGGGCTGCGGCTGGGGCCTTCCGGCGGCCTGGTGGTGGACGACACCATGGCCACGAGCCTCCCCGGCATCTATGCCGCCGGCGACTGCGTGGAACTGGTCCACCACCTCACCGGCAAGCCGTGCTATCTCCCGCTGGGCTCGCTGGCCAACCGGCACGGGCGGCTGATCGGAGACCGCCTGGCCGGCCGTGACCGGCGGGTGGCGCCGGTGGTGGGCAGCGCGGTGGTCAAGGTCTTCGAGATGACCGCCGCCTCCACCGGCCTCACCGAGTCGGCGGCGCTGGTCGCCGGGTTCGACGCCCGATGCGCCTGGGCCACGTTCGAGGACCGGCCCGCTTACTACCCCGAAGCGGCGACGATCCACCTCAAGGTGGTCTACGAGCGAAAAACCCTTCGATTGCTCGGTCTGCAGGCGGTGGGGAAGGGCGAAGTGGTGCGCGTGACCGACGTGGCGGCATCCCTGCTCCAGCGTGGCGGCACGGTTTCCGATCTCCTCGACCAGGAGTTCGCTTACTCGCCGCCCTATGCCAACGCGCTCGATCCGCTCTACCAGCTCGGGGCCCTGGTGCTCAACCGCGAGGAGGACGGTGTGCGCTTCCTGCCGCCCCAGGCCGCGGCCGATGGCACGGACGTGGCGGGCCGCCAGGTGATCGATCTCCGGGAGTACGAAGAGCGGGAGGCGGGTGTGTGCGGGTTCGACGACTCGTTTCACCTGCCGCTGGCCGAACTGCGGGAACGGCTTGCCGAACTGCCGGCGGGGAAGCCGCTGCTCTGTGTTTGCGCCCGGGGGCTGCGCTCCTACGAGGCGGTGCGGATCCTCAATCATGCCGGCTGGGACGATGTGGTCTACCTCGGCGGCGGGGCCCAGCTTCGACGCCCGCAACTGGCATAGCCCATCATCGCGAACCCCCGACCAGCGGAAGTCGCTGGAAGTATGTGGAAGGAACAAATGAATAAAGATGGGGTCAGGTCCCATTCATCTTCATTTGTTCCTTCGGAGGAGTTCCCTGGAGGGGAACGACGAAGCAACCTCGTGATAATGCCCCAGTCACAATCACGAGGTCGCTTCGCTGCGCTCGCGATGACGGAAGGGGGAAGGCACTTTTCGGCTGTTGTTCCTTAAAAGCCTCCGGCAGGTGACCGCTCAGGGGCGAGCCGTCGGTTTGGCCCGCTCCAGGCGGACCAGGGCCACGCCGTCCTGCTCGAGCTTCACGCTGATCGTCCCATCGGTGGCGGACACCCTGCGCTTCTTCGCCAGTTCCACGGCCTGCAGGTCGTTTCCGAACCACCCGCGGGCCGTGTCATCGAGATCGATGGTGATCTGCCGATCTTCCGCTGAGCGGTTCCAGACCGTGAAAAAGACCGCGCCCCGCTCCGGGCTGCCGAAGCGCTCCACCAGCAGTTCCGGGTCGCCGGACCGGGCTCGGGTCACCGGTTCCCACCCCGCGCCGGACACCGTCCTGATCAGCGGCACCACGCGGGTGAGCAACGCTTTCGCCTTTTCCAGATGTTCGACCCTGGTACGGGCCCGGCCCGCCGACCGCGAGGGAAAAACACCGTAGAACAGACCGTTCTTCAACAGCTCCTCCCAGCCTTCCACCGTGCGGAAACCGATGGGCCGATGACGGGCCAGGGCTCTCCGGTTGTTCATCTCCCTCCGGCCGGGCAGGTGCTCGGTGCCGGCCATATCGCAGAAGGGCGCGAGAAACACCATGTTGTACGGGTGGGGAGACGTGTTCACGCCGACCATGCCGCCCTCGGCGGCGGCCAGTTTCCGCACGTGGGCCAGGTGCTCGCCGGCCGAGGAGATATTGAGGATCACCGGCCGCTTGCCGGTCTCGTCGAAGGTCAGCGGGTAGTCGGCGGTGGCCATGTGCTCGCCACGGAAGTTCTCGTAGCGCAGGAAGCTGCCGGCCACGTCGAAGAAGAGCCCCCAGCGGGTCTGCCCCCGGCTGCGGTAATTCCGCATCGCGGGGGTGATCGCCTCTTCGATGGCCAGTTGCGCGGCATTCCGCTCGGCGGGCATCCCGGTGATCTCCGGGTCGGGGTTGAGCACGTAGCTCACGCCGCCGCGCACCCGGTCGGCCCTGGCCACCGGGTTCCCCTGCGCATCGTGAATGGCCGAATGCTCCGCTCCCCGCACCAGCTGTCCCGCGGAAACCGGCCCGAAGATCAGCCGGTGGGACGGTTCCACCGAGAGCCGGCCCGGGTCGGCGACCAACCGGGCCAGGTCGCCGGGGGCCGCGGACGTCGGGCCGGGCACGAAAAAGTTCCAGGGACGGCAGTAGCGGAGGGACCAGAGCCCCAGGCGTTTGCCCCAGGTGGGATTGCTGTTTTCCCCCTGGAGGAAGGCGAAGCCCATCTGCTCGTAAGCCTCACCCAGCTTTTCCGCCGCTTCCACCGTGCCCCAGAGACCGGCGTCCTCCACCCGTCCGGCGAACGCCGCGGGGAAGATCCGATAATAGGTGTCGAGGGCCGAGCGGAACCCCCATTCCGGTTCCTCCAGCGCATAGATGACGAAACGGAACCGGGCCTGGCCGGGGAACCGGGCCGTTTTCGAGGTCAGGCCGAAGTCATAATACAGGTTCAGCGTTTTGTCCTTGTTGTCGTAGTTGATACGGAAAACCGCCGGGTGGTCGATGGCCGTGGCCAGCACCAGGCTGCCGAAGCAGCCCAGGGGGTAGATCGAGGCCAGGCGCCTGGCCGGAGTGGCGGATGATAGCGGAGCCGAGTTTTGCAGGATGAAAGGGGCATCGGGCAGGCTGCCGATGGCCAGGTCGGCATCGTCCCACCAGGGGCCGTCACAGGGAACGGGAATCTTGAAACAGAGTACCAGCGCCCGGTCATGGCCGGTGGTGTCCTTCAGCGTCCCCTCCACTTCCAGGTGGCGCCCCCGTTCGATAATCCGGGCCTCCAGGTCGGCGCCGGTGCCCGGGAACGATCCGGACAGCCCGATACCGTCCTCCAGCTCGGTCACGCGACCCTCCAACGCGCCGCTATGGCCCTTGATCCCCGCGTGATCGCCGGTGTTTCCGGTGACGGCGTCCTGGACATAGAATCCGCCATTCACCGGGGGACAGGGATCACGTTCGGCGAGGCGGACACGTCTCAGCCGTCCGTTGTCGTCAAAACCGAGGCCAAGCGATCCGGCCGCCACACGGTTCAATTCATCGAACCGGGGCGCCACACCATTCGACTCACCGATGATTCTGGGAACGGTGGGGTTGCCGAGCCATTTCCGGGGATTTCGGAGTTTGGCCTCGGCGTGCTCCAGCAGGATCAGCGCCCCGGCCAGGTCGCCGGTGCGGCCACGTTTCCGGGCCTCGTTGACGGTTTCCGCCCCTTGCGAAACATCCCAGCCCAGCAGCCGCTTCTCGGTGATCAACTGCTGGCAGTCGGTGTTGCGCCGGCGCACTGTTTTGCTGTGCGGTGTTTCCTCCCCGGCGGGCAGGGGCGCCGGCCAGAGCAGGGCGAGGGCCAGCACCACGGCCGGACCGGTCCGGCGGAATCGGTGGCGCGGGGAAGAGGGGACGGGATGGCTCATGCAAGATCTCCTGATCGGGTATACTCTGAGTATGGCCGGGCCGGCGCTGTCGGCCTTCAGGGTTTACGACACATACGCGTTATGGTAGCGTACCACGATTCCCGAATCGTCGAACCGCTTCCGGATCGTACCGTTCCCCGAAGCACGGGGCGGGTCATCCGGGTCGATGGAGGTCACCCCCAGATGCACGTCAGGATAACAGCCAGCAGCGGGGCTGGCAAAAGCCGTTCCGGTCGCGCCGCCAGTGCGCGGCTGCTCATCGCTCTCATGCTGCCCCTGATGGTCTTCGGGCTCGCCGGCTGCAGCAGCGACAGCAGCCCCACCGAACCGCCTCCGGTGGACGGTGGCGATCCGGAGATCACCTTTACCCCGGCCAATGGGAATCCTGGTTCCAACACGGTGAGCCTCCAGCTCAACGCCGCTACGGGCAACCGACTGGACCTGGATCTGCAGATCACGTCGGTGACCAACGTCGGATCGATGGCCTTCGACCTGACCTTCAACCCTTCCGTGCTCAGCTACGTGCAGAGCGCCGAGGGCACGTTCTTCAATCAGGACGGGGCGCCGGTGAGCATCCTCGTTGAAGAGAACCCTTCCGGGACGCTGATCGTCGGCGTGGCCCGCCTCGGTGACGTGGGCGGGGTGAGCGGGAGCGGCGTGGCCCTGACCCTGACCTTCAACGGTGCGGGAAACGGCGGCAGCGCCCTCGGCTTCTCCAACAACTCGCTGCTCGACCCCGACCTCAACCCGCTGGACGGCGTGCAGTGGTTTGGCGGAGACGCCTCGGTCAGCGGGCTTTAGCCCCCTGTTCTCACGGGACTGTTCGCACCAGCGTCTCCCCGGCCTGCAAAAAATTGGCCCGGATCGCCCACTGGCGTTCCGGGCCGAAGGTTGTTCCCGTTTCCCACGATACAAGCAATGAGTTTCTGACCAGCTGTAGATGACCTCGGGGGCCCCGGTGGGCCTCCTTTCTCGGGGAGGGCCGCGCGTCCGCGACCACCCCCGTCATCTCGTAATTCTCTACGCAGTGCCTGCCGGCCCCGTCTATCCGGAAATGCCCGTGAGCCGGGGACGGCATTCTTGACGGGAGCGCAGGCACGTAGTACGTTGACCCGTTTCTCCCACGGAGACGTAGAACGGCCCCCGGGGCCGAATCGCGACATCTCGGGCCAGGAGGTGATTGGACCCATGACGGCAGCAAAGGGACAGGGCGGCAAGGGATCGGCAAAGAAGAGCAAACTGATCACCCCGCGGGACGAGGACTACAACCGCTGGTACACCGACGTCGTGCTGCAGTCGGAGCTGGCCGACTACTCGCCGGTGAAGGGCTGCATGGTGATCCGTCCCGACGGCTACGGCCTCTGGGAGCAGATGCGTGACGTGCTCGACCGGATGTTTCGCGAGACCGGGCACCGCAACGCCTATTTCCCGTTGTTCATTCCCGAGGGCTTCCTCAAGAAGGAGGCCGAGCACGTGGAGGGTTTCGCTCCCGAATGCGCGGTGGTTACACACGGCGGCGGCAAGAAGCTGGAGGAACCGCTGGTGGTGCGCCCCACCTCCGAGACGATCATGTACAGCATGTTCGCCAAGTGGATCATGTCCTACCGCGACCTGCCGCTGAAGTTGAACCAGTGGGCCAACATCGTACGCTGGGAGATGCGCACCCGGCTGTTCCTGCGCACCACCGAGTTCCTCTGGCAGGAGGGGCACACGGCCCACGAGACCCACGAGGAGTCGGAGACCGAGTGCCTCGACATGCTCGAGGTCTACGCCCGTTTCGCCGAGGACTACATGGCGGTGCCGGTGATCAAGGGGACGAAGAGCGAGAAGGAAAAATTTGCCGGTGCCCTGGTCACCTACTGCGTCGAAGCGATGATGCAGGACCGCCGGGCCCTGCAGGCCGGCACTTCACACGACCTGGGACAGAACTTTGCCAGGGCGTTCGACGTTAAATTCCAGGACAGGGAAGGAACGATGGCCCATGTCTGGCAGACCAGCTGGGGCGTGAGCACCCGCCTCATCGGGGCGATGGTCATGGCCCACGGCGACGATGCCGGGCTCGTGCTGCCGCCGCGGCTGGCGCCGACCCAGGTTGTCATCGTGCCCATCTGGCGCGGCGACGACCAGAAGGCCCTGGTGGCGGAAAAGGCCGAGACCCTGGGCCGGGTGCTGACCGACGCCGGCGTGCGCACCGAGGTCGACCTGCGGGAGCAGTACAAGCCGGGCTACAAGTTCAGCCACTGGGAACTGAAGGGCGTGCCGCTCCGCCTGGAGCTTGGCCCGCGGGACCTCGAGGCGGGGCAGGTCTTCGCCGCCCGGCGGGACAGCGGGGAAAAGCAGCCCATTGCCGACGGCGACCTGGCGGTTCGGGTGCCCGAGCTGCTGGAGGAGATCCAGCAGGGCATCTTCCAGAGTGCCCTGGCGTACCGCGAGGAGAACACGCACCTGGTGGACAGCTATGACGAGTTGAAGCAGATCATGGATTCAACCTGCGGTTTCGTCCACGCCCACTGGTGCGGCTCGGCGGCCTGCGAGGAGAAGGTGCAGTCGGAAACGAAGGCCAGTATCCGCTGTATCCCCTTCGAGCCCCTGGCCCGGGACGGCGAGGGTGAGGGTGCCTGCATTGTCTGCGGCAAGTCTTCTCCCTGCCGGGTGATCTTCGACAAGGCCTACTGACAACGGCTCGAGGCACAGAGGTGACGAACGGTGGGGATGCTCTTCAGGTTCCTGCTCATTTTCCTGGCGGTGCTCATCGTCTACCGGGCAGTGAAACGGCTGTTCCTGCCGGCGGCGAAGAGGGGCGAGGTCCGGGAGGGCGACCGCGAGGTGGTGCACCGGGGCGAGATGGTCAAGGACCCGGTGTGCGGCACCTTCGTGCCACGTGATGACTCGATCGGCCTGCAGCAGGACGGGGAGCAGCACTTCTTCTGTTCCCCGGCGTGCCGTGACGAGTACCGCCGCCGCGGGAAGGGGGCGTCGTGAATGCCGCGACGGAGGATCTCCGCCCTGCCGTGCTCGTCACCCGGCGCCTCCCCGCACCGGTAATGGAGGCCGCCGCCCATCGCTTCCGCCTGCTCGATCACGATCCCCCCGAAGACCTTCCTGACCGCGGCCGCCTGCTCGAGCTTGCCGGCAGGGCCGACGGGATCGTTTCCCTGCTCACCGAACGCATCGACCGGGAACTGCTCGATGCGGCGCCGCGCCTGCGCTGCGTGGCCAACGTGGCCGTGGGCTACGACAACATCGACCTGGACCGCGCGTTCGCCAGGGGGATCGAGGTGACGCACACGCCCGGCGTGCTCACCGAAACCACCGCCGAGCTGACCGTCGGGCTGATTCTTGCCCTCACCCGGCGCATCGTGGAAGCCGATCGCTTTGTCCGGGAGGGTCGTTTCACCTGCTGGGGGCCGACCCTGTTGCTGGGCGATGACCTGGCCGGGATGCAGGTGGGGCTGGCCGGCATGGGGAGGATCGGTCGGTCGGTGGCCCGGCGCCTGTCAGGTTTCGGTGTCAGTCTGGCCTACGCCGACCGGAATCCGCTGCCGCCGGAGGAGGCGCAGGGCCTGGGGGCGGTGCGCATGCCGCTGGACCGCCTGCTGGCCAGCTCGGACCTCGTGTCGATCCATCTGCCGTTGACCACCGAGACGAGGCACCTCTTTTCCCGTGACGCTCTGTCCTCGATGAAGCGAGGGGCCTACCTGGTGAACACGTCCCGCGGGCCGGTGGTGGACGAGGCAGCGCTGGTGGAGGCACTGGCGTCAGGACGGCTGGCCGGGGCCGGCCTCGACGTCTTCGAGCATGAACCGCGAATACACCCCGGTCTCATCGGCCGTGATGACGTGGTGCTGCTGCCGCACATCGGCAGCGCCAGCACCACAACCCGGGTGAACATGGGCATGATGGCCGTGGACGACATGACCGCGGTCCTGGCGGGGGATGCACCGCGCTTTCCCGTGCCCCGTTGAAGCGGGCGGCCGGGGTTGCGGTGCGTGGGGAGAGGAGGAGCAGATGATTCGATGCCGGCGACGGTGGGGCATGAACACGTTGTTGGCCGCCTGGGTCGCGACGATCCTCCTGGGCGGTGCCGGAGGGGCGTGGGCGGCGGGCAACGGCAATCCGGTGCTCAATCCCATGGCCCGGGAATTCACCCTCTCGGTGGAGATGGGCTATTTCATCCGGGACATGGATGCCCGGGGCCGGAACGAGGACCTCAGTTCCTACGGCATGTCGCTCAAGGGAACCTACGGCATCACCTCGCGGCTGGCCGTTTTCGGCCGGTTCGGCATGTCCGACCTGCGCCTGGACCGCGCCGGGTTCAGCGGTTCGCTGGAGCCGTCCTACGGCGGCGGCTTGATGTTCGCCCTCTACCGTGCCCGGCGTGATCCGTCACTGAACCTCGTGCTCACCGGGGCGTACGACCGCCTGGAGAGCAGCGAGAGCGATATCGGCATCGACGCCGACTGTTTCAACGGGTCACTGCTCATGACCAAGGGCGTGGGGGACCTGTTGATCTACGGCGGGCTCCGGGCCTCTGCCATCGACGTGTCCGGGGGCGGCATGATCCCCGACATGGACTCGGACGACGGCCTCGGGGTCATCGCCGGCGTGGACTACGGGGTGAGCGAACGGATCTACCTCGCCCTGGAACTCCACCTCTTCGATGAGTACGCCGCCAGCGGTGGTATCGGCTTCAACTTCGGCAGGTGAGATGGAGATCCTGGGCAACGAGTCGATTCAGGAACTGCTGTTCCGTGCAGCGGAGGGCGAGCGTCTGCACCATGCCCTGCTCTTCCACGGCCCCGACGGCGTGGGAAAGCGGCGCATGGCCTTTCGCCTGGCCATGTACCGCACCTGCCCCCAGCGGCTTGGCGGCGAAGGGGACTGCGGCGGCGCCTGTCCCTCCTGTGCGCGGATGGCCCGCCACTATGAAAAGATCCTCGTGCCCGGACCGGATGAGGCCTACGAGAAACAGCAGCACCCTGATCTTTTCTATCTCGAGCCCTACGCTCCCGACACCGGCTGGATTCTCTTCGGCGATATCAACGAGCGGGGCCGAAAGAAGAGCCGGGGCGGGCGCAAGGTCGATGGCTACTACGGCAGTATCCGTTGGCTCCAGGAACGGCTGCGCCTGAAACCGCATGAGGCCATCGGGTTCACGGTGATCATCGACCAGTGCGACCGCATCCAGCACGAGGCGCGGCAAAGCCTGCTCAAGGTGCTCGAGGAGCCATCCCCCGGTTGCCTCTTCATCCTGGTCACGAGCAAGCCGGATGCCCTGCTCGCCACCTATCGTTCCCGCTGCCAGCCGGTGCGCTTCAGCCGTTTCGGGCGGCAGGAGCTGGAGCGAATCCTCGTGGAACGCTGCGACCGTTCGCCGGCGGATGCGGCCCTGCTGGCCAGCGTTTCCGGCGGGAGCCTCGGCGGGGCCCTGTCCCTCGATCTCGACAACTGGCGCGAGAAAAGGGCCCTGGCCCTGGAAATGGTCCGCGCGGCCGCCCGGCCGGGCTGGGCCTCCCGGCAGACGCTGATGGAGATGGCCGGGGCGATCAGCGCCACGGCAAAGCAGTGGGAGCGCGTTGGCCGTGGGGTGCCCCGGATTCTCGGCAGCCTGGCCCGGGACCTGTCGCTGCTGCAGTCCGGTGCCGGCGGGGCAATGCTTGCCAATCCCGACCTGGCCGGTGAACTGGGCCGCCTGGCCGGCGAACTGCCCGCGGTGGATCCCAGAGCGGCATTCGGACTGGCCGACGATGTACGTCAGGGTTTGGAGCGAAACCACAACAGGCGTCTGGTCTGCGAAATGATGCTGGTGCGGCTCTCGGAACTGTTCGGCAACGGTGTGGCCGAGCGGTAGCCGGTGATTGACGGATTTCGGCGGAATACGGATTAGCGTGCGGGGGCGCAGGAGGGGAACGATCCACGGGGGGGACGGGATCGTCACTACCCGTGGATCGGCTCCACACCCTTTTCGGTCTCTTCGTCCTTGTACATGTACCTGATGCAGCGTTTCATGATCATCAGGTTCGGTTCGTTGTCGCGGTTGAGCTTGATGCAGTTCTTGTCGTACCACTCGATGCAGCCGCGGAGCGTTTCGCCTTCTTCCAGCACCACCACCATGGGTGTCTTGCCGGTCATCTGCTTGATGTAGTAATAATTCTCCGCGTTGGTCTGCTCGGGCGGCACCTGCTTGCGCCGCTTGACCCTGTTGACCGTGGTAACCGAGTCCTTCAACTCGGCCAGGTTCGGTCGGATCAGTTTCCTGTTCGCAACCACTTCGTTCTGTTTCATGGTGAATACCCCTTCCTGCTGCGCGTCACCCGGGCGGCCCTGGGGCCCGCACGGTGGCCTGGACGCGATTGATACCTGTTCGATCCGTTTACCGGTCTGGGTTATGTTTTACCGCGTATACCTGTCTTTTCGTCGGTTCAGCGGCTTCGGATGATCTTTTTTTCACCGGAAAAACCGGTCTGACCATGGGGTTCCGGTAAGGATCTCGTAAGCGTTTTGATTTCTATCAATTGGAGGTGAGCGCAGGCTGTTGTTCATTCAGTACGACCGTAGCAATACCTGCCAGGACGGCCAGATGCGCTCACATCATTCATAAAAGGTTGTATCAGGCTCTTGTATTTGATGTAAATATAACACGCCGTTCCTTTAAAAGCAATGAGGATTTTGTATAACGTCCTGCTTTTGAACTGCATGGACGATTCTGATACTATCCTCGCTTCCCGGGGGCGGGCAGGATTCGCCCCACAGGGCGGCAAGGGAGTCGTGGACCATGGGATTCTGGCGACGGGGCCGAGGCCGCGGCCATGGGGCCGACGGCGAGGCGGAACGGCCGCTGGCCGGCGGCAATGCCGGCGAGGGGCCCGGGACTGATTTCGATCCGGTCCTGGTCCGCGACTTCGAGGTCGAGATGAAAAAGCGGGTCAATCCCGTGGTCCTCGATTTCATCCACACCGGGAAGCGGCGGATGCTCTATTTTGCCGAACAGGGTTTTCGGGTATCCGCCGAGGACCTGGTGACACCGTACCAGGAGAAGCGGCTGTTTCTCAGCGCCAGAGAGCGGCACGCTTCGGGCCTCGGCTGGGAGGACCTGGCCCGGCTGCCGTACGAAGAGGGCCAGTTCGACGGTGTGTACGGGCGGTACCTGTTCAACCACTTCGTTGCCGATGACGCCCGGCAGCTGATCGAATGGATCCACCGGGTGCTCAAGGACGGGGGAGTGCTGGCCACGACCTTCGCCCACCTGCGCAACCTGCCGGCGGCCGATGGCCGGACCGCCGTGCTGACCACGGAGCGATACATCAGGAAGAAGACCACCGCCGACCGCCTGGTGAAACTGTACGAGAACCGCGAGATCGAAAACCTGCTGGCCGATTTCCGGTTGCTCAAGGTGGTGACGATGAAGAATGGTGACCGCCGGGTGCTGGCGGCAAGGCGGGTCGACAGCGACTGATCCCGGGGCGCCCGGGGCTGATCCGACCGTTGAGGAGAGCGTTCAGATGGCGAAGAAGAACAAGAAAGCGGCTGCGCCGGGCGAGGAGCGGATGCAGAAACTGGTCTCCCTCTGCAAGCGCAGGGGCTACATCTTCCAGTCCAGCGAGATCTACGGCGGACTGAACAGCTGCTGGGATTACGGGCCGCTGGGGGTGGAGCTGAAGAATAACATCAAGCGCAACTGGTGGAAGGCCATGGTGCACTCCCGCGAGGACGTGGTCGGCCTCGACTCCAGCGTGCTCATGCACCCGGACATCTGGCAGGCTTCGGGCCACGTGGACGGCTTCACCGATCCGATGGTCGACTGCACCAAGTGCCGGCGCCGCTTCCGTGAAGATGACTTCGAAGGTGATGCCTGTCCGGCGTGCGGTGGTGAACTCACCGAGGCGCGGCAGTTCAACCTGATGTTCAAGACGTTCATGGGGCCGCTGGAAGACCAGGCGTCGGTGGTTTTTCTCCGGCCGGAAACGGCCCAGGGCATCTATGTCAACTTCCTCAACGTCCAGACCTCGTCGCGCAAAAAGGTCCCTTTCGGCATTGCGCAGATCGGCAAGGCCTTCCGCAACGAGATCACGCCGGGCAACTTCATCTTCCGCATGCGGGAGTTCGAGCAGATGGAGATGCAGTATTTCATCAAACCGGACAGCGGGCGGGAGTGGCTGGAATACTGGAAGGAGCAGCGGATGGCCTGGTACGTGGCCCAGGGCGTGCGCGCCGACCGGCTGCATTTTCACGAGCACGGCCCCGACGACCTGGCCCACTATGCCCGTGCGGCGTTCGACATCGAGTATGACTTCCCCTTCGGCCGCAAGGAACTTGAAGGGATCCACGACCGCACCGACTTCGACCTCAGCCGCCACCAGGAGCACTCGGGCAAGAAACTGACCTACATCGATCCGGCGGCCAACGAGCGCTTCATCCCCCACATCGTGGAAACGTCGGCCGGCGTGGACCGCTCCCTGCTCGTCATTTTGGCCGACGCGTATGATGAGGAGGAACTGGAAAAGGACACCAGGGTCGTGCTCCGGCTCTCGCCGAAACTGGCCCCGATCAAGGCCGCTGTTTTCCCGCTGGTCAAGCGGGACGGCATGCCGGAGATCGCCCGGGGGATCAAGGATACGCTGGAGAGCCACGGTATGCCGGTCCTCTACGACGAGGGCGGGGCCGTGGGCCGCCGCTACCGGAGGCAGGACGAGGCCGGTACGCCCTATGGCATCACCGTCGATTCCGACACGCTCACCGACCAGACGGTGACCGTGCGCGACCGGGATTCCATGGCCCAGGAACGGGTGGCCATCGACGCCCTTCACGGCTATCTTACCGATCGCATCGAGTCCTGGACACCGGCGGCCGGGTAGGTCTGCCAGTGTCCAGCTGTCATCCTTTTCGTCATGGCACGTCTTTGACCAGCGCCCCCCGCTGGTCCGGGGCTCGCGCTGGCGGGCCACTGGCGAGGGTCTCGCCCGGCGCTCACCAGCGGCCCGTCAGCTTGAGCAGCAGGTAGCGGAGCCCGGCGGGAATGCAGCTGCGGAACAGGGTCTGCTTGAGACCGATGTAGGATTGGCGGCCGCAGAGCAGGTCGCCGAGCACGCGGCGCACACCGTTGTGGCTGCCGGCCAGGTTGAGCATCTCGTCCGGGAACCCGGCATGGAAGAAGCGCTTCACGTAGTGGGCGGCCAGGGACAGTTCGGTGCCCAGTTCCCGGCGCACGTCCCTGGTGTAGCGCCCGGGCTCGCCGCCGGCCAGGGCCTCGGCCAGCAGGTCGGCCGAGCGCAGGGCGTAGTAGATTCCCTCGCCGGTGAGCGGGTCCACCAGCCCGGCGGCGTCTCCCAGCAGGGCCCAGCCGTTGCCCTGGATCGGGCCCCGCTGCCAGTGTTCGGCGGCAGCCGACGGGGCGATGGCGCCCCGCAGTCTCGGCACGCTGTTCCCCGAGCCGTTCCCGGTCCAGCCCCGCTGCACCAGGTAGCGGTGCAGCAGCGTTCTGGCCAGGGTCCCCTCCCGGGGGTCGAAGGGCAGGGAGATGCCCACAGTGGCGAACCCTTCACCAGGAAACTCCCAGATATAGCCGGACGGGTGGTCGGTGAAAACCAGCCGCATCTCCCGCGCCGGCCGGGTCGGCGGACTGAAGAAATGGACCATGCCCACCGCCGGCCGCACGTCCCGCCAGGCGTCCGGTCCGGCCACGGCCTGGCGCACCGCGCTCAGCGCGCCGTCGGCGCCCACCAGCAGGTCGGCCTCCGCCTGCTCCCCCGTGTGGTCGTCGATGAGCCATGGCCCGTTGGCACCGGTGCGGCGGGCCGAGCGGAACCGGCGCCTGATCAGGGACACACCGGCTTCCCGCGCCTGCTCCACCATCCGCCGCTGGAGCTCGAGCCGCGGCATCACGGCAAACGGCGTGTCGATTTCCATCTCCAGGCACGTGCCACCGCTGCTGTCGAGGCGCAGGCGCCTGTTGACCGGTGCCCGGGGGAGGCGGGGGAGTGTCTGTCGCAGCAGGGACAGTGCCCGTTCGTTGAGACCGCCGCCGCACGGCTTCTCCCAGGGGTAGCGGTGGTCATAGAGCGACACCGACCATCCGTCCCCGGCGAGCCGGAAGGCGGCCCGTGCCCCGGCCGGGCCGGCGCCCACCACCACGGCCCGACCGGCACAGCCGTCCGGTTCGTGCCGGCATCGTTTCGCTTTCGGATGTTCGTCGATCATGGCAGCCAGATTATAAACCAAACCCGCTGCGTGGTGAGAATCCCCGCCATTCTCGCGGGGCAGTGACAGGATACCTCCTGCCTGCGGTATACTCCACTCTTGTTGTCCACTGATTCGTCGATCCGTTTCCAGGGGGCGAGATGAGCCGGTCTCCCTTCGCCAGGTTGAAGAAGTTCTATCCGTCATACCGACGGAGTATTTTCGCGGGGCTGGTCTGCGTCGTGCTGACCAGTGCGCTTTACCCCACGGTGCCGCTGATCATCAAGCACGCGGTGGACACGCTGGATCAGCGGGCCGCGCATCCCTTCCCCTTCGACCTGGCGATCCGGCTGGCCGGCGCCGAGGGGTCGCTGGGGCGGGTACTGCTCGTCTACGCCGCGGCCATCGTCGCCGTCACCGTGCTCCAGGGCCTGTTCCGTTTCCTCATGCGCTACATCATCACCGGGGCCTCGCGCCGCTTCGAGCGCGACCTGCGCAACGAGATCTTCGCCCACCTGCAGCGGCTGCCGGCGGCCTGGTACCAGTCGGCGAAGACCGGGGACCTGATGGCGCGAATGACGAATGACATCAACGCCGTGCGCATGTTCGTCGGGCCGGGCTTCATGTATCTGAGCAGCACGGTTGTAACCTTCGTCATCGCCGTCTCCTTCATGCTCACCGTGAGCCCGCCGCTGACGTTCTACACCTTCATCCCGCTGCTGCTCATCGCCGTGGCCACCCGGATGATCAGCCGGGAGATCCACCGGCGCTCCGAGCGGGTCCAGCGTCACTTCTCCATGGTCAGCGAGCGGGTGCAGGAGAACCTCTCGGGTATCCGGGTGGTCAAGTCCTACTGCCGGGAGGCGTCCGAGATCCATCGTTTCAGCGACCTGCTCCAGCGCAACATGGCGGTCAACCTTTCCCTGGCCCGCATCCAGAGCCTCTTCATGCCCATGCTCTTTTCGCTGGTCGTCGGCTCGCACCTCGTGGTGCTCTGGGACGGCGGCCGGCGGATTCTCGCCGGATCGCTGGGCTACGGCGATTTCATCGCCTTCAACGTGATCCTCGGCATCCTCGTCTGGCCCATGGTCTCGCTGGGCTGGGTGGTCAGCCTGCACCAGCAGGGCAAGGCCTCGATGGAGCGGATCAACGAGATCCTGGAGAGCGACCCGCAGGAGCGTGACGGCGACGGGGAGGCGGCGGGCGCCGGGCGGCCCCGCGGCGAGATCGAGTTCCGCGGGCTCGATTTTGCCTACAACGGCACGCCGGTGCTGCGGGGGATTGACCTGCGCATAGCGGCGGGCAGCACCGTGGCCGTGGTGGGGCCGGTGGGCAGCGGCAAGAGCACGCTGGCCAACCTGATCCCCCGGCTGTTCGAGGCCCCGCCGGGCAGCCTGCTGCTGGACGGGCGGCCGGTGGGCGAATATCCCCTCGCCGCGCTGCGGGGCGCGGTGGGGCACGTGCCCCAGGACTCGTTCCTCTTCTCCGATTCCATACGGGAGAACATCGCCTTCGGCGCCCCGGACAGCAGCTTCGAGGCGGTGCAGCGGGCGGCGGAGATTTCGCGGATCTCGGTGGACGTGGAAGGGTTTCCCGAAGGGTTCGAAACGCTGGTGGGGGAGCGGGGCGTGATGCTCTCCGGCGGGCAGAAACAGCGCGTGGCCATCGCCCGGGCCGTGCTGCTCGATCCCTCGATCCTCATCCTCGACGATGCGCTGTCCGCGGTGGACACCTACACCGAGGAGCAGATCCTCGAAGAGCTGCGGGCCTTCATGAAGGGGCGGACCACGCTGATCATCGCCCAGCGGTTGTCGACGATCAAGGACGCGGACCGCATCGTGGTGCTCGTGGACGGCACGGTGGAGGAGAGCGGTTCGCACGATGAACTGATGGCCCTCGACGGGGTCTACGCCGAGATGTACCGCCTGCAGCTGCTGCAGGCGGAAATCGACCACACCGATTGAGGAACGGCATGTCGGACGCGGCAAAGCGCTACCACGAGGAGGAGACGCTGGGCAAGGCCTTCGACGGGCGGCTGATGAAGCGCCTGCTGGCCTACCTGCGCCCCAGCCTCCACCTGGTGACGGTCACCGTGCTCCTGCAGTTCGTGCTTACCTGGCTGGAGCTCTACACCGTCGACCTGGGGCGCCGGGCCCTGGATGACTGCGTGGCCCGGGGCAGCCTGGACGCGTTGAACCGCGTGGCCCTGATCTACGCCCTGCTGCTGCTCCTCACCTTCCTCGCCAGGTATGCCTTCATCTATCTCACCAGCCTCACCGGCCAGCGGGTCATTTTCACCCTGCGGCTGCAGATCTTCTCCCGGCTGCAGAAGCTTTCCCCGGCATTCTTCGACCGCAATCCGGTGGGCCGGCTGATGACCCGGGTGACCAATGACGTCCAGGTGCTCAACGAGATGTTCACCTCGGGCCTCGTGGTGGCGGTGAGCGACATCACGCTGATCATCGGCATCATGGGCTACCTGCTCTACCGCGACTGGCGCCTGGCGCTGATCACCTTCAGCATCCTGCCCCTGCTCTTCTACATCTCCTTCCTCTTCAAGAAAAAAGTGCGCGAGGCCTATCGCATGATCCGCCTCCGGCTGGCGCGGATCAACGCCTGTGTCCAGGAAAACCTTTCCGGCATCCGCGTGGTCCAACTCTTCCGCCGGGAGCGGCGGAACCGTGAGCGCTTCGAGCAGCTCAACGAGGATCACACCGAGTCGAACCTGCGGTCGGTGCTCTACTACTCGGTCTTTTTCCCCTCCATCGAGGTGGTCAATTCGCTGGCCGTGGCCCTCATCGTCTGGTACGGGGGGCTGGAGGCGGTGGCCGGCCGGTTCACCATCGGCGAACTGTTCGCCTTCCTGCTTGCGGCGAACAAGTTCTTCCGCCCGATCCGCGACCTCAGCGAGAAGTACAACATCATGCAGACCGCCATGGCCTCTTCCGAACGGATTTTCAAGCTGCTCGACACGCGGGAGGCGATCGTCGAGCCCGCCGACCCGGAGCTGCTCGAGGGCTTCCGGGACGCCATCCGTTTCGAGGACGTGGACTTCCATTACGAGGAGAACCAGCCGGTACTCAAGGGCGTCTCCCTCGAGGTCCGCCGGGGACAGCGGGTGGCGGTGGTGGGCGCCACCGGGGCGGGGAAGACGACGCTGATCAGCCTGCTGGCCCGCTTTTACGACGTGCAGTCGGGCCGCATCACCATCGACGGTGTGGACGTGCGGCGCATGGAGCTTTGCCGCCTGCGCCGACTCGTGGGGGTGGTGCAGCAGGACGTGTTCCTTTTCGCCGGCGACGTGGGCTCGAACATCAGCCTGTGGGACGAGCGGATCACCGAAGCGGCCATGGTGCGGGCGGCGAAGAGCGTGGGCATTCACGATTTCGTTGCCGGCCTGCCCGGGGCTTACGCTGCCGAAGTGGCCGAACGCGGGGCCACGCTCTCCACCGGCCAGCGCCAGCTGCTCTCCTTTGCCCGGGCCCTGGCCTACGATCCTCAGATTCTCGTGCTCGACGAGGCCACTTCCAGCGTGGATACGGAGACCGAGCTGCGCATTCAACGGGCCCTGGAGGTCCTGCTCGAGGGCCGCACCTCGATCATCATCGCCCACCGCATCTCCACGATCCAGAACGCCGACAACATCATCGTCATGCACCGCGGCAGGGTCAGGGAAACAGGGGACCACGCATCGCTGCTGGCGGAGAAGGGCATCTACTATCGGCTGCACCAGCTGCAGTACCGCCAGTCGGGACTGAAGTCCAGGCGCGATTAGCCCATGGGCCAGAGATCGCCGGGGGGGTCGGCCGGTTCGTCGTGCTCGAAGGCGAGGCCCGGAACATCGCCGTGCTCCACCGCCGCTTCCTCGTCTTCGAGGAGCAGTTCAGGGGGCTCTTCGATGGCCTCGAGACCGGCGATGGCGTCGTTGAGTTTCGTGCGGGCCTCGCGGATCGCCGTGTCCCGCTCCTCGACCCGGGCCACCAGGGTCGGGATCCCCTGCCGCACCTCTTCCAGCTCGGCGCGAAGGCGCTCGGTCTCACCCCGTGCGCGGTCCAGGTCGGACTGCAGGGTTCCGCTGCGCAGCCGGGACGTGTCGAGCTCCGCCTGAAGCCGGCCCGCCGAATCCCGGATCTCTCCCAGTTCGGCGGCATGGGCCATCTTCAGCTTGTCGATCTCCTGGGCGTGGGCCTGGAGGATGCCGGTCAGTTCACGGGTCGATTCGGCCTTCGCCTCATCGAGGGCCCGGGCGTGTGTCTGCTCCAGGTCCCGCAGGCTGTCGCGGTGCCGCTGAGCCTCGTCCTCCAGCGTTGCCGTGAGCTCGGCCTTTTCGGCAGCGAGCCGTTCATGCTCTTCCTGCCGGGTTTTGAGCAGGTCGCGGAGGCCTTCGCCTTCGCTCCGTGCGGATTCGATCTTGCCCTCCAGCTCGGCGGCAGCCCTGGCCGCAGCCGCTTCCTGGTCGGCCTTCTCCCGCTTCAGCGTTTCCATGAGGTAGCGGTAATCCCGCACCGATTCCTCGAGCTTGATCAACTCCTCGCCCGACTCCATCAGCTTTTCCTGGAGCATATTGATCGTTTCGTCGGCGCTGCGGTATTTTGACTGCACCTGATCCAGCCTGGTCACCGCGGCATCTCGCTCTCCGCAGGCCGTTTCCACGCGCCCGTGGGCCGCCTCCAGCTCATCCCGCATGGCGGCCAGCCCCTCCCGGGCCTCGTGGAGCTCTTCTTCCCGCTCCAACAGGTCCCGTTCGCGCTGGTCCAGTCGCTCCGAGATCTCGTTGATTTCGTGGAGGCACCCGTTCTTCTCACGAAGTTCCCGGTCCCGCTGCTCGAGCAGTGCGGTCAATTCCGCGACCTGCCCCTCGTCGCCGTCGAGCTGCTCCCGCAGTTCGGTGTTTTCCTTTTCCAGGATGGGCACCAGTGCCGATTTTTCGGCCGCCTCGGTGCGGGCCTGGCGGAGCTGGTTTCGCGAGTCGGTGAGCTGGCGCTGAAGTTCGTCCACCCTGACCTGCAGGCGGCTCATCGCCTCACGGCGGTTTTCCTCCTCGTGGCTCTCTTCCACCCGCCGCCGTTCGGTGAGGCGGAGCTTGCGCAGTTCCTCCTCGCGGAGGGCCAGCAGCCGCTGGGCATCCCGCAACTCCTTGCGGGTCATGAAAAAGCGTTCCTTGAGATCGCGGTTCCGATCAACCGGGGACTGATGGTGCCCGGACGGTTCCTGGTCGTTCCCCCAGGGCGGGCTGAATTCAGGGCGCTCGTCCTCGCCGTGCCCGTCGTGGATGTCTTCGAAGCCGGTAGGCTGGTCGTTCTCCATGGTGCTGCTCCCCCGCAATCCGCCCTCACCGATCCACTCGGGCGGTCGAATGCATGAATACGCCCTTCTTATCGGAACCACAGGTGGTTTTCTTGACGGGGAATTACAGGCGAACAGTGCGAAAACCGGTTCAGACCCGGATTTCATCCTCTGCGCCCCCGGCCGTGGCGCCGTCTTCGCGACCGGCGAGGAGCGGGGAGACGCGATCGGCGATGAAGCGTTCCACCTGCTCGGGCGCCCGCCCCACGAACCGCAGGGGGTCGGAGAGCGAGGGGAACTTGTGGCGGATCGGGCTGAAGACGAGGTCCGCGGCCAGCCGTTCCAGCAGGTCGTTGCGGTTGCTTTCCCCGGCCTGCAGGCGCCGGTGCACCTCCATGGAGTGCACGCGGATCTGTTCGTGGCCCGCCTGGCGGTCGCCGCCTGCGGCCACCAGCTGCATCAGGATCTGCTCGGTGGCGAGGAAGGGCAACTCCTGTTCCAGCCGGCGGCGAATCACTTTTTCATTGACCTGCAGCCCCGGCACCATGCTGCCGTAGAGCAGGAGCAGGGCATCGGCGGCGAGGAAGGCTTCGGGGATCGAGACCCGACGGTTGGCCGAGTCGTCGAGGCTGCGCTCGAGCCATTGGGTCGCGGCGGTGATCGGCGGGTTGACCGCAAAGGTGATCAGCAGCCGGGCCAGCGAGGAGATCCGTTCGGCCCGCATCGGGTTGCGCTTGTAGGCCATGGCCGAAGAGCCGACCTGCTTCGAACCGAAGGGCTCCAGCACTTCGCCGAGGTGCTGGAGAAGCCGCATGTCGTGGGAGAACTTCGACGCCGACTGCGCCACCCCGGAGAGGGCGTTGAGCGACCGGCTGTCCTGTTTACGCGAGTAGGTCTGCCCGGTGACCGCGAAACAGCCGTCACGGTCGAAGCCCAGCTTTTCCGCCACCAGCGCTTCCAGTTCTTCCACCTTGTGGTGGTCCCCGTCGAAGAGGGCGAGGAAGCTCGCCTGGGTGCCGGTGGTGCCCTTGACCCCGCGAAGTTTCACCGTGTCGAGGGCGAAGCGCACTTCCTCGAGGTCGAGCACCAGGTCCTGGAGCCAGAGGCAGGCCCGCTTGCCCACCGTGGTGGGCTGCGCCGGCTGGAAATGGGTGAACCCGAGGGTGGGGATGCGGGCGGTCTTCGCCGCGAAGCCGCTGAGGGCGGCGATCACGGAAAGCAACCGCTGTTCAACGAGCTGCAGGCCTTCGTAAAGCTGGATCGCCTCGGTGTTGTCCCCCACGAAGGCGCTGGTGGCCCCGAGGTGGAGGATCCCGCCGGCGGCGGGGCACTGTTCGGCCCAGGTCTTGAGCTGGGCCATCACGTCATGGCGCAGCTCTTTTTCCAGTTCCGCGGCCCGGTCGGGGTCGAGGGGGGCGAGCCGCTCGCGCAGTTCGGCCACCTGTTCGGCGGAAACGGCCAGGCCCAGCTCGTGCTGTGCCTCGGCCAGGGCCAGCCAGAGCCGTCGCCAGGTGCTGAACTTGAAGTGCGGCGAGAAGATCCGGCTCATGGCGGCGGAGCAATAGCGCTCCACCAGCGGGTTGCGATAGGCCGTGCTGTATCCCGTTTCTTCACTGGTCATCCCGCTGATCCTCCCTGCCGAACCACTTCTGAAACAGCCGCTTGAGCGGCTTCCGTTCCTGCCGCGCCAGGCTCCTGAGGTCCTCGAATTCCGGTGCCTCGTTGAGCATCTCGCCGTCCGTCCCCAAACCCCGTTTCACACTGAACCGGTGGCCCGCCTGCTCCACCGGAACCGCGTCCCGCTCCAGCTCCGCCCGCTGGACGGAACGGATGCGCACCCCGAGGCTGGTGGTCTCCCGGAAGAGGAAATCAAGGAAACGATCGCGATCGCTGTCTTCACAGAGCAGTGTCAGGCGTGTGCCGGGGCGGTTCTTCTTCATCTGCACCGGTGTGAAGTTCGCGTCCAGGGCGCCCCGGCGCAGCGCTTCCTCAAGCACGTGGCCCAGCAGTTCACCGGTCATGTCGTCGATCTCGGTTTCCAGCACCGTGATCTTCTTCAATCGCCAATAGGCCGTTTCAACCATGCCTGGACTCCGGTGAGGCGGGAAGAATCCCGGTGAAGGCAAATCATAGCCCACCGGTGGTGAGGTGGCAAGACTGGAGAGCCCGTTTCAAGGACCGTTGGGGACTATGAGAGTCCGGATAGAGCATTTTATTTCACACTCTCTGCATATTTTTTCCGCCCGCCCGAAAATATTTTTCATTTATTCGGGGCGGCAGCGTGCTGAACCCGTAACTGTTGATAAACCAATTGTTTATAATCAGGGTTTTGGGGCCGGGACGGGGCGCTGCTATGGTATGGAATTTGCTTGTGTTGTTAGAGACTTCCGCTGAGTCGAATCGGCGGGTCTAATTCTGGGAGAGAAGTTGCTGCCCAGTAGAACAGTCCAGCAGTACCCCCGCACGCGGAGCAAAGCGGTACGCTCACCGGCCAAGAGCCCTGTTCGAACCATGGCAAGCAGTACCCCCGGACGTAACAGTTTCCCGTAACGGATACAACGATCGTGGCGTGGAGCCCGGTTTCGTATCTTTCTTGTCTCTCTTGTTCTTGAATTGGTGTTTCTTTCAACACGCCGACTGCGGGTGAGGAAAAGGAGGTCATGGAGTTTCACGTGTGGAGGGCTGCGCTGGCAAGCGAGGGAACAGCGCTCTTCACCGGGCCCGCGGCGTCAAAATGCTGTTCCTGTTCGGTTCCTGTTCCTGTTGTTCAAAACGATATCTAAGGAGTAAGCAATGAGTAAGGTTTTCGCCTGTCTTTGCACGATGCTGCTGGTCATCTCCGGTACGGCCTTTGCCGTCGGCGGTGAGGACATTTCCACGGCCACCGTTATTCCCGCTCTGCCCTATTCCGACACCGGTGACACCTGCGCCTTCCTCAACGACTACGACGAAGTCGGCGTGTTCACCTGCCCCTACAGCTCCACCGCTGCCGACGTGGTCTACGCCTACACGCCCGCCGTCGACGAGATGATCAACATCGACCTCGGCGCCTCGCTCTACGACACCAAGGTGTTCGTGTACGAGAACGATGCCACCACCGTGGTGGGTTGCGACGATGACTACTACGCCAACTACACCTCGGCCATCTTCGACCTGGCCATCACCGGCGGCAACACCTACTACATCGTTGTGGCCGGCTACGGCACCAGCTGCGGCGCCTACGACCTGCAGGTCACCGGCCCGCCGGTGAACGACGCCTGCTTCACCGCCGTGGACAGCCAGGGCGCTGCCGGCATCATGAGCTACACGGCCGACATCGACGGCGGCTTCACCATGGGCGACATCGACTGGGACGGCTTTGCCGTGCCGATCAACACCGGCACCTATGGTTCCGAGCTGACCTGCGACATCTCCGGCCCGCTGGGCACCGCCACGGTGACCCTGGGCGCTGGCACGACCTACGTTGGCGGCGCGCAGTTCGTCGGCGACACCGACGTCTTCGCCGGCCTCGGCGACCCCGCCGGCACCTGGACCTTCGACTTCTACGAATCCTATGATGACGGCGGCGACGATCTGCCCGACGCCACCTGGGACGACATCTGCTTCGTGTTCAACGAGGTCGGCTGCCTCGGCCCGGACACCTGCGCCGACGCCCTGATGATCGGTTCCGGCAGCTTCACCGCCACCACCAACAACTGCACCGACGCCTTCACCAGCTATGACATCTTCTCCTGGAGCCTCGCCGGCAACGACCACGTCTACGTGGTCAACGCGCCTTGCGCCGACACCGAGATCTGCGTGACGATGACCCCGCTGGAAGGCCAGGATCCCGGCGTGGCCATGGCTCTGGCCTGCACCGACGGTTCGGTGACCGCGGTTGCCGGCGCCGACAACGGCCTCAGCGGCGACGCCGAGAGCTTCTGCTACGTCGTGCCCGAGGGCCAGGAAGGTGACTTCTACATCTTCTGCGACTTCTACGGCACCGGCTCCGGCGGCGAGTACCAGCTGGACGTGACCATTACCGGCCCCGTGGCCAACGACACCTGCGAAAACGCTGAAGACGTGACCGGCGGCGGTACCTTCTACGGCACCACCACCTGCGCGGCCAACGACTACGACGGCTACTGCGGCACCTCCTGGGCCGCCGCTGCTCCGGATGCGGCCTACGTGATCACCCTCAATGACGGCGACACCCTCGACGTCACGATGACGCCTCTGGAAGGCCAGGATCCGATCCTCTACGTGGTCAGCGACTGCAGCGACACGATGACCTACTGCGTGGTCGGTGCTGACAACGGCCTGGGCGGCGATCCCGAGATGATCTCCTACACCTTCGAGTGCGGCGGTGTCTACTACATCATCGCTGACGGCTGGTCCACCGCGGAAGGCGATTTCCAGCTCGACGTGGTCGTCACGCCTGGCGTGCCCGTCGACACCTTCGACGTGAGCATGGTCTGTGACCCGGATCCGCTGACGCTGCCCACGCAGACCAAGATCCGCGTCTACGTGACCAACACCAGCGACATGATGCGCCAGATCTGCGGCGGCGTCGGTGTGACGCTGTGCAACGGCACCTTCATCAACAACGTCCGCGCGGGCAGCATGGTGCTGGCCAGCGGTGAGACCAAGTTCCTCGGCTGGGGCCAGAACATCCCCGCTTACCCCGCCACCTGCGACTGCACCCTGGTCTTCGAGACCACCGCCACCGACTGCACCCCGTGCGAGCTCACCGGCGGCGTCGTGGCCGGCTGGACCGAGACCGCTTCCTGCGGCATCACCACGGTCTGCCCGGAATAACCTGACCCTTTACCCGTGGGCGGCGCCAGCCGCCCACGGCGCCTTGAATGAAAATGCCTCACGGGCGTCCTGCTCGTGAGGCATTTTTTATGCGGCCGTAGGCAGAATACCCCGGGACTGCCCGTGGATGAATGAGCCACTCCCGTCATTCGCCGCGAGCTTCGCGGTGTAGCGGATGACAGGTCAGGCCGCAGGTCTGTTGCGGTAAGGCCCCCGCGCTCGCGCGGGGGAATCCATCTCCGGAGAAGCACAGCTGATACGGCTGTCGTGCGGTGGCGCTGCGGCGGGGGCCGAGGGTCGCTCCATTCGTTTGAAGGAGCTTGGGGGGGGGCCGGGATCCCCTGTCCGAGCGAAATGTCGAGAGGCCTCCCGCATTTCTTACGTGATCCAGGGCTTCACCTACTCCTCGCGTGAACTCGAGATCCGTGAGCGGAGAAGGGAATCCCGGTCCGCCCCATGAGCGAGTTCGACGATGGTCGTTCCTTTCGCTCACCCCCCGTGGACCCCGCTGGCCGGCGGCTTTTAAGGAACGACAGCCGAAAAGTGCCTTCCTCCTTCCGTCATCGAGAGCCCCAGACCGCGGGGGCCGCGATGACGGGAGGCAGGGCCTCAACCGCTCCTCGCGATGACGGGGGGCGGTGAAGGAGGGGGGACGTTCATTGAGGGTGGCGTCGATGGGGTGGGGCATGAAAAACCCCGGTGCCTCGACGGCACCGGGGTGGAATGTTCGTTTCGGATGGAACGACGCCGGCCTAGCCCTTCTTGCCGCTCTTTGACGAACGGCCGGAAGAGCCGGACGGTCGGGACGGGGCGCTGCGGCCGCTGCCGCTGGGGCGGCTGGGCCTGGAAGGCCGGCTCATCGAGCGGCCCGAAGG
>Ga0180429_10000664_pt1 | contig 30392 bp, 25 predicted proteins | sample SS_ome_FD_132428 | JGI IMG/M metagenome (GOLD analysis project Ga0180429, IMG submission 132428) | Hypersaline lake sediment archaeal communities from the Salton Sea, California, USA - SS_1_S_1 metaG | ecosystem: Environmental > Aquatic > Non-marine Saline and Alkaline > Hypersaline > Sediment ...
GCCGGGGCCAGGGCACGGCGAAAGCTCTCGAAGAACTCCGGGCCGCGGCGACGGCGCTCGACCCTGGCCCTCAGCGGGTCGTCGAAACCGAGGTGCGTGTCGGCAAGGAAGAGCATGCGCATCAAACGAGATCCAGGATGCGGGCCAGCCGGTCACCGGTCAGTATTCTGCCCCGTTTCAGCCGCACCACGGGGTTGCGTCCGTCGCGGACCAGCCGGCGGAGCTCGGTGGTCAGCACGCGGAGAAAATCGTAGCGCTCGAGGGTGTCCGGCGGCTCGGCGGGGAGGGTCACCTGCCGCCGTCCGCCGTCCTTCCGCGCCCAGCCGACCTCGGCCCCGGCGAGGAGGGCCAGCCAGCGGCCACGGCGCAGGAGGACCGAACTGCTGAGGTTCAACACCAAGATCTTGTCGGCCACCAGCTCAGGAGTGACCTCCTCTTCTCCCTCATCCTCCCCGTCCTCGTCGCCCGGTTCCTCCTCTTCTTCCTCCTCCAGTTCATCCTCGACGCCGGCCATCCGCTTCAACTCCTGCACCTCGCGCCAGCGTTCGAGGCCCTCCTTCTTCAAGCCGATGGCCAGCTGGTCGCCGGGTTCCAACCCCAGCTCGGCAAGGTAGAAAATGGCGCCCTCGTCGAGCAGTCCGGCATCAGGCACACCGCAGCGGTCGAGCCGGAGGGCGCTCCAGATCCTGGCCAGGGTGTCTTCGTCGGAGTCCCAGGTCTCCATGTGACCCACCAGGCTGAACCAGCTGTCCACCAGGGCGGGATCCAGAACGGCAGAGGGCCGGCCCAGGGGGTAACCGGCTGCCGCGGCCAGTTGCGCCACCGTCGCCGCCCCGGCGAAGGGCCGGGCCCTTTCCCGCAGCGCCGTGTTATACGGCGGATCGAGGCGCTTGATCTCCGACGCTTCAAGCAGGGCGGCCTCGAGGCTGGTCTCGGTGACCACGGTCTCCACCCGCGCCGCCTGGCTGACGATTTCCAGTTCCTTCTCCGCCTTTTTCCGCTTGCGGTAGTAGCTATTGACCCGGTCGCGGATCGAGGTGGCCTTGCCCACGTAGATCACGCGGCCCGCGGCATTGACGAAGCGGTAGATGCCGGGGCCGTCGTGGAGGCCGAGCCGCTCCTCGCGGGGCAGCGGGGTGACGAATCGCTTGCCCCGCTTCGGAGCCGGCGCTTCGAGAAACGCGTCCAGCCCGGTGAAGGTGGTCACGCCCTGCTCCGCCAGCAGTTCCACCAGCCTGGCCCAGATGAAGTGGGTGGCCAGCACGTGATCGGCGGCCCGCTTCATTTCGGGCAGGGCATGCCCGAAGTATCCGGCCAGGGCGCGCAGTCCTCGCCGGGGCAGGTCGGGCAGCAGGCGGCAGGCGATGTCGTGGGTGCAGACGATGGCCAGGGGAAAAGCCCCGGAGGGCGCTGCGGAAAAGTAGAGGTGGCGGTAGAAACGCTCCTCGAATCCGGCGAAATGGGCCAGGCAGCGCTTTTTCCCTGCCGCCGCCTGCAGTTCCTGCCAGATATCCCCTGCGGGACGGGCCGCGTCCATCATTTCCATGGTGATGCCGGTGAGCCGCGAAATGCGTGCCGGAATCTCCTCTCCGTCGGGCAGGGCAGCGAGGTGCGCGAGGACGCCGGCCGCATCAGGAACGTCGACGGCCCGCACCACGGCCCAAGCCGCCTCGAGCAGGCAACCATTTTCTGGTGTTGGGCCGGTGGTCTGGCAGTCGGTGATCAGGACCCGTGCCGTGGTCAGCTCACCGCCGGCCATGATCAGTCCCCCCGGCGGGGAGCGCCGCGGCGGGCGTCCCAGTAGATGTAGCCGCAAAGCAGCAGGGCGAGCGCCAGGCCGAGCCAGTTACCCGCCGCGCCGGTATTGCCCAGGTCGGGGATCAGCCTGAGCCCCCACTTGTTCTCGGCGAAGACGAAGCCGGCGGCCGCCACGCCCATCACCGCACCGCCGGCGATGAACCCGGAGGCAATGAGCGTGCCGCGCTCGTTCCGCTTTCGCCCGAGCGCCTCGTCCCCACCGCCCCGTTTCACGAACCAGGCGACAATGGCACCGAGCAGGATCGGAGAGTTGAGCTCGATGGGCAGGTACATCCCCAGGGCGAAGGCAAGGCCGGAGATGCCCAGCATTTCCATGATCACTGCGATTACCGCCCCGACGCCGTAGAGCATCCAGGGGGCCGACTCGCTGACCATCAGGCTCTCGATCACCGCGGCCATGGCGTTGGGCTGGGGTGCGGGCATGGGGTTGGGGTGGTCCGGCCCGGGGGCGAAACCGTAGGCGTTGGCAAAAAGGATGATGGCCAGGCTCACCGCCACACCGGCCACGGCGCAACCGAGGATATTGCCCCACTGGATGGTGCGCGGTGTGGCGCCGAGCCAGTAGCCGATCTTGAACTCGGTGACCAGTGTGGCGGTCATGGAAAGCGCGGTGCAGACCACGCCGCCCACCAGCAGCACGGCGAGCATGCCCTCCTCGCCGCCCACGCCGGCCTTGATCAGCACGATGCAGGTCACCACCAGGGTCATCAGCGTCATCCCCGAGATGGGCGTCATGCCGATCATGGCCACCGCCCGGGCCGAGACCGAGGAGAAGAGGAAGGTGATCACCACGGTGATCAGCAATGCCACCAGGCTGACGAAGGTGGCGTTGGGCAGCCCGGCGAGCACCGAGAACCGGAAGTAGACCCAGAGCAGGACGATGGTCAGCACCATCAATCCCAGCACGGTGGACATGCGGATGTCCCGGTCGGTGCGCAGGGTGGTGGCCGGCGCCCCGGCCCGGCGGGAACGGAAGATGTCGGCCATACCGCTGGTCAGGGCGCTCCAGATCACCGGGGTGAGCTTGAGAATGCCGATCAGGCCGGCGGCGAAGATACCGCCGATACCGATGAAACGGACATGATCGAAGAAGATGTCCCCGGCCTCCAGGCCGGCGGCGGAAACCGTGCCCCCGTCCTGGCCGGGCACGCCGATCCAGGCCATCAGCGGCACGAGCACGAACCAGGAGAGCATCGATCCGGCAAAGATGATCGCCGCGTAGCGCACGCCGATGATGTAGCCCAGCCCGATGATCGCCGCCGAGGTGTTCATGGAGAAGACCGCCTTGACCTTGTGCGTCATCGGATCGCAGAAACCGACCAGGGCGGTGGTGAAGTCTTCCTTCCAGGCGGCCATGGCCACGGCGAGGAAATCGTAGATGCCGCCGAGGGCCGCGGCCACCACCAGCACCAGGGCCTGGCGCCCGCCCTTCTCGCCGGCCATGAGGATCTCCGTGGTGGCCGTGCCCTCGGGAAAGGGCAGTTTGCCGTGCATGTCGGAAACGAAGTAACGGCGGAAGGGGATGAGGAAGAGCACACCGAGCACGCAGCCGAAGAAGGGCACGACAAAGAGCTGGAAAGGCGAGGTCAGGTGGTCGATGCCCAGCACGTAGAGCGCGGGCAGGGTGAACACGGCCCCGGCCACCACGATGCCCGAGGTGGCGCCCATGACGATGACGTTGACGTTCTGCAGCAGGGGGCCGCGGACCTTGAACAGGGTGGTGTACCCTATTGCCAGTATGGCAATCGGGATCGCCGTCTCTATCCCCTGTCCGACCTTCAAGGCCAGGTAGGTGGCGGCCACGGCCCAGAAGAGCGCCATGACCAGGCCGAAGCCGATGGAATAGGGGGTGACCTCGCGAACATCGGCCCCGGCAGGAACCACCGGCTGGTAGGTCTCGCCCTCGGCCAGTTCGCGGAATGCGTTCTCCGGCAGGCCGCTGCCGCTCTTCTGCTCGATTTCAGCCATGGTTCGCTCCCCGTCTGAAGCCCCGGCTCAGGCCGGCGGCACGGTGATTCTGCCGGCCAGGGCCGAGGCCGCCACGGTGGCCGGGCTGGCCAGGTAGGTGTCGCCGGTCCCCTGCCGGCCGTGAAAATTGCGGTTGGCACTGCTCACCTGCACCTCGCCTTCGCCGCTGGTCCCGGCCTGCCCCGGGGCGCAGCCCCCGCAGCCCGGGTTGCGAATCACCGCCCCGGCGTCGAAGAGGGCGCGCAGGGCGCCGCTGGTCCAGAGCCTGCCGAAGACACCGGCCGTGGCCGGCACCACGGTGAGCAGGGTCTGCGGGTGGACCGGCCCCGGCCCCACCACCCGGGCCGCCAGTTCGATATCCGAGTCCCGCCCGTTGGTGCAGGAGCCGATGAACGCCGTGTCGATGGGCCGCCCGGCCACCTCGGCCACGTCCACCACGTGGTGCGGGCTGCCGGGCAAAGCAACCTTCGGCGCCAGACCGTTCAAATCGATCGTCACCTCCTCGACGATGGCGGCACCGGGATCAGGGGTAAAGACCCTCGGCTCCCGCGTGCGGTTCGCCTTCGATACCTGGGCCAGCACCGCCGCACTTGGCTCCAGCCAGGCCGACACCCCACCCATCTCGGTGGTCATGCTGGCCAGGGTGACCCGCTGGTCGAGGGTCAGTGATTCGATGATCTCGCCGCGATACTCGATGACCCGGCCCCGGGCACCCTGCGGCCCCAGGGTGCGGACCACTTCCAGGGCAATGTCCTTGACCGTTGCCGCCGGTCCGGGAGCCCCCCGCAAGGATACGACCATGGTCCCGGGCACAATGATGCGCGCCGTTCCGCTGCGGAAGGCCGCGGCCACCGCCCCGGGTTCGAGACAGAGCCCCAGGGCACCCACCGCACCATAGATATTGAGATGGCTGTCCGTGCCCACCACCGTGTCGCCGGGCAGCACCAGCCCCTCGTCGATGGCGATGTGGGTGCCGATGCCGCGGTTGACGTCGAAAACGGTTATCCCCTGCTCGCGGGCGAAGCGCCGGCAGGTCTGCTGGTCGGTGGCCTCCCGGGTGCCGCCGGCCCCGGCACAGTCGAAGGTGAAACAGGTGCGGTCCGGATCGTCCACCGGCTCCCCGGGCCAGGAACGGTTGAAGTGCGACACCACCCCGGCCCCGCCGGCATCACGGGCGGTACGCAGGTCGACGCGGAGCTCCACCTCGTCTCCGGCATGCGGATCGCCTTCGGTGTGGGCCGCGATCAGCTTCTCGATGAAGGTCCTGCCCATCAATCTCCGGCGGAGAAGTCGAGGTAGCGATAGATCTCCCTCTCGCTGCCGGCGATCTTCTCCGCGTGCACCTCGAAGTATTCCTCGGGGGTGGGAATCCGGCCGATGAGGGCGCAGACCGCGGCCAGCTCCGCCGAGCCGAGGAAGACCTGCGCCCCGTCGCCCATGCGATTGTCGAAGTTGCGCGTCGAGGTGGAAAAGACCACGGCCTTGTCCTCCACCCGGGCCTGGTTGCCCATGCAGAGCGAGCAGCCCGGGATCTCCACCCGGGCGCCGCAGCCCTCGAGGGTCTCGACCACGCCCTCGGCACGCAGCTGGTCGCGATCCATCCGCGTGGGGGGGGTGATCCAGAGCCGCTTCGCCGCCACCGAAGCGCCGCCGAGGATACGGGCCGCGGCGCGAAAGTGGCCGATGTTCGTCATGCAGGAGCCGATGAACACCTCGTCCACAGCCTGCCCGGCCACCTCGGAGAGCAGGCGCACGTCGTCGGGATCATTGGGACAGGCAAGGATCGGCTCGGTGATCCCGGCCAGGTCGATGTCAATGGTGGCGGCGAACGGCGCGTCCTCGTCGCGGCTCAGCAGCTGCGGGTCGGCCAGCCAGGCCTCCATCGCCTCCACCCGGCGCTCCAGGGCCCCGCGGTCCTGGTAGCCGTCGGCGATCATCTGCTTGAGCAGCGCCGCATTGGAGCGCAGGAACGAGGCCACGGCCTCCACGTCGAGGGCGTAGGTGCCGGCGGCGGCCGATCGTTCGGCGGTGGCGTCGGTGAGCTCGAAGGCCTGCTCCACGCTGAGGCCGGCCAGGCCCTCCATCTCCAGCACACGGCCGTTGAAGACATTCTTCTTGTTCTTCTTCTCCTTGGTCAGCAGGCCCTGTTCGATGGCGAACCAGGGGATGGCGTTGACCACGTCACGGAGCGTGATGGCGGGATTGAGCGCGCCGGACAACCGCACGAGTACCGACTCGGGCATCTCCAGCGGCATGAAGCCCAGGGCCCCGGCAAAGGCCACCAGCCCCGAGCCGGCGGGAAACGAAACGCCCATGGGGAAACGGGTGTGGCTGTCGCCGCCGGTGCCCACCGTGTCGGGGAGGATCATGCGGTTGATCCAGGAGTGGATCACCCCGTCGCCGGGTTTCAGCGACACCCCGCCCCGCTCGTTGATGAAGCCGGGCAGGGTGGCGTGCATTTTCCTGTCGATCTCCCGGGGGTAGGCCGCGGTGTGGCAGAACGACTGCATGAAGAGGTCGGACTGGAAGTTGAGACAGGCCAGTTCCTTGATCTCGTCGGCGGTCATCGGGCCGGTGGTGTCCTGGGAGCCGACACTGGCCATCTTCGGCAGGCAGGCCGAACCCGGGTGCAGGCCCTCGAGCCCGCAGGCCCGGCCCACGATCTTCTGGGCCAGGGTAAAGCCCTTCCCCTGCTCCACCACCACCGGCGCTTCGGCGAAAATCCTGGCCGGGCCGAGCTCCAGGGCCGTGCGTGCCCGCTCGGTGAGCTGGCGACCGATGATCAGCGGCACCCGGCCGCCGGCACGGTATTCGTCGAGCAGGGTCTCGGGGCGCACCTCGAAACGGCTGATCTCGGCCCCTGCTTCGTCATTGATCGTTCCGTCCAGCGGACGCACCGTGACCACCTGCCCGGTGGCCAGGCCGGTGACGTCGCACTGCAGGGGCAGGGCGCCGGAATCCTCGGCGGTGTTGAAGAAGATCGGGGCGATGACACCGCCGAGGATCAGCCCCCCGGTGCGCTTGTTCGGCACGTGGGGGATGTCGCGGCCGATGTGCCAGATCACGGAGTTGCACGCCGACTTCCGCGACGAACCGGTACCCACCACGTCGCCGGCAAAGGCCACCGGCAGGCCGCCCTCGCGGAGGCGGGCGATCTCTTCGATGCCGCCGGGAAAGCGCGTCTCCCCCATGGCCATGGCGTGGAGCGGGATGTCGGGGCGCGTGGGAGCATGTTTGGCCGGCGAGAAATCGTCGGTGTTCGTCTCACCGTCGACCTTGTAGACCACGGCCCTGATCTCCCGGGGCACGTCGGGACGGCCGGTGAACCACTCGGCATTGGCCCAGCTTTCGATCACGGTCCTGGCCCGCTGGTTGCCGAAATCGGCCAGGGCCAGCACCTCGTCGAAGGCGTCGAAGACGAAGAGCGTGCCGGAAAGCGCCTTCACCGCCTCGTCCCCCAGTTCCTCGCTCTCCAGCAAGCCGATCAGCTCGGGCACGTTGTAGCCGCCGAGCATGGTGCCCAGCAGGGTCACCGCCACCGCCGGGGTGAGCAGGGAGGTGGACACTTCGCCCCGGGCCACCTGGCCCAGCCAGGCCGCCTTGACCTGCGCCGCCGGATCCACCCCCGGGGGCACGCGCTCGCCGAGCAGCTCGAGCAGCAGGTCCTCCCGCCCCTCCGGCGGGTCGGCCAGCAGGCGGCAGACCTCCCCGGTCTGCTCCGCGTTCAGCGGCAGCGGGGGAACTCCCAGGGACTTCCGTTCTTCCACGTGTGCGAGGTACTGCTCGATCATGGCGCTTCTCCCGGCAAAAGTGTCCTGCGGTGAAATGATGACCGGCCTATTATGATCCGCTGAGCAGGAAGGTCAAGTTCCGGGGGCGGCCTCCATGGTGATCCGCCAGGCCACCAGGGCCAGGGCGTGGTGCACGTTCATCGAGCGCTTGAAGCCCTGCATGGGGATGGAGACGATGGCCGAACAGCGGGCGCGCACCGCCTCGGCCAGGCCGTAGCTCTCGTTGCCCAGGGCGAGGACCGCGGATTCCGGCGGCGCCCATTCCTGGAGGGGCACGCCGCGGGGATCACCCTCTACACCGATCACCGGACGGTCCTCCAGCTCGAGCCAGGCCGGCAGGTCCTCCACCAGGCGCACCGGGATCCAGTGCTCGCAGCCACGGGCGGCACGGCGCAGGCGGGGATGGTCGAGGCGCAGCCAGGGGGTGGCGTGGACCAGGCCTTCGAAACCGAAATTGTCGGCCAGGCGGAGCACCGAGCCGGCGTTGTACGGGCTGCGCACCTGGTCCAGGGCCACGGCCACCGGGAAGCGCGGCACCCAGCTCACCGCAGGGCCGGGCTCCACCAGCGGCCCCTCGTTCTCCCGGGGCGCGCCAAAGAGGTTGTGGAAGGCGGCATATTCCTCGAGGGCCTCGGACGGGGTGAGCCAGGCGGGCGGGCGGTAGCGGTCGAGTGGGGACCAGGCCTGCATCGCGCGATACCTTTCGAGAAAGCGCTCCCAGGCCGCTTCTTCTCCCTCGGCCAGGGCAGCCCCGGCGTCAGCCGCCAGCTCGGCGAACAGGCGGTGCCGTGCCGGCTGGGGCAGCCGGGTGAACTTCATCTTCCCCACGGTCCAGGCCGATCGCTCCATTCCCTTTCTCCTGCAGGTATCCACCCTGTTTCTTTCACTTTATCACCGACGGCACGCACGACCAACAGCGCCATGGTTTGACTCGCCCGAACCGCCCTGCATATCATGTCCGTTCCATGGCTACCGAGAAGATCATCATTGCCGGGGCCGGTCCGGCCGGGCTCACCGCCGGGCACCTGCTGGTGCGCGAAGGCCGGTCGCCGCTGGTCCTCGAGCAGCGGGACCGGGTGGGCGGCATCGCCTGCACCGAGGAGTACAATGGCTTCTTCTTCGACATGGGGGGGCACCGTTTCTTTTCCCGTCACGCCGCACCCCGCAAGATCTGGGAGGAACTGCTCGGTGACGACTTCCTGACCCGCGAACGGCTCTCCCGCATTTATTACCGCGGCACCTTCTTCGACTACCCGCTCAAGGCCCTGAATGCCCTGGCCGGCATCGGCCCCTTCGGCGCGACGGCAATGGCCGCCAGCTACGTCCGCTGGCGCATCTTCCCCCACCCCGAGGTGGTCAATTTCGAGCAGTGGGTCACCAACCGCTTCGGCCGCAAGCTCTTTCGAACGTTTTTCAAGAGCTACACCGAAAAAGTCTGGGGCATCCCCTGCTCGGAGCTGCAGGCCGAGTGGGCGGCCCAGCGGATTCGCGACCTCTCGCTGAGAAAGGCGATCCTCGGCGTGTTCACGCCGCAGAAGAAGCGCACGAGAACGCTCATCGACAGCTTCCGCTACCCGCGCCGGGGGCCGGGGATGCTCTGGGAGGCGATGCAGCGCTCGGTGGAGGCCGGGGGCGGCGCGGTGCGCCTGGGCACGCGGGTCGTCGCCGTGCACCACGACAACGGCCTGGTGCGCGGGGTGACGGTGGAGCGGGACGGCGCGAGGGAGGAGATCGCCGCCCACACGCTGGTGAGCACCATGCCGGTGACCTCCCTCGTGCAACGGCTCGACCCGGCGCCGCCGGCCGAGGTGCTTGAAGCGGCGGGCCGGCTCTCCTACCGGGATTTCCTCACCGTCTGTCTCATCGTCGACCGGGAGGAGATCTTCCCCGACCAGTGGATCTACGTCCACGATCCGGACGTGCGCATGGGCCGCATCCAGAACTATCGCAACTGGAGCCCCGAGATGTGCCCCGAGCCTGGGCGCACCGGCCTGGGGCTGGAGTATTTCTGCAGCAAGGGGGACGACCTCTGGACCATGCCCGACGACGAACTGGTGGCGCTGGGCACCCGTGAGCTCGATGCCATGGGTCTGGTCCCGGCAGGGCTGGTCAGCGACGCCACGGTCTACCGTGTGCCCAAGGCCTACCCGATGTACGATGCCGGTTACGCCGAGGCGCTCGATGTGCTGCGCCGCCACCTCGCCGGGTACGAGAACCTGCAGACCATCGGCCGCAACGGGCTGTTTCGCTACAACAACATGGACCACTCGATGCTCACCGCCATGGCCGCGGCAGACCATCTGGTCACCGGCAGCGGCGAGGACGTCTGGTCGGTCAATGACGAACAGGTTTACCACGAGTCGGCGCCGGAAGAGGCCCTGGCCGATGGCGAGCACCAGGCGGCCCGGGCCCTGGAATCGGTGTTTCAACGGCTGGACAGCATCGCCCTGGGCGGGGCACTGGGCATCCTCGGCGGGACGCTGATCGTGTTGCTCACCCTGGCCCAGCTGGCCGTGGGCAGCCCCGAGGCGGGCGGCATGCTTGGGCTGCTCGGGCAATACCTGCCGGGCTACTCGGTGAGTCTGCCCGGGGCGCTGGCCGGGCTGGCCAACGGCCTGGTCTTGGGCTTCGCCCTTGGCTGGACCGGGGCCACCGTGCGCAACGCGCTCACCGCCCTGGTCTGGATGGCTTTGGGCTTCAGGGCCGGCCGGCCCTTCGGCGGCCAGTTCCTCGACTACATCTGAGCGGAGGAATCGATGCAGGACAACGGCACCACAGGCGGCGGCTCACCGGAGCTGCGCATCTACCGCATGAGCGCGCTGGTCAACGGCATCGTCTACGGCGTGATCTGCGGCGTCGTGCTCTTCCTCATGACCGCCTTGCTGCTGGTCAAGGGCGGCGAGGTGGTGGGACCGCACCTCGTATTGCTCGGCCAGTACCTGCCGGGCTACGACGTCACCTGGTCCGGCAGCTTCCTCGGGCTGCTCTACGGCCTGGTGCTCGGCTTCATCTTCGGCTTCTTCGCGTCATGGCTCTACAACCTGATCAGTCGCCTGCGGCAGGGGAAGTAGCCCCGGGGAAGAGAAATGATCCGATGACGAGGGCTGGAAACGAAACAGCGTTACCGACCGGGCGGCTGATGGGCCTCGATCCCGGGGAAGCGCGGATCGGGGTTTCGCTCACCGATGAGGAGGGCCTGGTGGCCATGCCGCTGCTCACCATCGAGCGGCGCAACCGCCGGGAAGACACGGCGCGGATCATTGCGCTTGTCGAGGAGCACGCCGTGGTGGCCCTGGTGGTGGGCGTGCCCTACCAGCTCGACGGGACCACCGACGAGCAGGCTGGGAAAGCGCTCAATTTCGCCCGGCGGCTGAAGCGACGGCTGGACGGCGTGCCGGTGATCACCTGGGACGAGCGGCTGACCACGAAGGAAGTGGAACGGGTGCTGCTCGAGGGGGATGTTTCGCGCCGGGACCGGCGCAAGGTGGTGGACCAGTTGGCCGCCACGCTTATTCTCAACAGTTTCCTGGAGGCGCAGCGTCATGGCTAGGGCGGCCAAAAGGCCGGGATGCCGCACGGCCGTTTTCCTCGTGGCCGTTCTCCTGCTCGCCCTGCTCGCCGCCTCGTTCACCGCCTGGCGCGGCATCACCGCCCCGTTCCTGGTGGGCGGGGATACGAAAGACGTTGTGGAAGTGGAAATCCGACCCGGCAGCACCGCCGCCGGCATCGCCGCCACCCTGCACCGCCGTGACGTGCTGGCCGACCCCTTCTGGTTCCGTGCGCTGGTATCCGCCCGGGGGGCCGCCGGCGACCTCAAGGCCGGCACCTACCGCTTCCGGGGCCGGATGAGCGCTGCGGACGTGCTGGAGGTCGTGATCGCCGGCCCGCCACCGGCCGACCTCCGGGTAACCATCCCCGAGGGGCTCACCGTGCGTGAGACCATCGGCCGTCTTGTCGGAAAGGGACTGGGGACCGAAGACGGCTTCGAGAAGGCCCTGCTGGAATCGATGCCCCTGGTGCACCGCTTCGATCCGCAATCCGATGACGGCGAGGGCTACCTCTTTCCCGACACCTACCGTTTTGCCGAACAGAGCAGCGAACGACACGTGCTGCGCACGATGATCTACCGTTTCCTCGAGGCCGCAGCAAGGGCCATGGGAACCTCTCCTGGAGGCGGTGACACCGGCCTGGACCTGCGGCAGATAGTGACCCTGGCCTCCCTGGTTGAGAAGGAGACCGCGCTGGACGATGAGCGGGGCCTGGTGGCCGGAGTCTTCGCCAACCGCTTGCGCCGGGGCATGTTGCTGCAGTGCGACCCCACGGTGATCTATGCCATCGAGCGTTCCGGCCGCCCGGTAAAACGACTGCTCCGGGCGGACCTGGAGTTCGATTCCCCATGGAACACCTACCGCCACGCCGGACTGCCCCCCGGTCCCATCTGCTGCCCCGGCGCAGCCTCCCTGCGCGCGGCCAGCCGTCCCGCCGAGACCCGCTACCTCTTCTTCGTGGCCGATGGCGAGGGGGGACATGACTTCTCCCGCACCATCGGCGAACACAACCGTGCCGTGGCCCGCTACCGCGCCTGGCAGCGCCGCAACCGACCCTGACCCGGCAGCGAAACCGGGACGAGCGACCCGACGCTTCTCCGACAGTGAAGATTACGGGCTCTCCGGCGAGCTGAAGAATGCCGAAAAAACAGGCCGGCGCCCGGCCTGTTCCAGGGCGCATCCTTTTCTTGACACAGGGTTGTTTGGTCGCTACTATCCAAATCTTCGTTAACGGATTGATCCGTTTGAAGATCATTCGCTATCGTGCGGTGGTCGCCGAACGGGTTCGAGGAAAGCAACGGGCTGGGCCGACCGATGAACGAGAACGTGTTTGCCAAAATTGAAGACGCCATCGAAGACATCCGCAACGGCAAGATGGTCATCGTCTGCGACGACGAGAACCGTGAAAACGAGGGCGACCTGACGCTGGCCGCGGAAAAGGTCACGCCGGAGGCGATCAATTTCATGGCACGCCACGGCCGCGGCCTGATCTGCCTGCCGATGACCGAGGAGCGCTGCGACGAGCTCGAACTGCCGTTGATGGTTCACGACAACACCAGTCGTTTCGAGACGGCGTTCTGCGTTTCCATCGAGGCCCGGCACAAGGTCTCCACCGGCATCTCCGCCGCCGATCGATCCGCCACGGTGCTCACCGCCATCGACGCCAGGACGAAACCCGGCGACCTGGCCCGCCCGGGGCACATGTTCCCGCTGCGGGCCAAGCCCGGCGGCGTGCTCCAGCGCACCGGGCAGACCGAAGCCGCGGTGGACCTGGCCCGGCTGGCCGGCCTTTATCCCGCCGGGGTGATCTGCGAAATCATGAACGAGGACGGCACCATGGCCCGGGTGCCCCAGCTCTCGAAATTCGCCGCCGAGCACGGGTTGAAGGTCGTCACCGTGGCTGACCTAATCACCTACCGGCTGCAGCACGAATCGTTCATCCGCAAGGTGGCCGAGCCGAAGCTGCCCACCCCGGTGGGCGACTTCAAGATCGTGGCCTACGAAAGCATCATCGACGGTGTCTACCACGTGGCACTGACCATGGGCGACATCGAGGCCGACGACCCGGTGCTGGTGCGGGTGCACTCCCGCTGCCTCACCGGCGACGTGTTCAGCTCCCTGCGCTGCGACTGCGGCGATCAACTGGAAACGGCACTGGCCATGATCGCCAAGGAGAAGCGGGGCGTATTCCTCTATATGAACCAGGAGGGCCGCGGCATCGGCCTGCTGAACAAGCTCAAGGCCTACGAGCTGCAGGACGGGGGCAAGGACACGGTGGAAGCCAACGAGTGCCTCGGCTTCAAGGCCGACCAGCGGGACTACGGCATCGGCGCGCAGATCCTGCGCAAGATGGGCCTGGGCAAGATCCGCCTGCTGACCAACAATCCCCGGAAATACATCGGGCTGACCGGCTATGGCCTGGAGATCGTCGAGCGGGTGCCGATCGAGATCCCGCCCTGCGCGGACAACGAAAAGTATCTGCGGACCAAGAAGGAGAAGCTTGGTCACCTGTTGAAATCGGTCTGATCGGGCCCCGTGCGGACCGCCAAGGACCTGCCATGACCGCGCCACCGGAACACAGCTCGTCCAGCGGTCCGTTCATCAACCCGCCCGCGATCGGCTTTCCCGAGGCCTTCCGCCACCTTGAACCCATTCTCCGCGGGGACATCTTCGATTCCCCGCTGCCCCTCGAGGAGGTCTGGCGCTGCGGCCCCCTGGAACTGTCCAGAGAGCAATTGACCCGGCGCCTGAATGACAACGGTCCAGCCACCCCCGCCACCGGCCGTTCAGCCTGGCGGCGGACCACACCCTCTTCGAAATGACCGCCAGGGAGGAAGGCCGATGAGTCGCCATGCGCCGCGAATCTGGAGCAACGGCATCCTCCTGCTGCCCGGCGGCGACCTGCGCCGGGGACACCTGCGGGTCAGCCGGGGACGGATCGAGGAGGTCCTCTTCGACGAGCGGCCTGGCCGGGCAAGAGACGACGCGGTGGACCTGGAGGGTTACCTGGTGCTTCCCGGGCTGATCAACGCTCACGACCACCTCGATTTCAACTGTTTCCCGCCCTGTGCGCCGAACCGGCCCTACACCAACGTGGCGGACTGGTTCGCCGACGTGCGCTCCGGTGAATCCGACCGCACCATCGACTCGGTCACCACGCTGCCCCTAGAGCAGCGCCTGCTGGCCGGGGCCTTTAAAAACCTGCTCTCCGGCGTCACCACCGTGGCGCACCACAACCCGCCGCGGCGCAGCCTTCACGGCCGGAAATTCCCGGTGACCGTGCCACGGGGCATGGGCTACTGCCATTCACTGGACACCGAGCCTGACCCGCAGCGCACCCTGCCCCGGGAAATCGCGCATCCCTGGGTCATCCACGCCGCCGAGGGCACGGACCGCCGTGCCGCCGGCGAACTGGCCCGTCTCGAAGCGCTGGGCTGCCTGCGGCCTGGCACGGTGCTGGTGCACTGCCTGGGCATCGACCGGGCCGAGGACCCGGCGAGAATCGCCAGGGCCGGGGCCGGGGTGGTCTGGTGCCCCGCGTCCAACCGGTTCCTCTACCAGGCCGTGGCGCCGGTGGAGCTGCTGCGGCGTCACGCCCGGGTGGCCCTGGGCACCGATGCGATGATCAGCGGGGGCCGGGGCATGGTCGACGAGCTTCGAGCGGCCCGGCAGGCCGCTCCGTTTCTGAGCCCGGCGCAACTGATCGGGATGGCCACCGACCGTGGCGCCGGAATACTCGGCCTTTCCCCGGCCAAGGGTGTCATCGCTCCCGGCGCCGACGCCGACCTGGCCTGCTTCCCCCTCCCCGGAGCGGGCACTGATCCGCTGGAAGCGCCCTTTACCGCTCCCGGCCCGGCCCTGGTCGCCCGTGGCGGGGCTCCGCAGTTTGGCGAGGCCGCTTTCCGGCCCCTGCTGCAGCGGCTGGGCCTCGACCCCAGGCCCGTGACCCTCGAGCAACGGGAGCTGTGGATGCCGAAACGCATCCACCGCCTCTTCACCCGCATGCTCTCGGCCACCCGCGGCTGGCCGCCGTTCGCCGGCCTGGCCGGACCCGGTTGACACCCCGGACACCCATCTCCCTATAATGATCCTCCGTGCGGCTGTGACCTGCGACCCGGAGTTGTCCCGATGCCTTCTTCCAGTCCCCAGCTTTCAGTGATCATCCCGGCGCACAATGCATCGGACACCATCGGCCGCGTGCTCGACGCCCTGCTCGCCGGCAGCGGCGCCGCACCGGAAATCCTGGTCGTGGATGACGCCTCCACGGACGAAACCGCGGCGCTGGTGGAGCACTACCCGGTGCAGCTGCTGCGCCGCGACACCTGCGGCGGCCCCTCAGCCGCCCGTAACCAGGCCGTGGAACATGCCACCGGCGAACTGGTGGTCTTCATCGACGCCGACGTGGAAGTGGCCCCGGACACGCTGGCCCTCATCGCCGCCCATTTCTCTGCAAATCCCGACATCGCGGCCCTGTTCGGCTCCTACGACAGCGCACCGGCCGCCCCGGGGCTCATCTCCCGCTACCGCAACCTGCTGCACCACTTCGTGCACCAGCACGGCGCCAGGGAGGCCGCCACCTTCTGGTGCGGCTGCGGGGCGGTGCGCCGCCATGTATTCCGCGAACTTGGCGGTCTCAGCGAGGCCTTTCCCCGGCCGTCCATCGAAGACATCGAGTTCGGTGCCCGGCTCCACGATGCGGGCCACCGCATCCACCTCGTTCCCGAAATCCAGGTCAAGCACCTCAAGGCCTGGAGCCTGGGCCGCATGATCCGCACCGACGTTTTTCAACGCGCCATCCCCTGGACCCTGCTCATCCTCGGCAGCCGCCACCGGCGCTGGGACCTCAACCTGCAGTTCCGTCACCGTCTGAGCGCGATGACCGTCTTCGGGTTCCTGCCGCTGCTCATCGCCGGCCTGGTGGTCCACCCGCTGATCCTCGTCGCGGCGGCGGCCTGCCTGCTGCTTTTCCACCTGCTCAACCGCGACCTGTTCCGTTTCTTCGTCAACACCGAAGGGGTGTGCTTCGCCCTGGCCACCCTGCCGCTGCTGCTGCTCTTCTACGTGTACTCCACCCTGGCGTTCGGCGCCGGCCTGGCGCTCCACCTGACAGGCCGCCGCCTCGTTTGACGGGGGACCCATGCCGCCCACCGCCCTGCTGCTGCCGATCTTTCTTGTTTTGCCAGGCTTCGCTTTCGCCCGTGGCCGGCGGTGCTGGACCGTGGCCGAGATGTTCTTTCTCTCGCTGGCCATCACCGGCTGGACCGCGCAGACCCTGGCCCTGGCCGAAAGATTCACGCTGCCCTGGCTCACCGCTTCCCTGCTGGCCGCCTCGATGATCCTCCTCCTCCGCCGTCCCGGCTGCGATGAGGCGGTAGCGGGAACGCTGCGGCGGAGTGTGCCTGGCCTGATCGCCCTGGGCATCGCCCTCGTGCCGGCCCTGCTGATCTACCGCCCCCCCGGCGTGGCCCTGCTTGGCTTCTGCCGGGCGCCTTCGTTCCACAATCTCGGCCTGTTCCTGGCCCGCCATGGCTCGCTTCCCACACCCAGGGCCATCGACGGCCTTGCCGGAGCCGCGGAAGCGCTCCACGGTGCGGCCGGCCCGGGCCTGGTCCATCCCGCCCTGACCGGCCTGATGCAGCTGCTCGGCGGGGAGGCCTGGGCGTCCTGGACCACGGCAGCCGTGGCCTGGTTCTCCCTGGCCGCGGTCTTCCTCCTCGGCCGCCGGCTCACCGGCGCAAACTGGTTCGGGGCGCTCTTCCTTTTTTCCCTGGCTCTCAATTACCCCCAGGTCTGGCTGGCCCGCACCGCATTGCCGGAATCGGCGGCCCAGTTGCTCGTGCTCTGCTCGACGCTGTTCTTCCTCCGGGGTGACGACCGTGGTCCCGGCACGGCGGCGTCGGCGTTCTGCCTCGGCACCGCCATTCTTACCGCTCCAGGACTGCTTCCGGTGGTGCCCGCGGCCCTGCTCCTGCTCCTGGCCCTTCACGCCGGCGCGGAGCAGGCAGATCGCCGGCGGGCGGCCCGGTTCACCCTCCTCGTGATGCCCTTTCTCGTCCAGGGCTGGATGCAGTCCGTGATCCTCGGCCGCCCGGGTGGTGTGCTGCCGCCGACAGCTTTCCTGCTGCCCGCCGCCGCTGCCGCGTTCGCTGCCGTGGCCGCGATCCTGCCGCTCCCGGACCGCTTTCGCCGATTTCTGCCCCTGGTCACCCGGGTCCTCTTCGTCAGCGTCTGCGGCGCGTGGCACGGCACCTTTCTCGCCGCCGTGCCTCGCTTCGCCGGGGGCACATCGCACTGGGTGACCTGGTATGTCACCTTGCCCTTCCTCGTCCTCTGCATCGGCGGTCTGCTCTTCGGCTCGGCCAGGCCATCACGCGCCGCGGCCCTGGCCCGCAGCCTGGGCCCCCTGCTGCCCCTGGCCCTGCTCACCGCCCTGCGACTCTTCCACAACCCGGGCAGCGACGGCCTCCAGCCCTGGTCGGCCAGGCCCTTCAGCGTGGCGGTGATCCCCGCGGTGCTGCTTATCGCCCTGCTCTTCCATCGCGCCGTGTACCGTCGGCTCGCCCACCCGGCTCCCCGCATCGCCTGGGGCGCCTGCCTCGCCGTGATGCTGGGGCTCAACCTGGCCAACCTGATGCCCATGGCCACTGCTCGTCCCGGTCTCGGCGACGCGGACCTGGTCCGAAGAGTGGCCGAAACGCTCGGCGACCGCTCCTGGGGTACCGTCGTGGTGGAAAGCGGTCCGGGAGTGCGCGGCCTGCACCTGGCCCTGGAAGGCGGCCGGGGCATCAGGTCCGCGGCCCTCACCGGCAGGCCCGGGGACCGGGAGCACTTCCACCGGCTGGTGCGCGAAAACGACAACGCCGGCCGGCCCACGGCGCTGGTGGTGCAGGAGGGGGTATTCACGCCCGACCCCTCCCTCGTGCGCCTCGACCTCCTGGGTACGATCACCGGCGAAGCGCGCCTCCTCCCCCCTGCCCGGGACCACCTGCCCTCATCGGCCTCTCTGGAAACCTGCCGGCTGCTGATCTTCCGCGTGTCCACGGGCAACGGCATGCCCCTGCCCGGGCCGCCCGCCGTCGACGTGGGCGACTACCGGCAGGACTGGCCGCTGCTGGCTGATGGATTCCACGAAACGACGCAAACGGAGCACGGGGGGTTCCGCTGGACCGGCGAACAGGCCGGGCTCCGCCTGCCGGGCGGCTCCGGGGCCGTGACACTCACCGTGGGCGGCTTCCGGCCACCCGGCGCCCCCGAAGCCGTGCTTGCCGCATCTTTTTCCGGAGACGCCGCCCCACCGTTCACCAGTCGGCTGCCCCGCCGGGGCTTTATCACCATCACCCTTCCCCGGCCTCCCGGAACCGCCCCGCTGCTCCGCCTGCGCAGCACGGTCTTCCGCCCGGCGCCCTGGCTCACCGGTAAGGGAACCCGGGTTCTGGGGTTCCAGCTCGCCGGGGCCCTCGTCCACCCGTGTCCCGCCGATCAGGCGGAACCACCTGTAAATCCATGAGAAAACCGCGCTTCCGGGCGTCCCGCAGGCATCGATTCCATTGACAATAAGCCGCCGGGTATGGTAATTCTAACCGCGAAAAATAAAAGGCTTATGGTTTTGAGCCGACCCCGCCGATCAACAACCTGTTGATCGCCCGGTCATACCGGCGGGAATCAAACGGAGAAGAGGCGCATCCGCCCCGCCGGGCACAGCATCATAATTCCAACAAGGAGATTTGCGCGATGATTCTCAGAGGCTCCAGATTGGGCGGATTGACGGCAGTCTTCCTGCTGACCGTCTTGGTCACCCTCCTCGTCCAGGTCGATGCCTCGGCCATTCCGGCGTTCGCCCGAAAGTACGAGACGTCCTGCACCACCTGCCACGTGATCTACCCCAAGCTCAACGCCTACGGTGAGGGATTCCGGAACTCGGGCTATCGCTTCATCGGCAATGACGAGGAGCTGGTCAAGCAGGAGGACATCCCCATGGGCGCCGATGCCTGGAAACACGTCTTCCCCCACGGCACCTGGCCCGGGGCCCTGCCCCGCTATGTCCCCCTGGCCATCCGTGGCGCGTTCGGCGCGGCCTACTACCCGGACGATGACGTCAAGGACAGTTCCTTCCAGACGCCCTGGGAGGCATCGCTGATGTGGGGCACCACCCTCGGGGAGCGCATCTCCACCTACGGCAAGGTCAACCTCGACGGCGGCAGCCTCGACCGGGCCTTTGTCCGCTTCAACAGCATCTTCGGCAACACGCTGGGCGAGAACAGCTTCAACGTCAAGCTGGGCAAGCTCGAGGCGGGCATCGTGCCCTACTCGCTGACCCGCTTCATCGGCATCTCGGTGCCCCTGGTCTACGGCATCAACCGCAGCGAGGGCGACTTCACCTACGGTGCACGCACCCGCGGGCTGGAAGTGGACGGCCTCCTCGGTCACAACTTCAAGTACACCGTGGGCATGGCCAACGGCAGCAACAGCTTCCGTGACGACGATGACAACAAGGACATCTACGGTCGCCTGGCCTGCAAGATCGGCGGCATCGGCCTCGACGGCTACAGCAAGGCCCTGGAAGAGGGTGGCGAGCTTCCGCAGACCAACAATTGGACCGACAATTCCTTCACCATCGGCATCTCGGCCTACGAAGGCACCGAAACGCTGGATGACATGATCGAAAACGACGTGAGCCGGCTGGCCGTGGACGCCAGGCTTCAGCTGGGCAACCTCGACCTCTACGGCATCTATATCGACGAGGAGGACAGCAACCCCTTCGGCCGGGAGGAAGGCGCTGTCTTCGAACCGTGGGAATCCTCGGTCTGGTTCGCCCAGGCCGACTATGTCTTCCTTCCCTGGGTCGTGGGCTACCTGCGCTACGAGGAACTGGAGGACGCCATCGACCCGCGCGAGGGCCCGCTGGAGAACCTCGAACGGTTCGTGCCGGGAGTGGTCCTCGCCATCCGTGCCAACATCAAGCTGACGCTCGAGGCCCAACTGTACCAGGACGATTTCAACGGGGACGTCTACCAGGCGATGATCGACCTCGCCTTCTGACGCCGCCCGGCGCCCCGCCGTCGGCATTCCCGGCGGCGGGGAATCGTATATCAACACCAGCAAGGGGATGATCGATGAAGAGAAGCATGAGAATCGTCATCGTCACCACGGCCGCCGCCCTGCTGCTGGGGGCCCTGTTCGCCGTGCCGCCGGCCCTGGCCGGCGACCTGGTGGGCACGGTCACGGCCCGCGGGGTGCGCAGCCCGGAAAACGTGGTGATCTATTTCGGCAACAAGCTGTCGCCTGACGAGTTGCCGCCGCCGGCCGAGAACCCGGTGATGGACCAGCGCAAGCTGACCTTCATCCCCCACGTGATGTGCGTCACGGTGGGCACAACGGTGGACTTCCCGAACAACGATGAAGTGCCGCACAACGTCTTCTCGCCGAGCCCGGTGAAGAAGTTCAATCTCGGCACCTACAAGGCGGGGGTGGTCAAGCACGTCACCTTCGACAAGGCCGGCCTGGTGCCGCTGCTCTGCACCATCCACCCCGAGATGTCGGCCTTCATCCTCGTCCTTGAAACACCGCACTGGGCGGTGACCGGCAAGGACGGGACCTACCGCATCGGCGACATCCCGGCCGGGTCTTACAAGGTGAAAACCTGGCACGAGAAACTGAAACCGGCGGTGGAGAAGGTGGATATCCCCGAGACCGGGGAAGTGACCCTCGACCTCGCGCTGAGAAGGTGAGACCATGCGCACCAGAGATGACACCGATCCGGAGCCGGGTGGCGCGGCCCCCGAGCCGCCGCTGAAGCGGCGTCCGCGAAACCTTTGGATCACCCGCCGGGATTTCTTCTCCACGGCCGGGTGGCGGCTCTTCTGGGCCGCGCTGTTGGTCTCGACGGTAGGTCTGGTGCGCTTCTTCTTCCCCAAGGCGCTTTACGAGCCGCCCACCACGTTCACCGCCGGGCTCCCCGACGACTACCAGGTGGGCAAGGTGAATCCGAAATTCCTCAAGACGGAGCGCACCTTCATCGTGCGCAACGAGGAGGGCCTCTATGCCCTGCACGCCAAGTGCACGCACCTCGGCTGCACGGTGATCTGGAGCGAGGAGGAGCACAAATTCAAGTGCCCCTGCCACGGCAGCGGGTTCCATGCCAGCGGCATCAACTTCGAGGGTCCCGCGCCGCGGGCACTGGAACGGTTCAAGATCTCCCTCGGCCGCGACGGGACGATTACCGTCGACCGCGGTCGGCTGTTTCGCGAGGAGCGCGGCGAGTGGGAAGAGCCCGATTCGCTGCTCCACGTTTGAGCGAAGATGCTGAATGACTGATCGGAGCGGACGACAGAAGAGCCTCTGGAAGCGGTTCAGGGATACCGAGCTCTGGCGCTCCATCTTCCGTCACGGGTACGAGGACACCCGGCGCAACCGTTTCCTGCAGATCACCAGCAACCTCTTCCTCCACCTGCACCCGCCGAAGATCCAGCCCCACGCGCTCCGCTTCACCTATACCTGGGGCATGGGCGGGATCAGTTTCCTGCTTTTCCTGATCCTCACCGTTACCGGCGTGCTGCTGATGTTCTACTATTTCCCGGACACCGCCCGCGCCTACCAGGACATGAAGGACCTGAAATACGTGGTGCCCTTCGGGCGCCTGCTGCGCAACATGCACCGCTGGGCGGCCCACGGCATGGTGTTCACCGTCTGGCTGCACATGCTGCTCGTCTTCCTCCACGGGGCCTACCGCCCGCCCCGGCAGTTCAACTGGTGTATCGGTGTGATGCTGCTCGTGCTCACGCTGCTGCTCAGTTTCACCGGATATCTGCTGCCCTGGGACCAGCTGGCCTTCTGGGCCATCACCGTGGGCACCAACATGGCCACGGCCACGCCTGTGATCGGGGCCGAAGGCCCCTTCTCCCTTGTCACGCCCGGAAATGACGTGCGTTTCGCCCTGCTTGGCGGCAAGTCGGTGGGGGCCAACGCCCTGCTCCGCTTCTATGTCTGGCACTGCATCGCCATCCCGCTGATCGCATCAGTGCTCATGGGCCTGCACTTCTGGCGGGTGCGCAAGGACGGTTTCTCCCGCCCGCACCAGCGGAGCAGCCGCTACTCCCGTGACCGGGGACGGGGGACCGGTCAATGAGTGACCGCTACGGCGATGAAAAACCGGTGTCCCCGCTGCGCAAGGTGGAGACCTGGCCGCACCTCGTCTCACGGGAGATGCTGGCCGCCATGGCGGTGATCGCCGTCCTGCTCGCCTGGTCCTTCTTCATCGACGCGCCGCTCGAGGAGCCGGCCGACCCCAACACTACGCCCAACCCGGCCAAGGCGCCCTGGTATTTCCTCGGCCTCCAGGAGCTGCTGGTCTATTTCGACCCCTGGCTGGCCGGCGTCGTCCTGCCCGTGCTCATCGTGGTGGGGCTGCTCATGCTGCCCTACGTGGACAACAATATCCGGGACACCGGTGTGTACTCCTTCCGCCACCGCCGGTACGTGATCAGCGGCTTTCTCTTCGGCTACCTCCTCTGGACCGTGCTCATCGTCATCGGCGTCTGGTTCCGTGGCCCGGGCTGGGCCTGGTACTGGCCCTGGGAGGACCAGACCCTGCACAAACCGCTCTACGAGAAAGCGTGGAGCTTCCACCCCCTGGTGGGACTCGGCCTGCTGGCGGGGTATTTCGGCCTCGGCTTCTGGCTGCCCAGGCAGCTGAACGACAAACTGCTCAAAGGGCTGGGGCTCTGGCGCTACCTCGTCTCCGTTACATTACTGCTCATCATGCTGCTGATTCCGATCAAGATCGTGTTGCGGCTGCTGTTCGGCGTGAAGTACATCCTGATCACGCCATGGTTCAACTTCTGAGCGCTCGAGGGGCCTGACCGAACGATGATACGCCGCTGGTTCTTCATCCTCACCGCCGTGAACCTGGTCTTCATCGGCCTGTTCATCTGGGAGGAGTGGCGCCCGGAGTGGAAGGAGCAGTTCCACGCCCACAAGCAGCTCAAGCTGGAGGCCCTGAATCGCGACCTCGAGGACGCGTTGCAACGACGGGACGCCGAGGGGAGCGGCCTGGCCGACCTGCGGTCGGCCCTGCGCGAGGAGGAGCGCCAACTGGCCCTGCCGGAACGGAAGGCCGAACTGGATCGGGTCAACGAGAGGCTTGCCGAAGCCCAGGAGCGCTTGGAAGACGCGGTGGACAACTACCAGAAGAACTACTCCCGTTACCAGCTGCTGGAGATCCGCTATCACCAGATGAGCGAGGACGATCCGCGCAAGGAGAACCGGGCCGCCGAACTTCGCAAGCTCGGTCTGAGGCTCGGTCACATGAAGGCCGAGGAAGAGCGGATCATGACCGAGGTCAAGGGCCTGGAGGCACAGGTCACCGGCTTCGTTGGCGAGCGGCAGCGCCTCCAGCTGGAGATAAAACGTGCCGAATCCGAAGTGGCCCAGTTGCGCAACAACATCGCCAAGCTGGAAGCACAGCGTCCCTCAATCGTCCAGATCACCAATACCGAGCTGGGCCGGGTTGATCGCTGCGTGACCTGCCACCTGGGGATCGACGACCCGCAATTCGCCGACGCCGCCGAACCGTTGACCGCTCACCTTCCCCTGGCCACTTCCGACATCGGCCGCTATCACCCCTTCAAGACCTACGGCTGCACCATCTGCCACGAGGGCCAGGGGCTGGCCACCGAACTGACCGCCGCCTTCGGCGAGGAGGCGCATTTCCACAAGCCGGTGCTGGGCCGGGACCTTTCCCAGGGATCCTGCCTGCCCTGCCACCGGGAGCGCATCCGGCTTCCCGGGGTGCCGGCCGTGGACGCCGCCCCGCTGCTGGAACAGGGCCGGAAGCTCTTCGCCGACAAGGGTTGCACCGGCTGCCATGAAACGACACCCTTCGCCCACCTCACCCGCACCGGCCCCAAGCTCAACTCCGTGGCGCACAAGGTGAGGGGCGACTGGCTCTACCGCTGGGTGCGCAAGCCGGCCGACTACCTGCCGGGAACACACATGCCCGATTTCCTCTTCACTGAAGCGGAGGTGCGTGCCGTGACCGACCACCTGCTCCTGGCGATGAGCGAAGCGGCGCTGCCGCCCGCGCCGCCGGCCCCCGAGGACCTCGACCAGGCCTGGGAGAACGGCCGCAACCTGTTTCAGGTGGCCCGCTGCATCACCTGCCATGCCATCGAGGGCAAGGGCGGCGACATGGGGCCGGACCTCTTCCGCTCGGCGAGCAAGCTGGGCCGTGACTGGCTCTTCGCCTGGCTCGACAATCCGCCGGCCTGGGACCCGGAAACGCTGATGCCGCACTTCCGGTTCACACCGGCCGAGCGGCTTGACCTGATGGAGTACATCACCCAGGAGTTCGTCGACTGGGACCTGCCGGAAACGCCCGACCCGGTGGAGGCCGCCGCCCCGCTGCCGGAAAACGGGGTCAGGGGCGAGGTGCTGGTACGCCGCTACGGCTGCTCCGGCTGCCACGAAATGCCGGGCAGCGTGAACAGCCAGAAGGTGAGCACCGAACTCACCGACTACGGCACGAAGACCGTGGACCTGCTCGACTTCGGCTTCGCCTGGGACGTGCCGCGGACAAGGCTCGACTGGACGATGACCAAACTGCGCACGCCCCGGGTCTTCCGCGACACGCTGCTCATGCCCGACTACCAGTTCACCGAGGAGGAGATCCTCGCCCTGACCACGGTGCTGCTGGCCCTCAAAGGGTGGACTCCGCCGCACGAGTACGTGTTCCATTCGCCGCACGGCTCAGGCCCCGGCATCGCGGTCACACCGCCCCCGGACAACTGGGGCCCACGAATGCCGGCCGCCAGACCGGCCATGGATTTCGATCGCCTGATAGACGACCTGCGCTGCCGTTCCTGCCATATCATCGATACCTGGGGCGGCGACCTGGCCCCCGAGCTGGACCTCACCGGCAGCCGCTTCGAGCCCGAGTACCTCAAGTGGTTCCTCAAGACTCCGGAGGCCATCCGGCCGCTGCTCGTGGAGCGGATGGTGCGGCTCAATCTCACCGACGATGAGGTGGACCGGCTTGTGGAAGGACTTCAATTCCGCTTCACCCACCAGCAGCGGGTGCCGGAGGCACCGTCGGTTCCCGGAGAGCAGGAAGAAGGACGACGGCTCTACGGCGAGCTGGGCTGCGCGGCCTGCCACATGATCGGCTCCGGGGGCGGCACGTCCGGCCCCAACCTCACCGAGGCCGGCCGCCGGATGACCTATGACTACCTCTACGCCTGGCTTCGCGCCCCCCAGTCGCTGATCCCCACGGCCATCGAACCGGACTACAGCCTGAGCGAGCAGGACGCCGCGCACCTGGCGACATTCCTCGACAGCCTTGCCGGGGAGGCCGGACCATGACCCTGCGTTTCCAGGCGGTGACCACAGGCGTCCTTTTCGCGGCACTGCTGCTCGTTGCGCACGGCTGCGGCGCTACAGCACCCCCGCCCCAGGGCGACACGGCAACCGTGGAGGCCAACGGCACGCCGTCACCGGGGGGGACCACCGAAACCATCGGCGGAACGGCCACGCTGGAGGAGGGCTTCGAAGTGGTGGCGACTGAGGTGGTCTTGACCCGGGCCGAGGAACGTGGCCTGATGATTTTTCGCCACTACTGCGCCCACTGTCACGGCGAGACCGGGGCCGGAGACGGCCAGAACGCCTTCGGCCTGGTTGTCGCCCCGAGAATCCTGCGCGGCGTGGAGATGGACAACCGCAGCGACGGCGAACTGCACCGCGTGATCACCGACGGCGGTGCGGCCCACGGTTTCGCCAACCTCATGCCGCCATGGGGCCAGGTTCTTGATTCGCACCGCATCGAGGACCTGGTGGGCCTGATCCGGGTGCTGCCAGACCTCGAGGGCCCCGAGGACAACTACGGGGATGTGCCCTCCCTGGATGACGAAAGCGACGGGATGGGCGACTTCAGCCTTTAACCGGTGCCACCCGGACAGGGCCAGCGGCCCCACCGACATGCCGTGACATGAGTACCGCTGCCTCCGTGGCCAACCGCTCCATCTCGCCGGGCCCCACCATGGCTGGTGCGAAAATGACAAAGAGCACACAGCTCGTATCATCCTGCACCCGCGTGCGCCAGGAGTCCGCGGAAGGATTGCCGAACGGCCCTTCGCTGTCACGCAGCATCAGCCGCCCCTCGACGTTGATCCGCCCCTTGCTGATCCCCTGGTAGCCCTCGCCTTCCGCCCCGAGGCCGGCCCGCAGGGCGCCCTTGAGCCGCTCGACATCATAGAGTCCCACTGGCAGGGCGGCCCCCAGGGACCAGAGGTTGGCCGCGTCCACCACGGTGTTCACCCGGTAGAGCGGCTTGCCGCTGAGCACACGCCGCAACAGGGCCTCGGAGGAGGGCCGGTGCTTCGTCGGATCGATGCCCACGCCCCGATAGAGCACCCGGGCCGGCCGATTCCGCTCCACCGCCGATGCCGGGTCGGGATAGCGCTGCCGCAGCGCTCCGGCAAGCGCCTCCAGTTCCTCCTCGAACAACGGTGAGCAGGCCGTGGGGTCCACGCCATGGGCCAGGAACCAGCCGAGGCGCACGGTCTCCTCCACAGGCGGCTCAATGGCGATATCCGGCACATCAGGCATCAGGTCCTCCCTTCTCCGGCGTTTTGGCGGTGTGCGTCGACTGTGCTAAACTCTCCCGGCCTTGATTCTACACAACTTTCGGAGATCGTCGCGTGCTGAAAACCGTATCCGCCCTGCTGCTTCTCGCCCTGCTGGCCTCACTTGCCGCCGCAGCCCCGGCGGAGGACCCGGCGGCCGAAGGCCCTGCCGTCGCCCAGCTCCGGGCGCTCCAGCGACACCTCGCCGGTCTGGACGACTTCCGTGCCGAGTTCGTTCAGCGCCTTCGCGCCCCCCGCAGCGACGTGGTGCGCGAAGAAAGCGGCGTGATCTACGTCAAGCTGCCCGGGCGGACCCGCTGGAACTACCTCGATCCCGAACGGAAGGAATTCATCTGCGACGGCCGGCATATCTGGTTTTACGAACCGGAGGAGAATGCGGTCACCGTGTATGGCGCCGAGGCGATGCTCGACAGCGGCACGCCGCTTCAGCTGCTGCTGGGACGGGGGGACCTCTTCAGCGACTTCATCGTCACCGAGGACGAAGGGCTCGAACCGCTGGCGCCGGACAATCTCGTCGTGCGTGTCCGCCCCCGGGAGGAGGACGCCCCCTTCAATCTGGCGAGACTTGAAATGGCCCCGGGCGCTCCCCCGCGGCTGGTGAGACTCTTCGTGGTTGACCCGCTGCAAAACGTCACCGAGTACCGCTTTTCCGATTACCGGGAGAATACGGGTCTGGCCGACGACTACTTCACCTTCGATCCCCCGCCGGGAACGGAGATCTGGGAAGAACGGGCAACACTGAATAGCAATTGAATTTACGCGCACCGGGTGATACTATTTTTGGTCACCGAAACACCGGCCAGCATGATGGTTGGCGATGGTATGCTGCTGAAAGGAAAGGCCTTGGAGCTTAGCGATATCTACGCGCTCATCGCGCCGAAGCTGGCCCAGGTGGAAGACCACCTGATGGACAAGCTCGACTCCGACGTCCCGCTGGTCCCCAGGATCGCCAGCTATGTTCATGAATCCGGCGGCAAACGCATCCGGCCCTCGGTTTTCCTGCTCTTCAGCGGGCTCTGCGGCTACCAGGGGGATCGCGACATCCTCTATTCCGCCGTCTTCGAAAGCATCCACACCGCGACCCTGATCCACGACGATATCATCGACGAGGCCGAACTGCGCCGTGGCCGCAACAGCGTGAACACCATCTGGGGCAACAACCTCAGCGTGCTCTTCGGCGACTACCTCTATCTCAAGGCGCTCAACTGGTCGCTGGAAGACGACAGCCTGCGCATCATCAAGATCCTCTCCTCCCTGACCACCGCCATGGTGGAAGGCGAACTGCTGCAGGGATCGCTGAACGGCAGCCTCGACATCTCCGAAGCCGAATACATCGATATCATCACCCGCAAGACGGCCAACCTCTTCGCCGCCTGCGGCGACGTGGCCGCGATCATCAGCGACTGTCCGCCGGAGCAGGTGCAGGCGCTGCATGACTACGGCCTTAACCTGGGCATGGCCTTCCAGGTCACCGACGACCTGCTCGACCTCGAGTCCGAGGCCGAGATCATCGGCAAGCCGGTGAACCATGACGTGCTCGACGGCAAACTGACCTTGCCGCTGATCCGCCTGATGGAAGTATGCTCCGACGAGGTGAAGCGGAAGGTGGCCCAGGTCGTGGAGTCCAAGACCTTCGAAGTGCTTCGCCGTGACGAACTGCGCGCCCTGCTTCGCGAGCACGGGGTTTTCGAGACGACCCGGGAAACGGTGGCCATGTTCTGCGCCCGGGCCACCACCCAGCTCGAGGCCTTCGACGTCGACTCGCCCTACCGCCAGGCGCTGGGGACCCTGCCCGAGATCATCGCCAACCGCCGCAAGTAGAAAAACCTCTCCTGAAAGCCGCTGGCGGCGTTGCCGCCCTCCTTGAACGTTTCCATACCGCAAGCGTATGTTGCGCGTTCTCCTCGGATGGCACCGGGCCAACAGCCCTCAAGAGAGGTTTTTCTTCGTGCGGCAAACCGGATCGGCAAGATCGAATCTTTTCCGAAACGGGATCAGCCGTTCACCGCCACGCGCATCCCGTCGCCGTGAACAAGCGCACGGTAGGTCTTTTCGATGCGGTCCCAGTTCTCCTCGCGATCCAGGGCCCAGTGGCGGCCGATCACGGTGACCACCTTGCCCAGCCCCAGCTCCTCGGCCTTGCGCTCCATGTCATTGACGTAACGGGCGCCGGCCTCAGGCCGTTCGCCCCGACGGCCCAGCAGGCCGTGGATATAGACCTCGCGAACGCCCCGTTTCCTGGCCATCTCCATCAAGGCGTAGAGGTGGTCCAGCGAGCCGTGGGAACTGAAGAAGGAGACGATGCCCAGCAGGTGCAGGGGCCTGTTGTCCTTCACCGCACCGTCCATCATCGCCGCGAACGCCTGGTTTTCGTCGAAGGCCCCGGTCTCCAGGTCCTCTTCGATGCGCATGCGGTCGGAGTAGACCACCCGGCCGGCACCGATGTGCAGGTGCCCCGACTCTGAGTTGCCCACCGTGCCCTTGGGCAGGCCCACGGCCCGCCCGTGAGCCGCCACCTGGACCCAGGGATAGTCGTTCATCAGGCCGTCCATCACCGGGGTTGCGGCCTCCTTGATCAGGTTCCAGCCAGGCTCGGCGTCGGGATCACCGATGCCGAATCCGTCGACGATCATCACCAGCACCCGGCGGTCCCGGTCGCCCAGCAGCTTGGCAGCAAACCCCTCGGGCAGCATGGTCGTGCCGGTCATCGCTCCGGGAATCTCGAGACCAAGCAGGTCGAGGGCCGTGGGCGCCACGTTGACCAGGCTGCCGCCCTCGGGCAGCTGCAGGTCGCCGGCGTCGCAGCCCTCCGGGGGCACGATGATGAAGGGTACCGGGCTGTCGGTGTGGCCGGTGTCGATGGACCCTTCCGGGTACTTGCGCTTCTCCACCGTGCCATGGTCGGCGATGACAATGGTGGCCACGCCGTTTTTCCGTGCGGCCTCGATCACCCGTCCGGTGCAGCCGTCCACGGTTTCCACCGCTTTTTTCACCGCCTCGTCGTTCTCGATGTGCCCCACCACGTCGACGTTGGCGAAATTGCCCACGAGCAGTTTCATCTCCGAATCGCCGAGGTGCCTGACCAGCCGGTCGGCCACCTCGGCGGCCTCCATCTGGGGCCGCTGGTCGAAGAAATCGATGTCCTTGGGCGTGGGCACGAAATCGCGGGTTTCGTTGTCGTAGAACTCCTGCCGCTTGCCGTTGAGGAAGAAGCCGAGGTGAATCGCCTTCTCGGTCTCCACCACCTTGACCTGCTTGTGCCCGGCGCGGGCCACCACGTCGCAGAGCGTGTGGGACAGCTTCTCCAGCGGTGGGTAGGCCACTTTCACGTCCAGTTTCGGGTCGTATTCGATCATCGTGGCCCAGCTGGTCTTCATCCCGGCCGGCGTCTCGAAGTGCTCGAATCCCGGCTTGACGAAAGCCTCGGTCAACTCCACCTCCCGCTCGCCGCGGATGTCGTAGAAGATGACGTAGTCGCCGTCGCCGATGCGGCCCACCGCGGTGCCGGTTCCGTCGTCGAGCACCATCGGCTCCATGGCTTCGTCGTCTTCGCCGAGACGGTAGCGCTCGAGCACGGCCCGGCTCATCGGCGTGGCAAGGTCATTCTGTTTTTCCTGGTCCATCCTGCTTCC
>Ga0180429_10000665_pt1 | contig 30343 bp, 21 predicted proteins | sample SS_ome_FD_132428 | JGI IMG/M metagenome (GOLD analysis project Ga0180429, IMG submission 132428) | Hypersaline lake sediment archaeal communities from the Salton Sea, California, USA - SS_1_S_1 metaG | ecosystem: Environmental > Aquatic > Non-marine Saline and Alkaline > Hypersaline > Sediment ...
CCGTACAACACCGATGATGTCCCGTTGAGCGCCGCCCCCAGAACCGGCAGCCAGCAATAAATGCCCGTCAGTGGAAAAACCGTCAGCATGAAAATGCCCAGGGCGGTCATGCCTTCCGTGACCACAATGGTGAAAATAACGCCGAACCGCTCCGCCAGCGCACCGCAGAGAAATTTTCCGGCCGCGCCGCCGACAAATAAAAGCGCCAGGGCAAAACCCGTGGCATGCGGTTCAAGGCCTTTTTGAATCAATAGAAAGGGCAGGAAGGTGACCAGCCCGGTGCGTACGGCGCTGTCCACGAAACCAATCGTCGACAGCGTGGTGAAAGCGCGGGTGTTGACAATGCCCCAGATGTTGGTTTTCAAAGATGTTGCGCACCTGACGGATTGCACGGTGGGACCGGCGGTGCGCGTTCGGCGCAGCGCCGGCAGCGACAGCAGGGCCACAAAAAGGCCCAGCAGCCCGAAACCCATGCAGACCGGACGCCAGCCCATAAGCGGCAGCCCCAGGGCCGCCGCGGCCGGAAACAGGAATTTGCCGATGTCACCGCTGAAATTGTAAGTTCCCAAGGCCAGACGACGGCCCTTGTCGGCATAGGCCCTTGCAATCATGGCCGCAGACAGCGGGTGCTGAACCGCCGCCCCAATGCCGCCCACCATCAGCAGCAGCACCAGCGCCGGCACCGCCGCGACAAATCCGAGGCACACAAAGCTGATCGCCGTCATCAGCGTGCCGGCCGTTAACATGCGGCGCTCGCCCCAGCGTTCGCCCAGAAACCCGGCCGGCATCTGGAAGAAACCGGTCACGCCTTCAAAGCAGCTCACCAGCAGCCCGACCTGCGTCAGGGACAATCCGAATGCCGTCTGCCAGAATGGCAAAAACACCGCCAGGCCGTCGGCGATGCCGTCGTGGTAGAAATGGAACATACCGCCGGCCACCAAGGTCAGGCGTTTTTGGTGCCGCGGTGGGCGTGTTTCCTGCCTTGCAGTGAACATCATCGGGATCTCGCCCCCGGCCGTTGGTGTTTTTTGAAGTACAGCACACGCTGCCTTTTTTGTCCATGCTTTTCGCCGACGAGGATGTCCCGCCAAAGCGTGCATTTTTTTTCACAGCCAAATGTGCTATGGTGCATTTTTGAAAAAACATCGAGAAAGCGAAAACCCTTATGAAACTCGGCATCATCGGCCAACCCGGCTGCGGCAAAACAGCTGTTTTTGAAGCCCTGACAGGTCAACCGGACGACCCTTCTCAAAAGAGCGAAAACCGCATCGGCACCGTCGCCGTGCCGGATGGTCGCGTCGACCGGCTGAGCGCGATGTACCGGCCGGCCAAAACCATTCACGCCCAGGTCGCCTACTTTCTGCCGGGTCTGAAAACGCGCGCCGACGGGCGCCGCCAGGATCAGAGCTACTGGGCCGGCGTGCGCGAAAGCGATGCACTGATCCATGTCGTGCGCAACTTCGAAGCATTCGGCGTCGAACAACCCCGGCCGGCCCATGAGCGCCGCGCGCTGGATCAGGAATTGATCCTGGCGGACCTGATGGTGGTGGAAAAGCGTCTCGAACGCCTTACAAACGACAACCGGCGGGGCAAAAAATACAATCCCGAGGAGTTTGACCTTCTTCAGGCCTGCCGCCGGCATCTCGAAGATGAAGTGCCTATCCGCCAATTTCCCGATCTGGCCCGCGCACCGCTATTACGGGGATACGCCCTTTTGTCCGCCAAACCGGTGCTGCTGCTCAGCAACAACGGTGACGATGATGACGCCCTGCCGGACCTGGGCCCTGTTCCGGAAAATGATCGCTGCCTGGTCATCAAGGGCAAACTTGAGCAGGAGCTGGCCCAGATGTCCGCGGCGGAGGCGGCCGACTTTCTGTCCGAGTTCGGCATCACCGCCGCGGCGCGCGACCGGGTCATCCGCCACTCCTATCAGTTGCTGGGCCTGATCAGTTTTTTCACCGTGGGGGAAGACGAGGTGCGCGCCTGGACCATCGCCGCCGACACCAGCGCTCTGGAAGCGGCCGGTGTTATTCACACGGATCTGATGCAGGGCTTCATCCGGGCCGAAGTGATCGCCTACGATGATCTGATGGCGGCCGGCAGCATGGCCGAAGCCCGCAAAAAAGGATCGCTGCGCCTCGAAGGCAAAACCTATCCGGTTCAGGACGGAGACATTCTGACGGTGCGGTTCAATATCTGAATCATCGACGGGAAAGGATGGGAAAAATGGATATCAAGACACTGCGCGTCAACGGCCGCCGGCTGCAGCAAACACTGGAAGAGATGGCCAAAATCGGGGCCACGCCCGGCGGCGGTGTGCAGCGGTTGACGCTCACCGATGAAGACAAGCGCGCCCGCGATCTCTTTGTCCAATGGCTCAGAGAAATCGATCTGACGGTCACCATCGACGAGATGGGCAATATTTTCGGCCGACGGGCGGGCACAAACGACGACCTGCCGCCGGTGATGAGCGGCTCCCACATCGATTCCCAGCCCAAAGGGGGTCGTTTCGACGGCATTCTGGGCGTCATGGGCGCCCTGGAAGTCCTGCGCACCCTGCACGAAAACGACATCCAGACCCTGCGCCCGCTGGTCATCGTCGACTGGACCAACGAAGAAGGTTCGCGCTTTGCGCCGGCCATGGTGGCGTCCGGTGTTTGGGCCGGCGCACTTGAACGCGACTGGGCCTATGCCCGGACCGACGTCAACGGCAAAAAATTCGTGGACGAACTCACGCGCATCGGCTATCGGGGGACCGTGCCGGCCCAAAAGCAGCCGCTGCACGCGTATTATGAATATCACATCGAGCAGGGGCCGATTCTGGAACGTGAAAACAAAATCATCGGCGCGCCCAAAGGCATCCTGTGCCTGCACTGGTATGACATCTATCTGGAAGGTGAAGCCAATCAGGTGGGGCCGACCCCCATGGAGGGCCGGCACGACGCACTGTGCGCGGCTGCGGAAATGATTCTGAAGGTCAACCATCTGCCGCAGAAGATGGGCGGCGACCTGGTGGCCACGGTGGGCGAAATCCAGAATGGTCCCAACTCGCGCAACATCATCCCCGACCGGGTGCACTTCACCGTCGACATCCGTTCGTGGGACGACGACCATGCGCGCAAGGCATGGGATGCGCTGCGCACCGATTTCACCGCCATCGCCGCCGCCCGCGGTTGCCCTGTGCACATCGAGGAAACCTGGCGCGTCGCACACTCCCCCTTTGATCCAAAACTGGTCCAACGCGTGCTGAACACGGCCGACGAACTGGGATATGCCAACCGCTATATGGTCAGCGGCGCCGGCCATGATGCCAGCTACATGAACCAGATCGCCCCTGCGGCCATGATTTTTGTGCCCAGCATCGGGGGCAGGAGCCACGTCGAAGTGGAAAACACGCGCTGGGAGGACTGTGCGGCCGGCGCCAACGTGCTGCTGCACTGCATGCTCAAATCCGCCGCCGAATCAGCGGACGTTTCCTGAAGGCAACCAAAAGGCCCCGTCGTCCTCCCGATTTCGGGAGCACGGCGGGGCCTCGCAGCATTTTTGAATGTGCGGCCGCGGCCGGTCTTATTTAAGCCACCAGCGCTCGGCATTGCGCTGACCGTCCGATTCCATGTGCCCGGACAGCGGCTTTTCGTAAGCGACCTCGTCTCTGTGCGCCTCCACGATCTGCGCGAACATGGGCACCACCGTACCGCCCTCGTCGCGGCAGATCCTCTGCATTTCGCCGTATAGTTCGGCGCGCTTCTGATCGTTGAGTTCGGCCTTGGCCTCGATCAGCAGCTTGTTGAAGCGCTCGTGCTCCCAGTGGGCGTCGTTCCAGGGCGAATCGGCGGCATAGGCCACGGAAAACATGAGATCCTCGGTGGGCCGTCCGGACCAGTAGCACATGCACCATTCCTTTACAGTCCACACATTGCTCCAGTAGCCGTCGCTGGGCTCGCGCACCACATTGATCTTGATGCCGGCTTTTCTGGCATGCTCCTGGTAGAGCATGGCGGCGTCGTCGGCCCCCTGGAACGCGGCCTCAGCCGTGTGCAGGTTGAAGGTGTGGTTCTCCATGCCGGCTTTTTTCAGATAGAAGCGGGCCTTGTCCGGGTCATAGGTGCGCTGGGGCAGGTCGGCGGCATGGTAGCGGTTGACCGGCGCGATGGGATGGTCGTTGCCGACTTCGCCGTAGCCGTTCAATATGCGTTTGACCAGTTCTTCGCGGTCCACGCCGTATTTGAGTCCCAGACGCACATTGTTGTCGTCATAGGGGTTCATCTTGCAGTGCATGGGCACGGTGTAGTGGAAGGTAGCGGTCACGGCGATGACCTCGACCCCGGGCACCCGCTTCATCAGATGAATTGTTTTGCGTTCCACGCGGTCCATGTAGTGAATCTGACCGGTTTTGAGCGCGTTGGTGCGGGCGTTGACATCACTGATGCTCAGTGTCTCCACCTTGTCGAAGTGCCCGCGGCCCGCCTTCCAGTAGTTCGGATTGCGCCGGACAATGGCGGTAACGCCGGGCTCCCAGATCTCGAGAATATAGGGCCCGGTGCCGATGCCCTTTTCAAACTCCTTACCCTCGGTGCCGGCCTTGAAAACCGCCAGGTGATAGTCGCCCATGATCTGGGGAAAATCGGCCACGCCGGCGGACAGTTCAAAAATCACGGTGTGCTTGCCGTCGGCCTTGATGTCGGTCACCGGTTCCAGATAGGATTTGGCGGCGGATTTGGATTTCTCCCCGCGGTGGTGGTTCATGGTGTAGATGACATCCTGCGCGTCCAGGGTCTTGCCGTCGTGGAATTCCACATCCTTGCGCAGCTTGAAAATCCACTTTTTGGCGTCCGGTGTGGCTTCCCAGCTTTCGGCCAGCTCGGGGATGGGTTGAAAATTGTGGTCGATCTCCACGAGGTTGTTGCGCAGCTGCCACTCGACGTTGATGTTCCAGCTGGAAGTGTGCGTGGCCGGGTCCAGCGAGTCGGTGGTGGAGCCGCCGCTGATGGCCTGCACAAAATGGCCGCCCTTTTTGGGAACCGCGGCCTGCGCCTTGGTTGACAGCAGGGCCGGTGAAACAGCCGCCGCCAGTCCGAGGGCACCGACCCGGGCCATGAACTGCCGCCGGCTGATCCTGCCTTCGGTGAACATCTTTTCCAAACGCTCCAGTGCTGTCATGTCTGCCTCCCTTCGTTGGGTATGTATTGCGGTTTGTTTGACCGTCTTGCCAGCGTCTTGAGGTTTATCGGTTTGCGGCCGTGAGCCGCAGGTGGATGTAGCGGGACGGCCGGCTTTTGCGGCCGGCGCCTTGGGTTTAAAACCGCCCGCCTCTTGGCAGTCGTTTTCTTTTACAGTTTATAAAAAATTTGTCCACTATTGTCAACCCTGAATCCATTCCCGCCCGGCCGCGGCCCGCTATTCAGGCGGTTTTTTGCGTGACGTCGTGTTCTTCCACCACCAGGCGTTCGCGGCTTTGCACATGCCGCATGGAATCCGCCGCCACGGCCTGGCCGATGTCGCTGTCGTAGGCGGCCTGCATATCCGCAAGGCTCGCGTACCACTGTTCGGCCACGCCGTCATAGGCACCCTCACCGATGGTCAGGTTGAAGACAATGCGCTTTAGCCCCGGCAGGGCCGCCGCCATTTCGCTGTGGCTTCCCAGCCACCAGCGGCGGAATGCTTCAGGCGTCAGGTGCGGTTTGCGTTTTAAACAAATGATGAGCTTCACCATGGCATGTCCCCCTTTCCTTCAACCGACCCTGGCCAGCGGCCGTCCGCCGTCGGCCACGACCACCGCCACCACGATTTCATCGGGTCCCGGCGCATCGGGAATGGCGATTTCCGACGCATCCATGTTGTCGAACACCCATATGCTGTCCTTGTTGGTCAGCGGCATGACGATGGCCGCCCCGGGGCCGCCCATTTTCTTGGTGGATGGGATGATGTCGTCCCCCTTTTCAACGGCCGCGCGCACCGGCTTGCCGAAGCGGGGGTGCAAAATGGCCGCCGCGTGCTCGATTTCGCCGTTGAGGCCCACGATGGCCCCCTTGCCGTAGCTCTGCACGGCCCCCGGCTCCACTCCCAGCGCCGCCACCGCCCGTCGGGCCAGGAGCCCGCCGATTTCCGCCCCGAGATCGTAGAGCGGCTCAAGATCCGCCACATATTCGCCGGCGTAGGGGTTTTGGACCACCGCGGCCGCCGTTGCCTTGCGCGCCGGCGGATCGACCTTGCGGCCCATCTCACGGTGGATCTCCTCCACCTGGGTCACCATTTTGCGAATGATTAATTCCAGCATACGCCCTCTCCTCTGCTAAAATCCAGGTTGAACGTTTTGATTCATTTTTTGCGCTTGGGCCGATAAAAATGGGTGGCGGTGCCGAAATACAGATCCGCCGCCTCCATCAAGGTTTCCGACAACGTCGGGTGGGGATGAATCGACAGGCGCAGATCCGTCAAGTTGGCGCCCATCTCGATGGCGACCACCCCTTCGGCGATCATTTCACCGGCGCCCGGGCCGACAATGCCCACACCCAGGATGCGCTCGGTCTCCGGCGCCACCACCAGCTTGGTCAGGCCGTCGCTCTGATCGAGTGTCGCCGCCCGGCCGGAGGCCGCCCAGGGAAAACGGCTGACCGCCACCTTGATCTTCTGCTGTCGGGCACGGGTTTCGGTCAGCCCGGCCCACGCGATTTCCGGCTCCGTAAAAACGACCCCCGGAATGGCGGCGGGCTCGAATGCAACCGGCCGGCCGGCAACGACTTCCACCGCCGTACGTCCCTGGTGGGCGGCCTTGTGGGCCAGCATGGGCTCGCCGGCCGCATCGCCGATGGCATAGATGTGGGGCACGCTGGTGCGGCATTGTTCGTCCACCCGCACAAAACCCCTGTCGTCCAGCTCGACGCCGGTCTGGTCAAGACCGATATCCGCCGTGTTGGGCCGCCGGCCCACCGCCACCAGCACGCGGTCGAACAGGGATTTGCGAGACGCGCCGTCGGTGCCTTCCAGGGTCGCCATAACGCCGTTTTTCTGCACGCGGGCATTGCTGACCCGCGTTTCGAATTCCATGGCGGCGAACTGCCCGCCGAGCCGTTTTTTGAGCACATTCACCAGATCGCGGTCGGCACCCGGCAGCAGGCCGGGCGTCATCTCCACCACGGTGACTTCAGCCCCCAGACCGGCGTAGACCGTCCCTAGTTCCAGCCCGATGTAGCCGCCGCCGACCACCAGCAGCTTTCCGGGAACGTCTTTCAGCGCCAGCGCCCCGCCGGCGTCCACGATGCGGTCGCCATCGAAATCGAGGCCGGGAACGCTTGCCGCACGGGAGCCCGTGGCGATGATGGCGTTAGTAAAGCCAAGCGTCTGCTCCGCGCCGTCGCGGGTGCGGATGGAAAGACGATCATCGCCCGTGAAAACCGCCGTGCCGCGGATGTGCGTGATGTTGCGCTGCTGGGTCAGGCGGCCCAAACCGCCGGTCAGCTTGTCCACCACGTCGTTTTTCCACTGCCGCAGTTTGGCAAGATCGATTTCGGGTTTTGCAAAGGCAAGCCCCCATTTTTCGGCGGCGGCGGCCGCGTGCATCAGACGGACGGCGTTCAAGAGGGTTTTGGAAGGAATGCAGCCCTCGAAAAGACAAACGCCGCCGGGATTGGTTCGGGGGTCGATCAGGGTGACCGCCATGCCCATATCCGCCGCCAGAAAGGCGGCCGCATACCCGCCGGGCCCGCCGCCGATCACCGTCAGTTCGGCGGTGTTGTTTTGTTCAGCCATTTAAAGACTCCCTTCTTTAAAGAAAAAGATGCATGGGCTGTTCCAGCGCCGCACAGATCCAGCGCAAAAAACGGGCGGCATCCGCGCCGTCGTTGATGCGGTGGTCGTAGGACAACGCCAGCGGCAGCATGGTGCGGGGCTCCCACCGATCGTCGATATAACGGGGTTCAACCGCCGCCCGGCTGACACCCAGGATGGCCGCCTGGGGCCAGTAGACGATGGGTGTGAACTGTGTGCCGCCGATGCCGCCCTGGTTGGAAACGGTAAATGTGCCCCCCTGCATGTCGTCCGGCAGAAGCCGCTTTTTGCGCGCTTTGGCGGCGGCATCGGCCACGGCAAGCGAAAGGTCTTTCAGTGAACGCTGATCCGCATCGCGGATGACCGGTACGAGCAGGCCGCGGTCCGTGGCCACGGCCATGCCGATGTGCACATACTTTTTGAGGATCAGCTGCTGACGCTGAGGATCGATGCTGGCGTTGAACCGCGGAAACTGTTTAAGCCCCAGGGCCGTTACTTTAAGGAGTATCGCCGTGATCGTCAGACGTCCGCCCTCCTGTTCAAGGGCCCCGGCGGTCTGCCGCAGCCATGCATCAAGACGGGTGATGTCCGCCCGATCGAACTGGGTGACCTGCGGAATGCGGCGCCAGGAAAGGGACATGCTTTCGGCGGTCAGACGCCGTACGGCCGTCAGTTCCACATGTTCCACTTTGCCCCAGCGGGAAAAATCGGGCAGATCGGTATGCGCCGCAGACCGGCCTTCCGCCGGTACGTCCGCTGGTGGATGCGCCGCCGCAAGCTGTTTGACGTGGTTCTTGACATCCTGGTGGGTGATCCGGCCCCCGGGACCGGAACCTTTGACGGCATGGATGTTAAGACCCAATTCTCGGGCCAGACGGCGCACCGAGGGTGTGGCCGGTATCGGCCCCGCGGACCGGGTTTCCGGAGAGATCTCACCTTCCGCCCCGGCCCTTGCGCCGTTCGGCGCCGGCGGCCTTTCCCGCCCTTGGTCTGCGGAAAATCCGGTGGATGTTTCCGCTTTCGCCGGAGAAGCCGCAGCGGACGGCGGCGCCCCCCGCGGTGAGGGATTTTCCGGCGACGCCGCCGATGGTTCAGCGGCCGCACCCTGCGCCGCATCTACATCGAGCCGGGCAATCACATCACCGATTTTCAAATCATCACCCGTCTTGACCAAAATTTCCGCAATGCGGCCGGCCGTCGGCGACGGAATTTCCACCACGGCCTTTTCGGTCTCGAATTCGACAACCGGATCATCTTCGGCCACCATGTCACCCACGGCCACCAGAATATTCACGACGGTGCCGGTCGTGACGTTTTCGCCGATTTCCGGTACAATGATATCCTGCATACGCGGCTCCTCTTAAAATCCATCCGTTGCGCCGGCGGAAAAATCCATCGAGGCGTGCGGCTTGTCCGGGTCGATGTCCAGCGCCCGGCGGGCCTTTGCGGCCACTCCCGGACGTATCCGCCCTTCGCGAACCAGCATCGACAAGGCTGTAAAAGCGATATGCCGCGCATCGACTTCAAAAAAGGCGCGCAAAGCACTGCGCGTGTCGCTGCGCCCGTAGCCGTCGGTGCCCAGGGTGGTCAACGGCCCCGGGACCCAGGCGGCGATAGATGCCGGCAGGACGTGCACATAGTCGCTGGCGGCCACAAACACCCCTTTTTGCCCCTTGAGCGCCTTGGCGACATACGGTGTCTGCGGCGCTTTTTCGGGCTGCAGCCGGTTGCGCCGCGCGATGCCGAGCGCATCCCGGTACAGCAGCTGATAGCTCGTAACGCTCCAGACGTCGGCACTGACGTCGTAGTCCGCCTCCAGCATTTCCGCTGCTTTCAGTGCCTCGTTGAGAATAGCGCCCGATCCGAGCAGATGGGCCTTTGCCGCCGTCTTGTCCCCCGCGGACCGCCGCACGCGGTAAATGCCCTTTAAAATGCCCTCCTGCACATTCGGCGGCATGGGCGGCATGCGATAAGTCTCGTTCATCATACTGATATAAAAAATAATGTTGTCCCCGTCCTCCAGCATGCGCCGCAGTCCTTCGCGCACGATGACGGCGATTTCGTAAGCATAGGCGGGATCGTAGGCCCGCACCGCGGGATTGGCATAGGCCAAAAGATGGCTGTGGCCGTCCTGATGCTGCAGCCCTTCGCCGGCCAGCGTCGTACGACCGGCGGTGCCGCCGAACAGAAAGCCGCGGGCCTGGCTGTCGCCGGCCGCCCAGATAAGATCACCGATGCGCTGGAAGCCGAACATGGAGTAAAACAGATAAAAAGGAACCATATTGACACCAAAGGTGGAATAGGCGGTGCCGGCGGCGATGAAAGACGACATGGAGCCGGCTTCGGTGATGCCTTCCTCCAGAATCTGGCCGTCCTTGGCTTCCTTGTAGTAGAGCAGGCTTTGCCTGTCCACCGGTTCGTAGACCTGGCCGACGCTGGAATAGATGCCCACTTTGCGAAACAGGGCCTCCATACCGAAGGTGCGGGCCTCGTCCGGTACGATCGGGACGATGTAGCGGCCCAGTTTGGCGTCCGCCAAAAGCTTTCCCAGAAGATGGACCACCACCATGGTCGTCGCCACCTCCCGATCGCCGGTTCCCTGCGTGAATTCGCGGTAAAGGCCCTCTCCGGGGGGGCGGAAGGCGGGCACGGAAACGAAGCGCGCCGGCAGGTGGCCACCCAGCGCCGCCCGGCGTTCCCGCAAATAGCGCATTTCCTCGCTGTCTTCCGCCGGCAGGTAAAAGGGCGCCTCGGGAATGTCCGCATCGGAAATCGGAATGCCGAAGCGGCTGCGGAAATGCCGCAGTTCCTGTTCGTTGAGTTTTTTCTGCTGGTGGGTGACATTGCGCCCCTCACCGGCCTCTCCCAGTCCGTAGCCTTTGATGGTTTTGGCCAGTATGACCGTGGGCGCCCCCTGATGTTTTACGGCCCGCCTGTAAGCGGCATACACCTTTTGGGGATCGTGGCCGCCGCGGCCCAGTTTTCGAAGCTGCTCGTCCGAATAATCGGCCACCATTTTTTCCAGCGCCGGATAGCGGCCGAAAAAATCGCGTCGGATCACATCCCCCGGTGCCACCGAATACAACTGGTACTGACCGTCCGGCACCTCCTGCATGCGCTTGACCAGGAGGCCGTTTGCGTCCTGCCGCAGCAGCGCGTCCCAGTCGGTGCCCCAGATGACCTTGATCACATGCCAGCCGGCGCCCCGGAAGGCCGCTTCCAGCTCCTGAATGATCTTGCCGTTGCCGCGCACCGGGCCGTCCAGCCGCTGCAGATTGCAGTTGATCACAAATATCAGATTGTCGAGGCGTTCGCGGGCGGCCAGGGTGATGGCGCCCAGCGACTCGGGCTCATCCAGTTCACCGTCTCCCAGAAAGGCCCACACCTTCTGGTCATCCGCCGCTTTGACACCGCGATCCTCCAGATAGCGGACAAAGCGCGCCTGGTAGATGGCCATCAGCGGCGACAGCCCCATGGAAACCGTGGGAAACTGCCAGAAGGCGGGCATGAGAAAGGGATGCGGGTAAGAGGACAGCCCTCCCTCGGGCGCCAGCTCCCGTCGGAAATTTTCCAGGTGCCGGCGGGACAAACGGCCTTCCAGAAAGGCACGGGCATAGATGCCGGGCGCCGCGTGCCCCTGGAAATAAACGATGTCCCCGGGGTGGTGGAGACTTTTGGCGCGGAAAAAGTGATTGAAGCCGACTTCGTACAACGTGGCGCTGGAGGCGTAAGTGGAAATATGACCGCCGATTCCGGCATGGCGCCGGTTGGCGCGCACCACCATGGCCATGGCGTTCCAGCGGATGATACTCTTGATGCGCCGTTCGATTTCCCGGCTGCCGGGGAAAACGGGCTGCGCCGGGGGAGCGATGGTGTTGATGTAGGGGGTGACGGCGCTGTACGGCAGCGACACGCCCTTTTTAAAGGCATGCGCCTGCAGGCGCTCCAGCAGCTCGGACGTACGCGCGGGTCCTCCCTGTTCGAACACATAGTCCAGCGACTCGCGCCATTCCTGATTCTCAAGTTCGATTTCCCGCGTCGTCAGGGGATCCGTTCGCCGGGTCATAAAATGGTCGTCTCCTTACACCGCTTTTCAGCGGTTATCATGCTCCGCCGGGCACGACATGGTCTGAAACGATATTTTGTTTTCGAAATATCCAGCCCTGTCCTCCGGAAACAAGGCCGCGCAACAGACTGATAAAACGCCGCCATACCCATCGCCGAACTTATTCTGACAAACGCTCTGAAATGTGGTATAGTCAAAGACTATAGCAAGCATCGTGGATTCAGGTCAACCCATCCGGGAGGTTCTTTGATGAACATCCTCATTCTCGGCGGTCTGGGGTTTGTGGGGCGCCGGCTTTCACAACATCTGCTGACGGCCGGCCACAGCGTCACCGCGGTCGGACTGAGACCAGAGCCGACAGGCATCGATCACCCCCGATTCCATTACCGTTCAGCTGACAGCAGCCGGCCCGGAGAATGGCAGCAGCTGGTGCCCGACGCCCGTCTGGTCGTCAACCTGGCCGGCAAATCGATTTTTCACCTCTGGACCCGGGACTACAAACAAAAAATGCGCCAGAGCCGCATTCATACCACGCGCCATGTGGTCGACGCTCTCCCGACCGGCGGCGATACGCTGCTGCTCAACGCTTCGGCCGTGGGCTACTACGGCGACGGCGGCGAAACGGTGTTGACCGAAGACATGCCGCCCGGCACCGATTTCCCGGCAAAAATGAGCCTGGAATGGGAGGCGGAAGCCTTAAAAGCCGAGGCCAAACAGATACGGGTCGTCATCGCCCGCTTCGGCATCGTGCTGGACGCCGACGGCGGGGCCGGGGATCTTTTGGTCAACGTTTTCAAGTCATTTGCAGGCGGCCGGCTGGGCAGCGGCCGCCAGTGGTTTCCCTGGATCCACATGGCGGATCTCATCCGCGCCTGCCGCTTTGTCATGAACGCGCCGGATTTCCGGGGCGTGTTCAATTTCTGCGCTCCCGAGCCGGTGCGCAACAGCGAGCTGACCCGAACGCTGGCCGCCGCGCTGCACCGCCCGGCCATTTTGCCGGCGCCCGCATTCCTGATCCGCCGGCTGATGGGCGGCTTCGGCAAAATGCTCCTGAACAGTCAGCGCGCCGTGCCGCGGCGGCTGCTGGACCACGACTTCACATTCCGCTATCCGACGCTGGAAACAGCCGTAGCCGAAATTGTCGCCCGCCGAAACAAAGCGGCCGGCGATTGACGCCCCGGCCGGGCCATTGGGGATCCCTCTGATAATTGGTGTTTGCATTTTTAAAATCCCGCCCTTACAGGTCCGCCGTCGTCACCGCTTCGGACACCTCGCCGGCCAGTTTGGTCAGAATGCCCGGGAAACGGCGCTGAATGTCGGCAAGCGTGTATTCAGCGGCCGGAAAATCGAGGCTGACGGCGCCGGCAACACGTTTGCGGCGGTAGTTCATGACCGGTGCCCCGATGCAGATCAATCCCTCCACGTACTCCTCATTGTTGATCGAGTAGCCCCGATTGCGCGTGGCGTCGACGTCTTTCAGGATCGCTTCGCGGGTCGCCGGGGTGTCGGGGGTCAGTCGTTTAATCTGCAGTTGTTCGAGAAGGAACGCCCGTTCCGTCGGTTCCAGCTGGGCCAGAATCGCCTTGCCCATGGCGCGTGCGTAGAGCTCGCGCATGATCACCGGCAGGCGGAAGTGGATCAGGTTGGGCATTTCACGCCGGTAGAGCGATATCAGGGTATGGCCGTGCAGCAGGGCGGAATCGATGGACACCTGCTGATCCAGAAAGGTTTTGTCGATAATGGGTTTGACGCTCTGCAGGATATCGAAGCCGTGGAAAAAATGATGCCCCAATACAAAGGCCCGGGGACCCAGCTTCAGCATCTTGCCGGCCCCGCTCTTGCGCAGGTAGCCCAATTGCACCAGGGTGTTGATCAGCCGGTAGGTGGACGTTTTATTGATGCCCGTAATCCGGGCGATTTCGGTAAGGCTGCGGTGCGGATGGTCGCGGTCGAACAGATCCAGGATGATCAGACCTTTTTCGAGCGTTTTGGAAAAATACGGCGGATTGTCAGCCTTCATCGATGGTTTTTCCCGGTGAAAGAAGAAACGGCCGGAACAGATCGCGGTCGAATGTTTCCAGGCGATCGGCGTTTAACTGGAAGCGATACTGGATGGTGATGGTTCCCACAACGCGTTCTCCCTGTTCGCCCGCCGTACGGCGGTGCGTCTGTGCCCGCAGTTTTTACCAGAAGCGGCGCGGGATAACAATCCCGAACGCAAAAAAAGCGGTCGGGCCGTTTTAAGATACGGCCGGTTTGATCTTTTCACGAAGACCTTCCTATTGACCGATGGCGCCGTTACGGTTTATGCTGAAGTATAGGATCCCCTGATGTCGATCGGAACCCTTACCTTCATCCAATGCGTGAAAGGAGGCCTCCATGCTGCCGATCAAAAAAATTATCAGCCCGACCGATTTCAGCGCCCCGGCGGAAAAGGGACTGCAAACCGCCGTTGAACTGGCTCAGCACTTTGACGCCGAACTGGTTATCGTTCACGTGCTGATTCCCGTGCCCATGGTCTCGGCATCGGCCGTTCATCTGCCGACCATCATGAATTCCATGGCCGACAGTGCGGAAAAGAGCATGGACGAACTGCTGCGGGACCAGATGCCGTCCGACGTCAAAAGCAGCTATCACATCGTCGAAGGCCGGGCGGCCGACCAGATCGCCAAAATCGCCGACCAGGAGAAAGCGGATCTGATCGTCATCGCCACCCATGGCGAATCCGGCATCCAGAACTTCATTTTCGGGTCCGTCACCGAAAGAACGGTGCGCATCGCCCGCTGCCCGGTCTTGACCATCCGGCCTACGGAATAAACGTTTCTTTCAACAGGCAGCAGGCGATGCGGTGCGCCGGGCGGCCGTCGCTGCGATAGCGGATGTTGCCCGGTTGAATGAGACGGTTCATGACGCATCCCTCCGGTATCTCGAGCTGAACCAGATCCCACTCATTGATGGGATCCGTCGGCACCAGGCGGTCGTCTCTGAATGCCAGGCTGTGCAGTGGAAAGTCTTCACAAAGAGGGCAGCGGTAAACCCTGCCGTTGGGAAAAATAAAGTAATTGTGGGAAGCGACGGCGGCACATTCAAAGGGCTCATCGTCATCCAAATAGACCTTGGGAAAGGTCACCGCAATGCCGTCGGCGGCGATGCGGGCCGCTGTTGAAGAAACCGTTTCTTTCCATTTTTTTTCGCGGACCTGAAGGGCGGCGCTGGACGGCCCAGGGCCTTTTGCCGCGGCGGACCTGCCCCGCAGCCCGATAACCTGGATGAAGAAGCGCTGAACCGGAAGCTGTTCCAACAACGCCGGCATCAACGCCAGTTCATCAATGTTGCGGGTGCTGACCGTGTAGATCAGACTGACCCCGAAACCTTTGTCAGCGGCGGCGCGAATCCCGGCCGTACAGGCGGCGAACGATCCCGGGCCCCGGATGGCGTCGTTGCGTTCCGCCGTGGCCCCGTCGAGGCTGAAACTGAAAAAATCGACCGCCTTGGTATCGACTTTCTGCAGAATGTTATTGAACAGATATCCGTTGGTGTCGATGGTGACGGAGGCCACACCCCTGTTCCGGACCAGTTCTACCACCCGGTCCAGCTGCGGATGCAGGGTCGGCTCCCCCCCCAGAAGAATCAGATTGGCCGGGCGCTTTGGATGAAAAAGCGCGGCCAGCCACCGTTCGATGGTATCCGGGGCGAGCATGCCGTCGCCGTGCTGTGCCGGGTTGATGTAGCAGTGCGTGCAACGCAAATTGCAGCGGGTGAGAACATGCAGAAAAATATTGGTCGCGTTTTTGGAAAACGAAACCGTCCGGCGCATCATGCCCCGGCGCCCGCCCTTTCCAGGGCTTTTTTGGCTTTGATGAGCTCCTCGTTGGTCAAGCGAAGGCGGGCGGTCATGTATTCGGCGAAAATTCGGTAGAGCAGCAGCAGAAAATCGAGCCGCTCGTCCTTGTCATCGGTCGGCGAAAGCCGATCCTTGGCGGATGTGTCCACCGCCAGGCAGACCGTTTTACCGATGGCGAACACCGAAGCCGAACGGCTCTGGTCGTCGACAATACGCATTTCGCCAAAAATTTCACCGCGCTTGTCAATCGTACCGATGGTGACCCCTTCTTTGGCGACGCGGATCTTTCCCGACAGCAGAAAATACAGCCAGGGGTCGTAGTCCCCTTCCTTGATAACGCGCTCACCGTCATCATACTGTCGGATTTTACTGAGCCGGAGGATCTTGCCGAGATTGGACGTCTCAAAGTGTTTCAGAGCAGAAATCGTCATTAGTTTCTGAATATTTTCGATATTCTCTTTTAAATACTTTGATTCGATCATACGCCCTCCAATGCATCCGGTCTGCACCGCCAAACGGATTTACAAGCCCTTGCCAGCACCCACCATCACCCTTATGGCCTGAAAAGGCAAGCAAAAAGCACCGCCGCAAACGTTTCACAGGGCTTCAAGGCAGTCTTTCGAAAGCCCATCGTCGAACGCAACCGGATAGCGGCCGTCAAAGCAGGCTTTGCAGAAATTGTTTTCGGGCGACGAAATCCCGGTGGCGGCCAGCAGGCCGTCCAGGCTGAGATAGGCCAGTGAATCAAGACCCAGCAGCCGCTCGAGCGCCGCGACCGTCTTGCCGGCGGCGATCAATTCGCCCCGGGTGGAAAAATCAATGCCGTAATGGCACGGAAAGCGGTGCGGCGGGCCGCTGACACGCATGTGGACCTTGTTGACCCCCATTTCCCGCAGGGCCTTGACGCGTGTTTTGGCCGTGGTTCCGCGGATGATGGAGTCTTCGATGATGATGATGTCCTTGCCTTTCAGAATCTCTTTCACCGGGTTGAGTTTGATCCGCACAGCGAAATCGCGCATGTTTTGGGTGGGTTGAATGAAGGTTCTTCCGACGTAATGGTTACGGATCATGCCCATCTCAAACGGTATCCCCGACGCTTCCGAATATCCGAGCGCCGCATAGGTGCCGGAATCCGGAAAGGGCATGACAAGGTCCGCCGGCACGGCGGATTCCGCGGCGAGACGGCGGCCCTGGGCTTTGCGCATCATGTAGACATTCTGGCCGTAGATGGTGCTGTCCGGGCGGGCGAAATAGATGAACTCGAAAATACAGAACGCCTGCCGGGCGGGACGGGGCACATGCAGACTACGAATGTTTTGGCCGTCGATAATGACGATTTCGCCGGGGTTGAGCTCCCGGACATACTCGGCGTGAACCAGATCCAGCGCGCAGGTTTCCGACGCCAATATATAGTTGCCGTTGAGTTTTCCCAAACACAGGGGGCGAAAGCCGTGGGGATCCTTTATGCCGATGACTTCCCCTTTGCAGGTCAGCATGATCAGCGAAAAGGCGCCCTCGAGGCGGGACACGGATTCGATCAGGGCTTGTTCGAATCCCAGCTTCAGGTTCTTGACGAACAGGTGCAGAAAAATTTCCGTGTCCATGGTGGTTTGAAGAATGGAGCCGGTTTCCTCCAGCTCCGTTTTCAGGGCGTGGGCATTGACGATATTGCCGTTGTGGGCGACGGCATAGGATTTTTTTCGATGCTGCACCACAAAGGGCTGCGCATTCGACAGAATGGAGCTGCCGGTGGTGGAATAGCGCACGTGGCCGATGGCGTTGGCGCCGAGCAGCTGATCCAGGTGCGCGTTGTCGAACACGTCCGCCACCAGTCCCATGCCCTTGTGGGACAGGATGCCCTGGTTCCAAACCGTGGCGATGCCGGCGCTTTCCTGACCCCGGTGCTGCAGGGCGTATAAACCGAAATAGGTCATGCGCGCCGCCTCCGGGTGGCCGGAAATGCCGAAAATACCGCAGGCCTCGCGGGGGCGGTCATCGGCAAAAGCGCATTTTCGCCGCCTATGATGCCTAGCCTCTGATTGCATTTTGCTCACGCTCCCGGCCCTTTCCCGTGATACTCCTGAAGGGACCGCACCGTCAGTTGGTTGTGCCGCAGCGCCGCTACGCCTTTGCACATGGCCATCGCACCGGCGACGGTCGTGGCATACGGAATGTTGAATTTCAGCGCAGAACGCCGGATATTGTAGCCGTCCCGCTTTGAAGTGTCGCCGCGGCCGGTATTGATGATAAACTGGATTTCACCGTTTTTGATGGCATCCACGACATTCGGACGTCCCATGGACACTTTGCGGATGGTACGGTTGGCGATGCCGCGTGCGCTTAAAAACGCCGCTGTGCCGCTGGTGGACACGATGTCGAAGCCGATGCGGCTGAATTCGGCGGCCACGGGCAGTACCGCCGCCTTGTCGGTGTCCTGCACGCTGATGAAAACGCCTCCCCGATTCGGCAGCCTATGGCCTGCACCAAGCTGGGCCTTGGCATACGCCGCACCGAATTCCCGGTCGACCCCCATGACTTCCCCGGTGGATTTCATTTCCGGCCCCAGCAGCGTGTCGACATCCGGGAAGCGGTTGAACGGCAGAACCGCCTCCTTGACGGACACGTAGTCCGGGGTGGTTTCAGCGGTCAAGCCGAGATCCGCCAGTGATCGTCCCAGCATCAGCTTCACCGCGATGTTGGCCAGAGGAACACCGGTGGCCTTGCTTACAAAAGGCACCGTCCGCGAAGCCCGCGGATTGACCTCCAGCACAAACAGCCGCCCGGCCTTCACGGCATATTGAACATTCATCAGACCGATGACATTGAGCTCCGCCGCCATGGCTTTGGTGGCGGCCGCGATCTCCGCCGTCATATCCGCGGCAAGGGTATACGGCGGCAGCACACAGGCCGAGTCTCCGGAGTGGACGCCTGCGGCCTCGATGTGTTCCATGATGCCGCCGATGACAGCCATTTTCCCATCCGCGACGGCATCCACATCGACTTCCACCGCATCCTCCAGAAACTTGTCGATCAGCACGGGATATCCCGGCGACGCGGAAATGGCCAGGCGGGTGAAGTTTTCCAGATCTTTCTGGCGGTAAACGATCTTCATGGCCCTTCCGCCGAGAACATAGGAGGGCCTCACGATGACCGGATAACCGATGGCGTCGGCGACCTTCAATGCCGCATTGACACTCGTCGCCGTGCCGTTGGGGGGCTGCTGCAGCCCCACCTTGCGCAGCATGGTCTGGAACTGTTCCCGATCTTCGGCACGGTCAATGCTCTCCGGCTGCGTGCCCAGAATCGGAACGCCGGCCCGGCTGAGGGGGGCCGCGAGGCTCAGGGGCGTCTGGCCGCCGAACTGAACGATGACACCCAAGGGCTTTTCACACTCTATGATGTGAAGCACATCCTCGCATGTCAGGGGTTCAAAATAGAGCTTGTCGGATGTGTCGTAGTCCGTACTGACCGTTTCCGGATTGCTGTTGACCATGATGCTTTCAACGCCCTGCTCCCGCAGCGCATAGGACGCGTGCACACAGCAGTAGTCGAATTCGATCCCCTGGCCGATCCGATTGGGTCCTCCGCCCAGAATAACAACCTTCGGCCTTTCGGACGGGCGTGCCTCACTTTCGCTTTCATAGGTCGAGTAATAATACGGCGTCGCCGCCGTGAATTCCGCAGCGCAGGTGTCCACCAGTTTGTATGCCGGTCTGATGCCGGACTGCCGCCGTAAACCGACGATCCGCTCTTCGGTCGATCCGGTCAAGTGGGCCAGTTGAATGTCGGAAAATCCCAAGGCCTTGGCCTGCTGCAGGCATTCCAGGACCGCCTCGTCCGGAACGGCCGCCGGGGTCTCGCGCACCGCCGGCCCCAGGATTCGGGCGATCCGGCTTTCGAAGTCCGCCAGTTGTTTCAGCTGGTGGATGAACCAGGGGTCGATGCGGCTCTGCTCCGACACCGCCGCCACTGAAAAACCGGCGCGAAGCGCCTCCCGCAGATAGAACAGACGTTGTGAATTGGGAACAGTGATTTTTTTCTCGATCACCTCCGGCCGCGAACCGCCCGCCGCCGAATCGAAAACGTCCTTTCCGTCCGCGCCCAGCCCGAACCGACCGATCTCCAGGGAGCGGATTCCTTTTTGCAGGGCCTCTTTAAACGTGCGCCCGATGGCCATGGTCTCTCCCACCGATTTCATGGCCGTGGTCAGGAAATCCGGTGTTTCCGGGAATTTTTCAAACGTCCAGCGGGGGATTTTCACAACGCAGTAGTCAAGGGTCGGTTCAAAAGAGGCCAGTGTCTGACCGGTGATGTCGTTGGGGATTTCATCCAGCGTGAAGCCCACCGCCAGCTTGGCGGCGATTTTGGCGATGGGGAAGCCGGTGGCCTTTGAGGCCAGTGCCGAGCTCCGGGAAACCCGCGGATTCATTTCGATGACCACCATTTCCCCGTTGACCGGGTTGACGGCGAACTGAACATTCGAGCCGCCGGTGTCAACCCCGATTTCGCGCATAATGGCGATGGCGGCATCCCGCATCGTCTGATATTCTCTGTCGCTCAGCGTCTGCGCCGGGGCCACGGTAATGCTGTCGCCGGTGTGTATCCCCATGGGGTCCATGTTTTCGATGGCGCAGACGATCACCACGTTGTCCGCGTGATCGCGCATCACTTCGAGTTCGTATTCCTTCCACCCCAGGATCGACTCTTCGATCATGATTTGATGAATCAGGCTGGCGTCAAGCCCGGCTCTGGCCATCACCTCCAGATCATCGGCATTGTAGGCCACACCGCCGCCGGTCCCCCCCAGCGTGAAGCTGGGACGTACGATCACGGGAAAGCCGATATCCCGCGCCGTTTTGCGCGCCTTTCGCATATCCGTCACAATACCGCTTTTGGGAATGCGCAGACCGATGTTGCCCATGGCCTTTCGGAAGCGGTCCCGGTCTTCCGCCTTTTCAATCGCATCGATGGAAGCGCCGATCAACTCAACGCCCAGGCGATGCAGCACACCGGTCCGCGCCACCTCGACCGCGGTGTTCAATCCGGTTTGACCGCCCAGTGTCGGCAGCAGGGCGTCGGGCCGCTCCCTTTCAACAACGGCGGCAACCACTTCCGGCGTGACCGGTTCGACATACGTTCGGTCGGCCATCCCGGGATCGGTCATGATGGTGGCTGGATTGCTGTTCACCAAAATGACCGCGTAGCCCTCCTCCTTGAGCGCCTTGCAGGCCTGGGTACCGGAATAGTCGAACTCACAGGCCTGGCCGATGATGATCGGTCCGGCGCCGATGATCAGAATCTTTTTTATGTCGCTGCGTTTGGGCATCGTTTGTTTTTTTAAGGGCCGAACAGGGGCTTAAGGCCTTATTTCCCGGGTTTCATCATGCCGGTGAATTCGTGAAAAAGGTATGCCGCGTCGTGGGGGCCGGGAGAGGCCTCGGGATGATACTGAACCGCGAGAACACCAAGCCGGTCGTGGCAAAACCCCTCCAGCGTGTTGTCATTCAAATTGATGTGGGTCACCTTGACATGGGGATCCGCCAAGCTTTCAACAGCCACCGCAAATCCGTGATTCTGGGACGTGATTTCGACTTTGCCGGTCCGCACGTTGCGCACGGGCTGATTGGCGCCGCGGTGGCCGAACTTGAGTTTATAGGTTCTGCCGCCCAGCGCCAGCCCCAGCAGCTGGTGTCCCAGACAGATGCCGAAAATCGGGCGGAAACCCAAAAGCGCCCGAATCGTTTCAACCGCATACTGTACCGGCTCCGGATCGCCCGGGCCGTTGGACAGAAAAATGCCGTCCGGATTCAGGGCGCGGACCGCCGCCGCCGGCGTTGATGCCGGCACCACGACCACCTCGGCGCCGACGGCGGTCAGCTGGCGCAGGATGTTGAACTTGATGCCGAAATCAAAGGCCACCACCGCGCTGCGTTCCCCTCTTGAACGCCACACGGTCTCGTCAAGCGCCGCATTTTCATGGGCGATGACAACCGGCGCACCACCTTCCCAGCGATAGGCCCTCCCGGCGGTCACCCGGCTGACCAGGTCCAGGCCCTCCATGGCCGGAATGGCGTTGGCCCGTGCGACAAGGGAGGCCGGATCGGTGTCATCGGTGGAAATAAACGCCCGCATGGCGCCGGCATTGCGGATGTGGCGCGTCAACGCGCGCGTGTCCAGCGCCTCAATTCCTAAAACGCGGTAACGCTGCAGGTAATCCGCCAGAGTGGATGTGGACCGCCAGTTGCTGGGATGCCCCTGATATTCCCTGACCAGAAGGGCCTGCACATGGATGCGGCCGGACTCCACATCCGCGGCATTGACACCGTAGCTGCCGATCAACGGATAGGTCATGGTCACCAGCTGGCCGCTGTAGGAAGGGTCGGTCAACACCTCCTGATACCCGGTCATGCTGGTGTTGAAAACGACCTCGCCGCCGACCTCGCCCGGTCCGGTAAAGGACCGGCAGGCGAATGTCCGGCCGTCTTCAAGTGCCAGGAGTGCTCTCATGGGTTCCGTCCGCCGCGCGCATGTCTGTCGGTGATACACCGCTTGTCGCGGTGTTTTGGTTTGCCTGATCCTTTACCACATTCCTCCTGCAAATCAACACCCAACTTGATACGATCCGTAACGACGCGCAGCGGACACGGCGGCGCGGATATTCTCCCGCGGGGTGGTGGCGCCCACATTGCATAAGTACAGTACAAAGCGGCCGGCCGGACCGCCCTCTTCAATATAGGTACGCACGCGTTTTTCGATTTCCGCAGGCGTGGTCAGGGCCAGAAATCCGGCGCCGATGCCCAGCATCAGCGGAACCCCGCATTGGTCCGCATATTGCCGATACACCGCCGGACCGATGGCGGCCACGTCCGGATCCTGTCCTTCCAGAAAGGCGGGACACACCTTGCGTTTGAGGTCAAGCATGATTTCCGGATCACGCAGATACCGCTCCCCGACCCAGTTGGGCACGTAAACGCCCTTGCCGCAGATTCGACGCAGGCGGTCAATCCAGGGGACGACCCAGTCCGCCAGCATGGCGGCATTGACGATGGGAATGGAGGCGGTGGCATCGCTGCCGCAGATCGAATGCGCCCCCGGGAACGCCTGTTTAAGATGCATGATCCAGGGAATCAGCAGTGCGTCGGTGATGCGGTCGAACAGCTCCCGGGCGAAATCCGGCTGCAGCATGATGTCCATCAGCAGACGCTCGGTGCCGCGGATATTGGCTGCCAAACTGAACGGGGCGCAGAAGTTGAGAACCGGCTCTTCCCCCAACAAATCGCGGTAAACAGCGTACATTTCAACCACGGTTCGCAAACGGCCATCGCTGTTGAAATCGGGTGTGCGGATTTTGAAAAGATCCCGGGCCGAGCAAATCAGGGGCGCACTGCGGTCCACATCCGGCATGTGGCGGTCGCTGTAGACGATGCGCTGCCCGATCGCTTCGGCCTCGATATTGTAAACGTCATATTCCACACCGGGCACGTCGATGCCGTAAGCCGCCAGCACCGACAAATAGCCGGCCGGCAGAAAGCGCGTACTCGTGTAAAAATCGCGGGCGTCGGCCCTAAGCTCCCGCATCGCAAATTCGTGCATCTGGGCACATATCGGCACGCGGTCCGGCACCCCGTTCATCGCGGCGGCCAGACGCTGTAAGCCTGCTTTGAAGCCCGAAAAATCCCCTGCCTTTAAATGCTGCATCGGCATCATGGCGGCCGTTTGCCACCTAATAAACTTGCTTTTGCAAAACCCGGAGGCGGTGGGATCCATGTGATTGCCGGCGCGGCGCAACCGCAGCCGACACCGCCGGTCCGGAAATTGGTTCTGGCTTCACCGCCGCTGTCAGGGCACCTCCGACCGCCAGTCGGCCTGCCATTCCTCGTACCCTGCCGAAGCGTTTGCCAGCACATCCAGCTTGACGGCTTTCACTTTGCGGTAAACTTCATGAAAAGGCCGGACCCGACCGTTGACGGTCAACAGATCCTTTTCAATGGAAATGCCGAACAGACGCTCGTTTTCCTCCAGGTAGGGGCGGATCAAACGCCAATCGGCTTCGTCCAGATCAAAAAACACCCCGCCGTTCAACTGCGCCGCGACGACCATCTTGTCCGGATCGCGGAGGTAGATGGCGCCGCCGGAGGCGAGTGAAAACAGATTCGATCCAGGATAGGGCGTGGTCTGCGGTACGGCGCCGCCGTCATCATCGAATTCAAGGCCGTTGACGATAACAAAGCCGCCGCCCTTTAAGGGATCGCCGGCCATAAAGGATTCCGCCAGATAATCCAGGCAGGTGCCGTTGATGACCACCCGGGGACTGCCGACCGCATTGATCAGGGGCCGGCCGGCGGCGTTGCCGAGCACATAAACCGTACCGCCCTTGGCCCCGTACATAAAGGTCTGACCCACATCGCCGTGGACGACCAGCCGGCCGCTTTTCATAATCTGCCCGAGCTGATCCTGTCCGTTGCCGTGAACGACGATTTCCAGCCCGTCGATGCCCGAGGCCAGATAGTCGCCCGAGCTGTCGTAAACATCGATGCGAACGCCGCGGGAATCCGTGGACAACCCGCAGCCCGTAAACCGCTGTCCTTTGTACCCGAAACACACAAACCGCCGCCAGCCGGATTCATAGGCGCGGCAGATCAGGCGGGCATGGCCGTCGTCTCCTTCAGGGGGAAAACCGGCCACATCCACCACCAGTACCGTTTCTTTCCCGCCAGGCGGCCGCAGGTGGTGCCGGTGGCGCCAGTCCACGCGGCGCCAGTGGCTTTCACCCGGCTGCGCAAGCAAAGGAACGCTGCGGAAAATCCGCGCCAGCGCCTGCTGAAACATCGCCAGAAGACCGCTGCGCTTCTTGTCGCCGGTGGGATAACGCTGGTCGTGGAGAGCGGTCAGCACGTCCACGGCGGTTGTCAGGACGGCGGCGCTGCGGCCGGCGCCGTCCATCAGGGCATCGCACAGCACGGCCACATCACTGAAATCCCAAACGGCCATGCGGCGGCGGCAGGCCGCCGCCAAATCCGCCGGGTCGTCTTCCAGGCGCGCTTGAATCCATTGTCCAACGCCGGCGGCATTGGTGCTTTGCGGCTTGCGCGCCGCCATCGCGGACGGGCGGACGTGCCGGCGCGCGCCGCTGATGGTAATGTGCTCCCCGAATTTGTTGGTGCACACGAGCTCCCCGCCGTCCGCCGCCGTGTTGCCGTGCCCCACCGTGAACATGAAAGCACCACCGTCCGACGCGCTGCCGCCGCGGGCGTTCCAGTATTTGTCCGCCACCGGACAGAAGCGGTCGTCCTCCGCGGCCAGACTCTGCAGCGTGGCATCGATGGCCTGCTTTTCCGAACAAACCAGCCCGATTTGAACCTCGCCCTGCTGAAGCGCGAACACCTGCGGCCGCAGCATGGAAGTGTCGGTAATGCCCATCAACTGGAATATTTTTTCAGCGGGATCGTTGCGGGCGATGATGAAAAACCACGGCCCGTCGGGCGACGCGTGGATGTGAGCGGACTGCAGGGCCCGGTAGATGCGGCGGCGCTCCCGGTCGAGCAGTTCAAAGTCGTATTCGCCGGTGGGCGCCAGGGCCTCGATAATGTACTCCATCGGATAGGCAAAAAGCCGGTTGTACAGGTCAAACAGCAGAATGGCCACTTCGGTGTCCGTCAGAAACTGCGGCGCGATGTTGTATTGCTGCAGGTACTCGCACACCGCGTGATAATTGGCGAAATCGCCGTTGTGCACCAATGCCTCGTTCAACCCGGAGAAGGGATGGGCCCCGCCGGGATGCCAGACCCTTCCTTTGGTGGGATAACGCTGATGGGCGATCCAGCCGTGCGCGCGGAAGTCGGCCATCTGATAGTACTCCACCACCTTTTCCGCGTAGCCGACGATTTTTAATATCATGAGGTTGCGGCCGTGGGACAGCACAAAGGCGCGCTGCTTCCCGAGAGAGGCGTAAAAACGCTGATTGAGGTCGCTGGAGTTGCGGTAGATGAACTCGTCTTCCACCTTGTCGGCGCCCCACCTATCCAGCCCGTTTTGCGCCGCGAAACGTTCCAAAACCCCCGGTTTGACCCTGACGAAATAGCGCCAGACATCCGGTGGTTTCACATCCAGCCCTTCGATGTCGCGGTAATCGTCGACACAGGGGATCTTGCCGGACTGATGCACATCCAGAAAAGGCGTGATGTTTCTTTTTTCCACTTCCGCACGGGCCGCCGGATCCAGCAGCGCCACCTGGAGCATGTAATGGCTGTCCAGCACTTGTCGGGATACGCCGAGATCTTCGGCACACAGCCCCACGGCGGCGATGCCGCCGCCCTTGCCGTTGCCGCGGTTGTGCATCTGTATCGACGGTTCGTAGATATGTCTGCCGCGCACCGGCACCGAGCACATCAGGCCGGTGACGCCGCATCCCCCTTCCTCGGCGGCCTTGGCATGGCGTGCGGTCGCCGGCCGGGGTACATGACGGGTCGTCCATGCGGCGCAGGGCCGCGCTTTTCTGTCGTTTGGCATTTTCATTGTCAAATCACGGCCGCTTTGGTCGGCGCCGGCGGGTAGGTGCCGCGCTTTTTTTCATCCAGGTAGTCCAGATGCACCAGCAGATCCCAGCGGCCGCACAGATCGCTGATGCGTTTCAGGCCGTAGCGCCGCAGCAGCGCGCACCACTGCCTGCGCCAGGCCATATAGAGATTGACGATGCGCTGTTCCGCATATTCCTCGGTGATCATCCGTCCCAGTTCCGGGTCCGTCGAGGCGATGCCGCGGGCGCATCCCCGGCCGCTCTCACAGTTGCCGCAGCGTACACACTCCAGCGCCACCAGTTCAGCCGTTCCGATCACCACACCGTCGGCGCCCAGGGCGATGGCCTTGGCCACATCCATGGCATTGCGGATGCCGCCGCTGGCGATCAGGCAGATCTCATCCCGCACCCCTTCGTCCTTTAAAAACTGATGGACCTTGGGGATCGCGTACTCGATCGGCATGGCGATGTTCTTTTTGGCGATGTCCGGAGCGGCACCGGTCCCCCCGTAACTGCCGTCGATGTGGATAATGTGGGCGCCGGCGTAGTAGCTGCCCACGGCGACCATATCAACGTCGGTGGGTGTGGAAACCTTGACCGATACCAAACAGTCCGGATGGACGGTCTTGATCCAGTCGACATGCTTTTTGTGATCCTCCACCGAATAGACGCTGTGGAAGGGAAACGGTGAAAAAAGGGAACTGCCCACCACCGTCTCGCGGATGGCCGCCACATCGGGTGTGACCTTGTCTCCCAGAAGGTGGCCGCCCAGCCCGGGTTTGGCACCCTGGGCGTATTTGAATTCCACCACCGGGGCGCAACGGATGGTCTCCTCCCGCACACCGAACAGACCGGTCGCCACCTGGGTGATGACAACATCGGCGTAGGGAATGAATTCAGGCGGATAGCCGCCCTCGCCGGTACAGGTCAGGGTGTTCAGACGCTTGGCGGCTCTGGCCCGGCCCACCAGGGCCTGGAGCGCCATGGAGCCGAACGACATGCCGCCGCCGTAGCACGGCAGGGAAAGCCGGATGTCCCGGCGGCCGTCGCCGCGTTTGTTGAGGGTGATCCCCATGTCCATGTCCGCGTCGGGAACGTCCCCCGCCGCCGCGGCATCCGGATGCCGAAAGCGGATTTTGTCAAACCCGCCGCCGGAGTGCCCCAGACTGTATTCGAGATCGACCCGGGGCAGGGCCCCGGTTTCGGCCATCTCCCAGTGCGCGATCAGCATTTCGGCTGTCCAGCGATAATCCCCGAGGGTGTCGAGAACCGGATTCAACCGCAAAGTCAGGGCCTGCTGCGGACAGCGGTCCACACAGTAGAAATCATTTTCCCGACAGGCGAAGCCGATGCACTTGTGCTCGCGCGGACGGATGGTCCGGGTGTAGTTCTGGTAGCGGGGATGCACCCCGTAGGGACAGAGTTCGGCGCACAAACCGCAGGATACGCACCGGGAACTTCGCTTCAGTGTGTATTTGCCGATGGTGTTTCGGAAACGCGAAGGCGTTTCCACCGTCTGCGGAAGCTTCACCTTGCCCACGTCAACCCCCGTTTGCCGCTTGCGGCCGTTTTTTTTCTCCGAAAACCGGACTGAAATGTTCCTTCTCCAGGTCGTCAAACCACATGCTGCGCCCGATTTCACCCCGCAGCCGCCGTACGTCCCGGATTCCCATGGCGCCCATCACCTCGATCAGCTGGCTGTGCCACGCGCCCAACAGGTTGATGATGCGCTGAGCGCCCCACTGGGCGTCGAAGGTCTCGTCCAGGGCAACAGGACAGGGACGGCCTGCGCGGCAGTCAAAGCACAGCCGGCACTCCAGCGCCAGCAGCAGCGGTATGCCCAGCACCACCCCGTCGGCACCGCAGATGATGGCTTTGGCCATGTGCTCGGCCATGGCGATGCCGCCCGAAAACAGCAGATTGATGTGCTGGCGCCGCCGGTCGTCGACCAACCGCAGGTGTACGGCGCGTATCAGATCCCTCAGGCAGGCCGCCGAATCCCCGCCGAGGCCGCGGCCGTGGTCGTCCGCGAAAAAATAAAGCGCGTCCACTTCCATCGCGGCCACGGCGCTCGCCCGATCCGGGGCTTCGTCGTCGAGCGGCATGCCCACGATAACGGCCGCGTCCGGATTGACGGCGCGAATGCCGTCCAGGGTCTCGTCCAGCTCCGGCGCAAACGGAATTTCCAGCGCGCGGACGGAGGCGATCAGATCGTGCTGTCCGGACAGGCTTTTTTTTGTCAGACAGGGGATGATCTGATCCGCATAATCCTTCAAGTACGACGAACACTCCCGACCCTCAAGCATCATCAGCGTACCGCAGGCCGCCGCGGCCTTTATCACCGACAGACGGGCGGACGGCCCCGCGGCGAAATTCGGCGGCAGCCGAAGCACCATGGGCAGCGGAATTTCCAGCAGGGTCGGCGTTTTTACCGCCAGCCGCCGCTCCGCATCGAACGCAAGGGGGGTGATGCGCCGTGATATTTCGATGCTCGTGTTGATGTATTCCCGTCCGTGAATGCCGTCCCGGGTGGGCCGCACGATTTCGGACATGTCGGTCCACATGCCGTCGAACCCTTCCCCCGCAAAAGGGCCGCGGTAGCCGGCGCCGGAAACCGGTATCTTGCCCGTATGCGCCTGATACCACAGACTGTGAATGTTTTCAGCACGCCAGTAGCGGTCCCCCAGTTCGCGATAATCCGGGTTGATGACCCTTGAAAAAATGCCCCGGGTACACTCCTGAATGCATCGGAAGCAGCTCTGGCAGGTATACAGGTATTCCGGTTCGCGCATGGCGGCCATGTGCAGAACGTTGTCCTTGAAAATGTGGTAGACGCACGTTTTTTTCACACACGCCCGGCAGCTGCCCGCACAGTCCTCCCGAAATTCAATGACGGCGTATTTGCCGACCGGATGAAACCGGGGTGCGGCGGTTTTAATCGGTATATGATATTTTTCGGGCATTTATTCCCCCGCCGCCGGCCGGTTCAAGGCGGCTGTCGGGCGCGGTGTCAGTCCGGCCGCGCGGACGATGTCGCCGACAATGGCTTCCCATTCAATGGCCATAATGTGAATGCCGCTCAAACCTTCCATCTCCCGCAGTTCAGCGATCGTTTCCAGGGCGATGGCAACGCCTTCGGCTGGCGCCGCCTTTTTGTCGACGCCTTCCATTCTGCGGATCAACCCCTCGGGCACATCCATTCCGGCCACCTTGGCGGCCATGTAGCGGGCCATGCCACCGGATTTCAGCGGCGTGATGCCGGCCAGAATATGAACGTCCTCCAGAAGGCCCTCATCCCGCGCCATCTGCATCCAGCGCCGGAACCGTTCGACGTTGTACACGCACTGGGTCTGGATGAAATCCACACCGGCATCGATCTTCTTGGCCAGGCGGATCACCCGGTATTCAAAAGGGTCGGCAAAGGGATTGGCCGCGGCGCCGATGAACATCCGCGGAGAATCCTTCAACGCAAAACCGCTCATGTCCGTTCCATTGTCACGCATGCGGCGCACGGCGTGGACAAGGTTCATGGAGTCGATGTCAAACACATTCATCGCATCCGGCTGGCTGCCGAAAGACTGATGATCGCCGGAGAGGCACAGAATGTTGCGGATGCCCATGGAATACGCACCCAGAATGTCCGACTGCAGCGCGATCCGGTTGCGGTCGCGGGTGACCATCTGCATGACCGGCTCCAGGCCCAGTTCCAGCAAATGGCGGCAGGCGGCGATGCTGGACATGCGGACGATGGCCGTCTGATTGTCAGTCACATTGACGGCGTCGACTACATCTTTCAGCAGCCGGCCTTTTTGGATGACGGCCGCGGCGTCGCTTCCCCGCGGTGGTCCGCACTCCGCGGTGACAACAAAGTTTCCCTGCGCCAGCAACGCTGCCAGTTTGCTTGCAAACGGCGTCCTCATATTCTGTGGTCCTCTCTGATGAGTTTGCGGGGCCCGCCGGAAAGACTGGTGCGCCAGTCGGTCGGCGGAACATAGGCGCGCAGATTGTCGAGCTGCCCCAGAGCCGTCAGCCGTTCAATGATGAGATGCCAGGCGCATGCCGTATCCGGATTCACCTCGCAGCGTCCGTCGCGCGATCCGCCGCAGGGGCCGTTCAACAGTTTTTTGGCACAGCGGGCGATGGGGCAGAC